>ERZ1035041.78-NODE-78-length-58963-cov-9.044663_pt1 | contig 58963 bp, 42 predicted proteins | sample MGYA00520684_ERZ1035041 | MGnify/ENA primary metagenome ERZ1035041 (study PRJEB33766, sample SAMN09781699) | gut metagenome | biome: gut microbiome | host: Homo sapiens | place: Madagascar | study: EMG produced TPA metagenomics assembly of the PRJNA485056 data set... | reverse complement strand
GCTACGCCCTAAAAACGCTTTACTAAAGCGTTTTCTAAACGGGCTTTCGAATCCCGTTATCTTAATCTGAAACTGAAACAACAATAAAAAGGTATCAGTCTTTTTAACCAATACCCTTTTATGGAGCTGATAACGGGATTCGAACCCGTGACCTCGTCCTTACCAAGGACGCACTCTGCCTACTGAGCTATATCAGCATATTTAATTGTAAGGTTGCAACCTTTATAATGTTAATCTAGCAAAATTTTGGACATTAACAGCCAAATCATTGATATAAAAAACAGTAAAAATCCAACAATAACAAAATCAAAATTAATTTTACTTTTTTTACACGGTCGCAAAACCACGGTGATTATATCACAAAAACATCGTGATGTAAAGTGTCCACGGAATATAATAACACATTTGCACGGTGATTTCAAATGTTTTTTTAAACTTTTTTGTAAAAAATACGAAAAGATTTGAAAAACACTTGATTATAAGCCGTTTTGGTGCTATAATTTTCTTGTAAATAATGAAAGCTAAAGGAGTGGGCAACAAACCCGCTCCTTATTTATTAGTTTTCACTTTGTTCCTCGGTGCGGTTTATCTGTCTGCAATATTTCGCACAGGGTATTTTTGCAGACAGGAAGGCAGTGAATTTATGGCAAAAAGCAAAGGCGGTGTAACCGTATCAAAAGTATGGGAGCTTTGTCAGCCGATTGTTGAAGGCTTCGGACTTTCACTTTGGGATGTGCGTTATGTCAAGGAAGGTGCAGACCGTTTCCTGCGTGTTTACATTGACAAACCCGAAGGCATTGACATTAACGATTGCGAAAATGTTTCCCGTGCAATCAACGGCCCTCTTGATGAGCTTGATCCGATTGAGGAAGCGTACTGTCTTGAGGTCTGCTCCCCCGGAATTGAGCGTGAGCTTATCCGTGACGAACATTTTATGCAGTTCATCGGTGCGGATATTATGGTTAAGATGCTCCGCCCCATTGACGGCATAGGCAGAGAATTTAAAGGGGTTTTAAAGGATTATTCCGACGGTAAGGTCACAATTGAGGATCACAGCGGTGAGAATGAAATCACAATCAACAAAAAGGACGCCGCATGGATTAAGCTTGACGATTTTGATTAAAAATTGCAGTTTGAACACTACGGATACACATAACAGCATAACAATTTGTATATAACCGAAAAATAAGAAAAGGATGATTTGGAAAATGACTAACAAAGATTTATTTGAGGCATTGAGAACATTTGAAAAGGAAAAGGGCATTCCTATGGACTATATGCTTCAAAACATTGAAAAGGCAATTTCCGTTGCCTGCAAGAACTACTACGGCGGTAATGAAAATGTTGTATTCAAGGTTGATCCGGAAAAGAACAGCTTTGACGCAAAGCTTGTCAAAACAGTAGTTGACGAGGTTTTTGATCCTAACTTTGAGGTTACTGTTGAGGAGGCTCAGCAGATTAACAAGAGAAAGAAATTTATTGTCGGCGATGAGATTGAAGTTCCGATTGATCCCAAGCACCTCGGTTGGACATCTGTTTCTTCTGCAAGAAATGTTATCCGTCAGGGCATTCGTCAGGGCGAAAAAGGTCAGACTCTTATCGAGTTTCAGAGCAAGCTCGGTGAAATTGTTACTGCAACCGTTGAAAGAATTGATCCTAAGTCGGGCGTTGCAACAATCAAAATTGGCAAGAGCGAAGCTACTCTGCCAAAGAGCGAACAGCTCGGTCATGACGACCTTAAAGAAGGCGACCACATTAAGGTTTATATTGCAGATGTCAAAGACAACGAAAGAGGTCCTCACGCAATCATTTCAAGAACACACCCCGGTCTTGTAAAGCGTTTATTTGAACAGGAAGTTCCCGAAATCTATGACGGCGTTGTTGAAATAAAGTCAATCTCCCGTGAAGCAGGCAGCCGTACAAAAATGGCTGTTTACAGCTCAAATCCCGATGTTGACGCAATCGGTTCATGTATCGGTAACAAGGGCGCTCGTGTAAACAAGATTGTTGAAGAACTCGGCGGTGAAAAAATCGACATCGTGCTTTACAGCGATGATCCCGAAAAGTACATTTCGGCGGCTCTCTCTCCTGCAAGCGTTTGCAAGGTTGAAATTACAGATGAAGAAACAAAGAGCTGCCGTGCAACCGTTCCCGACGGTCAGCTTTCACTTGCTATCGGCAACAAAGGACAGAATGCCCGTCTTGCCGCAAGACTTACAGGCTGGAGAATTGACATCCGTCCCGAAAGCGGTTTCTACGGCGAAGATGAGGACGATGAACCAAAGGCAGAAGAAAAGTCCGAAGATGTTCTCGACCTTGACGAAAGCACAGAAGGCGAAACAGTTGTTTCGGATGAAACAGAGGAATAATCAGATTAAACAGAGAGGGATTTTATGAAGCAAAGAAAAATGCCGTTGCGTAAATGTACGGGTTGCGGAGAGATGAAAGAAAAGCGTGAGCTTATCCGTGTTGTCAAAGCACCCGACACCAAAGATGAAAACGGTGAAATCATTGCAAAAGGCGAAATTTCGCTTGACCTCACAGGTCGCAAGGCTGGCAGAGGCGCATATGTGTGCAGAAATCTTGCCTGCTTTGAAAAGGCTCGCAAGGCACGCCGCTTTGAACGCTCGTTAAGCTGTAAAATCCCTGATGAAGTATATGAGCAGATGCAAAGTGAACTTGCCGCAGCAGACAGCGAGTAGGCGAAAGGATTTTTTATGAACGACAGGATTTTGTCGCTACTTGGCATTTGCAAGAGGGCAGGCAAGCTGATTACAGGTGCCGACACGACGATTGACTCAATACGAAAAAGCAAGGCAAAGCTTGTTATTTTTGCAAATGATTTTTCAAAGAGCAGTAAGAAAAGCGTGCAGACAGCCGCTGATGAATGCAATGTGAAAGCATTGACAATGAACCGAAGCAAAGAGGAAATCGGATTTGCTCTCGGAAAAATCTGCGGAGTTATGACAACCGAAGACAAAGGCTTTGCAGATAAGCTTGAACAGCTTATTGAAAACGAATCGGGAGGAGAATTGTATGATAAAATATAAGGTAAAGGACGCAGCAGCAGATCTCGGAGTTTCAAACAAGGAAATTATTGAGATTCTCGAAAAACATTGCGGTGTTACAAAGAAAACAATGACAACACTCGAGGAAAGCGAACTCGATGTGATTTTTGATGTAATCACAAAGAAGAACAAGGTTGAAAACTTTGACGAATACTTTGCGGCACGCAACAACAAGCTTGACAACGAAAGCAAGCCACAGCAGGAAGATAAGCCCGCAAAGCAGAATGCAAAGGCTGACAACCAGAAGAAAAAGACCGATAAAAACGACAAAAAGCCTAACAACAAGGATGCAAAGCCTGCATCAAAACAGGAAAAGGTTGAAGTTACTCAGGAAAAGAGCGTTGAGGAGTCTGCTCCACGCAAGCGCAGAGTAATTGACACCCGTGCAACAAATGTTGATGTTGAGCGTTACAACCAGAAGTATGATGACCTTGCAAGCGACAGCTCAAAGGGCAGAAGCACGGATAACATTGTTAAAAAGCAGAAATTCACAAACCGTACTCAGCGTCAAAAGGGCAGACGACAGAAGCGTGAAACAGAGCAGGAGCGTCTGAACCGTATTGCTCTTGAGCGTAAGCAGAAACCGATTACGGTTCAGATTCCTGACGAAATCGTAGTTTCGGAGCTTGCTCTCAGACTTAAGGCTACCGTTGCCGAGGTTGTTAAAAAGGCATTCCTTATGGGTACAATGGTAACAGCAACAGATACAATCGACTTTGACACAGCGTCACTTATCGCCATGGAATTCCACGCAAAGGTTGAAAAAGAGGTTGTTGTTACAATCGAAGAACAGATTATTGATGACAGCGAGGACGATGAGGCAAATCTCGTTGAGAGAGCTCCGGTTGTTGTTGTTATGGGTCATGTTGACCACGGTAAAACTTCAATCCTCGACGCTATCCGTCACGCAAATGTAACAGCAGGCGAGGCCGGCGGTATCACACAGCATATCGGTGCTTACAGAGTTATGGTAAACGGCAAGCCTGTTACATTCCTCGACACACCAGGACATGAGGCATTCACAACAATGCGTGCAAGAGGTGCTCAGGTTACCGATATTGCAATCCTCGTTGTAGCTGCCGATGACGGTATCATGCCGCAGACAGTTGAGGCTATCCACCATGCAAAAGCCGCAGGTGTATCTGTTATTGTTGCCATCAACAAAATGGATAAGGTCGGCGCAAATCCCGAAAATGTTAAACAGCAGCTCACAGAGTATGAGCTTATTCCGGAGGAGTGGGGCGGCGATACACCGTGTATCCCTGTTTCCGCAAAGACAAAGGAAGGTCTTGACGATCTTCTTGAAATGGTTACTCTTGTTGCAGAGATGAAAGAACTCAAGGCTAACCCCGACAGAGCCGCAAAGGGTACTGTTATCGAGGCAAGACTTGACAAGGGCAGAGGTCCTATCGCAACCGTACTCGTTCAGAACGGTACACTTCACAAGGGCGATACAATCATCGCAGGCACTTGCGTCGGTCGTGTAAGAGTTATGACAAACGATAAGGGCGAAAGAGTTACCGAGGCAGGTCCTTCTGTTCCTGTTGAAATCACAGGTCTTGACGAAGTTCCGGTTGGCGGCGATATTTTTGACGCAGTTTCCGATGAGCGTCTTGCAAGAACTCTTGTTGACCAGAGAAAGGCCGCTAAGAAGGAAGAAATCTTCAACGCACAGACTAAGGTTACTCTTGACAATCTCTTTGACCAGATGAAACTCGGTGAAATCAAGGAACTTCAGATTATCGTTAAAGCCGATGTACAGGGTTCTGCCGAGGCTGTTAAGCAGTCACTTGAAAAGCTTTCAAATGACGAGGTAAGAGTAAATGTAATCCACAGCGCAGTAGGTGCAATCAACGAGTCTGATGTAATGCTTGCAGAGGCATCTAACGCAATTATCGTAGGCTTCAATGTTCGTCCCGATGCAGTTGCCGCAGAAAATGCAGAGCGTTCGGGCGTAGATATGCGTCTTTACAGCATTATCTACGATTGTATCAACGAAATCGAATCTGCTATGAAGGGTATGCTTGCTCCTAAGACAAGAGAAGTTGTTCTCGGTATGGCTGAGTGTCGTAATGTTATCAAGATTAAGTCAGTCGGCACAATCGCAGGTTCATATGTTAAGAGCGGTAAGATTCAGCGTGGCGCAAGCGTAAGAGTTATCCGTGACGGTATCGTTATTGCAGATGACGCAATTGCATCTCTCCAGAGATTCAAGGACGCTGTCAAGGAAGTTAGCGAAGGCTACGAATGCGGTATCGGTCTTGAAAGATTCAACGACCTCAAAGAGGGCGATATGTTCGAGGTTTATACAATCGAAGAATACAGAGATTAAAGTTTGTATGTTAAACCAAATTTTATAAACGGCACAAATTTACCGTTATTTTGTAGTGGCGAACCGCGTTCGCCGCTACAGATTATACACGAATTTTCATAATTCATTAAATTATAAGGATGTGATAGCATGGGAAGCCATAGAATTGAAAGAACAACAGAGGACATCAAAAGAGAGCTTACTGCTATTTTCAGAGAATTAAAAGACCCACGGGTTCAGCAGGCGTTTATCTCTATCGTAAGAGTTGAGGTTACAAACGACCTTTCATACTGCACGGTACAGATCAGCGCAATTGAAGGTCTTGACAGAGCCAAAGAGGCTGTCAAGGGCTTAAAGTCTGCATCGGGCTTTATCAGACGAGAGCTTGGACACAGACTCCATCTTCGTCATGTTCCCGAACTCATTTTCCACGCAACAGACAGCATAGAATACAGCGCAAACATCAGCCGTATTCTCAACAGCCTTGACATTAAGGAAGACGAGGAAGAAAATGATGAATCTGTATGAGGTTGCCCGTTTTCTTGAGGCACACGATAATTATGATATTCTAACTCACGCTTATCCTGACGGTGACACCCTCGGCAGCGGATTTGCACTCTGCCTTGCGCTCCGCCAAATCGGCAAAAAAGCAAGGGTTATCACAACAGGTGTTCCGTCAAAGTTTACCTATCTTCAGAAAAACATAGAGGAAGAAGATTTTACAACCGAAACGGTTGTCAGCGTTGATGTTGCGGCTGACAGCCTTCTCGGTTCAAATATGGGCAAATATATCGGCAAGGTTGATTTGTGCATTGACCACCACGGTTCAAACACATTTACCGCTAAGGAAAAGTTTGTTGACAAATATGCGGCGGCAAACTGCGAAATTCTCTACAAGCTGTTCCTCAGAATGCACACCAACTTTACAAAGGACATTGCAGACTGCCTCTACACAGGCATTTCAACCGACACCGGCTGTTTCAGATACACAAACACAACCGCCGAAACCATGCGTGTTGCCGCAAGTCTTATGGACTTTGGCTGTAACACCGCATACATAAACAAGGCGATGTTTGAAACAAAGTCAAAAAACAAAATTCAGCTTGAAAGAGCCGTTTATGACTCAATGACCTATTGTGCAGACGGCAGGTGCGCAATAATTTACACAACGCTTGATATGCTCAAAAAGCTCAACACGGGTGATGACGAAATGGAGGGACTTGCCTCTATTCCCCGTCAGATTGAGGGTGTTCTCATCGGAATTACAATGCGTGAAAAAGAGGGCGGATTCTTCAAGATTTCCGTTCGTACAAACAATAATATCAATGCCTCGGATTTCTGTTCGCAGTTCGGAGGCGGCGGTCATCCTGCGGCGGCAGGCTGCTCAATTGAGGGCGACCTTGAAACCGTAAAGACAACGCTTGAAAAAGCTGCGGAGAAGTTTTTATCATGAGCAATCTTAACGGTGTACTGCTGATTGACAAGCCGAAGGAATTCACCTCGTTTGATGTTATTGCCGTTGTCCGCAGACTGACAGGACAGAAAAAGCTCGGTCACACGGGAACACTTGATCCGAACGCAACGGGCGTTCTGCCTGTTTTGCTCGGAACTGCAACCAAAACACAGGATTTGATTCTCAATCATGACAAGTCATACACGGCAGAATTTCAGCTTGGCAAAACCACCGACACCCTCGACATCTGGGGTACGGTGACGGGCGAATGCGAATCTTCGGTTACAGAGGAGCAGATCTGCAGAGTAATTCCCAATTTCACGGGCGAAATTGAGCAGATTCCGCCGATGTACTCTGCCGTACAAAAGAACGGTCAAAGGCTTTATGACCTTGCAAGACAGGGACTCGAGGTTGAGCGTGAGAGCCGAAAGGTTACTGTCTATTCTCTTTCGCTTGTAAATTTTGACGAAAAAACGCAGACAGGCACGCTTGAAATTTCCTGTTCAAAGGGTACTTATGTACGCACTATAATTGATGACATAGGCAGGGTTCTCGGTGTCGGTGCGGTTATGACGGCACTTTGCAGAACCTCGGCGTGCGGATTTTCACTTGACGAATGCATAACGCTTGACGAGCTGAAAAGCATTTGCGAAAACGGAAATATTGAAGAAAAACTGCGTTCCGTTGAGAGCTTGTTTATGAGTTTGGGCTATCTTGCCGTATCGTCTGCACAGGCAAAACGATTTGCAAACGGCGGTGCGTTGAGTGCCGACAGAACATATCTTGCCAAGTCGGGGTATGAGAACGGTCAGCTTTTCAGAATGAAAACCCATGATGGTGATTTTTTAGGCATAGGCATTGCCGACAAGCCGAATAATCTCATCAAAATATATTTTCAGAATTGCCGGTAGCGTGTCGCTACGCCCAATTCGTGAAGACAGTTTGCGATAGTTCAAACATTATTACCCGAGCGTTGCTTTTAAATTGAAAATGATAAATTGCAGGTAGCGTGTCGCTACGCCCAATTCGTGAAGACAGTTTGCGATAGTTCAAGCATTATCGCCCGAGCGTTACTTTTAAATTGAAAGTTGAAAATTGAAAATGGAAAATTACGGTCGGCGGTAAGTCACCGTTGTCGGTTCGTGAAAACAGTTTGCAATATGCAAAACATATTTGCCCGAGCGTTACTTTTAGATTGTAAATAAAAACGAGAAATAAAAAACGGTGTGCAACGAAGCGGCACACCGAAAAATGATTGACATATTAATAGTTAGATGTTAATATATAGATAAGGAAACGGCTTTAGCTGTTCCGCTTTTAAGACAAATTATTTTTGGTAACCGCCTTGTATTCGCAGTACAGGGCGGTTATTTCTTTATGGTAAACACAATAAAAAATGTGAAAATTACTATCACAGCTATGTATTCCACACAATCACCCCCTTTCTCAAGGGAGTCGAAACAGCCGCCGCCATTTCCTTACCAAACAATTATATCAAATGTTTTTCTTGTATTCAAGTGGGCTGCCCTACGGAAAAATTTGTCTGCAGGATTCACTTTACAGTCATTTTGCGTCACTATAATATGGGTGTAAAATGAATTTGGAGGTATATTTTATGGAAATTCTGAAAGTTGAAAATCTTACAAAAACCTACGGAAGCGGTGAAAACCTTGTCCATGCGGTTGACGATGTTTCGTTCTCGGTTGAAAAGGGCGAATTTGTTGCCATTGTCGGTGCAAGCGGCAGCGGCAAGTCAACTCTTCTTCATCTTATCGGCGGTGTTGACCGTCCCACAAGCGGAAAAATTTTTGTTGACGGCAACGATATAAGCAAAATGAATGATGACAAGCTTGCCGTATTCCGCCGCAGACAGGTGGGGATTGTCTATCAGTTTTACAATCTTATCCCGATTCTGACTGTTGAAGAAAACATCACGCTCCCCTGTGACCTTGACGGCAGAGGTGTTGACAGAGAAAGACTTGAGATGATTCTTGATTCGTTCGGACTGCGTGCAAGAAGAAAACACCTTCCAAACCAGCTTTCGGGCGGTCAGCAACAGAGAACATCTATTGCCAGAGCGCTCATTAACAATCCGTCTCTTGTGCTTGCCGATGAACCGACAGGCAACCTTGATTCAAAGTCAAGCGAAGAGGTTATGAGTATTCTCAAAATGTGCAATCAGAGTTACGGACAGACTGTTATAATGATTACGCACAACCTTGACATTGCAAAACAGGCTGACAGAATCATAACAATCAGCGACGGCAAAATTGTTGAGGAGGCTTGATTTTATGAAACTTCTCAACAAGCTTACTCTTAAAAACCTGCGGCTTAACAAGGTGCGTACAATTGTTACAATCGTGGGAATTATGCTCTCGGCGGCACTCATCACGGTTGTTTCGGGAATGGCACTCAGCGGACGACAGACTATGATTGACGGTCAAAAAACCTGGTCGGGCAATTATGATGTTGCACTTGATATTATCGACACCGCAAAAATTGATAAAATCCGACAGAACCGTAATGTTGAAAATGCCTTCTATAAAGAAAGGCTCGGATATGCCAGGACAAAAAATGCTGACGGCGAAATCTGCGATTACAGCGTTCTTGCCATGAGCGAAAATACCTACGGCAACTGTTTTAAGATAGACCTTATAAAGGGCAAGTTCCCCACAAATTCGGGTGAGGCTGTTGTTACAAAATCGTTTAAAACACAGGACGGAAAAAATGTGAAAGTCGGTGACAAAATCACACTTGATGTCGGTGTTATTACCGACAAAGACGGCAATGTCCTTGATGAGGAAGGCATTCATAATTTGTTGCAAAAAGATTTTAATAAGTGCAGCATTATTATTGACACGGTAAAAAGAACCTATACCGTAACGGGTATTATTGAAAGACCGAAAACGAGCGAACTCTATGATCCGTCAAATTTTTCTATGATATATACCGTGTCTGATGAAAAAGCTCCTGTCGAGGCAATCAAAACAAAGCATATGAATAAGCTGTATATCGCCTATACTCCTCAGAGCGAAAGCAATTATCTTCAAAATACAGCGGATATTTTAGGTTTTAAAGCTGATGATATGAGTAATGTAATCAGCGATGAAATTTCACCCGAAGATCAGCAGACCTCTGGAATAAATGCATACGAATTCAATTCCATACTCCTCAGTATGAAAGGCTACGGTTCAAATGAGGCAACAAATACTGTGATTTTCAGCCTTGCCGTTATTATCATTATTATAGTAATGCTTGCAAGCGTGTTTGTAATCCGCAACAGCTTTGCAATTTCAATTACCGAGAAAACGAGTATGTACGGTATGCTTGCATCAGTCGGCGCAACCAAAAGGCAAATCCGCAGGAATGTGCTTTTTGAGGGCTTCATTCTCGGCTTAATCGGAATTCCTCTCGGCATACTTCTCGGACTCGGTGTAAACGCAATTCTTATTACAATACTCAACAGCGTTCTCAGTGATATGCTGAGCGGTGCAACATTTGTATTTGTAACTCCGACAATTCCGATTATTTGTGCAATCGTTCTTTCGGCTGTTACTATATTCTGTTCATCATTCTTCATTGCACTTCGTGCGTCAAGAATTCCGCCCCTTGTTGCAATCAGAGGCAACAAGGATATCAAGGTAAAGGATAACAAGCCGTACCGCACATCTAAGCTTACGAAAAAGCTTTTCGGTGTAGGCGGTGAAATCGCCTCAAAGAGCCTTAAACGCAGTAGGAAAAAGTATCGCACAACGGTTATTTCAATTGTAGTCAGCGTTGCAATGTTCATTGCAGTTTCGGCATTTATGGACTATGGAATGACATATACAGAGCATTACTACGGCAAAACAGACTACAGCTATATGGTTTCCGGAATTGATACAAAGCAGGCTCAGACAATTGAAAAAATGCCTGAAATTGAAAATTATCTGACAGTCGGTTTACAGTACGGTCATGTGTCGGCAGATGTGCCTGTTAACGAATGCGGAGAAAATTTCCTTTATGACAATGCTGACGGTACAAAGTCATTCAGCGTGGAATTTCTTGAGTTTGAACACGATACCTTTGTTCAGATTTGCAGGGAATTGGAACTTGACTACAACAAGGTCAAGGGCGGTGTACTTGTGTATTCTCAGGTAACCCCCGATAACAGTGAGAGTGGCAACTCTTCCAAGCCAATGAAACTGTTCGGCAAAACCGCTCCGACAAAGTTTATCGTTTACGGAAATGATGATAACGGAAATGAGCTGATAGCAGGCAAATTAAAGGTTTCGTCAGTGTTTGATGAAATTCCAAAGTCGGCTGATTCTGTAATCGGCGAAGGAACAATTTTAGGTCAGGGATTGATAATCGGTGAACAGGGTGTAATCTCACCTCAGCTTGGCGAACACGAATGCGATATTACCCTCTATGCCAATACATCAGACCACGCTTCGCTTACAAACCGTATTGAGTCTATGGAAGGTGCGGACGACAGCATTTACATTTATGACTATGAAGAAACCGTAAGACAGTTCAATGCCGTTATGCTGATTGTCGGAATATTCGTTTACGGCTTCATCGGCGTTATCTCGCTTATCGGACTTACAAACATTTTCAACACAATCTCAACCAATATGCAGTTGAGGAGCAAGGAATTTGCATCGCTTAAATCTATCGGTATGACAAAGAAAGAATTTAACCGTATGATTCGCCTTGAAAGCCTTATGTACGGCATAAAATCTTTGATTATCGGTATTCCTCTCGGCGTTCTCGGTGTATTTGCAATCTTCTCGGCATTTTCAAAAGGAAGTGTTCCAATAAGCTTTGTATTCCCGTGGAAAGCGATTTTGATTAGCATTGCGGTTGTATTTGTTGCAGTATGGCTGATTATGAAATACTCAATCTCAAAGGTTAATAAGCAAAATATTATTGAAACAATCCGAAATGACAATATCTGAGCATCATATTTAGTCAGCAGACTGTATTTTGTTGAAATTTGTTGACAATAGTTTTACACTCTGTTATAATGTAGGTGTAACAACAGATACCACAATATTTTGTATGTTTTCATTGCTGACGGGCGGATTATTGATTTAATCCGCCCGAATTTCATTTTGGGAGGACTTTTTGTGAAAATTCTTCTTATTGAGGACAACCGTGCAATTTCAAAAGGACTTGTTTACACTCTTGAACAAAACGGCTTTGAGGTTGCGTTGTGTGAAAATGCCGAATCAACCCTTAACTCTCTCGGCGGTGACTTTGACCTTTTTATTGTTGATGTGTCACTTCCCGACGGCAACGGCTTTGAGCTTTGTGACGAGATAAAAAGAGTGTGCGAAACTCCCGTGATTTTTCTCACAGCACTTGACGATGAGGATAGCATTGTCAAAGGCTTTGACCTCGGAGCGGAGGATTACATAACAAAACCGTTCTCAAGCCGTGAGCTTCTTGCAAGAATTAAACGAATTACCAAAAAGCTCGACAAAACTATGACTATGAATTTTGGCGACATCAGCATTGACTTTGACAAAAAACAGGTTTGCAAAAACGGCAATCCCGTTGTGCTTACGGCGCTTGAATACCGCCTGTTTGCAATGCTTGCCAAAAACAGCGGCAAGGTGCTGACCCGTGAACAGATTCTTGAACGCATATGGGATTTGTCGGGGAATTATGTTGAGGACAACACGCTGACCGTGTACATAAAAAGGCTTCGCAAAAAACTTGATACAAATATGATTAAAACCGTAAAGGGCCTTGGTTACAGGCTGGAGGTATAATGAAAAGCACATCAAAATTTCTTGCGGTAATGCTTGCTATAACGGGACTTTTCTGTTGTGCCGTTGCAGTAGGAGTAGGGGCAGGATTTAACGCTGTTCGTGAAAGCACGGATAAAAAGATAATTGCCGTTGCGGAAAAAGTTAGGGAACAATATCCCGACATTTCGGAAAAGGAGCTTGCTCAAATTTTGAACAGCGACACTGCCGGCATAAAAGGCGACTTTGCAAAGTACGGAATAAAATCCGACAGCGGCTGGGTTGACATTCAGAGCGGAAGTTATGCAACAATTACAATTGTGATTGCAACCGCAGGTGTTTGTGTGTTCGGAATTTTGCTCTGCATTGTGTTCATAAGATACTGCAAAAAGCAAAAGCGACAGCGACTTGAAATTGTAAAATGTCTTGAAAAAATAAACAACCGAGAGTACGACCTCGACCTTGATGGCTCAACCGACGACGATATGTCGCTGTTAAAGCAGGAGATTCAAAAAACAACGGTAATGCTTCGTGAGTATGCCGACAATTCAATGCGAGAGAAAGAAATCCTCAAAAATTCGCTTGCCGACATTTCACATCAGCTTAAAACACCGCTGACTTCAATTTTGATTACAACCGAAAATATCCTTGATGACGATGATATGCCCGTTGAAATCAGACGGGATTTTGTTATGGACATATCGCATAATGCCCATTCGATAAATTTCCTTGTAAAAAGTCTGCTCACGCTCTCAATGCTTGATTCGGGAACTGTTAAATTGAAGTTTGGAGATGTGTCGGTTGAAAAAATAATTGACGAGTGCATTTCACGCACAGAAGTTCTTGCCGATATCCGTGATGTGAGAATTGAAAAAACCGTCAAAAATGATTTTAATCTTAATTGCGATTTTCGCTGGATTTGCGAAGCGGTTTCAAACATTGTAAAAAACTGTATTGAGCATACTGACGGCGGTTATGTCAGAATTTCCGCCGAAAGGAACAGCATGTATTCGGAAATCATCATAAGCGACAACGGCTGCGGAATCAGCCCGAAGGATTTGCCCCACATTTTTGAGAGGTTCTATAAAGCACAGAATTCATCCCCGTCAAGCGTCGGCATAGGTCTGTCGCTTGCAAAATCAATTGTTGAAAAAACAGGCGGATATATTACCGCAGATTCCAAACTCGGCGTCGGCTCAACCTTTAAACTCAGATTTTTGAATGTAAGACTCAGATAAGATAAAAATTAAAAAGCGAAAATTGCGGTCGGGAATAAAGTTTTGTTAAGTACAAATCTTATTATTCCCGACCGTATTTATATAATTTTCGGCAAGGGGCAATTGAAACTGTCTTTATAAATAAAAACAGAAAAGCGACAAGGGTAATTTTGCATAAAATTCCAGTGTAAAGATTGTGTAAGTTGCTATTTTTACAAAATAAAAGCATTATGTGTAGTTTTTGTGAGAGTTTTGTGATAAAATCAAATTGTCTAGGGATGTTTGACCCTACGTTTTAAAAGCTTTGAAAGGAGTAATCAAACAATGAAAAAAAGAAGTATGAAGAGAGCGCTCAGTGCCGTATTGACACTTTGTATGGCTCTCCCCGGTGCTTCCGTAGCATTTGGTTCGGCAAGTGCTGCAACAGTTTCCGATGACAGCAGCACATCTGCATCATCAACTGCCGCAGGTTCACTTGTTGAGGATGACGGCTTTACATGGGATAATGCCAATGTGTATTTCCTGCTTACCGACCGTTTTAAGAACGGAAACACCGCAAATGACCATTCATACGGCAGAACACTTGACAAGGACGGCAAACCGCTTGACGGCTGGGATACAAACCCAGGTACATTCCACGGCGGCGACTTTGCAGGTGTTACTCAGTCAATTGAAGAGGGTTATTTTGATAACCTCGGTGTAAATGCAATTTGGATCTCAGCTCCGTATGAGCAGATTCACGGCTATTGTGATTCAGGTAAGGGCTTTGCTCACTACTCATATCACGGCTACTATGTTCTTGACTATACCGAAACCGATGCAAACTTCGGTACAAAAGAGGAGTTCAAAACTCTCGTTGACACAGCGCATGAGCACGGTATCAGAGTTATCATGGATATCGTAATGAACCACACAGGCTACAACACCGTTGCAGATATGGAGGAGTTTGGTTTCGGTACTCTCCTTGACGGTGCGTTAGACTTCAAGTACAAGCTCACAGATGTAGGTGAAGTAAACGACCACATTGACTATAAAACATCAGCAGAAGACTGGGGCAAATGGTGGAGCAATGACTGGATCCGCAGCGGTCTTCCCGGATATAAAGAGGGTGCCGGCGGCGATCTTACAATGTCACTCAGCGGACTTCCCGACTTCAGAACAGAGCAGACAAAGGATGTTACAATTCCTCCGCTCCTCAAAACAAAGTGGACTCAGGAAGGTACATATGATCAGAAGCTCGCAAAATACGGTACTTCAAACACAGTAACAGGCTACCTTTCAACCTGGCTTTCAGAGTGGGTTAGGGAGTACGGTGTTGACGGTTTCCGTTGCGATACTGCAAAGCATGTTGATAAGGCTTCTTGGAACCAGCTCAAGCAGGCTTGTGTTTCTGCTCTCAGAGAGTGGAGAGCAAACAACCCCGGCAAAGTAGGTGCTGACTGGAAAGAAGATTTCTGGATGACAGGTGAGCATTGGGATCACGGTGTAGGCTACGACACATACTATTCCGAGGGCGGCTTCGACTCAATGATTAACTTCGCAGTTACAGGCGGCGGTGCTCTTGCAAGCGGTAGTGTTGCAAACACATATCAGGGCTATGCAGACCAGATCAACACAAAGGAAGGCTTTAACGTTCTTTCATTTATGTCATCACACGATGAAACACTTACCCGTGGCGATGAGAACACAATGCTTTACAATGCGGCTGCATTCCTCCTTCTCCCGGGCGGAATTCAGATTTTCTACGGTGACGAAACCAACCGTCCTCTCTATCCCGGCGTTGCATTTGACGGTTACGGCGGATCGGGTCATGCACTCAGAAGTGATATGAACTGGAACGACATGAACAAAACTCTTCTTGCTCAGTGGCAGAAGGTTGGTCAGTTCCGTAACAAGCATGTATCTATCGGTGCCGGCGCAAATGTTAAGCTCTCTGCTACAAGCGGTGTTGCTTTCGGCCGTACATACGATAAGTACGGCGTAACAGATCAGGCAGCTGCAGTAATCGGCTGTAACAAAAATTCAAGCGTAACTGTTGATGTTTCAACTCTTTGGGAAGACGGCAGTTATATAATCAATACTTATGACAACTCATCTTCAGTTGTTACTGACGGTAAGGTAACTTTCAACAGCGGTGTAAACGGCACAATCCTTATGGAAAATGCTGACGGTCAGCCACTTGTATCAATCACAGGCGAGCCGAAGTTCTACGGCACAGAGCAGGTTACTGTTTCTCTCAAGGAATGCGACAGCGCAAAGGTTTCTGTTGACGGCGGTAACAAGTTTGTTGTTAAGGACGGCGACACATTCACAATCGGTCAGACAGCTTACAAGAACGATACAATCGAAGTAACTGTTGAAGCTACAAACGACAAGGCAACCTCAGAGGCTAAATTCACATTCCTCAAGCTCGGCGAAAACGACGAAAAGCCTACAACCAGCCCGACACAGAGCACAACTGTTCCCGGTCCGACAGCAAGTCAGACATCAAAGCTTACAATCAAGAGCACAGCAGGCGCTCCGAATGTTTACGCTTGGACAGGTGCAAGCACAGCACTCAACGGTGCATGGCCGGGTGCAAAGGCAGCAGCCGTTTCAGGTCAGGCAAACACATATGAACTCACACTTCCTGTTTCAGCCGACAAGTCATTCAGCGTTGTTCTCAACAACGGCAGTGGCTCACAGTCAGGCGATATCACAGGTCTTTATGACGGTGCTGTTCTCGAAATTCAGAACGGCAACTACGCATCGGTTAAGACAGTAACCAACGGTAATCAGCAGGGAGGCGGCGGCGAGCCAGAGCCTGCAGAGGGTTCTGTTTCCGTAACAATCAAGCCTTACAGCCCATCTGCAAGCTACAAAATCTATGCTTGGAATGATACACAGAAGCTCACAGGCACATGGCCGGGCGTTGCTCTTACAGAAAAAGATTCTGACGGCAACTATGTTGTTAAGTTCGATAATGTTAACGAAGTAAGCATTATTCTCAGCAGCGGTTCAGGTCAGACAGCAGATATCACAGGCGTTAAAGACGGCGATACAATCGAAATTACAAACGAAGGTTGTACAACATACAAGCTTATATCAAAGCCAATCGTTGTTTCACCTTATGAATCACTCAAGAAAGAAGCAAGAAAGATTCTTGCTATGACAGCATCAGACTACACAGCAGAGAGCTGGGCAAATGCTCAGAAGGTTCTCAAGTCAGCCGAGGCTATGATTAAAGCAGGCGAAGACGCTACAACAGCTGAAGATATGAATGCTATGATTGCAGACCTCAAGTCAGCTCAGAAGGCACTTGTACTTGCTCCTGCAACACTCACATATGCAGTTGCAGGCAAGAGCGTTGTATCAGGTGTTACAGCCAGCGCTGCAAAGGTAACTGTTACAGTTGACGGTAAGACATATACTGCTACTGCAGACGATGTTACAGGTGCATTCACAGTTGCAACATCAGCTCTCAAGAAAACAAGCACAATCAAGGTTGACGCAACAAGAAACGGTGTAAACGGCACATATTCATATGCTATGAAGAACGGCGACATTAAAAGCGGCATTGTTCCGACATCTCCTGTACCTCCGACACAGCCTACTACTTCAGCTCAGCCAACAACAGCTACACAGCCAACAACAGCTACTCAGCCGACTGCACCTACACAGCCTACAACAGCTACAGAGCCGACTACTGCTCCTGCTCAGAAGCTCACAGTAAACGCTACTTCAAATTACTTTGGTTCTGCATCAAAGACAGTAAGCACTGACGGCAAGAAGGTAACTGTTCTCTACAAGCTCAACTCAAACATGGGCGTTGTTGACGGACAGTGGGCTGTTAAGTACGATTCAAGCAAGCTCAAATTCAACATGGCTGATAACAAGGCAGACGGCAAGCAGACAATCATGCCTTCACAGTCAAACCTTATTCACAATGCTTACAGCAATGTAATTAAGGGTATATTTACTAACCCACAGGTACCTACTCAGTACAACGGAGATACATTTATCTCACTCACATTTGAGGTTATCGGTTCAGGTACTGCAAGCGTATATCTTGACACACAGTACCTTACATTAGGTTATGTAAAGGGCAACAAGCTTAATCAGGCATCTGTTGTAAATAACAGCAAGGTTTGCGATGTAACAGGCATTGCAGGCTTTGAAAAAGTATCAGTAGACGCATCAACGGTATTTGTCGGCGATGTAACCCTTGGTGATGTTAACATGGACGGCGACATCACAGTTGTAGATGCAACCGAAGTTCAGAAGTATGTTGTTCAGCTCGTTGCATTCACAAACGACCAGTTTACTGCTGCCGATGTTGACCATGACAGCACAATCACAGTTAAGGATGCTACTACTATTCAGAAGTTTGTTGTAAACCTCATCAGCAACTTTTAATAAGTTTTAAAGCAATTGACATATCGTTCCGTTTAGTCGATATAGTAAGGAATGCCCCTCACAAAATGTGAGGGGCATTTTTTGTACAGCTTTTTAAATAGAAAATGGCAGACAACCGTGTGATTGTCTGCCATTTTTTCATAATGATTTTAAAATTACCGATTATACTTTTACAAGAACCTTTGTAATTTCGCTGATGTACATTTTATGGAAGTCGTTGTCATACCACTTGTCAACGCTTTCATGGTCGGTAATGCTTTCGGCATTAAGACTTTGAGCGTACATTTTTTTGCATTCAAGAACAAGCTTTGCCTCTTCAAAATATACAGAGCCGTTTTCCGTGAACACAGGAGTAAGACCTGTTTCCTTTACCTTGTCATAATCCTTGCCGCTCTTTGAACCGCAGAATTTGAGGGCATCTCTGTACTTTTCGTCAAAAAAGCTCATTGTATAGCGGTCGCCGTTCTCCATAAACGCAAATGTATATCTCTGCGGACGAATAAAGGTGAATACAACGGGCTTACCCCACATAATGCCTACACCGCCCCAGCTTATCGTCATTGTGTTGAATTTTTCCCTGTCGCCTGCCGTAACAAGCGCCCAATCATCACCGATAAGCTTAAACGGACTTTCAACAATTTCTTTCGGATTTATCTCTTTGAATGCTGACATATAGATCTTCCTTTCATAATGTTTGATCTGTTAAAAACAGTATAACAAAAATATGTTAAAAATTCAATCTTCATTTATTTTGACTTTATCTGAATATATGCGGTGTGTAATTATGATTATGTTGTTTGTAAACTGAATAAAATGAAAAATATGCAAAATGAGTGTATATGCATGAATTATTATGCAAAAAGAAATGAATAAAATGAATATTCATTTTTTGTGAATATATACATTTTTGAGAAAATGCAGGGTGAATGTAACATATCAACCGCCAAAAACACCGATAATACAGCGAAAAAGCGACAGATTTCAGTCAATTTGTACCCAAAAATGCAAATTTGAAAAAATATTGAATATTTATTCAAAAAACACTTGATTTTTTGAAAACAGAGTGTATAATGTAAGAGTAATAAAAATTAAGTAAAGGAAACACCGACATAAAGTGTTTCCAAATTCCGGAGGAATCAAAAATGGCTGACAATAAGATTAAAAAGGTAGTTCTTGCATATTCAGGCGGTCTTGATACTTCAATCATCATTCCGTGGCTTAAAGAAAACTACGACAACTGCGAAGTTATCGCTGTTTCGGGTGATGTTGGTCAGGGTACAGAGCTTGACGGTCTTGAAGAAAAGGCTATCAAAACAGGCGCATCAAAACTTTACATTGAAGACCTCAACAAGGAATTTGTTGACGAATATATCATTCCCACAGTAAAAGCAGGTGCTGTTTACGAGGGCAAGTACCTCCTCGGCACATCTTTTGCCCGTCCTATCATTGCAAAAAGACTCGTTGAAATTGCAAAAGCCGAAGGTGCTGACGCAATTTGCCACGGCTGTACAGGCAAGGGTAACGATCAGGTTCGTTTTGAACTTGCTATCAAGGCTTACGCTCCTGACATGAAGATTATCGCTCCTTGGAGAACATGGGAATTCAAGAGCCGTGAAGATGAGATTGAATATGCTGAAAAGCACAATATTCCGCTCAAGATTAACCGTGAAACAAACTACTCAAAGGATAAGAATCTCTGGCACTTGAGCCACGAAGGTCTTGACCTTGAGAATCCTGCAAATGAGCCGATGTACAATAAGGAAGGCTTCCTTGAACTCGGTGTTTCACCTGAGCAGGCTCCCGATAAGGCAGAATATGTAACTCTTACATTTGAAAAGGGTGTTCCCACAAAGCTTAACGGCGAGGCTATCGACAGCGTTGAACTCATTAAGGAACTCAACAAAATCGGCGGCAGAAACGGTGTAGGTATCACAGATATCGTTGAGAACCGTCTTGTTGGTATGAAGGCTCGTGGTGTTTATGAAACTCCAGGCGGTACAATCCTCTATGCTGCTCACGCAAAGCTTGAAGAAATCTGCCTTGACAAGGACACACTCCACTACAAGCAGAATGTTGCAAATGCTTTTGCGGAGCTTGTTTATGACGGCAAGTGGTACACACCTCTCCGTGAGGCTCTCTCCGCTTTTGTTGACAGCACTCAGGAGTATGTAACAGGTGATGTAAAGCTTAAGCTTTACAAGGGCAACATCATTGATGCAGGCGTAACAAGCCCGTATTCACTCTATGATGAGGAAATTGCTACATTTGATGAGGATCAGGTTTATGATCAGAACGACAGTGCAGGCTTCATCAACCTCTTTGGTCTTCCGATCAAGGTTCGTGCAAAGAAAGGCCTTATCAAATAATTAAATCTTTGATTTGCATACATAATCGGGGGCAGGGAATTTCTCTGCCCCGATAAGTGTTTATTACACCTTTTTATTTTTATGCGATTTCATGCGTTTAATCCCTATATTTTGATGCAAAGAAAGCCGTTTCTCAATTGTAGCGGCGTTCAGCGAACGCCAATCGTTTTGGTCGTAAAACCAAAACGAACAGATGTGAATATATAATTGCATAACAATAAGCAGATGAATTGAATTAAGTCGAAACGATTGTACAATCGTTTCGATTGGCAATCACTGATTGCCGCTACTGTATGGCAGTCGATTTGCCCATACAATCTATATGTAAGGAGAAATAATAATGCAGCTTTGGAAAGGACGCTTCAAAAAGGAGCTTTCAAAAACCACTAACGATTTTAACAGCTCGATTTCATTCGACAGCAGAATGTATAAAGAAGACATCGAGGGCAGCATTGCCCACGCAACAATGCTTGGCAGATGCGGCATTATTAAAGAAGAAGAGGCAAACGATATCGTAAAAGGTCTTAAAGGCATTCTTGCTGATATCGAAAACGGTACTCTGCACATTGATCCGGAGGCTGAGGACATTCACACCTTTATCGAGGGTGAGCTTACCAAAAGAATCGGCGACAACGGCAAAAGACTTCACACTTCAAGAAGCCGTAACGATCAGGTTGCAGTTGACATCAAGCTTTACCTCAAAAAAGAGGTTGTCAATGTAAAGAACCTCGTTGTAGGTCTTATTAAGGTTATTGCCGACAAGGCTGAAAAGTACAGCGAAACCGTTATGCCGGGTTACACTCACCTCCAGAGAGCACAGCCGATTACCTTCGGTCATCATCTCCTTGCTTACGGCGAAATGCTTTTGAGAGATGTTTCAAGGCTTGAAGACTGCCTTAAAAGAATGGACGAAATGCCGCTCGGTTCATGTGCGCTTGCAGGCACAACATATCCTATTGACAGAACAATCACAGCCGAACTCCTAGGCTTTGACAGAATTACAAACAACTCTCTTGACGGTGTTTCCGACAGAGATTACTGCATCGAATTTGCATCGGTGCTTTCGATAATAATGGTTCATCTCTCAAGATTTTCAGAGGAAATCATTATGTGGTGCAGTTGGGAATTTAAATTCATTGAACTTGATGACGCTTTTTCAACAGGCTCTTCAATTATGCCGCAGAAAAAGAACCCCGATATTGCAGAGCTTGTTCGTGGTAAGAGCGGCAGAGTTTTCGGCGACAATATGACGCTCCTCACAATTATGAAGGGTACTGCACTTGCATACAACAAGGATATGCAGGAGGACAAGGAGGCTATCTTTGACGCACTCGACACGGTTAAAATGTGCCTCACAGCCTTTACTCCCATGCTCGACACAATGCGTGTCATTCCCGAAAATATGAGAAAAGCTGCAGCAGGCGGTTTCATCAACGCAACAGACTGTGCCGACTGGCTCACAAAGAACGGTGTTCCGTTCAGAGATGCCTACAAGGCAACAGGCGAACTCGTTGCAAGATGTATTGAACTCGGTACAGACCTCGAAAATCTTCCAATGGACGAATACAAAAAGGTTTGTGATGTGTTCAACGATGATGTTTACAGCGCAATTTCACTTGAACGCTGTACAAACGAGCGTACAGTATTCGGCGGTCCTGCATCGGCAAATGTAAAGGCTCAGGCTAAGCGTGTTGCAGAAATCGCAGAAAAGCTGTAATTGCAAATCCGTAGGGGCGGATATTATCCGCCCGACTTGATGAAATCTTATATTTATCAAAATGTTTTAAAGCGATAAAAAGCAATGTATATAAATATTTGAACGCTATGTGTTCAATCCGTATGCGATTGCATACGGGCGGGCGTCCGATGAACTTCCCTACAAATAACAGTAAACTTGTTCCGCTTAAATGGTTTGTTTTTATTATAAAATATCTGCCATTACTTGCGGGCGGATGATATCCGCCCCTACGAATGGGAACATATGCTTTGTGCAAAAAGTGAACTGCCGTATTCAACACATACAGGCAAAGATTAATATAAATTTACAATAGATTAGGTGATAGCAATGAAAATAAAAGCAGGTATTGTCGGTGCAACCGGCTATGCAGGAGCGGAGCTTGTAAGACTTCTTACCGCTCATCCCGAGGCTGAAATTTCGGCAATCAGCTCCGTTTCCTTTGAGGGTGACAAGCTTAGCGATGTTTATCCGTCTTATACATTTTTAAATGATATGATTTGTGAAAATCAGGACGCCGTTGTTGAAAAGAGCGATGTTATCTTTGCCGCTCTTCCACACGGTCTTTCACAGGAGCTTGCCGCAAAGTGCATTGATGCGGGCAAGGCATTTATTGACCTCGGCGCTGACTTCCGCCTTGAAAGCGAAGAAGAATACACCGAATGGTACGGCGGAACTTTCCTCGACAAAAAACTTCACGAACAGGCAGTTTACGGACTTCCTGAATTTTTCAGAGATAAAATCAAGGGCAAAAAGCTTGTTGCGAATCCGGGTTGTTACACAACCTGTTCACCGCTCGCAATTGCTCCTGCAATTGTAAACGGACTTGTCAGCACAAAGGGCATCATTTGCGACTGCAAAAGCGGTGTTACGGGTGCCGGCAGAAAGCCAAATCAGGGCAACCACTATCCCGAACTCAACGAAGGATTCCACGCTTATAAGGTTGCAAGCCACCGCCACACTCCCGAAATTGAGCAGACTCTTTCAAAGCTTTCGGGCGAAAAGGTTATTATTACCTTTGTTCCGCACCTTCTCCCCGTAAACCGTGGCATTCTCGCAACTGTTTATGCCGACATCAAAGATGGTGTAACCTTTGAACAAATCAGAAAGGCTTATGAGGACTTTTACAAGGACGAATTTTTTGTAAGACTTCTTGATGACGGCAAATGTGCCGACATTCACAATATCAAATATTCTAACTTCTGTGATGTTTCAATTCATCACGATAAGAGAGCAAACAAGCTCGTTGCCTGTGCCGCAATCGACAACATGGTCAAGGGTGCCGCAGGTCAGGCTATTCAGAATATGAACATCATCTTCGGACTTGACGAAAAAACAGGTTTGGTAATCGTTCCGCCTGCATTTTAAGGGTGAATATCTATGGAAATCAAGTATATTGAAAACGGCTCGGTCACTTCCGCAAAGGGCTTTACAGCCAACGGAATTTGTGCCGGAGTCAAAGCATCTAACACAACTAAAAAAGACCTTGCGCTCATTTACTGCGACAAGGTTTGCAACAGTGCGGCTATCTTTACAAAGAACCTTGTAAAGTCCGACACTATATATGTTACTAAAAAACACCTTGAAAACGGTACGGCTCAGGCTGTTGTCGTAAATTCAGGCAATGCAAATGCCTGTAACCCTGACGGCTATGAAAAGGCTGAGAAAATGTGCAGTCTTGCCGCAGACGCTCTCGGTGTTGACGAAAACGATGTAATCGTTGCATCAACAGGTGTTATCGGTCAGCCTCTCCCGATTGAACCCATTGCAAGCGGAATTGAAAAGCTCAAAGGCACGCTTTCAAAGGACGGCGGAATCTCTGCCGCAGAGGCAATTATGACAACCGACACCGTGAAAAAGCAGTGGGCTGTTGAAACGGTTCTTGACGGCAAAAAGGTTACAATCGGCGGTATTGCTAAGGGCAGCGGTATGATTCATATTAATATGGGTACAACTCTTTCATTTGTAACAACCGATGCGGCAATTTCTTCCGAAATGCTCAAGTCCGCACTTATCGAAGCCGCTGATGTCAGCTATAATATGGTAAGCGTTGACGGTGACACCTCAACAAACGATACCCTTGCAATTATGGCATCGGGTTATGCAGGCAACAAGGAAATCACAGAAAAGAACGATGATTACAAAACCTTTACAGCCGTTCTTACCGATGCATTCAAAAAGGTTGCAAAGAAGCTTGCAAAAGACGGTGAGGGCGCAACAAAGCTCCTTATCTGCAAGGTTGACGGTGCAAAAGACGATAAGAGCGCAAAGATTATTTCAAAGAGCATCATCTGTTCAAGTCTTGTAAAGGCGGCAATGTTCGGGGCTGACGCAAACTGCGGAAGAATCCTCTGCGCAATCGGCTACAGCGGTGCCGAAACAGATGTTAAAAAAATTGATGTTTCATATAAATCCGCAAAAGGTGAAATCCTTGTTTGCAAGGACGGCAACGGTCTTGTTTTTGATGAGGACAAGGCTAAGGAAATTTTACTTGAGGATGAAATTGAAATTCTCGTGAAATTAGGTGACGGCAATGCATCTGCCGAGGCTTACGGTTGCGACCTTACCTATGATTATGTAAAAATCAACGGTGACTACCGCACATAATATGCGATTTGATTGTGTGAGCGGAAATCAACTACATAAAGGATTGAAGAAAATGGATGTTTCAAAGAGAGCCAAGGTACTTATACAGGCAATGCCCTATATCAAGAAATATTCGGGCGAAACAATTGTTGTAAAATACGGCGGAAACGCTATGATAAATGAAGAACTTAAAGCGGCAGTTATGAGCGACCTCGTTCTTATGCAGCTTGTCGGAGTCAATGTTGTGCTTGTTCACGGCGGCGGACCCGAAATCAACGCAATGCTCAAAGCCGTTGGCAAGGAAAGCAAGTTTATCAACGGTATGAGAGTGACCGACAAGGAAACCATTGATATTGTTCAGATGGTGCTTGCAGGCAAGGTCAACAAGAGCCTTGTTCAGCTCCTCGGCAGTCACGGCGGTAAGGCTATAGGACTTTGCGGTCTTGACGGCAGAATGCTCATGGCAGAAAAGCTTGTTACAGGCGCAGACCTCGGCTATGTGGGCGAGATTAAGGAGGTTAACCCCGAACCGCTCAACAACGCTCTTGCAAGCGGTTATATTCCGATTGTTTCAACAGTTGCAGGCGGTTATGACGGCAATGTATATAATATTAACGCAGACATTGCGGCATCGCAGATTGCCGCTAAAATCGGCGCAAAAAAGCTCATTCTTATGACAGATATCAGAGGACTTCTCCGTGATGTTCACGATGAGGATTCACTCATCCCCGTTGTCAATGTCAGCGAAGTTCCTATGCTCAAGCGTGACGGCATCATCAGCGGCGGTATGATTCCCAAGATTGATTGCTGTGTTGAGGCAGTCCGCAGCGGTGTAAACCGTGCCCATATCATTGACGGCAGAATCGAACATTCAATCCTGCTCGAGCTTTTCAGCGATGAAGGCATCGGTACAATGTTTTATTGATTAGCATTGCTGTTTTGCTGATTTGTAAAAGCAGTAGAGGTGGTCATTGGTCGCCCGCTAAATAAAACTTTCTGTTTAACTTAAAATTTTTATTTGATAAAAGCAGTGTATTGTTTGTAGGGGAGCACCGTGTGCTCCTACAGATTACACGCAACATTCTTCACATCAAAACATTTTTATAAAACAAACCCATTCATCAAGTCGGGCGCCCAATGAGCGCCCCTACAGATTAGATTTTGGAGGGTGCAATGATTATACGAGAAATGACAATTGACGACTATGACGAGGTCTATGAGATGTGGCAGATTACCACAAAGCGTGCGCTCTCTAAGGCTGATGAAAGAGATCAGATGGAGCGTTATCTCAAGCACAACGCCGGTATGAGTCAGGTTGCCGTGGTTGACGGAAAAATTGTCGGAACCGTGCTTGCAGGTCATGACGGCAGACGGGGATTTATCCACCATATGGCTGTTCTGCCCGAATTCAGACGAAAGAAAATCGGTCACGCTCTTGCACAGACCGCTATCCAAAAAATCCGTGAACAAGGCATCGACAAAACTCACATTTTCTGTTATCAGAACAACGAAACAGGTCAAAGTTTCTGGCGTGATTTTGGCTTTGAAAAGCGTGAGGATGTTTTTGTTTACTCCTTCAGCAACGATAAAATATGAAAGGGTATGGCTAACTTGACTACAAAAGAGAAAGATTTAAAATATATTATGCACACATACGGTCGCTACGATGTTGCTCTCAAAAACGCAAAAGGCGTTACCGCATATGACGAAAACGGCAAAAAGTACATTGATGTTTCATCGGGTATCGGTGTAAACAGCCTTGGCTATTGCAATGACGGTTGGGTTGAGGCTGTTTCAAAGCAGGCAGGCACAATTCAGCATATGTCAAACTATTTTTACTGTTCACAGGCAAGTGACCTTGCCGAAAAGCTTTGCACACTTACAGGTCTTTCAAAGGTCTGCTTTGGCAACAGCGGTGCAGAGGCTAACGAATGCGCAATCAAAATTGCCCGTAAGTACAGCTTTGACAAGTACGGCGAGGGCAGAAATGAAATCGTAACGCTTAACAATTCCTTTCACGGCAGAACTGTTACAACTCTTGCCGCAACAGGTCAGGATGTTTTTCACAACTATTTCTTCCCGTTTACCGAGGGCTTTAAGTATGCAGACGCAGACGATATTGACGCTCTGAAAGCAGTTGTTTCAGACAAAACCTGCGCAGTAATGCTTGAACTCATTCAGGGCGAGGGCGGTGTAAATATCCTCGATCCCGAATATGTAAAAGAACTTGTTAAGTATTGCAACGACAACGATATTCTCGTTATTGTCGATGAGGTTCAGACAGGCGTCGGCAGAACAGGCAAGCTGTTTGCTCATCAGAATTACGGTATTCTCCCCGACCTTATGACGGTTGCAAAGGGGCTCGGCGGCGGACTTCCTATCGGTGTTTGTATGTGCGGTGAAAAGCTCAAGGATGTTATGTCACCGTCAACTCACGGCACAACATTCGGCGCAAACCCTGTTGTTTGTGCAGGTGCAAACTATGTTCTTGACACAGTTGCAAATGACGAATTTCTCGCCGAGGTTGAGAAAAAAGGTCAGTATTTTGAGGACAGGCTCACAAAAATTGACGGCGTAAAGAGCGTTCGCAGAATGGGACTTATGATTGGTGTTGAGCTTGAAAAGGGCAATGCACACGACATTGCAATCAAATGCGTTGAAAACGGCTTGCTTATTATCACGGCAAAGAATTTGCTCCGTATGCTCCCACCGCTTGTTATTGATTACAATGAAATTGACGAGGCGATTAATATACTCGAAAAAACAATAAAGGAGAACAACTAATGAAACACTTACTTAAACTTGAGGATTGGTCAACAGAAGAAATTATCAACACACTTAACCTTGCCGATCAGCTTAAATATGAGCAGAAACACGGCATTGAGCATAAAATTCTCAAGGGCAAATCTCTTGGTATGATTTTTGAAAAGTCAAGCACCCGTACCCGTGTTTCATTTGAGGTTGGTATGACACAGCTCGGCGGTTATCCGCTTTTCCTCTCATCAAATGACCTTCAGATTGGCAGAGGCGAGCCTGTTGAGGACACAGCCCGTGTTCTTTCCCGTTTTCTTGACGGTATTATGATTCGTACCTTTGAGCAGAAAGAAGTTGAGGCTCTTGCAGAGTACGGTTCAATCCCGATTATCAACGGTCTTACAGACTATTGTCATCCATGTCAGGTTCTCGCAGACCTTATGACAATTCGTGAATTCAAGGGCAAGCTTGAAGGACTCAAAATGTGCTTTATCGGTGACGGCAACAACATGATGAACTCGCTCATCGTCGGCGCACTCAGCACAGGCATGAGCTTCTCTGCCGCCTGTCCAAAGGATTATATGCCGCCTAAGCATATTATCGAGTTCGGTGAAAAGTACGGCAACGGCAAGTTTGAAATCGTAACAGATCCGCTTGAGGCCGCTAAGAATGCCGATGTTGTTTATACTGATGTATGGGCATCAATGGGACAGGAAGAGGAAAAGAAAATCCGTGAGGCAGCATTCGCAGGCTATCAGGTTAACAAGGAGCTTATGGCTGTTACAAACAAGGATTGTATGGTTCTCCATTGTCTCCCTGCACACCGTGGTGAAGAGATTACTGCAGATGTATTTGAAGAACACGCAAATGAAATCTTTGAGGAGGCTGAAAACCGTCTTCACGCTCAGAAGGCTGTTCTTGTTGAATGTATGGCAGATGAAATGCCTGAAAAAGTTTGATGACAGTTTGATTCTTTAAAACTTCATAAAAAGCAAAAAAGTCACATTGCACAACAGTAAGACAGCTGTTTTGTGCAATGTGACTTAATTTTTATTGCAAAACGGAGTATAATTCCATTGGGGGATAATAGCAAAATCAGAATTGCAGGTGTATAATTATGTTAAACAATTACACGTTTTATGTCGAAAAAGGAAGTCTTTAAAATGACAAGAGAACAAAAACAGCATATTCTGCATTTTGCAGTCAGCTCTCTGGGCGGATTTATGGGCGGATATGCAATTTTCAATCACTGTGATGTGTTCGGTAACGCACAGACAGCAAATATGATTCACCTTGTCAGCAAAATTTTTACGGGTGATTTTGAGGGGGTTGTGTTTATCGTCATCGCTCTCCTTACATATATTCTCGGCAATGTTTTCTTTGTAATTGCCGACCGTTTTATTAAGCTTGAAACCAAAACCGTCAGCCTTATTGCAAGTGCGGTTGCACTTCTGATTATCGGAATTTTTCCGAATATTTCAAACAACTACCTTGCAATTCTGCCGATTCTGTTCGTAACTCCTGTTTTGTGGAATTCATTCAGAACAGCCGGAAGTTATGTTACATCTCCGATTTTCTCGACAAACAACCTTCGTGTTGCAACGGTTTCAACATTCACGGGTATTATTGACAAGGACAAGGATATGAAGAAAAAGGCTAAATTCTATTGGCTTACGCTTGCAAGCTATCATATAGGTGTTGTCCTTGCCTGCGTTCCGAGCGTTTTTATCGGTGTGAACAGCATCTGGTTCGGCTTTATAAGCATTGCCCTTTCAACAGCTTCATATATGTGGCTCTGCGGTGTGTTTGACAGAGAAGAATCCTTTGCAGCATCCGAAGGCTTAGCAGCACAATCGGAAATAATTTAAAATAAAAAAAATAATGTCGGCGGTACACCTCCGGCATTATTTTTTTGTTTATAACTTTCAATCGGCAAAGTCACATTGTCAACATCAAAACACCCATAATAACAGGCTGGTGGGCAAGATAAATCCACAGGCTGTATTTGCCGATTTTGTCAAACAGCGGGATTTTGAATTCAAAATATTTTGCAAGATTTTTTTGTGCGATGAAATTCCAAAGATAAAAGCCTGCCGTAAAGAGGAAAATCCACGGAATAATCGGGAAATAGTCTACCGACACGAAGTCGGACGAGGGGAATCCCAGAAATGCAAGGTACTTGCACGAATAGAGAAAGTCGGGCAATTTTACGATATCCGCCCCGAAAAATCCGACACAGCCTTTTTGCAAATCATACGAAACCGCATACAACAAAAGCGAAATCAACGCTCCCGACAGGGGGCTTATTTTTTTGAGGTTATCCGACAGAACGGAAACAATCATCATTGAGCAGCCTATCAGATTCAGTACACCGAACCATACCGCCTGATTCGGTTCGGTAATCACGGTAACGCAAGTAACGGCAAAGCCCGCAAGATTTAAAAGAACACCTCTTTTTATGCCGTTTCCCGAAAAGTTAAGGCACATTCCCGAAAGCAGTATGAACACTACGCAGATGCTGCGTTCCCAGACCGCAGTCATGGGATAAAAGTACCAGCTTGTGTTAAGTCCGTACATCATAAAAATATCGTAGCATAAGTGAAACGCAACCATACTGACGGTTGAAATTCCACGCAGAGAGTCGAGAAGATAATATCTTTTGTTTTCTTTTAACAAGGCTTTACCGTTTGGATTCATCAATTATTTATTCCTTTTCATCATAACGGAAAAGACGACCACAGCCAGAACAAGCAACACAACCGCATATCCGCCGACGGGGATAAGTTCGGGCATAATATCCGAATAGTTGCCCGAAATTGCATCCCTTGCAGCGTTTACGGCATGGGCAAACGGAAGTGCGTTTGCAAGGTTTTTGAACCAACCGCCGACCATTGCGGTATCGAACCAAATGTTTGAAAACCATGCCGAAAGGTTTGTGAGCAATGCACCGCAGATTCCGCCGACAGCCTTTTCATTCAGAAGTGTGCCGAGCAGAAGTCCGAGCGAGATAAACACAATTGCAATCGGAATGTTTACCGCAAGCATAAGCAAAATGTTCACGCTGACCTCAAGTCCGAGGAAGAACGCAACAACAACGCATACGGCACTCTGCAAAATTGCCATTGGCAAAAGCGGAAGTGTGTAGCCGATAATAAACTCGTGTGCTTTGAGCGGAGATGTGAATAATCTCATCATAAAGCTTGTAGTTCTGTCCTTTGCAATGAGCATTGACGAGAACAGCGAAATAAAGCTCATTCCGAAAACCGTAATACCGGGCGTCAGCTTGTCGATGTTGAACATTGTCATCTGAGCCTGCTCGGGGATTGCCGAATTTATTGCCGACAACAAAAGAAGAAGTACAACGGGAAATCCGAGTCCGAAACAAAATGTCAGCGGATCACGGAGAATTTCCTTTGTGTTTCGTGAAGCAAACGCAGTCAATCTCATTACAACGCACCTCCGCTTGTCAGCTTTACAAAAGCCGACTCAAAATCTTTTTCGCCCGAAAGGGCAACAAGCTCATCGGAAGTACCCTCAGCCGTAAATTTACCGTGAGCCATGATCCCGATTTTGTCGCAGAGTGCAACAGCCTCTTCAAGATAGTGCGTTGTGAGAATAACGGTGATTTTACCCTTGAGTTTTTCAATCTCTGCCCAAAGGCTGTGTCTTGCAATCACATCAAGTCCGAGCGTGGGTTCGTCAAGAAAGAGTATTTTCGGCTCTGAGATAAGTGCCATTGCAATGCTCAATCTTCTCACCTCACCGCCCGACAGCTTTTTAGCCTTGCGGTTTTCAAATTCCTGCATGGAAAAGCGTTCGATAAGTTCGCTTGCTTTGGCTTTTGCAGCTTTCTTTGAAAAGCCGTAAACCTCTGCCATGAGTTCAAGGTTTTCTCTTGCGGTAAGGTTCATTGCCGCCGCACTCTCCTGCGGTGAAATTCCGATAATCTGCTTTACCGCTGCTCTGTCGGTTTTTATGCTGTGGCCGAGAAGCTCTGCCTCACCCGATGTCGGCATAATAAGCGTTGTGAGCATTTTCATTGCTGTTGTTTTTCCTGCACCGTTGACTCCGAGCAAACCGTACATTTCGCCCTCGTTGATTTTAAGGTCAAGGTTTGATACAGCCGTTTTTTCCTTATATTTTTTTGTAAGTTTTTCTGTTTTTATTGCGTACATATTTTCTCCTCAATTCAGGATAAAAGGGATTCAAGTCAAATTTTACTTCATTAACTTATCAAAGGGATTTTTTATTTTTGCAAGTGCCATACCTTTTTTCTCGTCACCGAGAACCAGAAGTCTGTCGCCTGCCTCAATTCCGAACACCTTTCTGGCGTGTTTAGGGAGTGTAATCTGTCCTCTTTCGCTAACCTTAACAATGCCGAAAATGTACTTTCCGTCACCGTCGGGAGTGAGTGCGTCAGATTCTTCCTCGTAAAAAGGACACACAAGAAGCATTTCTACCGTAGTTTCAAAAATCTGCGCCATTGTCACGCATTTTTCGACATCTGGAAGAGATTCCTCGTTTTCCCACTTTGCAACAGACTGTCTTGACACCTCAAGCTTCTCCGCAAGGTCCTCCTGTGAATATCCGTACTTTTTCCGAAGATACTTCAAATTCATACCAATCATACTTTTCATACCTCCTGAGTTAAGTATATTTCATATGTAACGCAATTTCTACCAACCTGATTTTACACTTTATGTAAAAATCAGTTGCATAATCCCTTTATGATTTATGATAAACTCCCTTACAGATTTTGTCAAACAAAAGGCGGTTGCGTTTTTTACGCCTTATTTACCTTATTCTAATGTACATATCATTGTTTGTTCACAAAACTGTCACATTTTAATGTTAAACTTAAACCAATATCGTATGTACGGAGGACATATTATGAAAAAACCTACTAAAAGAGATACAATCAATCTATTTTTCTCTGCATTTCTGATCATCGCATTTATCGTTTGCGCACACTTCTTCTCACAGTACGCATCAGCCCTTTCACAGCCACTCGGTTCAATCATTCCGATTCTTGTGTATGCTGTGTTCGGTCTTTTGGTGTTCTATGCAACCCGTGTCGGTGACGGCAAGGCGGTAAAGCGTTTTTCGCTCGTTACACTTATTGTAATGGTGCTCCCGTCACTCTACATAATCGTTGCTTCCCTTGCTCCGGGACTTCCGCTTTATGATGTATTTTCAAATGCAAACGGCTCGGGATTAAGCGTTATTGTAACGCTTGCAAGTATCGCACTCGGTTACGGAATTCCTTACTCATTCCTCAGCGGTTTTGAAGTTGCCGATGATGAGGCTGTTGAAGAAGAAACAGGCAACCCTGTTCAGGGTGGCATTGAGGCTGATCTTGCAGATGACGAAAACGCAGAAGATACTGCATTTGAAGAATCCGAAGAGGTTGAAACAGAGGAACTTTCCGAGGATGAAAACGAATCAACAGACGAAACCGATAACGGTGAAGACGCTTGATTCACTGCTGATTTTTCTTAAATCGACGAGTACCTGCACGGCTTGTGCGGGTACTTTTTGTATATGGCAAAAAATTATGCTTTTAAACTTAACAGTGCTAATATTCAGTTGACAAATTGTCACGGCTGATTTATTATTTTGGTACGGGGTGTGCAGAATAAATGCACCGTATTTTTCTGTTTCAAAATTTTTCTTTCAAAGGAGAATTACATAATGGACGATAACAATAAATATAATAGAAACAAGGATTATGAGCCTGACAACTTTGATGACGAGGTTGCGTTTCCTGCAAGAAGAAACAACGCCCCCGAAAGATCTTCCGATATTCAGGAGGATTATGGCGATAACTTTGACAATGATGTAAAATTTGTCGGAGATTATGACGAGGATGCCGTTCAGATGCCGGAAATCGACTTTGAGGACGATATGGAAACTCCCGTAAAAATGCCGTCGGAAAGGGATGACCGCACACAAACTCCCGACTATGGCGACAATTTTGATTCTCAGACAGGAGAGCAGGTGTCAAAGGCTACAAAGGATTTTCAGTATGACCTTTCATCTGACGATATTGGTAACTACTACACAAAATCAACAATAAACCCAAAGCGTAAAAAGGTTGTTAAAAAGAAAAAGAGAACAAGCCGTAATGTGGCGGTTATCTTAACAATTGCGGCGGTAATCTGCCTTATTGTTGCCGTTGTTTTTGCATTCACACAATGCAGCTCACAGAAAAACGATAAAAAGGCTTCCACGGCACCGTCAACGGAACAGGTGACAACGGAACAGGTGACAACGGTACAGCCTACAACGGAATACGGCGATGACAACTATGTTCCCGTTTACACGGAAGAACCGACATATGAACCGCCGACTGAATATCAGCCGGAAACAGAAGCGCCTGTTCAGACTGAACCGCAGACAGAGTATCAGCCTGAAACAGAACCGCAGCAGAGCAGTGATATCAGTATTCCCGATTCTTCTCAGACTTCGGATGACCCTCAGCCGACACAGTCGTATGAGAGCGGCGGCGATGAACCGTATGTTGAAGAAAACTGATTGTTTTCTTTTGATAAAATGAATTTATGAAATTGGAGATGTTTTAAATGGGTTGCACCCACGATTGTTCAAGCTGTTCTTCGGATTGCAAAAGCAAAGAGCAGAATTTGCACGAAGAACTTAATAAATACAGCAGCGTAAAAAAGGTAATCGGCATTGTGTCAGGCAAGGGCGGAGTAGGCAAGAGCCTTGTAACCTCAATGCTCGCAGTAACATTTAACCGCCTCGGTAAAAGCACGGCTATTCTTGATGCAGATATCACAGGTCCGTCGATTCCAAAGGCATTCGGAGTACATGAGAGATGCAGAGGCAACGATGAGGGAATTTTCCCCGTTGTTACCGAAACGGGAATCAAGATGATTTCCGTAAACCTTCTGCTTGAACATGAAACCGATCCCGTGGTGTGGCGTTCGCCGGTTATCACAGGCACGGTAAAGCAGTTTTGGAAAGATGTAATCTGGGAAAATGTTGACTATATGTTTGTTGATATGCCTCCCGGAACAGGCGATGTTCCGCTTACGGTATTTCAGAGCCTGCCGATTGACGGCATTGTTATTGTTGCGTCACCGCAGGAGCTGGTTTCAATGATAGTTCAAAAGGCAGTTAAAATGGCAAAGATGATGAATGTGCCGATTTTAGGTCTTGTTGAAAATATGAGTTGGTTCATGTGTCCCGATTGTGGAAAGAAGCACAGCATCTTTGGCGACAGTCACATTGAAGAAGTTGCAAAGGAATATGACACACAGGTGCTTGCAAAACTCCCGATTGATCCCGAACTTGCAAAATGTGTTGACGATGGAAAGATTGAATTTTTTGAAGGAAACTATCTTGACGAAGCGGCAGAAATAATCGAAAAAGAACTTAGCAAATAAGCATTTGCAATATTTTGCTTTTTCTGCTATAATAAGCAGACACAATTTCACAATTACAAACCGGAGGAGTAAACAATATGAAATGTCCCGTATGCGGTCATGAGTCTGACGGTAAGTTCTGCGAAAACTGCGGATCACCTCTCACTCAGAACAACACACAGGAAAATACAGCCAACAGCGTTGATTCGTTTGGTCAAAATCCGACACCCGAACAGCCGAATTATGACTATAACACAGAGAATCAGAGCTACGATCAGGCGAACCAAAATAATAATCAGCAATACAATCAGGGATACAACAACGGGTACGGTAATCCGAATCAAAACGGCACAAGCTACGGTCAGCAGTTTACGAACCAAAGCGGTGGTTACAACGGCAGTCAGCAGTTTACAAATGTACCGAACGGTCAGAAGAATAACAGCAGTAAAACAGCCATAATCATTACGAGCATTGTCGGCGGAATAATCGTTCTTTTGATTGTTATTTTCGCCGTTGTTGCGTGCAATGTACTGCCAAAGGTGATTGATTATGCAGACAAACACGTCGACAAAGCAATTGACGATGCTTCAAGCTATATTTCAAAGGACTTTGACAAAGAAACAACTGTGCCGGCATTTGATTCGGACAGTGCAACCTCCGACATTGACGAGGACGATTACCTTACGGATACCAAATCTCATGTTACATATTGTGAAAGTTATGATTATGAGGGATGGAAAATCATGGGCGTGGACGATGATTACTTCTACAATAATCTGTCCCACTCCTACAAGGAAGTCACAGAAATTACAATCGATATTCCCGAACAGATTGACGGTGTGGATGTTGTTGAAATTTCAAGCTTCGGGGTCTATCTTTCCGATGTAAAGGTTAAAGTGGTTATTCCGAAAACCGTTAAGGTTGTGGATTCGTTTGCATTCAGTTTTAATGACAATATATACGAGCTTGAAATTGCCGACGGTGTAAAGGTTCTTGAAAGTGATGCGTTCACATCTATGCCGAACCTTAAAAGTGTTACAGTTCCCGATTCCGTAAAGGAAATGGATAATTGCGGTCTTGGTATGGATGTTGATGACAATTATGACAGCGTCCCGCTCAAAGGCTTTAAAATGTATTGCAAAAAAGGTTCAGCCGCCGAAGCATATGCAAAAGAAAACAATTTGTCATATGAGATAATCAAGTAAAAAGTTAATGTAAATTAAAAACAGCTTTCCAAACTCAAAATCGGAAAGCTGTTTTGTTTTTGTAAATATTTGTACAAACAATCACTATGCTACGCTCGGGCATAATAATTTTTTCTATATCATACTATCTTCACGAACGGGGAACGGCGGCACGCCACTACAAATAAACAATAACTGCCATATAAAGAAAACGGTCGGGAAACAATGATTTGCATTTTGCAAACTGTCTTCCCGACCACAATTTTCATTTTCAATTTAAAAGTAACGCTCGGGCATAATAATTTTCTCTATATCATACTATCTTCACGAACGGGGAACGGCGGCTCGCCGTGCGGCAAAACAAGCCCATCCGTTGTCAAGATGTTCTTCGATGATGTCAAAATACTGACTTACGGATGCCTTGACTTCTTCGGCACGAGTGTCGATGATACCGCTCATAATGTAAACGGCATCGTCCTTCATAAAGTCCTTAATGCCTTTTGAGAGAAACATAATCGCATCGGCAACAATATTGGCAAGAACAATGTCATACTTGCCCTCAACCTTGTCGGTAAAGCTGCCGCAGATAGCTGTAAAACGGTCAGCAACGCCGTTGATTTCTGCGTTTTCAGCCGCAGTTCTCACCGCAGTTTCGTCAATGTCAACACCGACGGCACGGTCTGCACCCAAAAGCAATGTTGCAATACCGAGAATACCGCTGCCGCAACCCACATCAAGAACAGAATCGCCCTCTTTAAGGTACTTTTCGCACATTTCAAGGCAAAGCCTTGTGGTTTCATGACCGCCCGTGCCGAACGCAAGGCCCGGATCAATGTTGAGAACTTTGCGGTTGCCGGCATCGTAATCATCTCGCCAGCTCGGACGGATAAGAAGTTTTTCACCGACTTCAATCGGGTTGAAATATTTCTTCCAGTTGTTTCTCCAATCCTCTTCAAGGCAGTCAAGAAGTTCAATTGAATGCTTTATACCCTCCGCATTGTAGCGTTCCGAAAGGAATGCAACCGCCTCTGACGGCGAAACATCGGGTTCAAGATAAATGTGAACAAAAGCCTTGTTTCTGTCCTTTGCAAGCAAATCCTCGTCAATAAGGTCAATATGGGCAATGTCCTCAACCTCTTGCTCAAGGTTTGTGTAATCTTCAATATAGATGCCGTAGGGAACTACGACATTTGCAATATCACTTGCTCTGTCAATATCCTTTGCGTCAACGGATATTTTTATTTCTGTCCAGGATTCCATTTTAACCTCTGATTCATGGGCATTTTATGCCGATATTTTTGTTTATAATGTAGTGGCGCATAAATTGTTCAGACAATCACAATTGTATGCTCGGGCATAATATGTTTTTTGCACAACAAATTATCTGCTCGAATTGGGAGCGGCGACACGCCGTATAAAAAATTTGTGGGGACACATGCCCCACAAATCTTATTTATTCTGTGTTACTCGTTGAACATCTTTTTGATTTTATCAAAGAAGTTTCTGCGTTTTGCGTAGTTCTTGTCGCCTGTTGCGCCGTCAAGCTGTTTGATAAGCTCTTTCTGCTTGCCGTTAAGATTCTTCGGAACTTCAACGGTAACTCTTACATACTGGTCGCCTCTGCCTCTGCCGCCGAGTCGCTGAATACCCTTGCCCTTGAGTCTGAACACATCACCCGGCTGTGTACCCTCACGAACCGTGTAGGAAACCTTGCCGTCAAGAGTAGGAACGACAACATCTGCTCCGAGAGCCGCCTGTGTAAAGGTTATCGGAACTTCGCACCACACATCGTCACCTCTGCGTTCAAAAACAGGGTGCGGACGAACATTTACATAAACATGAAGGTCGCCTGCAGGACCGCCGTTTGTACCTGCGTTACCTCTGCCGCTTACATTAAGAATCTGCTGATCCTTGATACCTGCCGGAATTGTTACATCAACAGTCTTGTTCTTGCGCTGTTTGCCCGAACCGCCGCACTTCTTGCAAGGATTGTCAACAATCTTACCTCTGCCGTGACAGGCATCACAGGTACGCTGAGTCTGAACAACACCGAAAGGTGTTCTCTGATTGATTGTAACCTTACCCGAACCGCCGCATGACGAACAGGTCTTGGGGCTTGTGCCGGGCTGAGCGCCTGTTCCGTGACAGTCGTCACAGGTTGTTACGCATGAATAGTTGATTGTCTGCTTGCAACCCTTTGCAGCCTCTTCAAATGAAATGTAAACCGTAGTTTCAATATCACTGCCACGCATAGGAGCGTTTGCATTGTTGGAGCGTCTGCCGCCGAATCCGCCGAAAAAGCTGGAGAAGATATCGTCAATATCAATACCCTGACCGAACGGACTTCCTGCTCCGCCTGCACCTGCGCCGTAGTTGGGATCAACGCCTGCGTGACCGAACTGGTCGTAACGAGCCTTTTTATCGGAATCGGAAAGAACCTCGTAAGCCTCGTTTACTTCCTTGAATTTTTCCTCGCATTCTTTATCGCCGGGATGCAAATCCGGGTGATATTTTTTGGCACAGGCTCTGTATGCCTTTTTTATTTCATCGTCGCTTGCGCCCTTTTGAACGCCAAGCACCTCGTAGTAGTCTCTTTTGTCTGCCATATTACTCTCACCTTTGTCAAAATACCGAAATCACGCAATATTGCAAGCCGGTTATCGTCTTATACAGCCAAAAGGAGCCGCCATATAACAGCTCCTTTGACTATATGTTATTCTAACATAAATTACTTGTTATCGTCAACATCGGTGAAATCAGCGTCATATACATTAGGATCTCCGCCGTTGTTGCCTGTAGGATTACCGCCGTTTGGCTGAGCACCGTTCATATCGGGAGCACCGCCCTGCGGAGCAGCCTGCTGATAAAGCTTAGCGGCAGCATCGTTAAGAGTCTTCTGGAGGTCTTCCTTAGCTGTGCCGATGAGTGCGGCATCGTCCTTTGAGATAGCCTCTTTAAGAGCTGCAACCTTTGTGTTGATTGCGTTCTTGTCAGCCTCAGGAATCTTGTCACCGCTTTCGCTGACGAGCTTTTCTGCCTGATAAACAATGTTTTCAGCTTCGTTCTTAGCGTCAACTGCCTCACGGCGCTTTTTGTCCTCTGCGGCAAACTGTTCAGCTTCCTTAACAGCCTTGTCGATATCTTCCTTGCTCATTGAAGTTGAGTTACTGATTGTAATCTTCTGCTCTTTGCCTGTACCGAGGTCTTTTGCAGATACATTAACGATACCGTTGGCATCAATATCAAATGTTACTTCAATCTGCGGAATACCACGCATTGCAGGAGCAATGCCTGTGAGAGCGAAAAGACCGAGCTGCTTGTTATCACGGGCAAATTCACGCTCACCCTGAAGAACATTGATTTCAACCTGTGTCTGATTATCAGCGGCAGTTGAGAAAATCTGGCTCTTCTTTGTTGGGATTGTTGTGTTTCTGTCGATAATCTTTGTCATAACACCGCCCATTGTTTCAACACCGAGTGAAAGCGGAGTTACATCGAGGAGGAGAAGTCCTTCAACTTCGCCGCCGAGTACGCCTGCCTGAATAGCGGCGCCGATAGCAACACATTCATCAGGGTTGATGCCCTTGAACGGCTCTTTACCGATGAGCTTCTTAACAGCGTCCTGAACAGCAGGGATTCTGGAAGAACCGCCAACCATAAGAACCTTGTCAATCTGACCGATCTGAAGACCTGAATCCTGAAGAGCCGATCTTACAGGACCCATTGTAGCTTCTACGAGGTCTGATGTGAGTTCGTCAAACTTTGCTCTTGTAAGAGTAAGGTCAAGGTGCTTAGGACCTGTCTGGTCTGCTGTGATAAACGGGAGGTTGATGTTAGAAGTTGTAACACCTGAAAGTTCAATCTTTGACTTCTCGGCAGCCTCTTTTAATCTCTGCATTGCAACCTTATCCTGTGAAAGGTCAATGCCTGTTTCTGTCTTGAATGATGCAACCATCCAGTCGATGATTCTCTTATCGAAGTCATCACCACCGAGACGGTTGTTACCTGCTGTTGCAAGTACTTCCTGAACACCGTCGCCCATTTCGATGATAGATACATCGAATGTACCGCCGCCGAGGTCATATACCATAACCTTCTGGTCTTTTTCCTTATCTACACCGTATGAAAGAGCGGCTGCTGTAGGTTCGTTGATGATTCTCTTAACATCAAGACCTGCAATCTTACCGGCATCTTTTGTAGCCTGACGCTGTGCGTCTGTGAAGTATGCAGGAACTGTGATAACTGCCTGTGTAACTGTTTCACCGAGGTAAGCCTCTGCATCTGACTTGAGCTTCTGAAGAATCATTGCTGAAATCTCCTGCGGAGTGTAGCTCTTGCCGTCAATTGTTACCTTGTGAGCAGTACCCATTTCTCTCTTGATTGATGCAACTGTTCTGTCAGGGTTTGTGATAGCCTGACGCTTGGCAACCTGACCAACCATTCTTTCACCGTCTTTTGAAAAAGCAACAACAGACGGAGTTGTTCTTGCGCCTTCTGCGTTAGCGATAACTACAGGCTCGCCGCCTTCGATAACTGCTACGCATGAGTTTGTTGTACCTAAATCTATACCTATTGTCTTAGCCATGATAAATTCCTCCAATTGAATTTTTAATTGTTTTTGTTAGTGTGTTTTCTGCTGAATATTTATATATGAAATCAGTCACAGTTGGCAACCTGTACCATTGCGTGACGGATAATTTTGTCACCGATTTTGTAACCCGTCTGATAAACGGCTGCGATTGTGTCGGCACCGAGGTTTTCGTCCTCAATCTTTGAAACTGCATTGTGCAAGTTCGGATCGAATGCATCGCCTGCTTTGCCGTAGGACTCAATCTTTAGCTTTTCAAAGCTCTTTGCAAGCTGATTTGAAATAAGCTCAATACCCTTGATGATATCGGGGTCGGCGTCTTTCAGATTTGCAAGAGCAAGCGTTACGCTGTCTGCAACGGGAAGAAGCTCGATACAAGCCTTTGAAGTTGCATCGTCATAGATTGAAAGCTTTTCGTTTGCCGTTCTTTTACGGTAATTGTCGTACTCGGCGGCAAGTCGCATATACTTATCCTTCTGTGCCGACAGCTCATCTTCAAGAGCCTTGATTTTGTCTGCATTTTCATCCTTTGCAGGCTCTTCGGTATTTTCGGCCTTAGTTTCTTCTGCGACTGTTTCTTCGGAAACCTTTTTCTCTTCGGTTTTCTCGGATTTTTTCTTAGTCATCTTTATCCTCCTTCAAGGATTTTTATTTATCATATTTCTATCAGCTCATCAATAAGAGTGCTAACGCTTTCGGACACACATTCAAGAATTGAAATTGCTCTTGCGTAGTCCGTTCTCACGGGTGCTATCACCGCAAGCACACCTGACGGGTTGCCGTCAAGTCGGTATCGTGTGGAGATTACCGCACTCCCTGCAAGCTCTGTTCTGCTGTTTTCGCCGCCTATGCTGACGGAGGTGTCAAGCGGAAGATTTTCAAGCATTTCCGCAAGGTCGTGTCTGTTATTCAAAAACTCCATAACATTTCGTGCGTTAAGAAAATTGACATCGGACATAAACAACGGCTTTGTCACACCACTGAGATAAACGCTGACTTCCTTTGCCGTTTCACAAGCCTCCATAATTGCCACAAGCACTCCCGGGGTAAACATTGAAAGTTCACCGAGCCTTGCCGCCGCTGTCTGTATGAACGGTCGGTTGACCGATGAAAGCTTCATTCCCGAAAAGATTTCGTTAAATGCCTTGTCAAACACGGTCAAAAGTTCGGGATTCAAAAGGAAATCGCAGCGGAACAGCTTTGTTTTTATGATTCCGTTTGAGGCAATCACAACAGCCATTGCCGTGTGCGAACCCGTCTGAACAAATCTTATTCTGTGGATTCTGCTTTCCTCACCCGAAGGTGTTGTTGTTACCGCCGTGCAGCCTGTCAGCCTTGAAATAACACCGCTTGCCTCTTTGAGAATACTCTCGGGGGAATCTGCGCTTTTGTAAAGCTCGGATTCAACATATTCCCGTCCGCCTTGGGTTACAGGGGTAATTTTCATCAGATTGTCGATGTAGTATCTGTAGCCCTGCAGCGTTGGAATTCGTCCTGCCGAGGTGTGCGGCTGAACTAAGTAGCCTTGATTTGTAAGGTCTGCAAGGTCATTTCGCACCGTTGCCGATGAAACCTCAAGTCCCGTTTCATTAATCAACGCTTTTGAACCAATCGGCTCGCCTGTGTTGATATAGCTTTCAATTACTGCCGATAATATTTTCTTTTTTCTTTCAGCCAGCTCCATACCGTTCACCTCATTTCGTGTCGGTTTTTGCTGTTTTAGCACTCTCGATAGGTGAGTGCTAATTGCTATACTCATAATATAATACCAAAGTCAGTAAAAGTCAAGCGTTTTTGAAAAAATTTTTCGTTTTCAGAAAATCTTCACATAACACGGTTTGACATTGTGCCGAGGATACTCTATAATCTACTTATCAGTAATGTTTAAGGGTGAATTTTATGGGCGAATTTCTTCAGAATATGTATGTATGGCTTTGGGCGGCTCTTGCAATATTAATGATTATCGTAGGAATCAAATATCGCCACGAACATCAGGGCTTGCTTGCAGTTTTAATGGCTGTGTTTTTTATCTTCATGACCGTGTGGTACGGACTGCGAACCTTTGCAGGCTACCCAATGTTTGAGGGTACGCTTAATATCATCTTCCGTTGCATCCTCGGCGGTTTCCTCGTTGCACTTGGTTTGATATATTGGTTTATAAGAAAAAGAAAATAACTATATATGTATAAAAAACAAATCGGACAGCAGATTTTATTCCTGCTGTCCGTATTTTTATGTTCATATTTTTTCGTTCGTGTAGATAGTTTGCAATGTTTAAAAAACAATTATGCCCGAGTGTGGCATTGTAACTGTTTGCACAAATCTGTAGTGGCGTTCATTGGACGCCCGCAAGCAATGGCAGAAATATTGTGATAGAAATAAATTATATGAATGAAACAGAGTTATCGAAATAACGCAGCGGCGAACCGTGTTCGCCAATCAATTCGTGTGTACACACGAATTGAATAAACAGTAACTATATTTAGAGCTATAAATCAAAATTGATAAAATGTATATGTGTATTTATTCGGTTTGATTTTGCAATCAAACCGATTGGCGAACACGGTTCGCCGCTACATTAGAATACACGATTTTTATCACATCAAAACATATATGTTTAAACAAAACCATTCATCAAGCGGGCGTCCGATGAACGCCCCTACAGTTTGGTTTGTACAAACAATTAAAATGCTACGCTCGGGCATTAAAATATTTGACTTAAAAAACTATCTTCACGAATGGGGCGCCGAGGCACTCGCTACAAAGTTACCTTAATATAGAAAATAACGCTCGGGTATCGTAAGTTTTTTTATTGTACAAACTGTCTTCACGAATTGGGTGCCGAGACACTCGGCTACAAAGTTACCTTAATATAGAAAATAACGCTCGGGTATCATAAGTTTTTTATTGTACAAACTGTCTTCACGAACTGACTGCCGAGGCACTCGGCTATTGACTTTTGGAGGAAATTGGATTATTATTTAAACTGTATAACTTTAAGTATGCTTATTTTTAGGACAGATGATTTGTGAAGGAGTTGAAAAAAGTGCCGGATCTTTCGATAATTTTCGATATGGGTGTTGTTGCACTGCGTTTTCTTATGCCTGTTTATGCAATAATAATTGTGTACCAGTGCTTTGCCGCAATGCGCCGCCGCCGCCGTCCCGAAACTCCTTTGATTTCACTTTTGAACCCTGCAACGGGCGAGATGCTCCCCGTGCTTTTTTGGGAAAATTCAATCGGCAGAAGTAAAAGCAGTGATGTAACCGTTGATGACCAGACAGTTTCAAGAAATCATTGCGTACTCCTTCGCCGTAAAGACGGTTGGTATGTAAGCGATACCGACTCAAAGAGCGGCACAATGCTCAACGGCAAAAGAACAAGAGGCAGAGCAAAGGTGCTAATTGACGATACAATAACAATAGGCGGTACAAGTCTTATAGTAAAAAGAGGCGAGGAGTTTCAACAGCCGTTGCAGTCGAGCTGGTTTTTCTCAAAGGTCAGCGATAAGCCTGCAATGAAATCGTGGAAGCTTATGCTTCTTATTACATTTTTTCACTTCTTTATGTGCGTTCAGGCAATGTTCTGGAATGACGGCACAAATACAATGGCTCCGCTCGTGCTGTTCGGCGCTCTTGCGGCTGTTGAATGGGGATTTTTCTTTATCTCCTATTTTGTAATCCGCAGAGTAAATTTCGAGCTTGAATCGCTCGCCCTGTTTTTGACGGGCATAGGCGTAATGATGCTTATCAGACAGTCGGAACGCTCGGCTTATGTTCAGCTTGTTGCCGCCGCAATAGGTATGATTTTCTTCTGCATAATTATCAAGCTGATTGAAGATCCCGACAAGGTAAATAAGCTTAGACTTCCGGCAATGATTTGTGCGGTCGGTCTTTTGGGCGTAACAATTGTATTCGGTAAGATTACAAACGGCGCCGCCAACTGGATTTATATTGGCTCGTTTTCATTTCAGCCGTCAGAGCTTGCAAAGATTATTTTCATCTTTATCGGCGCAAGCTCGCTTGATGTGTTGATGACAAAGAAGAACCTGCTTGAGTACATTATCTTCTCGGCAGTATGCGTCGGACTTTTGGCTCTTATGGGCGACTTCGGTACTGCACTCATCTTCTTTGTAACATTTTTGCTCACAGCGTTTATGCGCTCGGGCGATTTCAAGACGATTATTCTTGCTGTTGCCGCCGCAATTTTCGGCGTAACCTTTGTCCTCAAGTTTAAACCGTATGTTGCCGACCGTTTTTCGGGCTGGCGTCATGTGTGGGAACATACTCAGGACAACCTCGGTTATCAGCAGGCAAGAGTTCTCACATATATGGCAAGCGGCGGACTTTTCGGCGTAGGTATCGGCAACGGTTTTTTAAAGCAGGTTGCCGCATCCGAAAGTGACCTTGTTTTCGGACTTGTTTCGGAAGAAATGGGAGTTATCGTTGCGTTCACACTTGCCGTGGCAGTAGGTGCAATGTTTATTTATGCAAGGGCAATTACAACCCGAAGCAGAAGTACCTTTTATTCAATTTCAGCGTGCTGTGCGGCAGGACTTTTTGTCGTTCAGCTTTCTCTCAATGTTTTCGGTGCAACCGATGTTCTTCCGCTTACAGGCGTAACATTTCCGTTTGTGTCTGCCGGCGGTTCAAGTATTATGTCTTGTTGGGGACTTGTTGCATTCATTAAAGCCGCAGACGAGAGAACTTATTCGGTAAAAAGATAAGTTTAGTAAATTGAAAACTTGTTTTTCATATATGTACTTTGGTATTAAATAAAATTAGTGCCTTTACTTGCGGGCGTCCAATGAACGCCCCTACTGATACACAGGGTGGTGTAAGGTTTGAAAAAAATACTTCGCAGAAGTACACTTATATATATAGTTGCGCTTGCGTTTATCGGCGGACTCGGCTATCTTGCCTTTGAGCTTGTAACAGGAGCAGACGATTGGGTCGATCAGGCGTATAATGCGCATATAGCAGGTGACGGCGGCCTTGCACAGGCAGGAGCGATTTATGACCGCAACGGCAAGGCTCTTGCACAGACGGTTGACGGTAAAAGAGTTTATAACGAAAGCGAGAGCGTAAGAAAATCTCTGCTTCATGTTGTCGGTGATGACAGCCTTAACATTTCAACGGCTGTTCAAAGTATGTATCGTTCTCAGCTGATAGGCTATAACCTTGTTTTCGGACTTAATATGCCGGAATCATTGCGTGCCTCTCACGATATAAAGCTGACAGTCGATTCCGCAACCTGTGCGGCGGCTTATGATGTGCTTGCATCTTATAACAAAAAAGGTGCATGTGTAATATATAACTACAAAACAGGCGAGGTTATCTGTTCCGTAAGCACCATGGCTTACGATCCGCAGGCTCCTCCCGAAATTACCGAGGACAACGAAAGCGAATACGAGGGCGTTTACCTTGATAATGTGCTTTCGTCAACCTTTACCCCGGGTTCAATCTTCAAAATCGTTACATCTGCGGCGGCAATCGAGAATATTCCCGACCTTTATGACCGCACTTGGGTTTGTAACGGAAGTGAGAACATAGGCGGAAGTGAAGTTACCTGTACGGAAACTCACGGAACGCTGACATATAAAGAGGCAATGGCACATTCCTGCAATATTGTTTTTGCAAAGCTTGCCGTTGAACTCGGAAGTGACACAATGACAAAAACTGCCGAGAAAATCGGCATTAACAGCTCCTTTGATGTTGACGGAATTAAAACCGCACAAGGTTCATATGATGTCAGCGATGCCAATGAAAACCAGCTTGGCTGGTCGGGTGTAGGTCAGTATAATGACAAGGTAAACCCGATGCAGATGGCAATTATCTGCGGTGCAATCGCAAACGGCGGTAAGGCTACAAACCCTACCCTTATCAAAGATGAGTCCATACTCTCCGCACTCGGCATAAACTACAAGAGCAGCGGACAGGAGCTTTTTTCATCCGATACGGCGGCAAAGCTTGATGATGTTATGAGATACACCGTTTCGGATTACTACGGCGACAACCTTTTCGGCGGACTTACAGTCTGTGCCAAAACAGGTACGGGTGAAGTCGGCGATGATAAGAACCCTAACGGCTGGATGGTCGGCTACTCAAAAGATGAGGACTGCCCTCTCGCCTTTGCCTGTGTTGTACAGGATTCGGGTTTCGGTTTCCAATATGCCGGTCCCGTGGTTGAGGCCGCAATGATTCAGGCTGCAAAAAGCCTTGGAGCGTCTGCGGTGCAGTAAATTAAAATTATATTATTGAAAATACAGTTTGACCGATTTTTTCGGTACATTGAAAGGAAGAACCCTGATGAATTTTTTAAAGGCTATGTTCGGCAACTACAGCAAGCGTGAAGTTAAGCGTGTGCAACCAATCTGTGACAAGGTGCTTGCACTCGAAGATAAATATGCGGCTATGAGCGAAAGTGAACTCAAGAACCAGACAACAATTCTTAAAGAAAGACTTGCCAACGGTGAAACAACAGACGATATTCTCCCCGAAGCATTTGCAACCTGCCGTGAGGCAGGCTGGAGAGTGCTTGGCATGAAGCACTTCCCCGTTCAGATTATCGGTGGTATCGTTCTTCACCAGGGCAGAATCGCCGAGATGAAAACCGGTGAAGGTAAAACCTTGGTTGCTACCCTCCCTGCATACCTCAACGCTCTTACAGGCGAAGGTGTTCACATTGTAACAGTCAACGATTACCTTGCCCGCCGTGACTCAGAGTGGATGGGCAAGCTTTACAGATACCTCGGTCTTTCGGTTGGTCTTATCTGCCACGATCTCGATAACGAGGGCAGAAAAAAGGCTTATGCCGCAGACATTACATACGGAACAAACAACGAACTCGGTTTTGACTACCTCCGTGACAACATGGTAGTTTACAAGGAAAACAAGGTTCAGCGCCCGCACGCATTTGCAATTGTCGATGAGGTTGACTCAATCCTTATTGATGAGGCGAGAACTCCTCTTATTATTTCGGGTAAGGGCGACAAGTCAACAGACCTTTACGCAAAGGCTGACGCTCTTGCAAAAACTCTTAAGGTTCAGCGTTTTGCAGAACTTGACGCAAAAGAGGATATGGAGGAATATTACAAGGAAAACGGCATTGATTATGTTGTTGATGAAAAGCAGAAAACGGCAACCCTCACACAGAGCGGTGTTAAGAAAGCCGAAGAATTTTTCGGTATTGAAAACCTTACCGATCCCGATAACCTTACAATTCAGCACCATGTAAATCAGGCTATCAAGGCCAACGGCGTTATGAAGCTTGATGTTGACTATGTTGTCAAGGACGGCGAAGTTATCATCGTTGACGAATTTACAGGTCGTCTTATGTACGGTCGTCGTTTTAACGAAGGTCTTCACCAGGCTATTGAGGCTAAAGAGGGCGTAAAGGTTCAGAGCGAAAGCAAGACTCTTGCTACAATCACATTCCAGAACTACTTCCGTCTTTACAAAAAGCTTTCGGGTATGACAGGTACTGCTCAGACAGAGTCGGAAGAATTCCAGGAAATCTACAAGCTTGATGTTGTTGAAATTCCTACAAACAAGCCTGTTTTAAGAAAAGACCTCCCCGATTCGGTTTATAAGACAGAAAACGGCAAGTTCCACGCTGTTATTGATGCAATTGTTGAGGCTCACGAAAAGGGACAGCCTGTCCTTGTCGGTACAATTTCAATTGAGAAGTCGGAGCTTCTTTCAAAAATGCTCAAAAAGAGAGGCATCAAGCACAATGTCCTCAATGCAAAACAGCATGAAAAAGAGGCTGAAATTGTTGCTCAGGCAGGTAAACTCGGTGCGGTAACAATCGCAACCAACATGGCAGGTCGTGGTACCGATATCATCCTCGGCGGTAACGCAGAGTATATGGCAAAAGCCGCAATGCGTAAGCAGGGCTTTACAGAGGAGCTTATTGAAGAAGCTACAGGTTATGCGGAAACCGATGATGAAGAAATCATCAATGCAAGAAATACATTCAGAGAACTGAATGACAAGTATAAGGAAGAAATTAAGGGCGAGGCTGAAAAGGTAAGAGAGGCCGGAGGTCTTTACATTATGGGTACGGAAAGACACGAGTCACGCCGTATTGATAACCAGCTCCGTGGTCGTGCAGGCCGTCAGGGCGATCCGGGTGTCAGCCGTTTCTTCCTCTCAACCGAGGACGACCTTATGCGTCTGTTCGGCGGTGACAGAATGAAAATGATGATGGAGCGTATGAATGTTGCCGAAGATATGCCTATTGAGAATAAAATGCTCACAAGTATTATCGAAGGCTCACAGGAAAAGGTTGAGCTTCGTAACTTCGGCATTCGTAAGGATGTCCTCCAGTACGACGATGTTATGAACAAACAGCGTGAAATCATCTACGGTCAGCGTGATCAGGTTCTTAACGGTGAGGATCTCCACGAAACAATCCTCAAAATGGTTGAGGATACAATCGCAACTTCAATCAAGCAGTATCTCCCCGAAGGTCCTGCAGAACATTGGAACTTCCAAAGCCTCAAGGATTACTACGCAGGCTGGCTTATAAGAGATGAATCAAAGTATGATTTCAGCCTTGAAGATCTTGAAAATATGGAACCCGAAGAGATTCAGAAGATGCTCGTTGACGATGCTCTTGAAATCTACAAGGAAAACGAAGAACTTCTTCCCGAGGAAACAATCCGTGAGATGGAGCGTGTTTACCTCCTCAAGAATGTTGATACACATTGGATGGATCACATTGACAATATGGATCAGCTCAAGAGCGGTATCAGACTTCGTTCATACGGTCAGCACGATCCTGTTGTTGAGTACAGAGTTGAAGGCTTCGATATGTTTGATGAGATGATTGAAAGCATTCGTGAAGATACTGTCAAGATGATGCTCATTATGCCAAAGCGTGTTTATGAGATTCAGAAAAGGCAGGATGCAATTGCAGCGGCAAAGAGAGCAGCTCAGAGGGCTGCCGCAGCGGCACAGTCTGCATCCGATGATGAAGAAGCTGTTGAACAGTCGGACGCAGTAAAGCAGGCGCTTCACCGTGAGCAGGTTGCTCAGCCTACAGAAACTTCTGCAGACGGTACGGATTCTGTCAACAAGACTATCCGTAAGGGCAAGAAAATCGGCAGAAACGATCCCTGTCCGTGCGGCAGCGGTAAAAAGTACAAGAAGTGCTGCGGCAGAGATCTTTAATATGTTTGCATAAAGCGGTTTGTATAATTGCAGTTTAAGTGAATTACATTTTGAGGGGCAGAGAGCAATACTCTGCCCTTTATTTATGCCGAATTTTCAAGGTATTCGGTGATTAATTTGATGAGATATAGATATTGATTATAAAAATATATCTGAAAAATTCTGCAAAATGCTGGTTTTGAGGCATTTTATGTTAAAAACAACAATCGCAAAAAAATACATATTTCTACGCATATAGCTTGGCGTAAATTTGCATAAAAATTTTTGATATTTTTGAAAAAAGAATTAAAAATCAACAAATTCAGTGCTGAAATTGACTTTTTAACTGCCTATTAAGGTTGTACAATGGGTATAATTTATTTTAAACGCAAAAAATGATGATAAATAAGTAATAAAATCACATTATGGTCAAAAATATTAAATCGTATTTGTGAATATGCAAAATAACCAAAAATATTACCCGAAGTTTGGCTATATTGCCTCTACAAATGTGCAATAAAATATTATATAATTGTATGCAAATCAAAAAGAAGAACAAATTCAAAAATTTGCGTTTCATAATTAGTTGGCAGATATATCGGACTGTTCTGTACAGACCTATTTAATTGTACTTTGACTGCCAAAACAAAGTAATCGGCAATGAAGGAGAAGAAAAAATTATGAAGTTAGGTAAAAAGCTTTGCAAAACCGCAAAGAAAAGCTTTTCTCTTGTGCTTGCACTTACCACCATGCTTTCGGTATGTGCCGTGTCGGGTATGTCGCTTAATGTATTTGCGGCAACATCTTCGGGACAGAAGATTTACATTAACCTGACCAAGAATAAGGAATGGAAAGATTTTTCTTCTGTTACATATCGTTTTGCTAAGGATGACGGCACGGTTCTCAGTACGGGTACTGCAATTAAAATTTCTTCGGGAGTTTTTGAAACCACTGCACCATCCGGTGCAACAAGAATTGAGCTTTCTTCGGGGGTTAAATTTACTCTTCCCGAAAAGACTGTTGCAAGCGGTTTCCGCCGTATCTATCTTCGTAACAATAACACCTATAACGAAGCTTATGCATATTCTTGGGTAACCGATACTGACTTCAACGCAGAGTGGCCGGGTGCTGCAATGAACAAGCTCACATCTTCGGACAGCGATTACTACTATGTGGATGTTAAGTCATCCTATAAATATGTAATCTTCAACAGCAAGGGCGAAAAACAAACAAGCGACCTCAGCATTAACGATTCATACAGTACCGATAATGCTCTTTATGACGCCTCAAAAAGTCAGTGGACTAACCCGTTCATCAAGACCCTCGACCTTTCGGGTGTTTCGGGCGACACAGAATTTTATCTTACAACTGACGGCTCGTTCAAAGAAAGTAAATACCTTTCTGTTGAAGCTCCCGACAAACAGTCAAAGGCAACATATAAAAAAGTTTATGTTTCAAACGATGACTGGAAGTCGCTTACAAAGGTTTATGCAACTTTTGACTACAACGATGCCTATGAAGGAACAGTTGAGCTTGCACAAACCACGGTAAACGGTCATGTGGTGTTCAGCGGTGAAATTCCGACAGATGCGGTTTTAAGATTCCATCCGACAAAATCTAATCTCAACGGTGCATCTTCCGCAACTTCATATCCGACAGGTTCGGGATATGATGGTTCGGGCTACAGCGAGAACACGGCTACATATGTTAAGACAGCCAGAGGCGAAAGCTGGACAAAATTCTCGGAAATAGGCAATGTAGACTATAACGCTGTTGTTGAAAATTCATTCTCAAATAATCCTAACATAGTAGGCGTTGACGCAACATACTTTGACTACTGGTCGGACATGGAGCAGGAGAAAGGGTATCTTCAGTGTCAGGGTAATGGCAATATGTATGACTATTGGTATCAGTTTGATAACTTCAACAGCTACATAAGCAACATTGCTTCAAACTATAAGTCGGACTGGAAGTATCCTCTCTACTTCGGCAATATGTATAAGGGTAATGAACACTACGGAACATTTAAGACCCACGCATCAGGACTTACAAACATCAACAATTATGATGATAACTATTACTATGCAGTAAACAACTCCAACGGTATGAAATGGGGCGGCGGTAATTATAACCAGTCCTTACAGGGTCTTATGTACAACAAGCTTGACAGCAAGGGTAATCTTCAGATTATAAATGGTGTCAAGGCTCCGTACTTTGATACTGAGGCACTTTCAACCGCAATCCACAACGATAAAAGAGTTGCCAATGTTTATAAGTCGTCTTTCCCGTTCCGTACAACTACTGACAGTGAAGGTGTTACTACTTATGAATTCACTTCAAAGAATGCAGCCGATAACATCTACTTCACATGGAACGGCCTCACACCGACAAAAATTAACTACGGTGCGGGTAAAGATTATGGAATCAGCGATGACCTGAAAAAATTCGGCGGCGAAAGCAACGGTTATGGTATTTTCCCGTTCAACAATACTTCAAATACATCATCGGGCAAGGGTACTAACTCTAACCTTGACTATGGTTTTGGTATCAGACTTGATATAGACTTCAGAGTTCCGAAGGACGGTTTACTTGCAGACGACAAACCTGCAACCTTTGACTTCAGCGGTGACGATGACCTTTGGGTTTATATCGGTGAGGATTCAACAGGTGCTGATGCAGAGCTTGCTCTCGACCTCGGCGGTGACCATAAAGAGGCAAGCGGTTCAATTAACTTTAATACAATGAAAGCAACAGCCGACAATGTATTTGCCGATTACTCAACTCCGTCATCGACTTCATCATCGACAACAGTTACAGTTCCGAGTGATGAGTTTTGGGTTGGAACAGATTCCACTTATGCTGACTTCTGTTTGCATGTTTGGCAGGATGAAAGTGTTGGTACACTTAATGACGGTGCATATTTTGTAAAACCTTATGATACATCAGACGGTTTTTACAAATTCAGAAAGTCACAGCTTGGCAGCAATACCGAATTTGACTTTGAAAAGTATATGAATACTAGCGGTCAACTTTACCGCGCTTCAAATCTTGATGATCTTTATGGAAATGCTTGGACTGTAAAGAAAGATTCCTGTACTCCGTATATTCCCGGTGAAACGCATAAGATGAATCTTGGTGCCGTTTCAAAGACCATCAACAATGGTGTTCAGCTTGATCCTAACAAGACATACCATATGGTAGTATTCTATATGGAGCGTGGTGAGGCTGAGTCTAACTTCTCAGTAAGCTTCACAATGACACCTGCCAACAATGACCTCAAGGTTACAAAGGCACTTGATACAGGCGATGTTGTTTCTGAAATTTCAGATGACCTCAAAGCTAATGAAACTTTTGATTATACAATCAAAGACAACGGCAACGATACTTCCGGCAAGAGCTACAAGCTTACAAAATCAGACGAAAGCACCACAAGCAGTGAAACTCTTTCAAACAGCGGTTTCACACTTAAAGATAATTATATGGCTGACTTTGACAACTCATTCAAGACCGGCAACAATATGGCGGTTGACGAGTCAACAGACAGCAGTAATCTTAAATACACAACAAACTGGGAACTCGTTAATAACAGAGTGGGTTCAACAATCAAGAGCGGTTCAGCTACGAACTCGGCATTCAAGCTTGTGGATCCGACTGATGATAGTGCTTATGCACAGCTCCAGCTTGACTATACCAACAAGATAGTGACAGCACCTCTTGAAATTTCAAAGGGTGTTGTTGACGAGGACGGCACAACGGATTATGACACAAGTCAGCAGTTCACATTTGCAATTGCTCTTGATTTTGACGGCAACGGTTCAACTTACGATTACAAGACCTATCCTCTTGAGTATCAGCTCAAAGAGAATGGCGCAAGTGATTATTCGAGCACAGTTTACCGTACATCCTCGGACGGTTCGTTCACAATCAAAAAGGGCGAAAGCATTAAGCTTCTCAATATTCCTGTAGGTGCAACCTATAAGATTACAGAGAAAACCGTTACAGGTTATATCCCCTATAAAGTAGGCGATCAGAGCTTCAACGGCACATTCGTCGGTACTCTTAACAAATCAGGAAATGTGCTTGACTTTGTCAATAAGGTTAATCCTACAAACTTTGCTGTTTCGGTAAATAAGACTCTTGACGGTCAGCCTTACAGCGGCAGCAAGTTCGTTTATACATTGACAGGTCTTGAATCAATGGATACAGCAAAACAGGATACCGATGGCAATACTATCAAGACAAACAGCACAGCATTAGTTTCAAAAGAATCCACAACACCTGACGCAAACGGTAAGGTAGAATTCAAAGACCTCAGCTTAGTCAGTGTGGGTGTTTACAGATTTAAGATTACCGAGGCTCTTGCCGAGGGCAAAAATGCATCCGATTATAAAATGGATACAAACACCTGGCTTGCCGAGATTGAATTGCTTGAAAGCGGTGAAGTAACGGCGCCTAAGTATATTAAGGTTAAGAGCTCAGATATTAAAGGCAAAACCGATGAAGAGCTTGCAACTTACTTCAACAAACCTTCTTCTTCTGTTGAAAAAGCCGTGTTTGAAAATGAAACCACACACGGAAGAGCAACAGTAAACAAGAAGAATCAGGCAGATAACAATATAAAAGGTACAGAGTTTGCATTAATCAAGGTATCAGAAGAAGGTATCCTTGATGCTGACGATATCAATACAATCATTAAAAATACTCCAATGAGCTCTCATATGATTTCCAAGGAGACAGGTGACGACGGTAATGTAGTGTTCGACAACCTGACAATCTTCAAGGACGGTAACGGTGAGTTTACAAAATCAGGCAAAGATGTTGTTTGGAACAGCAGTTCCGATAACTACTTAAAGGGTACTTCAACATATCAGACCTATTGCTTGTTTGAGTACAAACCGTCTAAGGGCTACAACCCGAACTACACACTTTCATACTTCACACTCCCTGATCAGGGCAAGTACGATGTTACATATAATTATGTTGACGGTGCAATTACAATGCCTTCGGCAAGCGGTGACGGAATGAACGGTTATGTTGTTCTCGGTTTGTCGGTTGCAGGACTTGCGGTGACAATGTTCACGGGTTACGCAGTCTATGACAGAAGAAGTCGCAAAAAACGCAAGGCAAGACGCAGAAAGTAACCCAATATGATTTAACTTGTTAGAACAGGTGATTTTTTAATCATATGTTTCTTTCATAGAAAACCTCTTTGACTGCTACGGACACCGTTGTTAGCCGGTGTCCGCCATGCAGCCACCCAAATTCAGTTTAACCATTCGGTTAGAATATAATTACATATATTAAATCAAACACAAAGGAGAAAGTCAAAATGAAAACTACAAAGAAAATCTTTGCAGCAGTTCTTGCAGTAATGATGATTGCTCTCATGATCCCATTCTCAGCAAGCGCTGCAACAGGCTATTCAGCTAAGTACAAACTTGATGTTAATACAGCAACTGATCCTGACAAATCAGGTGATTACACATTCAGCTTCTTCAAGATTGCAACTCTTGACCTTAAAACAGGCGAATACACAACAAACATCAGTAACAGCACTATTAAGACTGCAGTAAACGCAGCTAACTCAACAGATTATGAACAAAAATCAAAGGCTATTATTGATGCTTGTAATACTCTTTATAAGACAGACAAGGATGCTTTTGGTATAGCTGCTACAACAATCAGCTTCACTCCAACTACAAAAGAAGCAACTGCAACAGTAACAGAACCCGGTCTTTATTTTGTATATTGTACATCTAAGCCGGCTAAAGTAACTGCTGTTCAGAGCTCACTTGCTTCACTTCCTTACTTTGATGGTACAAATTATGTTTCAGTTGACCAGACAGAGCACAACCTTGCTACAAAAGTTTCAACAAGCCCTGTATCAGTTGACAAGACAGCTGACAAGAAATATGTAGGCGATAACAACAAGACTGTAACATACACACTTACAGCTTCAACACCAGGTTCAATCGACAACCAGCTCAAAAAGTATGAAATCGTTGATACAATGGATGAAGGTCTTACATTTAAAGACGGCACAGTTGAGGTAAAATATGACGGTAAGGGTACTGCTCTTGTAAAGGATACAGACTATAAAATAACATTAAATAAAAAATACAATGACAAGGCTGGTAAAGAACATACTGCTACATTTGCAATCGAGTTCCTCCCTGCTGCACTTACTTCAGAGAAATTCTATAATGCTGAAAATGTTGTTGTTACTTATAAAGCTGATGTAAATGAAAAGGCTCAGCTCAATACACCACTTAACAACACAGACGGTCTTGTTTACGGCAACGATTCAGATACAAACTTTGAATCCGGTAAAAATTCACCTGATGTATTTACATATGGTGTAAAGGTTGTTAAGGTTGACGGCAACAAGACAACTACAAAGCTTGCTGGTGCTGAGTTCCAGATGTTTGTAGGCGAAAAAGATGAAGCCGGCGATATTAAGAGAGATGAAAACGGCGAAGTTATCAAAACAGCACTTTTGGTTGATGGCAAGAATGTAGTTGCAAAAACAAACGGAGATGGCGTGGCTACATTCGTTCTCGAAGGCACAACAACTACATTCAAGTTTGATGCTACAGAAACATACTATGCAAAAGAAACAAAGGCTCCTGTAGGTTACAACCTCAACGGCTCTTTCTTCACAGTTGACATTGATACAAATAATGAATACACATTTGTTGGTAAAACTGTTGAAGGTGAAACTAATAAGGTTGTTCCTAACTATCCTGTAACTGTTCCTCAGACAGGTGGTATGGGTACAATGATGTTCTATGTTGGCGGTGCGGCACTTATCGCTTGTGCAGGCGTTCTCCTCTTTGTTCTTAAGAGAAAGAAAGCAGCTAAATAATTAATCGAATATCTTTTATCTTAAAATCTGTGATATATGTAATTTTCAGGGGATGCGGCAACGCATCCCCGTTCTATTTTGGCTTTATTTAATGAATAATGAATAATTAAGGTGGCGGTGTTCCGCACCGCATTTGTATATGCTAAAACCGCCTCCACCCGTCGCCAACGGTGCAAATTATATGTTAAATCAAATTTTATAAATGTTGCAAACCATTGCAATGCTACGCTCGGGTATAATATGTTTTTTGACATTACAAACTATCTTCACGAACTGGGACTGCGGCACGCAGTTGCGATAAATAGTAAAATATAGTATAATAACAACGGAACAAAAACACGCAGAAAAGGAAATTTTTATGAAACGAAAGCTGTCAATTTTACTAATAGTTTTAATATTTGTTGCAGGAATCGGCATAATGAGCTATCCGCTTATCAGCTCCGCAATTAATAACTATGTCAGTCGAAGCAGGGTTAAGGAGTACACCAACAGGGTTGCTCAGATGCCGAGTGAGAAAACTCAAAAAATGTTTGAAGAGGCTGCTAAGTACAATAACAGCCTTTCAAATAATATGATAATTACCGACCCGTTCGACGAAAAGGCTTTTCAGAAAATCGGTGCAAATTATGAGAAAACCCTCAATGTTGATGATAACGGTCTTATCGGCTATATTGATGTGCCGAAAATCAATGTTTATCTGCCGATTTATCACGGCACAAGCGAAGAGATTCTTTCCAAGGGTGCAGGGCATCTTCAAAATACTTCCCTGCCTGTCGGCGGTACAAGCACACATTCCGTAATTTCTGCCCATTCGGGTTATCCGGGCGAAACATTTTTCGATTACCTCACCGATATGAAAGTCGGCGATGAGTTTTATGTTCATATCCTCGACAGAACGCTGAAATATGAGGTTGATCAAATCGAAGTTGTTCTTCCCTCGGAAATCAATTCCTTACGGATTGTTGACGGCGAAGACCTTGTAACGCTCCTCACCTGTACCCCATACGGCGTTAATACTCACAGACTTCTCGTGCGTGGCAAGCGTGTCGATTATGACGATACAAAGTACATTGAAACGGGCGAGTCACTTGCAAAGTTTGACAACGATTACATATTTTTCCTCGGTTACAAAATCCCTTATGCAGTCGCAATCGGCATAATTGTCGGCTTTGTTGCACTTGTTGTGTTTGTGGTTGTATTTCTGCTCAAGCGTAAAAAGAAGAATTCAAACGGTGCAAAACGGCCGAGAGATGACTCGGCTGACGAAAATCAGAATGATTTGGGCGGTGATTCCGATGATTAAAAAAATACTTACGGGTGTGGCAATAGCAATGCTCGTTGTCGGAATAGGTCTTGTCGCATTTCCCCCTATATCAAATTTTATCGGAACACAGATTTCAAACGGTGAGGCTGACGGCTTTGATACCCGTGTTGAAGAAGCTGAGGACGGCTCTTTTGAACAGGCGGTCAAGGACGGCAAGGTTGACGAAGATGGTTACAAAATTGACAGGGAGGGCAAGCGTACTTCCAAACAGCCCGTTGTTTTCAAGGCTGACCTCGACAGACTTTTCAATGACAGCGTTGCCTACAACAAAAAACTTGAAACGAACCAGTATGAAATGCTCCGCAACGATACCTATTCACAGGCTGCCGTCAATCTTGAGGATTACGGCATAACCGACGGCATTTACGGCTATGTTACCGCCGAAACAATAAATATGCGTCTGCCGATTTACCTCGGTGCGAACAGCTCAAATATGAGCTACGGTGCGGCACATATGAGTGCAACCTCATTGCCGATCGGCGGTAAGAATACAAACGCAGTCCTTGCAGGTCACACGGGATACATCGGCCGCATATTCTTTGACAATCTCCGCAACCTCAAAATCGGTGACAGGGTTTCAATCACAAATTATTGGGATACACTCAATTACAAGGTTGTTGAAACCAAAGTCAATAAGCCGAGCGAATCAGGCGACTGCTATTTGCAGAAGGACAGAGATTTGCTCACGATGTTTACCTGCATAAGTGACGGCAACGGCGGTTTTGACCGTTACTATGTAATATGTGAGCGTGCGTCATAATTTACAGCAGACTGCATCACGGTGCAGTCTGTTTTTTTGTTTAAAGACCGATTGTTTAAAACAGAAATTCCCGAGTATTTTG
>ERZ1035041.75-NODE-75-length-60688-cov-4.825458_pt1 | contig 60688 bp, 54 predicted proteins | sample MGYA00520684_ERZ1035041 | MGnify/ENA primary metagenome ERZ1035041 (study PRJEB33766, sample SAMN09781699) | gut metagenome | biome: gut microbiome | host: Homo sapiens | place: Madagascar | study: EMG produced TPA metagenomics assembly of the PRJNA485056 data set... | reverse complement strand
ACAAAAAAATTTCAATAGTTTTATAAAACAATGTTCACTTTGAAATCAAAAGTAAAATTTCTGATAAAAATATTGACCGTTTGCCGCAGATATGGTAATATAAATATGTATATAATTTACGGTGGTTTTTGCGCTTGGCGCATACTGCCACTTAACTTTTAACAAGGCGAGGTATATTTAACCGTATGGAAATACAACTGCTTATAATTATCATAGTAATGATAGCCTGTTCGGCGTTCTTTTCCGCCAGTGAAACGGCACTTACGGGCGCTAACCGCATAAGGCTCAAAAGTATGGCTGAAAACGGCTCCAAGGGTGCTAAAATGGCGCTTAAACTGCTAGACAAGTACGATAAGGTAATCACAACGATACTTATCGGCAACAATATAGTAAACATAACCGCATCTTCACTGGGTACTATACTTGCGACAGCAATAGTAGGTCCTGACAATGCGGCTCTGGTTTCGACCGTAGTACTGACGCTTGTGATACTCACATTCGGTGAGGTAATGCCGAAAAGCCTTGCTAAAGACCACTCTGAAGGGATGACGGTCGCAACAAGCGGAGTAATCACATTCCTTACATTCATATTCACTCCCCTGTCGGCTTTATTTATACTGCTTAAAAAGCTCGCAAACAAGCTGTTCGGCAACAAGAAGGAGGTTACCGTAACAGAACAGGAGCTTATGGCTATAATAGATGAAATCGAGGACGAGGGCGTACTCGAAGAACAGGAGCGTGACCTTGTGAAGTCTGCTCTTGAATTTGATGAAACGGTAGTTGACGAAATAATCACTCACCGTGTAGACGTCATTGCGGTCGATGTAAACGAAGATATTGAAACGGTAAAGGAAACCTTCATCAGCGAGGAATATTCAAGACTTCCCATTTACGAAGGCTCTATCGACCATATAATCGGCTTTGTCAGCCAGAAGGATTTCTTCAAGAAGTATCTTACTAAAAAAGATGACGAAACGTTCTTACTGCGTGATATAATGCAGGAGATTCACTATGTTCCTCATCTGATGAAGATAAGCGATATAATGAAGCAGATGCAGAAGGACAAGGTGCATATGGCTGTCGTACTCGACCAGTACGGCGGAACGCTCGGTATTGTTACTCTTGAGGATATACTCGAACAGCTTGTCGGTGAAATATGGGACGAAAACGATGAGATAATCGCCCCTGTCACATTCGTATCGGAAAACGAGTTCAACGTCAACGGCGATGTATCGCTGACCGCTTTCAAGCGTTACTGGCATAACCGCACGGGAAATAGTCCGAAAATCGACGGCAACGCAAAAACCGTCGGTGGCTGGGTGCTTGAGCTTTTCGGTAAGATACCGGAAACAAACGAAAGCGTTACAACGGATGATTTCAGAATAACAGTCCTTAAAGTCAGCGAACGCAGAATAGTAAAGGTGCGCCTTACCGTAATTCCCAAATCCGAAAGTAAGGAATAAAATGCGGATACTGTTTATAGTCTGCGCCGTACTGGGTACGGTCGGGATATGCGGACTTCTTGTGATGCTGCTGTTCTTCAGGCTTAAGATCAATCTCGGTTTCAGGTTGCCAAAAGGCAAGACGATACCTATTGAGCAGTTCATACCGCAGGGAATATACGGCTATATGGTATTTGCGGCGGTATTCGGCTATTTCGGACTTTTGCTGTTACCGCTGTCGATTCCGTGGTACTTCATAGTTCCCGCCGATATTGCTATGGGCTTTATTGTGAACTTTATCGGAACACACTTCCTCTCACCTGCCGTAAAACGCTTTGTAAACGGCAAAGCGCCGAAACCCGACGATCTTACGGGATATGAAGCTGTTGCACTTGAAAATATAGCAGGAAGTGGCTACGGGAAGGTTCGGGTGAAATATAACGGGCTGAATTACCGCTTTGACGCAATATCCGTATATCACACGGATATTGAATCGAGCGAAAAGGTCGATATAGTTACAGGCGAGGACGAACTTCTGTTCGTTCAGAAAAAGGACGAGATATACAAAGTTCTTGACGAAGAAAAAACGCCCGTGACAAAATCGGAAGGTGATAATCCGTCAGCGCCGAAAAGGCAGAACGACAGCTTTGTAAGAACAGGCAAAACAGATACAGATGAAACAAAGAAGGAAGAATAATAAATGTTTTCAAAGGAGATAACAACTACTGCGGAGGACTACCGCACATTAGTAAAATTTACCGAATACTCGCTCAAAAAGTCGAATAACATTCTGTTTATCGCTATGGCGGTACTTGCGGTAGCATCGCTCGTTATCGGGCTTGCAGGAATAATTCCGCTGTATATTTCAGCGGCTGTATGCCTTCTTTGCGTTGCGGTGATTCTTGCCGATGTCCTTATCATTTCAAAGAAAGCAAAGGACGGTATAAAGTACGGCAAGGTGGTGCTTAATGCAAAGCGTACCTTCAGCTATGATGCGGCATCGGTAAGGGTGTTCGGCGGAAGAACAGCTACCGATATAAACGCACAGTGGGATACGATTTTCAAGATATACGAGATTGAAAATTGTTTTATCATATATTTCAGATATAACCTTGCGTTCTGCCTGCCGAAAAATCAGCTTACACCGCAGGAAACGCTGGATATCAGAAACTATTTCACAAAGAAAATGGACGGCAGGTTCATTAAAAAGTGCAAATAAATAAACAGGAGAACAGTAATATGTTGAAGAAACTCAAAAAGCAGGTACTTGACGCAAATCTTTTACTTCCGAAATACGGACTGGTTACATTCACATGGGGCAACGTTTCGGGGATAGACCGTGAAAGAGGACTTGTCGTAATAAAGCCGTCCGGCGTTGAATATGACGGTATGACGGTAGACGATCTTGTAGTTTTAACTCTTGACGGCGAGCAGGTCGAGGGCGATTTAAGACCGTCGAGCGACACTCCGACGCATCTTGAGCTTTACAAAGCTTTCCCCGATATCGGTGGTATAGTTCATACGCATTCTCAGTGGAGCACGACATTCGCACAGAGCGGACTTGATATACCTGCGCTCGGCACAACGCACGGCGACTATTTCTACGGCGCTATACCCTGCACCGACAAGATGACGCCCAAAGCTATCGGCGGCGAATACGAAAAGGAAACAGGCACGATAATCATTGATACGTTCAAAAAACGTAACATTGACCCGAATGCTGTACCTGCAGTAAACGTACACTCTCACGGACCTTTTGCCTGGGGCAAGGACGCAATCGACGCTGTACACAATGCGGTCGTGCTTGAAAATGTCGCAAAGATGGCTATGTTCAACCTTCTGCTTGACAAAAATATCGAGCCTATGCAGCAGGAGCTTCTGGATAAACATTATCTGAGAAAGCACGGCGCTAACGCATATTACGGACAGAAATAACGGCTTCGGGGGAATAATATGAATATTTACTGCTTATCAGAAGGTGAGCTTTACCGCATTGAAAACGGCAAGGAACTGCGTGTTCCCTGCGAACGTGTGGAAAGCTACCGTGACGCAGTGCGGAAGATGAAAGCCCGTGACGAATGGAAAACCACCGGCAAAGGTGCAAAGTTTATGGGCGTTGAACCCAAGGAATACGGCGAAGAAGAAATGCACAATATGCTAAGAGGCATAGGTGCGTGCGGCGACAGGCTGATATACACGACTTTTGCGGATAATGTCGGCGGTATGTACTTCAAAGACAGCGAGGGAGAAACCTATATCTTTGCAAACCGTGAAGAAATTATCAACAATATTGATTGTAGCGGTGGAAAATGCGTAGTCAGCGCAGGAAACGGTCATTATGAAAATCATATTGCGCTTGTAAACACGGACAACGGGAGCTTTGAACAGCTTACCGAGGGGTTTACAAGCGAAACTCACCCGTTTATTTCACGTCGTAACAATGATATACTCTATTATACGGCAATGGGTTTTGCGACTGACAGAAGCGGAAACGTTGCAGAAAAAAGCCCGTGTACGATATGTCTTTTCGATACACGGAGCGGAACAATAGACGAATTTATCGCAGAGGAAGGATTTGACTGCATAAAACCGCAGGACGATGCTGACGGGAATATATACTACATACGCAGAAAATACGTTCCGACAAAGCAGAAAAGCAATCTGCTTGTTGATATACTGATGTTCCCTGTCAGGATAATAAAGGCTATAGGCGGATTTTTAAGCGTATTTTCAATGGCGTTCGGCGGAGAACCTTTGCGTACCGGCGGTAAAAACCCTGCAAAGAGTAAAACCGCAGACGAGCGTGAAGCGTTTATCGAGGGCAATATGATAAAGGCTGAAAAACAGCTTAATGCCAATATTGACGATGGCATTATCCCGTCCGACTGGGAGCTTGTAAAACGTGATAAGAGCGGAAACGAAACCGTGATAAAAAAGCGTATCATGGATTACAGACTGCTTGAAAACGGTGATATTATCTACTCAAACGGTAGCTGTGTCGGAATGCTTTCGGGTGATAAGAACACTATTCTCTGCAAGATAAAGTACGCAAACTCGATAACGGTAACCGAATAAGATACAAAAAGCCGCCGTGCGGATAGCACGGCGGCTCTTGCTATTAAGAATTAATTACTTGATGATATACTTATCAAGCTCAGCCATAAGCTCATCGCAATCATCGCTGTGAACACGGAGCTCAAGAGGCTTAGAAAGATCAAGGCTGAAGATACCCATGATCGACTTTGCGTCAATTGCATATCTGCCGCTTACGATATCAACATCGTAGTTGCACTTTGTAACTGTAGTTACGAAATTCTTAACGTCTTCAATAGTATTGATTCTGATATTAGCTGTTTTCATACAAAAAACCTACCTTTCATATTTCAGGTCGTATTTCGGCTTTCCTGTCCGATTGATTCCATTTTACCAAAATATAAGGCGGTTGTCAATTGCTTTTAACTGAATTTACTTAATTTTTTCAATCGGAGAGATAACCGTTAGCCTGTTTTCCCGTTTCCGCCTTATCACTGTAAGTGCTTATCGCTCCTTACAGCTATATAATAACACATTTCACGATACGGTCAAGAGTATTATTGTCAAAAACACGGCGTAACTTGCAAAATTCGTAATAATAAAGTATAATTAGGCTATCAGGAGTTTACTTTTGGTGAAACTTACCACAATATAGTATGGATGTGATATTATCAGATACACTATACAGACCTTCGGATGCAAGGTCAACCAGTATGAAAGCGCTTCGGTAGCAAAGGCTATGGAAGAACACGGATATGAAAAGACAGACGATATCTTCACTGCGGATATTATTATTATCAACAGCTGTTCGGTGACGGAAAACAGCGACAAGAAAGCCAAACAGCTGATAAATAAGATAAAAAGCCGTGACCCTATGAAGATAGTCGTGCTTACGGGCTGTTTTCCGCAGGCTTTTCCCGAAACGGCGGCAAAACTGGCGGCTGATATCGTAACAGGTACAGAGCATAAAGACAGTCTGGCGGATATGATAGACGTCTTTACCGGCAACAAGATAAAGCAGGTAGCAGTACCGCCCAGACCCGTAAATAAACAATACGAAAAGCAGAAAAATGCCGATATGGGCAAGACAAGAGCTTTTATCAAGATTGAGGACGGCTGTGACAGATTCTGCAGTTACTGCATAATCCCCACAGCGAGAGGTTCTGTAAGGTCACGTTCCTTGCAGGATATAACCGAGGAAGTAAGGTTTCAGGTATCGTGCGGTCATAAGGAAATGGTGCTTGTGGGTATCAACCTTTCCTGCTACGGTCAGGATATCGGACTGAGGCTTGCGGACGCAATCGAGGCGGTATGCTCGGTGGACGGCGTGGAGCGTGTACGTTTGTCATCGCTTGAACCGGAACTGCTGACAGATGAGGATATAGCAAGAATGGCGGCGCAAAAAAAGCTATGTCCGCATTTTCACCTGTCGCTCCAGTCCGGAAGCAGTGCTACATTGAAGCGTATGAACAGGCATTATACGCCCGATGAGTATTACGATATAGTCGTAAGACTGAGAAAAGCGTTTCCGGATTGTGCGATAACCACCGATATTATGGTAGGTTTTGCAGGGGAAACCGACGAAGAATTCAAAGAATCCTGCGAATTTGCCCAAAAAGTCGGTTTTGCGGCAATGCACGTTTTTACCTACTCGATAAGAGAGGGTACTGCGGCGGCAAGACGCACAGACCACGTTGCGCATGATATTGCCGTAAAGAGATACCACACTATGAGCGGCATTGCAAAAAAGCTGAAAGAGGAATATTTCCGCTCGTGCGTGGGAAAGACGGAAAAGGTGCTTATTCAGCGCAGGGAAAGCGAAGAATACGCAAACGGCCTTACTCCGCAGTACGTTCCCGTGCGCATATACGGCAGTGACGCAAACAGGCAGGATATAATTACTGTACAAATTACAGGAGCATCGGGCAGTGATTTTTGTGTCGGAGAAGAAATAAAATGCTTGTAATCGGGCGGATATTGTAGTATAATTAAAAGGTATTGATAGTTTCGTGCCAATGGCACGCTTACAATAAAACGACGGAGGAAGTTTATGTCAGTTTATCGCATTTATGTGGAAAAGAAGCCGCAGTTTGCCGTTGAGGGAAAAGCTGTTCTCTCAGACCTTAAAACTGCACTTCAGATTAAAGGTATCAAGGATGTGCGTATCGTAAACCGTTACGATGCTGAGGGTATCACAAAGGAGAACTTTGAAAAGGCTACTCCCACCGTATTCTCAGAACCGCCTGTTGACGATGTTTACTATTCACTGCCTGAGATTGAGGCTGATGAAAAGATGTTCGCAACAGAGTTTTTACCCGGTCAGTTCGATCAGAGAGCAGACTCAGCCGCTCAGTGTATACAGATGCTGTGCCAGGGCGAACGTCCCACAGTAAAATACGCTAAGCTGTACATATTAAAGGGCAACATTTCCGATGAGGACTTTGCAAAGATAAAGCACTATCTCATAAACGCCGTAGAAGCAAGAGAGTGCGGCTTTGAGCAGTATGAAACGCTTGATGTAAAGTATGATATCCCTAAGGACGTAGCCGTGCTTGACGGATTTATCGGTCTTTCCGAAGACGAGCTTGCCGAGTTTATCAAGAAGTACGCACTTGCTATGGATCTTGGCGATATAAAGTTCTGTCAGGAATATTTCAAGAAGGAGCAGAGAGATCCTACCCTTACCGAAATCAGAATGATAGATACATACTGGTCGGATCACTGCCGTCATACAACATTCGGAACGATAATCGACAATGCGAAGATTGACGCTCCCTATATTGCCGAAACTTATAAGGAATACAAGCTCGACAAGGAGGAGCTTGGCAGAAGCGCAAAGCCTGTCTGCCTTATGGATATTGCGACCGCCGCAGTAAGAAAGCTGAAAAAAGACGGTCTTCTCCCCGACCTTGACGAGAGTGAAGAAATAAATGCCTGCTCCGTAAAAATAACCGTTGACGTTGACGGCAAGGACGAGCAGTGGCTTCTTATGTTCAAGAACGAAACACATAACCATCCCACTGAGATTGAACCTTTCGGTGGTGCGGCAACCTGCCTCGGCGGAGCTATAAGAGATCCGCTTTCGGGTCGTTCTTACGTTTATCAGGCTATGCGTGTAACAGGCGCTTCGGATCCCCTGCTCCCTGTTGACAAGACGATACCCGGCAAGCTCCCTCCGAGAAAAATAACAACAACAGCCGCACAGGGCTATTCGTCATACGGTAACCAGATTGGTCTTGCAACAGGTCACGTTGCCGAAATATACGATCCCGGATATATGGCTAAGCGTATGGAGATAGGTGCTGTAATCGGTGCCGCTCCTGCTGAGAATGTTGTCCGTGAACGTCCTGTTCCCGGCGACATAATCATCCTGCTCGGCGGCAGAACTGGTCGTGACGGTTGCGGCGGCGCTACAGGCTCATCAAAGTCGCACAGCGTTGAATCGCTCGAAACCTGCGGTGCTGAGGTTCAGAAGGGTAACGCTCCCGAGGAAAGAAAGCTTCAGAGATTATTCCGTGACAAGAACGCAACAAAGCTGATAAAGCGTTGCAACGACTTTGGTGCAGGCGGTGTTTCCGTAGCTATAGGCGAGCTTGCTGACGGTCTTGAAATCGACCTCAACGCAGTTCCCAAGAAGTATGACGGTCTTGACGGCACAGAACTTGCCATCTCTGAGTCACAGGAAAGAATGGCAGTTGTAGTTGACAAGAACGATGTTGACAAGTTCATCGCTCTTGCAGGCAAGGAAAACCTTGAGGCTACTCCGGTTGCGGTAGTCACCGAAAATCCCAGACTCAAGATGAACTGGAACGGCAAGACTATCTGCGACATTTCAAGAGAATTCTTGAATTCAAACGGTGCCGAAAAGCACACGGATATACACGTTCCCGCTCCCACGGTAAGCTATTCTACAGGCAGACACAACACTAAGGAAGAATGGGAAAAGCTTGTTACGGACCTTAACGTATGCTCACAGAAGGGTCTTGTACAGCGCTTTGACTCAACGATCGGTGCAGGTACTGTACTTATGCCTTATTCGGGCAAGACACAGCAGACACCTGTACAGGCTATGGCGGCAAAGCTCCCCGTACTTTCAGGCAACACAAAGACAGCTTCCATAATGGCATGGGGCTTCGATCCTTTCGTTAGCCGTCAGTCGCCTTATCACGCAGCCGCTCTTGCAGTAGTCGAGAGTATGGCAAAGGTAGTTGCCGCAGGCGGTAAGAGCGAAAAGTGCTGGCTCACATTCCAGGAATATTTTGAACGTACACAGGGCGATCCTGAGCGTTGGGGCAAGCCTTTTGCCGCACTTCTCGGCGCATATAAGGCTCAGATCGCACTCTCAAGCGGCGCTATAGGCGGCAAGGACTCAATGTCGGGTACATTTGAGCATATAGATGTTCCGCCCACGCTCGTTTCTTTCGCAGTTTCAACTGCAAAGTCAGACAAGATTATTTCCGCTGAGTTCAAACTCCCCTGCAGTGATATTTACTACATTGCACCTGCATACGATGAAAACGGTATGCCCGACTTTGACAGCGTCAAGAAGGTATTTGCAACAGTAGAAAAGGCAATTGCCGACGGCACTGCCCTGTCGGTATGGACCTTGGCTCACGGCGGTATTGCAGAAGGTATCTTCAAGATGTCGCTCGGTAACAGGATCGGTGCAAAGCTTAAAGCTATGGACGATGAAAAGCTGTTCGGTCTGCACTATGGTGCATTCATCATCGAGGCTAAGGGCGCAATAGAGGGCGCAGAGCTTATCGGCGAAACAGTGAGCGACTACACGATTACGGCAGGCGATGTCAAGCTCGACATTGCAGATCTTGAGAAGAAGTATGACGCTGTTCTTGAACCTATCTTCAAGAATTCGCTCCCCGAAATGCCGAGGCCCGTATCGGTCGCTTATGATAAGGGTTGCGACTTACTTATCAACAAGGCTCCCGGCACTATCGCAAAGCCTAAGGTACTTATCCCCGTATTCCCCGGCACTAACTGCGAATACGATATGGCTGCCGCATTCAACAGATACGGCGGTGAAGCTGAGATATTCGTTATCAGAAACCTTTCAGCAAAGAATATGGAAGACAGCGTAAACGAATTTGCAAAGAGAATCGAAGACAGCCAGATGATAGCTGTTCCCGGCGGTTTCTCAGGCGGTGACGAACCCGAAGGTTCTGCAAAGTTCATCAACGCATTCTTCCGCAACCCTAAGATCAAGGATGCCGTAGAGAATATGCTCTATGCCCGTGACGGTCTGATGATAGGTATATGCAACGGATTCCAGGCTCTTATCAAGCTCGGTCTTGTGCCTTTCGGCAAGATAGTTCCTCTGTCAGGCGAAAGCCCCACGCTTACATATAACACTATAGGCAGACACCAGTCACAGCTTGCACTCACAAAGATCTGCACCAACAAGTCACCGTGGCTTATGCACTGCAAGGTGGGTGAGGTTTACAACATACCGATCTCGCACGGCGAAGGACGTTTTGTAGCAAGCGACGAGGTTATCGCAAAGCTTATCGAAAACGGTCAGGTTGCAACTCAGTATGTTGACCTTAACGGTGAGCCTACAATGGATCTTGCATACAATCCCAACAGCTCAATGTGCGCTATCGAGGGTATCATTTCTCCTGACGGCCGTGTACTCGGTAAGATGGGTCATACAGAGCGTATCAGTTCGGATACCTGCGTGAATGTCGACGGCAACAAGGAACAGCTTCTGTTCAAGGGTGGCGTAGACTACTTCAAGCTTTAATAACAGCAAAAATATATAAGCAGCACCCTGCAAGGCAAACGCTTTGCAGGGTGCTGTTGTATACAAAGCAGGGCAGATAAAAATCTGCCCTGTTTCAATATTATTTACTTATTCTTCTTACTTTTGATTTTAAGCGTTATCGGAGCAACACCGCCTGCAACAAACGCAACTGCAATCCAAAGTGCAAGCGAATCGCTGCCTGTATCCGGGCTGTCCTTACCGCCGAACTCACGCGGGAATTTGGCATAATCGCACGAGATACATTCGTAATGACCTATACCGGGTTCTGTACCGTTCGGTTCTTTATCAACCACCCATCTGAATTCGTGATTGCCAACATCCGTCTTATTGCCGTCTTCATCAATATGCCAGTGCTGTTCTTCATCACTGTGCCATTTATCGTGATCACCGGGATTTACGGGTTCGTCCGGCAGCAGATCCAGTTCGTTTTCCTCAACAACACCGCAGACAAAGCAATATCTTTTTTCCAGACCGTTTTCAGACGATGTGGAAGCTTTCACGGTTTCCCATTCAGACCAGTCATGACCGTTTGCGGGAATCGGTTGTACTTCTTTTTTCTCATCGCACTTAGTGCAGTGAATTGACTTAGAGCCTTCTTCCGTACAGGTCGGCTCTTTATCTGTCGTTGTCTTCGTATCCCAGACATGATCAGCCGTTATTACTGTTTCCTCTTCAAATCCGCAGTTTATACAACTATGCTTCTTACTGCCATCTTCTGTGCAGGTTGCTTCTTTTATCGTTTCCCATTCGCCGTAAATATGATCGGCAAGCGGAATTGCCGTTGAATCCTTTGTAGCGTCACATCTTGAGCAGTGTACGGATTTTGAACCTTCCGCAATGCAAGTAGGCTCTTTGTCTATTGTGTAATCATCTTCCCACAAATGTGCATCAGGATTTATATCGGTATCGGCATACTCGGTATAGCTGCATACTGTGCAGGCTCTTGTCTTCTGTCCCTTGTCTGTGCAGGTAGCATCGACATTGTCAGACCACTCTGTAAAGGTGTGACCTGTTGCGTCAATTACGGTAACATCCTTTACCGCATCACACTGTGAACAGTGTATTGATTTTGAGCCGCTGTGTGTACAGCTTGGAGCTATATCGACTGTAAAATCATCTTCCCACTGGTGTTCCTGAGGAGGTACGTTACGGAAATCGGTAAAACCGCACTCCGAGCAAACACGCTGTTCAACTCCGCCTGCTGTGCAGTCGGTAAAGCTGAATACCGTCCACTCGCCGAAAGAATGTCCCGTTTCGGAAATTTCGGTAACGTCCTTTATCTCATCACATTTTGAGCAATGTATTGATTTCGAGCCCTTTTCTGTGCAGGTCGGCTTCTTGTCAACTGTAAAATCACTTTCCCATATGTGACCTGTCATAGGTATTTCGCGGAATTCTTCATAGCAGCACACAGAACATATATGCTTTTCGTTGCCCGATGTCAGGCAAGAAGCGGGAATGATATTTATCCACTCCCCGAATGTGTGACCGCTTGGATCAATCTTTGTTTCATCCTTTGTCGCATCACATCTTGAACAGTGAATAGACTTTGAACCGGGCTGTGTACAAGTAGGCTTTACATCTGTTGTGTATTCGTCATTCCAGTCGTGTCCGAGCGGTGCTGTGTCACGTTCTTCTTCTGCCTTGCAGACGGAGCAGATATGCTTTTCCTTACCGCCTTCTTCGCAATTTGCCGCCTTGCTTTCTTTCCACTCACCGAATTTGTGACCGCTTGGAGCGCCGCTTTCAAATACAAGCGTTGTGTCATCCGTGTGCGCTCCGCATTCGCACGAATAGAAATACTTTGCAGGATTTACACAATCCGCAGGAGCAGCCAACGTATCCTCGTTTGCGGTCTTGACATCAAATGTATGATTTTCTTTATTGATTTTTGCCTGACAGTTCTTACAAAGATTATAGTGTCCGGTAAGATCGGAATAATGCAGTTTACCGTCACTCTCGTGTTCAACCTTATAAGTCAGCTTGAAACGTGCCAGAGCCTTATCCTGAGTGCCTGCAGACGCATCCGCATAAGCGGTTCTGTCTGTTATAACGATAAAATCTTCGGTATAAGTTCCTGCGGCTAAATTGCTGTTGGGCTTAACTGTAAATGTTGCAGTTTCACCATTTGCGATCTTTGAAGAGCCGTCATCGGCAGTACCCCATTCATTGCCGGCAGTGTATGATACTGTGAACGAAGAAGTATCAGTTATGGCACCGCTTGCTTTATTAAGGTCTGATTCCTTTACTACTCTGTACTTTGCTACAGAACCGCCCTCTGTGACTTTCACCTTGAGCGATACTGTCTTTGTCGGGTTGCCGTTATCAAAATCTGTACCGATGTCAACAGTTGACACAGGATTGTTTTCGCTGTCTGTTACAGATATTTCAACAGCTTTAAGACTTGCGTCTGCAGTCACGATAAGGTTGCGGTCAACCAAAAGTGCGATGAACTCGCCTGTCGTGCTGTCAAACGTGTACTTATCGTCAGGTACCGCATTACCGTCAGCATCTGTTACCGTAACACCTGAGAAACGGTATTCATCGGGGTCGTTCAGAGCAAACGTAAACCTTGAAGAATCTCCTCTCACAGCAAAGACATTTCCGTCCGTTACGGTTGTTTCAGCCGTATTATTTGCAATTACGCAATAGGGCATTACATTTGTGCGCGGCTCGCTGTCATCTATTATTTCACCGTCACCGCTGCGGACAATATTAAGTCTGTTTGATTCCGATACAATTGTGTCGGGAGCGGCAACATCGGTTAAAGTATTTCCGTCCGACAGCTTTATTTTATAGCCGGTTTCCGCAATACATTTACCGCCTGCATAATCCAGCGTATATCCGATACCGTAAGCAGGTGTGAGCCTGCGGATAACGCCGCCGTTCGTCTTTGTTATCTGTGCCGCACTGCCGGTTTTTGTTATACTGCCGTTTGTGAGTATCGTACCGTTATCGACAGACAGAGTACCTGCTACGGAAATATCGCCGTAGGTTTTAATAACAGTGCCGTCAGTTACCTTTGCCGTTCCTTTACCGATTATATCAAGCTTTGCGTTTTCGTAACCGTCCACAGAAAGAAGCTTAAAATCGCCAGAAGTATCGGCGGCATCGGAATCATCGAGCTTATTGACATTGAGAATACCGTTTACGGCGTATATTCCGCTTACCGATGTTCCGCCATTTCCCGGCTTGCCATTATAATTATCACGTTCTTCATCGGGTGCGTACGTATTTACGCCCGCATCTCCACCTCTGCCGGCTGTAACGTTAAGTCTGCCGCCATTAAGATACACCTTCGTGTTATCGGTTATAGCCGCACCGCCGTTACCGCCGTCGCCGCCGTTGCCAAAGAAACTGCTGGCAGTATAATAGCCGCCGTTACCGCCGTTACCGCCACTGCCGCCGATCACATTGATCTGTCCTCCGGAAATAACCAAGCTACTGCAATCAACAGCACTGCTACCATTATCGCCGCTTTTGCCCGTTCCCGTTTCGCCCATACTTTCAGTCCCGCCGGCTTGACCGTCTATACCGTCTATACCTCTGATTGTCATTATTCCGCCGCCGTTTTCGGTTTCACTATAAAAGGTTATTGTTGCATCTGTGCCGGCAATACCGTTCCATACAAATACCTCTGCGCCGTTCTTGAGTATGACATTTACATTTCCTTTGAGATCCAGAGGATTTGTTGTTGTGCCGATACCAAAGTTACCGTCAGCCACATACCACGTTTCTTTACCGGCAATGCCCCATGCAGTATCAGTTGAAGCTATCTTTATATAATCAGTTGCCGTTCCGCTTATAACCGTACCGTCTGCGGACAGTCCGTAATAACTCACCGCTTCATCGGCAATTGCGTTTATCGCCGTAAAGGACAGCGATCCGACTGCAAGCACGGCAGATGTTGCTATGCCGGCTATGATTCTATTTGAAAATTTTCTTTTCATTCGTTTCTCCTTATCCGGAAAATTTCAAGTAACGATATGCATTACTTATCTATTATACAATTTTAACATTCCGTAAAGAGAATTTCAACAAATATGGCACGAACGGTCAAAAAATGGCGGCGAATGGTATAATTACCTTCGTCGCCTGACTATAATGAATGATTTACTTATCAAAACCAAGCAATTTCTTCGTTCCTGCTTTTTCAAGTGCAACTGTCAGAAGCACACCTGCTATAAGCCCTACAGCGCCCTGTATTGCGTTTCCGAAAATGCCAGCCGCCGCTGTTGCCACATTGCCGTAAAGTATAACAGCATAAACAAAGTAGCCTGCCACCATAATTATTTCTGCCACAGCGCCGCCGATCACCTTGCCGACAAGTGACCTGAAATAAGAGCCGTTCATAAAGCACTTTGCAATGTAGAATGCCGCTACTGCCATAAGTGCCTTGATTATCAGCGTTGCAGGCGCATAATAAGCATAACCTGTAAGCAGATCCGCCATCGCAGAGCCTATGCCTGCCGCCGCAACTCCCCACGGCGAGCCGATAAGCCATACAGATGTAAGTACCATTACATCACCGAGATTTACATAGCCCTTTGTAAGCGGCATAGGTATCTGTACCACCATTGTCGCAACACAGGTAAGTGCGGCAAGCACAGCCGCCATAACCATTAATGTGAGATTTTTTGTCTTTACCATTTCTTTTGTCTTCTTTCTTTTGTATTTGGCTTATTTGCCTTTTTTCATATCATTGGCGGAGTAAACGACCTCCGCATAGATAGCCGCAATAATTCTGTACAACTCGACCGGTATCGTTTCGCCGCTGTTGAGCATTACAAGAAGCGCCGCCGTGCTGTCGTCACGGTAAACGGGAACGCCGTTCTCGTCTGCGATATTTATAATCTTCTTCGCAAGCTCGCCAAGTCCCGACGCTACCACGACCGGAGCATAGTTAAGGTCGGGGTTGTACTTAAGCGCCGCCGCAGCCTGCTTTCCTAAATTACGCTTGGACATTAAGGCCCTTCCTCCTGTCAATTATTTTCGGGAAAACCTCGGTCAGCACATGAGGCTTTCTCAGCACCGCAGTTTCAAATTTTGCGGGCTTATAGCCGATATTCCTTATTATAAGGTCGATCTTATCGCTCAGCCTTTTTATCTTGAAGCCGAATTTTTCGGGATAAAGAAGCGACAGATTGATGTTTTCACCCAGTGCGTACATATCGACCTCAAAGCGTCCTATAGATTCAACGTCAAAGGTCAGGAACAAGTGATAATTCTTCTGTCCGACAGGCGTGTTGTTGGGGTTGTTCTCATCGTTATCGACCCACAGCTCGCCGAATGCCTTTGTATCCTCAATCTGCAACGGCAGGATATAGTGTGCAAGAGGCGTGAATACACCCGGTGCATTCAGAAGGCTTTGCAGAAGATTCGACGCATTGAAATCGTCCAGCGACTGAATAGCCTCGTGATTTATATTCTTACCGATAAAATCGGTCAGCTTATCTAGAGTAGACGGTGCGGAAGGGATATTGCTCGAAGGCGGCAGTTCCTTACGCTGTGCCATCTCGTTTACTATATTGGTGAAAAACTCAAAAAGCGTGTCACGCTGAGGTATATCCGGCATTTCACGGAGAATCTCATTGAGGTAGTCAACAAGTGCCGCCATATCCTTGATTCCCTGAAAATCACGATGTACGGTCGGGATAATCTGTCGGCTGTCGGTACCTGTCAGCATTGCCATTATTATATTCTTAAGTGTCTGCAATCCGGATTGTTTTCCTTCGTCAAACGGGGATGTCAGAAATTCCAGCTTATCCCTTGATAAATCCAGCTCCGCAAGATAGCTTTCATCGGATAAATGTGACTTAATGAACAAAGACAGGGTTAATTTTTCAGCTTTATTGTCAAAAATGCTTAAATAGTCTTGATTTTCGGACTGATTTAGTGTATTATTATAACTATCAGGAATATCCGACATCTCGCTGAGCTGTTTTTTGCTGAAGATCTTTTTAAGAAGATTTCCGAATGCAACGGACAGCTCCCTGCGCATATCATCCGACGGAATATATGCAAGGAGATTTGCAAAGCTCTCCTTGAGCATACCGTTGTTGGTGTTGTAGCGTGAAAGATTATGTACGATAAGCGGAATGAACGTCTGTGTTCTTTCATCGTTCAGAAGACTTGCGGAAACATCCTTCAGCAGTGCGAGCGTTTCACTCTTGAGCGGCTCAAACATATCAGCCGCACTACTGCTCTTCCACTGCGATGACAGGTTTGCAAGCTTACGGGAAAGCGATTCATTGGGTGAAAAGTATTCGGACAGGAATTTAAGATTCGCACCGAGCGCATTAAGTATCTCCTGCTTGTTTGACGAATAGTTGAGCGCTTTGAGTAACTGACCGATACTTTCTTTTATATCGGGGCTTGTGGTGGTCTTCAGAATACCGTGTAGCAGCTTGTAAAACTCATCACCGCTGAACATCGTGTTCTGCTTTTCCTGGTTCTGGATCTCACGGACCAGCTTTTCGGGAGCAAGATAAAAGCTCTTGATAAGCTCGTTCATATCGTCGTAAAGCTCTGTGTAACCGTTGATCATCGTCTGCTCGAGCAGATCCGAGCTTAACAGGTTCTTGAGCGTTTCGACCGCCATAGTGGGATCTTTTATCTGAACGGTAAGCGGAGCAAGGTTCTTTCTGCCCATCATCATTGCGGCGGCAGAATCGTTATCCTGCGCAGTAGATGTTTTGATAGGCTGAGCAAGCTCGACCATATCAAACGGTTCTATATTACCGTCATACTGGCGGTTTGTGAATGAATAGCTCTTGTTGTTGGAAACTGGAGCCGTTATCTGCGGAATGTTGGGCATATATATTTCCTTTCAGATGCACGTTCTGTGACTGCATCGCACTTGCTTGACAATAAGTTTAGCACATTTTTTTTAATTTATCAATATCAATCTTACGATTGCAAAATAAAAAAATCAGGGAAAGGCGGTTTTGTATATGGCAAAGGTTGAACCCGGCATGGAATCCATGCTCGAAATGTACATATTTGAAACCAATACGCTGCTTGAACAGCTCGATGAAATTCTTCTCAGAACGGAGGACGCAAATGTGTTCTCACAGGAGGATATCAACGAGATATTCAGAATAATGCACACAATCAAAGGCTCGTCCGCAATGATGGGATTTGAAAATCTCCAGCATCTTGCGCACAAGGGCGAGGATATGTTCTTTGTAATAAGGGAAAAGCCCGAAATTGCGAAGGACGCTCATTTTGTATATGAGTTGATATTTGAAGTATCCGACCTTTACAAGGCTGAAATCGAATATATCCAGAATTCGGGCGATGACGACTATACGCCCACAGACTTCTCGGACACCTTCAAGAAACTCGAAGAAGCAACAGAAAAGCTCAAAGCTATGGAAAACGGCGCTGTGCCTACGGCAGAAACCACTGCTAAGCCAACAGCTTCCGGCGCTCCCGCAGGAAACAGCGTTGAGGGTAGTATGACCGTCCGTGTATTCTTTGAGGACGGTTGTAAGATGGAAAACCTGCGTGCGTTTCTGCTCCTTACAAAGATAAAGGAAGAAGCCGAAGTCATCAGCTGTACTCCTCCGGATGTAGAGTCAAACGCAGACACTGCAAAGGATATCGTTGAAAATGGATTCCTTGTTACTTTCAAAGGCTTTGACGGCAACAACGACTCTGTACTCAAGACTATCGAAGGCGCTGTAAATGTTGAGTCATACGAGGTTATAGATACCCCATCGGCTCCTGCGGCTGAACCTGCTCCCGCACCTGTTCAGGCGGCTCCTGCACCTGCAACACCTGCTGCGCCTGCTCCTGCAAAAGCAGAAGAAAAAGCACCTGCCGCACCGACAGCTCCCGCTCCCGCAAAGCCTGCCGCAAAGAGTGCGGTCACAAAGGCTCAGGAAGATATCAAGAAGGCGAACGGCGGTCAGAAGCAGAGCCTTATCAGCGTAAATCTGTCAAAGCTCGACACACTGCATGATATTGTCGGTGAAATCATAACGACCGAGTCAATGGTAATAGCGAACCCGGATCTTGAGGGACTTGAACTCGAAAGCTTCTCAAAGGCGGCAAGACAGCTCAGGAAGCTGACAGACGAACTTCAGGATACTGTAATGTCTATCAGAATGGTACCCCTTGCAGGCGTATTCCAGAAGATGGGCAGAATTGTCCGTGATATGAAGATAAAGCTCAACAAAGAGGCTGAGCTTGTTCTCGAAGGTGAAACGACCGAGGTTGACAAGAGCATAGTTGATAACCTCAACGATCCCCTTATGCACCTTGTAAGAAACTGTATGGATCACGGCATCGAGGATGATGTAAATGTCCGTATTGCTGAAGGCAAGCCCGAAAAGGGTACTGTAAAGCTTTCTGCAAAGCACTCAGCAGGCGAAGTTATAATCACCGTTTCCGATGACGGCGCAGGTATAAACTGCGAAAAGGTTCTTGAAAAGGCAAAGGAAAACGGTCTTCTCACAAAGCCCGAAAGCGAATATACCACCAAAGAAATCCAGAATATGATTCTTCTGCCCGGTTTTTCGACCAACGATACCGTTACCGAGTACAGCGGCAGAGGCGTTGGCATGGACGTTGTACGCAGTATATTGAACAGTGCGGCGGTACACTTACCGTTGAAAGCGAAGAGGGCAAGGGTTCAAGCTTTATAATCAGAATACCGCTCACACTTGCGATAGTTGAGGGTATGAAGCTGAAAGTCGGTCCTACGATATTCACAGTGCCAATCTCATCTATCAAGGAAAGCCTTATGGTTGCAAACAATCAGCTTCTGCATGATACAAAGCAGGGCGAGATGATAATGATAAGAGGCGTGTGCTATCCTATCCTCCGTCTGCACGAAAAGTTCAATATGCCCACCGAGGTCACTAACCTTGAGGACGGCATCCTGCTTCTTGTCGATGTCGGTGGAAAGAATGTCTGCCTGTTTGCGGATAAGCTGATAGGCGAACAGCCTGTAGTTGTAAAGCCGTTCCCGAAGTATCTCAGTCAGTACAATATAAAGGCTGAAGGTCTTTCAGGCTGTACCGTAATGGGCGATGGCACAATATCGCTTATAATCGATGTCAACAATCTTATCGGCTAAGGAAACGGAGGCTTTACTTTGTCAGAGAATTATAATGATAAATTACAGGAACTTCTGAATACTCAGAAAGCTATGGAGGACGCAAAGAAAGATCCTCAGAACACGGTGATCACGAAAGTTCTGACCTTCTATATAGACGATCAGGTTTACGGTATCGAGATACCCGACGTGATTGAGATAATCGAAGTACCGCCGATAACGGCAGTGCCCGGCGTACCGTCTTATATAAAAGGCATTATAAATGTCCGCAGTAAGATAGTACCCGTTGTCAACATAAGAAGCAGATTCGGCAAGGAAGAAATCGCCTTCAACGACCGCACCTGCATAATAATCGTTTCGACAGGCGACGTGTCTGTCGGACTTATCGTTGACAGCGTTGCTGACGTTATCCCCGTAACGGAACAGCATATATCAAAGACACCGGAACTTACCGGTGTAAACTCGAACAAATTCATAAAGTCGATACTTGAAATGAACGACGGCATAAAGCTTGTTCTTGACGTTTCAAAGCTCATCGACGAACACGCAAGCGAAGAAAACAAGTAAGGCAGGTGAGCCGTAATGCTTAAAATAACCGACAGTGAATTCAACCGTCTTGTATCTTTTATGAGAGAGCGCTACGGCATAAACCTTTCTCGTAAGCGCACGCTTATCGAGGGCAGGCTCAGCAATATGCTGTATGAACGCGGCTTCAAGAACTATGATGAATATCTTGACTGCTGTATGAACGACCGGAGCGGTAAAGAGCTTGACGGACTGCTGATAAAGCTGACTACCAATCACACTTATTTCATGCGTGAGCCCGAACACTTCACATATCTTACCGATACCGTCCTGCCTTTTATAAAGCAGGAAAACGCAAAGACAAAAACGATGAGGATATGGAGCGCAGGTTGTTCAAGCGGTGAAGAGGCATATACGACCGCTATGCACATAAGCGAATTTCTCGGTAAGGAAAAATCCTCATGGGACACAAGAATACTTGCAACGGATATCTCTCTGCGCACTCTTGCCGGAGCACAGAACGGTGTTTATCTTGAAAGCGGACTTACGGATTTGCCACCCGGCTGGCTTGAAAAATACTTTGACAGGATAGACGGTGAGAAATGCAAGGTAAAGCCGGCACTTCGCAACGAAGTGATTTTCCGCACATTCAATCTTATGGAGCCTATTCCTTTTAAAAAAGCTCCGTTTGATCTGATATTCTGCCGAAACGTAATGATATATTTTGAAATGGAAACCAAGCTTGCATTGGTGAAGCGTTTTTATGATGTATTAAGACCGGGCGGATATCTGTTCATTGGTCATGCCGAAAGCATACCGAGAGATACAACGAATTACGAATACATAAAACCTGCTATTTACCGCAAGCCGCTTAAATAACGGCTATGCGTAAAACAGCGGTAATACACCGCAATCGGAGGTGAGGTATTGCCTCTTCGCATAATTATAACAGGAAGCAGCACAGCAATAAGTCAAGTGACTAAATCGATACTGGATCGCAGCATGAAAGACTGCATCACTGAAATTACCGATTTCAGAAAGCTTTCTCTTTCGGCAAATCAGGCTTACGGTGACTGTGCTGTAATAAACGATTTGATGGCTGATGTGTATTTTCGCCTGCCGTCCGCGCTGAACGGAATACCCACCATCCTTATAACGAACAATGAAAGAATACTGAAAGACCCGAAACGTTTCGGGCTTTTCAGCGCACTGAAAAATGCAAGCGGCGGCGCTGTCGGTCTGGCGGCTTTTGAAAAAGAACTGCACTCCTTAATAAACAGTGCCGTATCGGTACAACGTCCGCATTCGGCACAGGAAAAGCCGCACTTTGAAAAGATCATGCAATCCCCTGACGGCAGTGACCCCGACAAGCTTTTTTCAAAAAAAACGGTTCACAAAAATGTCAGTACCGTTATGCACAATGTCTGTCGCACCGGCAGACCGGAGCTTATCGCTATCGGGGCAAGCACAGGCGGCACTGACGCAATAATAGAAGTTGTGCAGGAATTACCTGCCGATACTCCGCCGGTCGTTATAGTACAGCATATGCCGGTCGGGTTTACCAAGATGTATGCCGACAGGCTCGACAGAATATGTAAAATGAATGCAAAGGAAGCCGAGGACGGCGACAGGCTGAAACAGGGTCTTATCATACTGGGACACGGTTCGGAACAGCTTGAGGTACATAAGGATACCCTCGGCTACTATGTAACCTCAAAACCCGGAGAAAAAGTATCCGGACACTGCCCTTCTGTTGACGTTTTATTCAGCTCGGTAGCAAAAGCCGCCGGAAAAGGCGCAATAGGAGTAATGCTCACCGGAATGGGACGTGACGGCGCGACCGGTCTAGGAGAAATGAAAAACAGCGGCGCATATACAATAGGTCAGGACAAAGAATCCTGCGTTGTATACGGTATGCCGTGTGTAGCTTTTGAAGAGGGCGCAGTCATAAAACAGGCTCCGCTTTCTGATATAAAGAATATTATTATCGGAATGTTATAATTCTGAAGTAAGGAGAAAAAATGACAATATCAAAGAAAACCTTTTCGGTTATTGCGGCATTTATTACAGTACTTGCAGCTGCAATACTTATGGTATGTGCAACACCGAGCGCCTCTGCTGCTGCGGTAACAGGCAAAACAGCAAAGCAGATCACAGCCCAGATGGGTACAGGCTGGATTTTAGGAAATTCGCTTGACGCAACAGGAGGAGGAAACAGCCTGAACAGCGAAACGTCATGGGGAAATCCGAAAACAACAAAGGCGATGATAGACGCTGTAAAGAAGCAGGGCTTCAACACGGTAAGAATACCTGTATCGTGGGGCAACCACACGACCGGCAACAACTTCACTATCGACTCTAAGTGGCTTGCAAGAGTAAAAGAAGTTGTAGACTACTGCATTGATAACGATATGTACGTTATCCTGAACATTCACCACGACACATCCACACAGTACTACTACCCCTCATCTACATATAAAACCCAGTCGGTGAAGTTCGTAAAGTCAATATGGACGCAGGTAGCTAAATATTTCAAGGATTACGACCAGAAGCTGATATTTGAAACACTCAACGAGCCGAGACTTGTCGGCACAGGCGATGAATGGTGGTTTAACGTAAACTATCCGAATGATAGTGTCCTTGATTCTATCAATGTTATAAACACACTCAATCAGACTGCTGTCGATACTATCCGTGCGGCAGGCGGTAAAAATTCCGACAGATGTATAATGGTTCCGGGATACGGCGCGTCAATAGACGGCTGTACTACATCAACTTTCAAGCTCCCGACAGATAAGACGGCAAACCGTCTTATAGTATCTGTACACGCATATACGCCTTATAACTTTGCACTCAACGGCAGCGGTACAAGTACATTTTCAAACAGCTTAAAGAGCGAAGTTGACTATCTGTTCAACACGATAAAATCCAAATTACTTGACAAGGGTATCCCTGTAGTAATAGGCGAAACAAGCGCATCTAACAAGAACGGAAACTCAGCTGAAAGAGTAAAATGGGCTAAGTATTATTTTGGCAAAGCCAAAACCTACGGTGTACCCTGCGTACTCTGGGACAATAACGTTTATAACGGAAGCGACAAGGGCGAATGCCATGGTCATCTCAACAGAAAGACGCTCGGCTGGTATGACAAGACTTTTGTAGACACAGTTATCAATCCCTCGGGATCGTTGTCAGCCGTAAGCGGATTCAAGGTAAAGGGTCAGACTTCAACATCTGTGACACTGCAGTGGAACAAAAACACAACAGCAGACGGTTATATAATCGAACAGCAGATAAACAACACCTGGAAACAGATTGCTACTATCAAAAATAACGCCACGACCACTTACACAGTAAAGGGACTAAAAGCAGGAACGGCAAACTACAAGTTCCGTATGAAAGCGTACAAAGGCACAGCAAAAAGCAGTTACACCTCTGTTGTTTCTACCAACACAAACCCTTACGGTGTAGGCGGTTTCAAGGTAAAGAGTCAGTCCTCGACCGCTATTACACTGACATGGAACAAAGGCACCACCGCATCGGGCTATGTAATAGAAAGATATGACGGCAGTAAGTGGGTACACGTTGCAAGAATAAAAAATGCCTCAACTACAAGCTATACTGTACGTTCACTCAAAGCAGGAACAAGCTATCAGTTCAAGATAAGAGCTTTCAAATCATACTCTGACAAGAATCAGTACGGCACATGGAGCACTCCGCTTAAAGCCAATACCAACCCTTACGGTGTAGGCGGTTTCAAGGTAAAGTCAACCGGTAAAACCTCTGTTACACTCGGCTGGAACAAGGGTACATCTGCCTCGGGCTATGTAATTGAAAGATATGACGGCAGTAAGTGGGTGCACGTCGCAAGAATAAAAAGTGCCTCAACTACAAGCTATACTGTACGTTCACTCAAAGCAGGAACAAAATATCAGTTCAGAATAAGAGCTTTCAAATCTTATCCCGAAAAAAATCAGTACGGCACATGGAGTAAAACGCTTACTGCGACAACAAAGAAATAAACACAAAATCACCTCCGAATTTTCGGGGGTGATGATTTTATATAAAGAAATAACCCTTGCAAAATACAAGGGTCAGTTTATTTTCTAAGCAATTTCTTATAAATAAATCCTGTAACACAACCGGGAATAATAAACAACGCTATCTGACCTGCACAGGGGATAAGAAAATCCATAAAACTTGAGAAGCCCATCTTTCTTATCTTTTTTCGTACCGCAATAAAGCTTCTGGTATTACGCCAGTTGCGTCTGCGGTTTAAATTTCCGGATGTCACCCTGTAACGTACAAGCACTTCCGGAATGTTAGCCGCTACTGCCCCGCCTATCAGCATACGAACCATAAAATCGTAATCTTCGCAACGCTCAAGCTCTTCGCTGTATCCGCCGATCGACTGTGCAAGCGATTTTTTATATACAAGCGTCTGATTGTTGAAAGGCGCACGGCGTTTTGCAAACTTTCTGATTTTATCATTCTCGGCAGGCGGTTTTCTTATTGCAATATCCTCGCCTGTGTTGCTGTCGAATTCCTGAATATAACTGCCGAGTATTGACACCTCGGGGTGTTGTGCAAGATATGACATCTGCTTTACCGCTCTGTCCTCAAGGCAGATATCATCCGAGTCCATCTTCATTATATATTCATTTTTGCAAAGCGCAAGTCCTGTATTGGCACATTTTGCGGTGCCGCCGTGACTTTCAAGGCGGTGAACCTTCAACCTGCCGGAAAACTTTTCACTGTATCCGGCAATTACTTTATCAAGCGCTTCATTCAATGCGCCGTCACAGACAAGTACGATCTCATCTGCCGGATAAGTCTGAATATAAAGGCTTTCAAGGCTCTGCGCAAAAAAATCCGCATTTTCACCGCTGTATACAGACATGAGGACGCTGTACGGCTGTAATTCTGTTTTCTCTTCCATACAATCGCCTCCTAGATTTCTTTCTGTATGATGTAATCACTTACAATGATTTTATCATACAGTAAAGTAAAAGTCAATTGTTGACCGTATTTTTTATCAGTTTTTCTTCGTATTGTCATATTATCAGTCAAAATATAGTGCATTACGGTAATTTATCTGACCTGTAAACGGATCATATACTATGCCCTCACAATTTTTGGTACTTATAAAATATTCGGTAACATACGCCACCGGTATAAAACGTCCGTCTGTTATAAGCTGTTTTTCAGCCTTTACGCAAAGCTCATATTCTTCCTTTGAATCTTTTGCCGCAGCTGCCTGCTGAATTAAAGCGGAATATGCGTCGTCCATAGTGCTGTACTTGTAACCGCCGGAGGTGAACATACCGAGATAAGCCTCCGGGCGGTTGTATTCTCCGTTTATTCTTGTAAGCGCAAGCGTATAATCTCCGCCTGAGATTTTCTCTTCATATTCGCTCTCACTCACATATGATATACTGCAATAGAAGCCAAGCTTTGCCTGCCATTGTTGCAAGATTCCGCTGAGCGATTCGCCTATCTCCTCGTCACGGTTCTGTACAGCAAGGATGTTTACACTGTGAAGGTCAGCTTTATCAATGTTTTCGCAGGCACTTTGATAAGAAGAATAAGCCTTGACTTCATCGGGCTTTACTGTAGTCCTGCTTCCAGCCGTATCGCGATAACTTCCGAGTGAATTTTTAACCGACGGCGCTACAATTCCGTCAGCTGCCGAATAGCCGAACGGAAGGCTGAGCGAAGACTTATCCGACGCAAAAAGCAACGCATATCTCAGCTTATCACTCTTGAAAATTGATTTTTCGGTATTCATCATAATGCCATATACGGCGGTTGAATATTCATCATAAATATAGTCGTTCCCGAGATAATCCTTGGCTGTGCTTCCCGAAAGGACTATACTCTGGGAAGTGCCGTCTGTAAAATCAGTCATATGATTGTCTTCTACAAAGAAATTAAGACCGAGCGGAGTTACCTCATCGTGTTTATCGTACTTGTCGCTGTAGCGCAATACCATATTATTGTTATTTTTACTCCATGCGTCATAGTACCACGTCTTTACATAAAAAGGTCCGTTTGACGGAGTTCTCTCTGCATCAAGCCCGTACTTTCCCTGTGCCGCCGTGAAATATTCTTTGTTGCACGGCATTGCCGCAGGCATTGTAAGCAGCATTTCAAATGACGGTTCAGTGTATTCAAGCTCTATCGTAAGTCCGAATTTTCCGTCAGCCTTTACCCCGAGCTGTGAAACATCGGTTATATCGCCGTTGTTTATTTTCTGCGCATTTTTTATACAGAAATATTCAGACGCTTTAGGCGCTCTGGTTTCAGGCATAAAAAGGCGCTGAAAACCGAAAACAAAATCATCTGCTGTCACCTGCTTGTCAAAACCGTTTACATCGGTCCAATATCTGTCCTGCTTTAATTTAAAAGTGTATGTAAGTCCGTCATCGGACACTGTGTAGCTTTCAGCCATAGCCTTTTCCGCATTGCCGTCAGCGCCTGCTCTGAACAAGCCTTCAAACACACAGCCTATTATAAGGTATGATTCCCTGTCGGACGCATACTGCGGATCAAGACTTCCGGGATTTGACGATATATCATAACCGAAAACATATCCCTTGCCATCGTCCTCTTTGCACGAGGTGAAAAAAGCACAGCATAAGCACAGCAAAAACGCAGAAATGCGAATTGTCGTTCTTTTCTTCATCACAACTCCTTAATTACAACATTACCCGTTTCCAGTGATTTCTTACAATCAATTATCCTCTGATTGCGGCTTCCTTTGAAATGCAGTTCAAGACTTCTCTGGGCGAGTATGAATTTTCCGTCGACCAGTATATCCACTACCGAAAGCAGATTTTTAACATCCTCGTCCGTCTTTGACTTTTCAATAAGCTGTTCAAAGGTAAAGCCTGTATAGGACATTATATCAAGCTTTGTGTTCTCTTTTATCTTCTTCGCAAGGTCATACAAGGGCGCCGGCTGACAGAACGGCTCTCCGCCCGAAAAAGTAACACCTTTGAGCAGAGGATTATCAACAATATGCTTATATATCTTATCCGTGTCGGCAAGTCTGCCGCCGCCAAAATCGTGCGTTTCGGGGTTATGACAGCCCTCGCAGTGATGAGGACAGCCCTGTGTAAATATAGTATATCTTATTCCCGGTCCGTCTACAATAGACTCGCTGACCGTGCCTGCTATTCTGATTAACATTATATCACTTTCCTTTTTGCATTATCCTATTCATTATAGCCTTATTCGGACGAAAAAGCAATAGATTGTAAACGTTTCGCAAATTTTTCACATAAAAACAAAGTGAGCAAATACAAAATTGCCCACTTTAATTATATGATCTTCGGGATAATTCACGCCGATTCGCCTTTACCCTGCTTCTCTCTGCACTCACTGCATATACCCTTGATGCTTATCTCGTACTCGGTAACATCAAAGTCATACTTTGTGCGTATCTTATCGTTAAGACACATCATTTCACCAAGCTCCACATCAAAGACCTTTTCACAGCAGCTGCATATCATATGAAAATGCGGATCTGTCCTGCCGTCAAAACGAACGCTTCCATAAGAGCTGCATATTTTCTTCAGTATGCCGTGGTCGGCAAGCTGATTTAAATTGCGGTAAACTGTGCCGAGGCTTATTTTAGGGTAACTGCGTCTTGCAATATCATATACCTGCTCTGCTGTCGGGTGGATAGGATTTGACACAACGATGTTCATTATGCAATTTCTCTGTTGAGAATAATTCATACTGCCCTCCTGTCAGGTATAACTCTCGTTATCCGTGACCCAATGACGGACTCTCAGAGGAATACCAAGCCCATCTGCAAGTTCCTTGCACTGCTCGATCTGCTCAGGCTTTATTACATCTACCACGGTAAACATAACCTCAGGCACGATAGTTTTTACCGTTGCGGCAAAATTAAGCATAGAATTGAATGACGGAAGCCCGAACTTAGGACGTGACACCTCAAGATAACTCTCAGGGTCGGGAGCGTTAAGGCTTATGGAAATACAATCTATTATATATCTCATCTTGTATGAATCAAACGCAGGGTTGATAAAATCAACAAGTCCGTTTGTGTTGATACGGATTTTCATATCGGTAGTCTGTTTTACATACTTTGCTACCTCAAGCAGAACATCGGCACGCTCCATAGGCTCGCCGTAACCGCAGAAAACAAGCTCGTGAAGTCCTGTCTTATCAAAATCGTCGAAAGCCTTGATAATTTCTTCATAGCTCGGCTCATGCTCAAGCCACAGGCTGTCATTATCCGCAACGCTGTCTCCGTTCTTTCTTATGCAGAAAACGCACGAACACGGACATTTGTTTGTTATATTAGCATAAAGCTTACCTTCAAACTCATAGAATATCGTCATATTACACCTCCGTGGATAAACTGATAATCTTTCTCACATTAGTATAACATAACGCTAAAAATTAGTCAATAGCTAAATCGGCATTTTAAAGCGAAAAATCGTCACCCGCAAAAAAATTTTTTATATCCTGTCATATATTTCATTTGCTTTTAAAGAAGTAAATGACAAAGGGAAGTATACTCCGGAAGTCCGGCTCTCCTTCATTGTTATCAATACACGGTTACAGCAGTTGTAATAAGCACTGTCGCTGTCCCTCAGACGCTCTACATAAGGAGCGGCACCTTCAGACAGCATAGCAAGGCTTCCTGTATCTGTTTCAGCGACTTCACCGCTGAGATAGCTTTCAACATTGTACTGTGCTATTCTTGCATCCGGGTCGCAAAAGCACAGCGCACCGAGCATTACGGTAAACGATATGAAAAGCGTTGCCACTGTTTTCATACCGGGGAATATCTCGTGGAGAATCAGCACAAGGAAAACTATGCCGAGAAGTATCATAAACCACGATGTGTAGAATCTAAGCCCGGTAAGCCCATACTCGCCGATATACATTATCATCTTTGACATTGCACTGCATATAAGCAGTATCGTAATCAGGCTGAAAACCGCCGAATATATTCTTACGGCAACGGGCTTTTTGCCGTTATCGTTCCTCTTTGCAAGCACACCCGCAAGAAATATTACCAGAAGGTCAAGCACAGCCACTCCGCACAGCTCGAAAAAGCCTTGTCTTGCATATTCGCTGTAGCTGTAACCGTCCGGAAGAACTCCGCCGAACGCACTCATATAGTACGGCAGCTGGCAGGCGAAGAACAGAAGATAGATAAGTATAAGCGGCGTCAGCGCAGAACATATTGCGACAGCAGGCACCTTTGCCGCTTTCCCTGTGTCGCCTGTCATTTTACGCTTTCTGCCTTTCGCACCGCTCATTGTTCCGAACAGCAGGAATGACAGCGGTATGCTTACCGCAAGAATTATTACGTTGCTGAAAAAGTTGTCGAAAAATCCGCCTGTTATACCCGATAATAATCTTCCGAAATTATCATCGGCACTCGAAAGTGCCGTACACGCTATAAGCACGGCAGGAATCGAGCAAAGCACTCCGAGCAGAATATATAACGCTGTTTTGCTTTTTTCTCCTTTTTCCTTATTTGCAAAAGGAACAGCCACGCACTTTGGTGCGACGGAAAAATTTGCAAACGGCACTGCGAATACAGCCTCGCATATTTCCCTTAAGAATCCGTCCGAAAACAGCGGTTTTGAGGTTATAAAGCTGTAAGCAAAGTAACAGAGCAGTATTGCGGCATATACCCACGACAAAAATCGTACAAGCCCTGTCGATGAAAACACAGGAACGGCACAGAACAGTATCACACAGCCGAAAATCGCCCATTGCGAAGCGGTCGGCTTTTTGCCGATATATATTACCGCCATAACTGCTAGGGTCGCCACTATAACGTGATACCAGCCCGACGCTATAACCTCTGCAAATGGGAATATTTCTCCCTCGGTAAAGAACAGCTTCATTGTTATAAAGCCGATTATAACAGTCATCACAGCGAATATGAAGTCACGGATGCCGTATACTTTCTTTGCTTCGGGCGGACCTTGCAGCTGCCTTTGAGGCTGTACAAACTGCCCGTCTGCTCTGCCGTATACATTCACCGGCGGAACATTACCGCACTGCTCGGCGTTTCCTGCATAATTGTTTTCCGCATAATTATAGTATTCATTCATCTTCTCCACCGCCTTTATAGCACAGAATATCTCCGGGCTGACACTGCAGCACCTCGCATATCTTTTCAAGCGTTGAAAATCTTATTGCCTTTGCCTTGCCGGTTTTCAGCACCGACAGATTTGCGGGGGTTATGCCGATGGCGGCGGCAAGCTCGTTTGACGAGATTTTCCGCATAGCCATCATTACATCAAGATTTATTTCAATTGCCATATCAGTACCTCACAAATCAGATAGTAAAGTCGTTCTCTTCTTTTATAACGATTGCCTGCTCAAAGACATTCTTGATAACACGGAGTATCAGCCCGAAGAATGCCGCCGCTATCACAACAAGCCATGCGAACGGTCTTAAAATGCTGAAATAGATGAATATAACGCTTACGGCAAAACAGCAATACGATATCAGTCTTAATATCTTTACATTATCCGAAATGAACACTTTTCCCTGTCTGATATTAGACAGAAGACGGTCAAGCGCTATAACTATCACAAGCGCAACTGTCGCCGCAAGGTAAAGCGTAATTATCGCAGGCAGATAGACCGACATTCCGAACAGCGCAAATATGCGGTTATCGTAGATACGGACAATAAAAGGTGCAAATATACAGCATACGATTATCAGTACGAATACCGCCTTTACAAGTATTGAGGTTATCATTACGGAATAATTTTGTTTTTTCATAATACCGCCCTTTCCCGACGCTTTTATCATTTTTATTGCCTGTATTTTATCATACTATTTTTCGTTTGTCAATAGTTTTTTATCGTTTTTCGATAAAAAACTATTGTTTATCAAAAAAAGCAGGTGCTTTGCACCTGCCTGTAATTAACTTTGATCATATATCAGTCACTTTTTTCTGCTTTTATATCCATCTTGAGCATCAGTATTCCGGTATACACATCATCTTTTTCTATTGTTGTAAAATTGCCCGAATATATTCCCGCAATATCATGCAGAATCTGTTGACCGTATCCGTGCAGAGATGAATTATCATCTCTCGGTACTTCAACTCCGGATATATTATTCTTTACGGTAATATAGACATTTGTTCTGTCGTTGACAGCTTTTACCGTTATTATCTTCTTGTCTTTATGCTCATCATCAAAGCCTATCTCTGCCCTTATCGCATTGTCAAGAAGATTTGCAAATACACTGCAAAGATGGTTCTGAGTTATATTGTGAGTATCTTCAAGCGATATGTGTGTATCCAATGTAATGCCGTACTTTTCCGCTTCGGACTTTTTTTCTGTAATTACGGCATTTATAATGGGTATACTGCAATACTCATACTCTTTGGTTGCTCTTATACTGCTTTCCAGTTCACCGAGCAGTTCATCCGCCTGTTCTGTATGTCCGAGTTTGACAAGACTTCTTATCGCCGCAAGCTGATTGTTTATATCGTGACGTATCTTTGCAACTTCATAGCGCTTTTCCTCAATCTCCCTGAAGTGCTGTTCTTCCAGCTCACGGGCATATTTCAGTGAGCTGAGCTCCTGTTCAAGCAAAGCCTTCTTTTCTATATCCGATATGAAATACATATAAATCGCATCGGCAATCAGAAATGTCAGGAAAGCGATCGTCAGCATAATAGCGGAATTACCGCGCAAAACCGGATGCTGAGCCACTTCTTGATTTCCTGCGTGATCTGCAACTATACCTATCATTGCAAAAATCTGTGCTAACGGGAAAAGTATGAGCGTAGGGTTAAGTTTTGCGGAAACGGTACGGTTGACTACCTTGTTCCATAAAACAGAATACAGATACTTCAGCGGAATACACATAACCGTGAAAATAAGCGAAGCTATCATACGGTTGAACGTGTAAATATCCTCTGAAGTCTGAAAATCATTCATGCTCATGACAACCATAATGCCAAGCAGCAGCATATCTATACAGACATTTATCATCATATCGAACGCACAGAATATAAACGCTTTGACCGTATTTGCTTCGGACATAAGTCTTAGTGCGGCGAAGGTTACGAAAAACAGCACTGCCGTCTTAAGCGGTATATAAAACCCTAAAAATATCTGCGGAACAAGTATGACAACTGAAATCACCGCCAGTACCGCAACAAATTTTGCACGGGATACCCTGACCCTGAAGCACAGTGAATATGCCCAACCCGTAACCACCATCTGTACTATTGATACAGCCAGTATTACCCATGCATATATATTATCAAGGTTTCTAAACAATGTATATCTCTCCCCACTATATCCTTTACAGCTCCGTTGCTTCGACTTCCTGCATTCTGAGTACAATTGTACCTGTATACTCATCACCGTTATGCGATACCGTAAAACTGCCCGAATAGATTTTCGCTATATCACGCAGGATCTGCTGACCGTATCCATGTGTAGCCGTATTGAGTTTCAACGCCGTATGTTCCTTTGGCACATAATTTTTAACGGTTATATAGATATTCAGTCTGTCACGCACTGCGGTAACTGTTATGACCTTTTTATCCGACTGACTGTCTTCAAAGCCTTTTTCGGCACTGATAGCGTTATCAAGAAGATTTGCAAATACACTGCATATATGATTGCGTGTAATATTCTGTGTATCATCAATAGATATCGCTGTATCTATGCGTATTCCGTATTTCTGCGCTTCGGCGCATTTCTCGGTAACTATCGCATTGACAACCGGTATCGAACAATAACGGTATTCCTTTGTTTGCGCCAGTCTGTCCTCAAGCTCGTTTATGATATCGCGCGCTTCACTGAATTCGCCGTCCGATATCAGCTGCTTTATCGCATAAAGCTGATTATTTATATCGTGCCTTATCTTTGCGACCTCAAGGCGTTTCTCTTCCACTTCGCAAAAATGCTGTTCTTCAAGCTCATAGGCATATTTCAGCGAATTAAGCTCATTTTCAATAAGACGTTTTTTCTCAATTGCAGAAACTATATATGTATATACAACGTCAGACGCTATAAAAACAATAAACGCCACCGCCAGAAGAAGGGACGGGTCAATTCCGTTCATTTGTCTTAGCAGCGGAGAGCGTTCGATCACAAGACCGACAACCATAATTATCTGTGACAGCGGAAAAATCAAAAGTCCGGGATTAAGCCGCCCGTTGCCATCATAGTGTTTGTTCACCCTTGCGTTCCACACCGATGAATAAAGATATTCAATCGGCATGATCAAAACATCCATAACCACCGTTGCGAGCAGACGCATAAAATCATATCTGTCACCGCCGAGCAGGAATTCTCCGCCTGACACAGCGCCGAAAAACCAGTAGCAGAGCAATTCCAGCAGAAGCATCATAACTACATCTATTGCATAGTACAGCAACATTTTCAGTATTGCATTTTCCGACATCAACCGCATTGCTATGAAGTACAAAGCAAAATAAATCAGCGTTTTGCTGGGAATGGTCACTCCGAACATAGTCTGCGGTATCAGGAAAGCCAGAGATATGCAATCGATTATCAGCCAGCATTGCCACATCCGTACTTTAAGTCTGAAGCACCGTGAATAAGCCCACGACGAATACATAAGCTGAGGCAATGCCGCCAAAAGATACAGCCACGCATATATATTATCTGGCGACGGTCCGTACTCTTCCATTTTTCACACTACCTCTTCTGTATTTATATAATCATTTTTCTGAAAGAAAACGTGTATATTCCGCAAGAAATTCGTGTCTTTTCGCACGCGACACCGGTATAAGCGGATACCCGTCAATAATTATATCCTCGCCGTTATAACCGCTGATTTTTCGCATATTGACGCAGAAGCTCTTATGACAACGTATAAACCCGGCAGGAGGTTTGGCAAATTCATTATCAAGCTTTCCTGTGCAGATGTATGTTTCTTCTGCTGTAACATATTTAAGATTGTGTCCTTCCGATTCGACATATATCACATCGTCCGTGCGTATGGCTTTGAAACTGTTCTTGGAGGTACGGAGCATTATGGTTGTTCTGCTACGTTCTAAAAATTCTTCCGACTTTTCAAGAACCTTCACAAGTGCATCGCGTGTAACGGGCTTCATAAGAAATCCCGCAACGTTATCCTTTTTCAGAAAAACATCCTGTATGTATTTTTCTGTATAGGCAGTGACCATTATTATCTGTGTGAGCGGAGATTTTCTGACTATATCGTCAATATAATCAAGTCCGTTTCCGTCTTCGCCGAATTCTATGTCAAGAAGCAGAACATCATATACTTTATCTGATTTAAGGTATTCATCCGGAGTTTTCATGATATTACAGACGTGCCCGGATAATATATCCTTGAAATTATCTTCAAAACTTCTGAGATATTCTTCATTGTCATCTATATAGCAAATCCTCATAATATACACCTCAGTGTGTATTATAACATTTGAATGTAATTATTGCAAGTAAAAAACTGTTATTTCTGTTGGAATTGTTATATTTGAAAACATATTTACAGCACCTATTCGATAATAGCTTATCGATATACTGAGTAATCAAGCCGATTATAGGCACTGATAATATTATCACGGTGCTTTTGCTCCTGAAATAAGTAAAATTAAACTGCCGTTTAAAAATGAATAAGTTCTGCATATAAATGTATTTAAGCTTTCTCTTTTTTGCCGGATATAAAAATAAAGGACACTCGAAACATCGAATGTCCTTTACACTGGTGCGGGAAATGGGACTTGAACCCACACGCCAATACTGACACAAGCACCTCAAGCTTGCCTGTCTGCCGATTCCAGCATCCCCGCAAATCAGCTTGTTTATTATAGCAGAAATTTTCACACTTGTCAAGCACAAAAATTTACAATTGAAAAATTTTTTATTAACTTACTTTGGAAATTTACGGTGAGAAAACTATCTACATTACTGCGCCGTAATAACGTAAGACCTTACAATGTACCATTTATATGGAACAATGTTAATATAAATAAAAATAAGAAAAATACTATTACTGCAAAAGCGACATTTAATGATGACACGATAAAGTATGACAATGCTTGTTGGTATGGTAAATAACAAAGCAAATGTAAAAAATCGTTCATATCGAACATCTACATTGCAATAGAAAAAGCGTTACCTATCGAATTAAAAGGTAACGCTTTTTTTATGCCCTGTTTTACCTGCTAAGCTTTTTGACAAAGAAAACGGAAATAAGAAGCACAAGCGGAAATACACAGCCTGCAAACATACCCTTTTGCATATTATCTCCTGCATTTTGGGAAATATTGCCCACGACTGCAGGTCCGAGTGCACCACCCATATCTCCTGCCATTGCCAGAAGTGCAAACATGGCCGTACCTCCAGAAGGTAACTTAGCCGAACAGATGCTTATAGTTCCGGGCCACATTATTCCTACCGAAAAACCGCACACTATGCAGCCGACAAGTCCCAGCAGAGGTATCTCCGACAAAGATGCTGTAATATAGCAAGCGAAACAAAGAGCCCCAGAACCGATCATAAATTTCATAAGATCAATTTTTTCACCATATTTTCCGTACAATGACCGGCTTATACCCATTGTAACGGCGAACATACACGGGCCTGCAATATCTCCCATTGATTTGGAAAGACCCAGTGCAGATTCTGTAAACGCAGATGCCCACTGTGCCATCGAAAGTTCCGATGCACCTGCACATACCATAAGCAGAATGGAGAGCCAAAACAGCGGAACTTTAAGCAGACTGCCAATACTCATTCCCTTACCACCCTCTGTCGGATGCTTGATTGGACATACCGCAAAATTGAACACATTACACAGTGGAATAACTGCCCAAATGCAGGAGAGCCATCTCCAGTTTTCTATCCCGAATAATGCAAAGAACAGGGTTGAGAGAAGTATGACTGCGACCGACCCCCAGCAGTAGAAAGAGTGGAGCAGACTCATTGCCGCCTCCTTATGCTCGAAAGGACAAGCCTCAACTATAGGACTTACAAGCACTTCCGTAAGACCGCTGCCTATGGCATAAAATACTGTACTGATTATTATTCCTGCAAACGGATCGGGTGTGACCTGCGGAAGAAAAGCAAGTCCGATAAGTCCGACCGCCGAAAGCAGCTGCGAACCAACAACACAATTTCTGTAGCCTATAGTATCTGCAAAACGTGCACACAAAATATCAACAATAAGCTGTGTAGTAAAAAACACAGATGAGATAAGCGCTATTTTTCCTAAAGAAATATTGTAATTATTATGAAAAGTAAGAAACAGCAGCGGTGCAAAATTTGCAGCTATTGCCTGTGTAACAAATCCCAAGTAACAGGCTATCAGCGTTTTTTTGTAATTCATATTTACGATCCTTTCATTTTATGAATAAGAGCAGTATATGGTAATTCTATTGTTTTCGCACAGATTTTTACTATATTGCAGTATTATAGGTCACCTCTAAAAACCACTGGCTAAAAGCCTTAGCACCTCATCTGCTTGCAGATTTTCCGTCATCTTGCACATAAATTTCTTGACATACGACAGTATACCTGCGAAATTTCTATACAATCTGACAAAAAAATCTGACTTCGCATCTGAGGCACTATGGTTTTTAGATGCGACCTATAGTTTATATATTATGCAAACAGTTTCTCCGCCGATATTTTGACGGAGAAACTGTTTTGCAATTAAGTAATATCTTTTATGTAATAGCCAATCAATAAATCATCCAATTCTCTTGAATACAGGCATAACATCAAGAGGTGCGGGAACGGTGACGGTCTGACCGCCGCTGTAGATCTTCTTGTCGGAGATGCTCTCCCACTGACCCTTTGGCAGATATACACTGCGCTCTCTTGCGCCAAGCTCAAGCACGGGAGCAACAAGATAATCGCTGCCGAACATATACTGCTCGGGAAGCTCCCAGCACTTTTCATCATCGGGGAACTCAAAGAACATTGTGCGGATAATAGGCGCACCTGTTTTTGCGGTTTCTTCCATAAGTCCTGCAATATAATCCTTCATGGAAAGACGGATATCCAGCCACTTCTTCATGATCTCATAGGCTTCCTCACCGTAGCTCCAGAGCTCGTTGGGGTGACCTGTGTAAAGATATCCGCCGCCGAAATCACGGTCATCAAGCTTGGGGATATCCCAGTCGGGACCGCGGTTTCCGTGCATGCGCATGATAGGGCAGAACACGCCGTACTGATACCAGCGTATGAGAAGCTCCTTGAAATCGGGATCGTCCCAGTTGTCTGTCATAAATCCGCCGATGTCGGTGGTCCACCAGGGAATACCTGCAAGACCCATGTTCTGACCTGCAATGACCTGATCCTTAAAGGACTCGAAGTTTGACTGAACGTCGCCTGTCCAAACAAGCGTTCTGTACTTCTGGCTTCCTACCCACGCGGAACGGCAGAGGTTGACTGCCTCGTGGTCGCCGTCGGCTTCCTGTCCGTTATAGAATGCCTCAACATACTTTTTGGGATATTCGCAGCCCACCTTTGAACCACGTCCGGTATAGTAGCGGTAATTTTCAAAATCGTACTTGGTGCTGTCAGGCTCGGAGTTGTCCAGCCAGAAAAGGTCAATGCCCCAGTCACGGTAATTCTGCTTGCACTTGCCCCATACAAATTCCTGCGCTTCGGGATTGAAGAAATCAACCGTGCCGCAGTCGCCCTCATAATCATAGGTCTGCACCGAACCGACATCGGTGGTGCTTATAAGAGCCTTCTGTTCCATTTCATAATAGTTCTCGCTGCGCTTATCCACAGACGGCCATACGGAGACCATGACCTTTGTTCCCATGGCATGAAGCTCATCGGTCATTGCCTTTACAGCGTCCCTGCTCCAGTATTTCTCGTCAAATCTCCAGTCGCCCTGATGTGGCCAGTGGAAAAAGTCGATAACGATAACGTCCAGCCTGATGCCCAGCTCCTTGTATTTTCTTGCGACCTCAAGCACCTCATCGGGAGTGCGGTAACGGAGCTTGCACTGCCAGAGGCCAAGATAATCCTTGCTCATAACAGGCGCTCTGCCTACGCATTCGGTGTAGTTGGTCACGATCTGAGCGGGAGTATCGTCGGCGGTTATCCAGTAATCCACCATATCGCTCTCATCGGATATCCACTTGGTGATGTTGGTTCCGAAAGCCGCCTCGCCTGTTGAAGGATTGTTCCAGAGCATACCATAGCCCTTGCTTGATACAACAAAGGGAACGCTGACCTGGGAATTTCTCTGCTCAAGGGGAAGAACAGAGCCTTTAAGGTCAAGTATAGGCATCTGGTACTGACCCATACCGAACAGCTTTTCCTTGGGGTCGGACTCGAAGCGAACGGTTATCTTAAAGTCATTGGAAGCAAGTCCCTTGTATTCACGGGATCTTATCTTATAGCAGATAGCCTCCTTGCGTATGGAGCCGTAGTAATAGCTGTAATATTCCTGCAGGATAAGCTCATTGTCCTTGTAGAAGCAAATGATGCCAACGCCGTTTACAGTGGCTTTGATCTTTCCGTTCACTATCTCAGCCGTTTCATTGCTTTCGTCGATAGAAACCTTTGCGCAGTGTGCAACATTTTCGGTAAGAGCATGAGCATTTTCGGGCATTCTTTTCAGAAGCGTTGTTCTTACACGCAGAGCATTGTTGCCCCAGCCCTCAATGCGAATAGTTTCATTTCTCGACCGTGCAATAAGTGCGCCGTTTTCTTCAGTAAATCTTATCATTTCAATACCTCCTATAAAATTCCTGTGTTGACTGTCCACAGAATCTATAGTATAATTATAACATCAAATAACACGAACAGGTATAAATATATTACCCAAAACTATGAAAATATCGTCAGGCGGTGAAAGAAATGTCTATAGTTGATTACAGCGTGCTTAAAATCGGGGACAGCGGTCAGGATCCCCCTTTTAAATCAGATGAATCGGGACTTCACGGAGATGCGGAGTTCCCCATAGCCGTGTATCATGCCGATGTTACTGACAATTTTGTGAGCTGGCACTGGCATGATGAGCTTGAATTCGGTTTTGCGGTGGAGGGCAGCGTGCTTATGGAGTGCGGCAAAAACAAGCACATACTGAACAAAGGCGATATTTATTTTATCAATAGCAACACTCTTCACGCCATGTTCAAAGCGGAAACGGGTCAAAAAAGCGTGTTCCGCTCTGTTGTGGTGCATGGCTCCATAGTGGGCGGAAAAGAGGACAGCATTTATCATAGGAAATATGTTGCGCCCATAACGGGCAACAGCGGACTGCGTGAGCTGATATTCACACCCGTGGACAGCAGCTATTCAAAGATTCTGGGGCTGCTCACAAACATCTGGAACACTGAAAATATCAGGGTGCCCAATCACGAGCTTATTGTCCGCAACGAGCTTTCCGAGCTTTTCCGGATACTTATCCATCTGTCGGAGAAGAATATGTCGGCGCACCCTGCCGCCAGCATTGCCCAGGAGACAAGGCTCCGTGACATACTGCTTTTTATCCACGACCATTACGCCGAAAAGATCACACTTGATGACATGGCAGCAGCCGCATTCATCAGCAAAAGCGAGGTGCTCAGGTGCTTCAGGAACATAACGGGTCAGTCCCCGTTTGAATATCTGAAAAATTACCGTCTGCGAAATGCGGCGTACATGATACAGAACACCTCCGACCCCATAAACACCATCTGCGGTCTTTGCGGTTTTGACGACCACAGCTATTTCTCCAAGGCTTTTAAGGAGGCTTATGGGTGCAGCCCAAGGGAGTTTAAGAAATAAATAATAAATACAACGTAAAATCGGCATTTCTGACCGTTGGTGTCCTGTGATTATGGGCGTTCCTATTGCAAAAATCGTAAGTTTCATAGGAGATGGGCACAATAAGAAAAAAGGTCTTGAAAAAGCTATCGAGGAAGCCGAAAATGCCGCTCAGATTAAGGATATCGAACTTGTATACTGCCCTGAATGCGGAAAGGCATACGCTAAAGGCGAAGAACCGTATATGTGTAAGTGCGGATATATATTTAGTAGACCGCAAAACAAATAGAATATTGAGATTTTAAGGGAGGTTATATCATATGAATTTATTGATAAGAAATCTTGTGACAGCAACAACGATACCCGAAAAGCCGTCAATTACCGGTATCATATATATCGTTTTAATAATTCTGTTTGCAATTGCGATTAGAGTTGCTCTGATCGCCGTGTTACAAAGTATTCCGAGTTTTAGAAAACAAGGCATTGCTTTTAAATTCATTGTTTTTGTGCTTGTGATTACAGCAACTCCGATAGCAATTTTTGTTGTTCCAATTGCAAAAATCGTAAGCAAAGTCAAGGCTCGTAAAGTTCCTAAAGCACCAAAGAACAACACACAGCCACATTCAAAACTGACGGCAGATGATATTGTTTACTGCAACGAATGTGGTGCAAGCTACATAAAAGGGGACGTTCCCGATGAGTGTACTGAATGCGGAAATAAACTTAAATAACAAAAGCTCCCGACTTTATGCCGGAAGCATTGCTTATTCGTGTAAATTTCGGTCAGTAAAAAAATAAACCGCATAACAATGCGGTTTAAACGGTATTTGGCTGGGATAGCGGGATTTGAACCCACGAGTGACGGAGTCAAAGTCCGTTGCCTTACCGCTTGGCTATATCCCAATATAAACAAATGCCGCCGGCACTTAAGCCCAGCGCAGGCGGCATTTGTTCGTAATAAATATGGGGTGGGAGATGGGACTCGAACCCACGATCTTCGGGACCACAATCCGACGCGTTAACCAGCTACGCTACACCCACCATAAATGGCACGCCACACAGGATTCGAACCTGTGACCTACCGCTTAGAAGGCGGTTGCTCTATCCAGCTGAGCTAGTGGCGCATGGTCTGCATTTTCATATTTATCAAATAAATAAGTTTTCACTTTCGTGAAAACTATGGAGCGGGTGATGGGAATCGAACCCACACAACCAGCTTGGAAGGCTGGGATTCTAGCCATTGAACTACACCCGCATATAAGTCAAAGTGTGCTTATCGAACTGCACACATCTCTTTGACGCTTGTATATTATAACACAGCAAAATCACATTGTCAAGACTTTTTTAAAATTTTTTCTTCTTTTCGGTCTTATTAAGAATTTCAGGTATCTCACTCTTTCTGTTTTTTTCGTTGTGCTTGTATTTCCGGGCATCATTTGATATAATAGTATATAAAATACGTTACTGCGTCCGATGAAAGGAGAAAGTCTATGGCATACGAAAAGATTACCGGAACCTTTGAATCCTCGAACGGCACCGATAACTGTGCCTATTACATCTATGTACCTATTGCTCTCACAAATGGCGGATATAAGGGTATAATCCAGATCTCACACGGTATGTGTGAATATATTGAGCGTTATGAACACTTTGCGGATTTTCTTACCTCGCACGGATATATTGTCTGCGGTAACGACCATCTCGGTCACGGAAACAGCGTCAGATCAAACGACGATCTCGGCTTTTTTGCCGAAAAGGACGGCTGGAGCCACCTTGTAAACGATCTGCACCGTATGACGATGATAATGAAGAAGAAGTACCCTGCACTGCCGTATATCCTTATAGGTCACAGTATGGGCAGTTTTGTTGCAAGGCTGTATCTCACACGCTTTCCTAACGAGCTGACCTGCGCCGTAATTATGGGTACGGGCGATGACAAGGCGCTTTCCGAAATAGGAGTAAGGGCTACACGCTCCGTTGTTTCCTTGAAAGGCGAACGTTTCCGCAGCGATAAGCTGAACACTCTCATTTTCGGAGTGTATAACGACAAAATCAAAGATCGTCAGACTATCTATGACTGGCTCACTCACGACAGAGATGTTGTAAAGAAGTATATTGACGATGAAAAGAGCAATTTTGTGTTTACGGCAAGCGGATTTGTTGACCTTACTACCCTTCTTCGCAGAGTGTCAAGTCAGCAGTGGGCTGAAAAGGTGCCTAAAAAGCTGCCTGTTATATTCATGGCAGGAACGGCAGACCCTGTCGGCGGTTACGGCAAGGGCGTAAGAAACGTATACGCAAAGCTGATCGACGAGGGCTGCAACGTTGATATCAAGCTGTACCCCGGCGCACGTCACGAGCTTGTAAACGAAACTATGAAGGAAATAGTTTTTGACGATATTTTAACCTGGATAGAAAGAAAGGTCGGCGGAATGACAGGCAATTACGAATTTTAAGCCTCAAGCCGAAAAGAACAATATGAAAGACGGATTTATAAAAGTAGCGGCGGCAACACCCGAGATCAAGGTTGCCGACTGCAAGCACAACGCAAAGCAGATAATCTCTCTGGCAAAGGAGCTTGCTAAAAAAGATGTAAAGCTCGCAGTTTTCCCGGAACTGTGCATCACGGGTTACACCTGTCAGGATCTGTTCTACCAGACAACGCTCCTTGACGGTGCAAAAAATGCGCTCATAACGATTCTGGAGGAACTCTCTGAGCTTGATATGATAACTGTAGTCGGCCTGCCGATGCAGTTTGACAGCAAGCTGTATAACTGTGCGGCTGTAACCTATCACGGAAAAGTGCTGGGCTATGTGCCTAAGCAGTACCTTCCGAACTACAACGAATTTTATGAGATGCGCCACTTTACCGCCTGGGACGGCAGTAAATGCGAATATTTTTTAAACCGCTTTGATACGGATGCCGACGGCGAATGTGACGATTCGCTGAGTGCGTATTTCGGTGCGGGACTTATATTCCGCTGTAACAATATGCACGATTTTTCTTTCGGAATCGAGCTTTGCGAAGATCTGTGGGCACCCTGTCCTCCCTCGACATATCTTGCACAGGAAGGTGCAAATATCATTCTTAATCTTTCCGCAAGCAACGAGATGATAGGAAAATCGGAATACCGCCGTTCGCTTGTTTTAAATCAATCTGCAAGGCTTATTTCGGGTTATATCTACTGCTCCGCAGGAGAAGGCGAAAGCACGCAGGACCTTGTATTCTCAGGACATAACATAATTGCCGAAAACGGTGCAGCGCTTGCCGAAAGCGAGCTTTTCTCGAACGACTGTGTTATCAGCGAGATAGACGTAAACAAGCTGGCATTTGAACGCAGAAAAAACACATCATTCAGAAATGACAAATGCGATACGGAAACTATATGGTTCGATATACCGCTCACCGATACAAAGATAACACGTTTTGTATCACGCACTCCGTTTATCCCCTACTCTGCCGATGAAACCGACAAGAGATGCGAACTTATTCTTTCGATGCAGGCACACGGACTTAAAAAGCGTCTTGCCCATACTTACGCAAAAACCGCCGTTATAGGAATTTCGGGAGGACTTGACAGCACGCTTGCACTTCTTGTATGCGCCAATGCCATGAAGCTGCTCGGCAGACCTATGACGGATATTGTAGCAGTGACAATGCCGTGCTTCGGCACAACAAAACGCACAAAATCAAACGCCGTGAAGATATGCGAGGCAATAGGAGTCACGCTGCGTGAGATCGACATAACCGACAGCGTAAAACAGCATTTTCTGGACATCGGTCACGATATAAACGATCTATCGGTAGTATTTGAAAACGGTCAGGCAAGAGAACGAACAAAGGTGCTTATGAACATTGCCAATCAGACGGGCGGACTTGTAATAGGTACGGGCGATTTGTCCGAGCTTGCTCTCGGCTGGGCAACCTACAACGGCGATCATATGTCTATGTACGGCGTCAACTGCTCGATACCCAAGACGCTTATCAAGCATCTTGTCAGCTACTACAGCAAGACGACAGATAACAAGCTGCTCAAAGAATCGCTTGAGGATATACTTGATACGCCTGTAAGCCCTGAACTTCTGCCTGCGCATAACGGAGAAATATCGCAGAAAACCGAAGACCTTGTAGGTCCTTACGAACTGCACGATTTCTTTCTGTATAACGGCATAAGATGGGGATTTACCCCAGAAAAAGTATTCAGGCTTGCGCTGTACGCTTTTGACGGTGCGTATGACCGTGAAACAATACTGAAATGGCTGAAAACCTTCTACCGCCGTTTCTTCTCACAGCAGTTCAAGCGTTCGTGCCTGCCCGACGGTCCTAAGGTCGGATCGGTAACACTGTCACCCAGAGGCGACTGGAGAATGCCGAGCGATGCCTGTGCAACGCTGTGGCTAAGTCAGATAGAAAATCTCAAATAAAAGCATTAGTGAATAACCAAAATAAACCTGTCAATAATTACCTCACAAAGCTAAACGCTACGGAGGTAATTATGGCAGTTTTTTTTAAACGTAATATTCTTGACAAGGCTATGATACTGGGTGCGGTAATATGTATTGTAATAACAGCCTTTACCGCATTTGCGGAGGATTGCGAAGAAAAGCCGCAGGAGGTGCTGAGGCTTCATATACTGGCAAACTCGGACAGCAAGGACGACCAGACTCTGAAATACGATCTGCGTGACTATATGCTTTCAACGTTTTCGGATGTATTCGGAAACTGTGACAGCTTCAGTCAATCTGTAGCCGTTGCAAACGAACGCAGAACCGAAATCGAAGAAAAGGCTAACGAATTTGTACATTCCAAAGGCTACAGCTACAATGTAAAATGCGAGGTCGCAAACACATATTTCACCACCAGAAAGTACGAGAATGTAACCTTACCGGCAGGAGAATACACAGCCGTCCGTCTGCTCATCGGTAACGCAGAGGGCAGAAACTGGTGGTGCGTAATGTTCCCGCCGCTGTGCCTGCCTGCCGCTGGTGAATTTTTTACCGAAGAACAGAGCAAACGGGTTGAAGAAAGCCGTGATTATGAAATAAAGTTTGCGGTATTTGAAGCGTTGCAGGGGCTTTTCGGCGGAGGTGATACCGATAGCGAAAGCTCAGAAGAAACCGCCTGCGACAGCACGGATAACGATTTTGCAAAAATATCCGTTTTCGGCATTATGAACTGTGATGTTCTGTGAATATTAAAGCAGGCGGTTTTCCGCCTGCTCAGTCTGTCGAAAAAACCTATATATTTTTGAAAATGGGGTCGCAGGGGCGAAGCCCCCGACAGGGTCTAGGGGCGGTAGCCCCAGTAATATAGCCCCTTTCCCGGGGAAAGGGGTTTGGGGATAGGGATTGAGGACAAGCACTTTTTTTGAAAAACAAACTTTTTCTACAAGCTGGGCAGGCGGTTTTCCGCCTACTATTTTTTTAACCGCTATTGACATTTACAGCATTCTGCGCTATACTAAATCTGTACTAATTACTATAGTACAGTTAGTTTGTCACTTGCTGAAAATCTTAACGGAAAATAATATGAAAAGGAGAAGAATAATTGAAATATCAAAAGCTTTATTTCAGTATGCTGAAAACATTTCTCAAAAGCGATATCAAGCTGAATATACTTATTTTTCTTATCTCTGTTTGCACTGTCTACACATTTATTTCTCTGTTCTGCGCCATGAACAGCAGTAATGCGGCATATCACAATATGATGGATCGCTCGGGTTACAGCTTTGAAGGTGTTATGCCCGAAGATTCGCCCGCATTTTTCAGAGAAAACCTGCCTGTTGTCTATTCTGCCGACGCCGACAAGGCTATTATCAGCTACTGTGCAAGTGATAATTACATCTGTAAGGAAACTGTCAAAGTCGCATTCGACAACAGCATGAAACAGCTTTACCGATACATACAATCCGACTACAGCATAACAGACGGCAGATATTTTACTGATGACGAGCTGACAGGTGACAGCAAGGTAATTATCGCTGAAAAAGACTGCGGTATAAATGTAGGCGACAAGCTGATTGTTCCCGATGACAAGGGCGATACCACTCTTACTGTAATAGGAACAGCTGATGATTTTATTGTTCCGTACTCATTTTTCAGATATCACAACAATTCGGGGATTTATGTAAAGGATGAAGATTTTGAAAATGAAATGAAGAATACCGCTCCGACAAAATACAGCGGTGCAAGCTTTTTCTTTGTATCAGACCTGTCTGACAGCCAATTGAAAGCGCTTAAGCAATATCTCGGCGAGGAGGTTTATATTCAGCCGCCGAACAGAGAGAATAACGAATCTGTTATCATAATCTATGCCATCATCACGGGAGGAATCGTGGTAACAGGTATATTCACCGCTCTGCTCCTGCTGACGCTTATGCTTCACCTGACGGATAATTGCAGCGAACAGATAAATGTGCTGAAAGTCACAGGATGCAAGTCAATGCCGATAACACTGCTTTTATCGGCAGTCACTCTTACATACACGGCGGTTTCATTCATCTGCGCTATTGCTTTGAGTCCGATTTTTACCGCACTTATGGTAAAACTCAGAATGGAATATGTACCAACCGCTTTTGACTATCTGCTGTCATTTGTAATATACAGCATTATAATAATAATATCGTTACTGCCGGGCTTTAAACGCATATCCTCAGCCACATACGCAAACGGAGGTGCAATATGAAGCTGTTATCTCTTGCATTATCCTTGCTTCGAGCAAAAAAACGCAGTTTTATCCTTATGATGATATGTATCATTTTTTCAACTCTGCTGTTCAATTTTGCAATCACTGCGTCTTCGGATTATCTTGCCGAAAAAGCATACATAACAAGTCATCGCTATGATAAGAAGATACTGCACGGTACACTCTCGTCAAAATCGCCTATAACCGATGAAAAGATAGCCTCACAGTTTGAAAAATACGGTATAAATTGTCGTGTCGAGCGTTACTACGAAACCACATTGGAGCTTTTCTCTGTTAACAGCCGAATAACCGACAACGAGATAAACAATATGGACGATAACACTTTCTATCGGTTTCTGTATGATATAAACGGATCTCTGCTCGGATATTCGACCGAATACAGCGAATATCTCGATATAGGTCTTTCGGGAGAACGACCGGACAAGTCAAAGGACTACGGCGGTAAGATTCCGGTAATCGCAAGCTATACATCAAGGTGCAATATCGGCGACACAATAAAATACAAGTGCGGGAAAGGGATCACCGAGCTTCTTGTTGTCGGCAAATACGCCGATAACTATCTCGACAGCATAATACTGTATAATGCAAGCACCGAAAGCTTGGGTACAACTTTCTACACCGATGCGGATATTCTCTACAATTCCGGACTTGCCACCGCTCCCGAAAATCAGGAGGACTATTCCGGCGAAAGCGAGGATAAGCGTTACTATCAATATGTGATAATTCTGAAAAACAACAATACTTCACTCGCCGAAACCGAGGCTCGTATAATTGACGGACTGGACGCAAACAGTGATGACGCAAAAGGTGATCTGTACATGAATATACGCTATCCCGCAGATCCCGACTTGCTATACCGTGACAATATGCTCCTGATACAGTTAATGCCAGTATTCATAATGATAGCCGTAGTCGGCACTCTGGGAGTAATTGCCAATATTCTGCTGAATGCCGAAAAACGCACAAAAGCAATGGCGGTATTCCGTTTGTGCGGCGGTAAGACCCGTTCTGTGATAATACTCGAACTTGTCTGCGACACGGCTGTAACAGTTATTTCTGTGCTTGCCGCTACACTTATCCTGCTCGCAATAAACAGCATCTTTGCTATAGAAATCATCAATGCACAAAGCGGATTATTCACTGCAGTATATCTGATTGCAATTTCCGTAATTGTCAGCATTGCAGGCTCTGTAACGCTGGTACGCAGTAATATGCTTGAAACAATAAGGAGATATGAGAACGTATGATGAAGCTTGAAAATGTCGATAAATATTACAACAAAGGCACAGATGCCGAGGTGCACGCACTGAAAAACATAAACCTTACCATAGAAAAGGGCGAAATGGTCGCTGTAATGGGTGTATCCGGCTCCGGCAAGTCAACGCTTATACATATCCTCGGTTGTCTTGACAAGCAAACAAGCGGTAAATATTTTCTCGGCGAATATGAAGTTTCCAAGTACAGCAACAATGACATTGCGGTAATAAGGAACGAGGAAATCGGTTTCGTGCTTCAGAATTTCGGACTTCTTGCCGACAAGACGGTATATGAAAATATTTCTTATCCGCTTATATTCAACCCTGCCGTCAAATATAAAATGATGAAAAAGCTTATCACCAAAACCGCCGATGCGATGCTTATAGGCGATCTTCTCAAAAAGCCCGTAAAAGAGCTGTCGGGCGGTCAGAAGCAGCGTGTCGCTCTTGCCCGTGCGCTTGTAAACCGTCCGAATATAATCATTGCGGACGAACCGACAGCGGCACTTGACAAAGCAACGGCAGACGAAATAATGGAGGTTATGAAGTCGCTCAATTCTATCGGAAAAACCATAGTTATAGTAACACACGACAGGACGGTAGCCGAAAAGTGCAGGCGGATAGTTGAACTTTCGGACGGGGAAATAATCTCGGATAAGACAATTGCGTAAATATAAATACAATAAAACAGCCTATCATTTCTGCTTGACTTTTTCGACAGACTAATGGAACGTGAGCTAAAACTCACGCTCCATTAGTCTGATTTTGGAAAGTTCTCAATTTTATTATGGATTTTCAACTGTCAATAGAATATCACTCGATCATTCTACAAGGCAGTTATTGAACTTTACAATTTATGATGATATAATAAGGTCAAAGGAGGGCAGGCATATGAATATTGGCAATGTAATATCAGAAAAAAGGAAAGCACTTGGTCTGACACAGCAGGCTTTAGCAGAAAAGCTGCACGTTTCTTTTCAAGCTATATCCAAATGGGAAAACGGAACTTCATGTCCCGATATTGAACTTCTGCCGAAGATCGCAGCTATTCTGAAAACAACTATTGATGCGCTGTTGGGGTATCCGTCGCAATCCGTCACAGATTATGACAGACGCTACGGCAATGAGGAGTATTATTGGGGCTTAAAGCCTAACAATCTGTGTTATGAGATAATGAGAATTAAGCCGCCTGTTAAGCCGTATAAGGTTATTGATATTGGTTGCGGAGAAGGCAAGGACGCAGTATTTCTTGCAAGAAACGGCTATGATGTTACAGCGTTTGATGCATCTGAACAGGGGCTGTCAAAGGCACGAGAGCTTGCCGATACTTATGGTGTAAAGGTTGACTTTTTCAAGGCAGATGTGAGAGATTTCAGGCTCGAAGCTGACTATGACATCATCTTTTCAAGTGGGGTTTTTCATTATATTCCGCTTGAATTACGAGAAAATGTTGTCAATAATCTTAAAGCTCATACGGCTGCGAATGGTATCAATGTTGTAAATGTTTTTGTGGAGAAGCCGTTTATTCCTCTTCCGCCCGATACGGAAAAAGGCGAATTTGTTGTGGATAGCTGGAAGTCGGGTGAGTTGTTTATGTATTACCACGATTGGCTGTTTCATAAAAACGAGGAGTGGATCTTTGACTGCGACAGCAGCGGTACTCCTCATAAGCATTGTATGGACGTACTGATTGCGGAAAAGGTTTGATAGCCGAGTTTTTATAATACCGATCACCGCTACAATCGCTTATATCTTTCCCATAATGGTTTTCGGCGAAACGCTAAGCGCCGCACTCAGCGTCATTTTTTCATCTCTGCTCTTCTACGGCGGTGCTTTTATGACATTCTCGATAAACAAAATCATCAAAAACGGTATCGCCTGCTTTTTTGTTTCGCTTATATACTTAGCTGTTGCACTCCTCATTTTGTACGGATTTATCAGCGTAGATGCCGAAGCTATGAAAAAATTTGATTTCAACACTTTCTATACCCTGTGGTCATAAATAAATATGGCCGTACGAAACAACGGACAGCATGGAAAAGCTCCATGCTGTCCGTTTCGTTTTCATATATTTTCCTTTATTCTTCTATCACCATAACCATAGGCGGCGTACAGTTCTCGGTATAAAAATCCCCCTTTTCCATAGCCTCTTTGATAACCGCAATGGGAAAAGCATAGCAACTGTACTTTCTGAATTCCGCTACACGGCTTTCAAGATGTTTGGGTATACTGAGCTTCATCTCAGGCATTATTTCACGAAGAATAGGCTCAAACATATCCGCAAATTCATGGGTTTTATTTATGCGCAGCTTGTCCAGCTCATCATATTTCTGCTTTGAAATAACGGGAATGTCAAGCTGCGGCACTCCATTTACCGTATGTATAATTCCGCATTTTGCAAGATGAGGTATTCTTTCAAGATATATAGGATCAATACCTGTGTAGTTGAACGGAATACCCTTGTAAATAACATACAGCATTTTCATAAATATTTCATCACTGAGTAACATATCTCCGTGCTGATACTTGTTAAGGTCGGGCTGTGTGTCATAAATATGCAAGTCAACGGATTTTGAACTGAAAAAGTTTTCCTCGTACGAACTTCTTTCTCCGCCATAGCAGTATTTTGAAAATTTGTAATTTTCAAAATCAAAATCAAGAGTATATCTGTTTCCGAAAGCTATCCACTTTCCGCCGTCGGGACGGAGAGGATATTCTTCTTTCGACGGAACTATTTGCTGTACCGCCTGATAGATCCCGTTAGAAAACAGGTGCAATACAAAGAAGTATTGCAGTTTACGCTGTTCGCTTTCTCTGAGGCATAAATTCTTTGTACTCTCTCTTATCTCCGCAAGAAATTCATTGAAAAGCCTCCAAATAGTATTGTAATGCTTTTTGGAAAATTCAATCTGAACATCAAGACTTTTTAATATCTGTTCGGGAGTTACGATCATAAAATCCGTAAAGACCTTATCGCCTTTTTTCTGCATAAGCTCTGAGCTTACAAGGTCGTTTACTGCATTTTCAATATACGCTGTGGGAATACCCAAAGCAAGTGCAATTTCAACGCAGGTAACAGGTTTTTCATAAGCGGCGATAAGGATATTCTGTTTTAACATATCGCCTTCAACTAATGACCATGGCTCACCATTAAGCCCCATACAGCCGTTACAGGTAATCCCAAGCCGTTCAGGCTGATAGCTTTGCTTTTCATATCGTTCCATAGAATCAAATCCTTTCCGTATCTGCTCTCTGCCTGCGGACAGCCTTGACAGCACTGTACCTTTTGGGATACCAAGCTTTTCGGCAATGTTCTGCACCTTTTCGCCGTTAAGATAATGGCGGACAATAACCTCACGATACTTTCCCGAAAGATACGCCACTTCACGACGTATTTCGTCAGCACTCGGCACATCTGCCTGTTCTTCCTCAAAGTCGGGTATGTCCTCTGTAATAAGGTTGATGCTTACCGTAGGGAGCTTATATTTGTGCCTCAGCATATCGTAATACTTGTGGTTAAGTACACCCGACAGCCACTTTTTAATATCCTGTATCTCATTCGGATATTTCAAAGCGGCAAGCAGCGTTTCGCTTGTCAAATCCTCTGCGTCTTCAAAGTTTCCGCATTTCTTAAGTGCGGCAGAAAACAGATAATTCATAATGTTTTCGATGTCGTTTATGTGCATAGTACACCTCTTTTGAAAGCTTTCACTTATAAGTCGCAGTTTTTTCGGTTTGATTCGGTATTTTTATGATAATATTTTACTGCAATCAGCCCACTATTGCAATGCTTGTAAAATGACAATGCCCGCTTTATTTTCATATATTTCCCCTTTATTTCAGTCCTTCCACGGCTTTTTACCGTCAAGGAAGCCGCAATTTTTCCACCAGTCACGGTCGGTCGGATTCCACGCTGTTTTATCGTTTTTCTGCATAGCGCCAAACATATAGAACATCATCTTAGTTACAATTGACGGCTTTGCCTTTACCGACTTTATTTTGCGGGCTAACTTTTCCGCTGTCTTTTCTATCTCACGCTTTTTCTTGTCCGAAAGCATTGTAACATTCGCCGCCATACTCGCAAGCGGGAACTGATAGCGTTTTGCAACACCCATCCATTTAAGCTGACGAGCCATAGACTTTGTGACGCTTTTCGGCGGTGCGCCTGCCGATGAAGAAACGGTCAGTCCGATTTTTGAGTACATTCTGCCGTCGGGTCTGTGCGTTACCCATCTGTACGCCAGATGATCCATAAAATTTTTGAGCGCACCGCTCATTTCCAGGCAATAGCACGGACTGTCAAGAATTATAAGCTTGCTTTGTTCTATAGCTTTTACTATCGGCTGTACCTTTTTTGCGTCCGGGCAGTATTCCTCGCCTTTCATAAAGCAGTTGTAACATCCGATACAGTAGCCGGGACCGTCAGCCGGCATAAAAAATTCGTGTATCTCGTTGTCATTCCCCAGCTTGTCAAGCACAGCCTTTGTCATTGAGTATGTAATGCCCTTGTGCATAGCTCCGTGTATTACCGTTATTATCATATCAATACCTCTTTTATCTGAGCGTCGCTATAATCCTTGCAATTTCCACCGTAAGCATCTTAAGCGTTATTCCGCCCGACATAACATAAAACCATACCTCACGGGCTGCCTGCGACCTTGCTATCGGCGTTGCGATTATTCCGACAATTACCGCAAGCGCACCGATACAGCCGACTATGTTCGGTATGCTGATAAGCTGAAACAATCCGGGATCACAGCTTCCGTCAATCGCATTCTGAATAGTCTTGTCAAGTCCGTCACGGGTTGCGGCGAAACAGCATACAACAAGGCCGTACACAAGCAGTATAAGACTTTTCAGTCCCCAGTGCTGTGTCTGTTTTCGTGTCAGAATACAGAATGCTATGTAGGCTATAAGGATAAGTATCATTACGGTAGTCGCAATTGTGACCCCGCCCTTGAAATATAATTTCATATTAAAAACCTCTTTTCAAAAAATAACGCAGTGCCGCCCCGATAAATAGGTCAGCACTGCGTCTTTGCGTCTGTCTGAATCAACGTAATTATGTAATTTTCAACGTTTATAACGCTCTCCTGTTTGCATTTCGGACAAAACAGCGGAAAATTCTTCAGCACTGTGTCCTGTGTAATTTTTACCCTTGTTTTCGCCTTGCAGTGAGGACACAGTATAAAACGACTTTCATCCGTCACACTTACCGCCTCTTTTCTCTGCCGTTTTCACCATATGCGGCGAATATGTACGGTAGAAATTTCTGACGTGTGCTTCAAGCCGTTTCAGGCACTCCGCTTCCCTTTCGGGCTGTCTGTCGCAAATTTCCACCATAAGCACAACAGGCGCAACATACTCAAGCGCCAGCGTATCGGGATCTTCTCCGATTATCGTTCCCGACTTGATAAGCGCTCTGAAAAGTCCTGCGTGATAACGCACCAATCTTTCCAGATACCGTTCGGAATACATCGCCGCAAACTCAGCGTTTCTGAACTGCTCTATCGTCATCATTCGTCTGAATCGGCTGACATACTCATCGTGCAGTGAATATTCTATAAGCTGTCTTACCTTTTTTGCAAGCATTTCCTCGGAAATACCGTCAAACACCTTTTCATCGGCTTTACTTTCGGAAACGTGCACATCAATGCCGTCCGTGAATATATCATAACGGCGGTACGTTTCCGCAACGATAGCGTCAAATATCTCCTGCTTGCTTTTGAAATGCTTGTACAGTGAAGGCGCTTTTATCCCCACCGCCGAAGCTATTCTCTCAACACTTACAGAATCATAACCGCTCTGCGAAAAGAGCCGTAACGCTTCGTCAAGTATGCGTTGTTTTGTGTCTTCCTTTTTGGCGGTTTGTTTCATATATTCACCTCGATATAAAAAGCTAACGATCGTTAGCTATATTATAAGCTAATAATCGTTAGCTGTCAAGGGGGTAGGGAAAATTTTTTTGAATCTTTACATCTTCAGCGCATCCACCGGCTTCATCCTTGCCGCCATATAAACTTGGCTCCCTTGCCAAAGGGAGCTGGATTGCGACAAGGCACACACCCATTTTATCCGATATTTTGCTTTTGTGATACCCGCAACATCAGAATTCTTTAAACTTTTTCTGTCGCAAGACTGAGGAATCGTTACTGCAAGCTTAAGATATCGAACAGACACTGCCTATCTGCTCTGCCGCTACCCTGCATTGATACAATGATATTTCGGGAGGGGCAAGCCCCTCTCCTATGGACAATTCACACATAGTACGCTGTTAGATATGTTTTTACATCTTAAGCGCGTCCACCGGCTTCATCCTTGCCGCTTTATATGCGGGATAACTTCCCGAAATCATACCTATCACCGCCGACACCGCAACTGCGATAAGCATTATGTCCGTCTGCATAACAAAGCTCTCACCGACCGCAAGACCTATGACAAACGCCACCGCACAGCCTGCCGCAATGCCGACAATACTGCCGATAATACATATCATCGTGCTTTCGGCTAAAAACTCGCAGACTATTCTTATATTCCTTGCTCCGAGCGACTTCTTTATGCCTATCTCACGTTTTCGCTCACCCACGCTTACAAGCATTGCGGTCATAACCGATACGGACGCTACCGCAAGCGAAATTCCTGCCGTGAACGACAGTGCAGAGGTCGCAGTAGTCAGTATTCCGTCAAGCTGTTTCTTCTGGCTTTGAAGCTCGCTTATTTTTATACTGCCCTCGCCCTTTACATCAGCCATACAGGCTTTTATCCCGTCTATCGCAGTTTCGCCGTCACCGCTCTTGTCAAGCAGTACCGCTATCTTGTCATAGTCTGTCTTGCCGCAGATGTTCTGAGCGGTCGTATAAGGAATATAAACGAAGTACGGCACAGCGTCATTCATCATATTCTGTATAGGACTGAGCCCTGACTCGGCTACACCGATCACCGTAAAATCCGTATACCTTCCGCCGAAATTCACGCTTACCGTCTTTCCGACTATGTTCGTCCTGCCATATGTTTCGAGCGCTATTTTGTCGTCTATAACGCAGATATTCTCCGCTTTTTCCACATCGGTTTCATCTATAAGCCTGCCGTGTATCGGCTTCATTGATATTATTTCATCGGCTTTTTCGTTTACGCCCCACACCATACACGAAACATTGTTTTCTATAAGCTCACACTTGGTGACCTGTGCCATAAGCGGCATTGCGCCTGTTATACCGCTCAAATCTCCCAGCTTTTTTATATCGTTATCTCCGAGCGTAACTCCTGCTTCCTGAGCCTCAACAAGTACCGAGTTCACTCCCATATCGTCAAGGCTTTCGTTTATCCTGGCAGTACCTATCTGTCCGACCGCCGATATAACCGTCACCGAAAATATTCCTATAGCAACCGCACTCATTGTAAGTGCGCTTCTGCTTTTGCTTCTCCATATATCAGCCATTACCGATGTAAAACCCATATTGTTACCTCCGTCTTTCAATCCGTCATAGTTTTACCGTTTTCTGCCGATATATTCCCGCTGTCGGAGCTGTCTTTGCGGTTTCGCATAATCACTGCGTTTGCCGCCACTCCTGTTGTATCTTTGACTACCTCCTCCTCAACGCTTACCCCGAACACCTGTGTTACCTTCGCCATCTCGAGTCCCGTTACAACGTCACGCCTTGTTGTTCTGCCGTTCTCGATAACGTAGATATATTCGCTGTTATCGTCCTGCATTACTGCGCTGTAAGGCAAGGTAACTATATCACGCTTAAGACCTGTCTGTATTTCCGCATATCCGCTGTCACCGCTTTTAAGTTTTTCAGACGGATTATCGATGCTTACAGTCACATCGGCTACCGTTTCTTCCACCGAACCGAGATACTGCTTTCTTGTGCTTTCGCTGATTTTCAGCACCTTACCGCTTAAAGCTTCTTCCGCAGACGAAACACTGAGCTTTGCCGACTGACCGCTTTTTATTTTTGCGAGATTTCGCTCTGGTACCGCAACATTCAGTACAAGCGCACCCTTTCCGCCTATCTGCGCAATATCCGCACCTGCATTGATCAGCTCTCCGCTTGCGGCTAAAGCACAAACAGTTCCCGATACCGGCGACGCAATACTCTGAGGAACACTGTCTGCAAGCTCCGCAAACGTCAGTGCATCGGATACCGAACCGGCATACATACCGGCTAACATCTCACATACAGCGTCCTTGTCAACAATTGCTATGGTCTGACCCTGATCGACCCTGTCACCGACATTCACCGGGTACTCTTTTATTATAAGCGGCATCTCTTCCCTTACCGATTTCACTTCCGAATATCCTACAGTACCGCTGCAGGTGACAGACGGCGTATATTCGGTGCGTTCAGGGAAAATCACATCAACTCTCGGCACAGAGTTTCTTATCAGCGCAGGCAATACCATATTGAGATAAAGACCTCCGACAACGATCAGCGCAATTATTGTTATATGGAGCGCTCTGCGTTTTTTCTTCCTATATATACTGCGGTAATTCATACTCATTCTCCTTTTTGGCTTTTACTCCTTTAGTTTGACTGTCACGGTGGAAAATATTACTGATATTTTATGAATATTACAGTTACAGCCGCTAAAAATAGGTTTGTAATTTCTCAAAAAGAAGGTGTGCAGATGAATATGATAATATGCACCGAGCCGTGCATACATCAGCATGACGGTTGTTGCGGACTTCACGGTGCCGGTGTAATAACCAACACATCCGTATCAGCGTGCCGATATTTTTCACCGAAGGAGGTAGATTCATACGCAAGTGAAAAACGCTCATCCGATCCCCGAAGCGCTGATAAAAGCAACTGACATTTCACGGCATTACACAATGGCAGACGGTACGGTACAGGCGCTTGACAACGTTGATCTTACAGTTAATAAAGGTGAATTTATAGCTATAACAGGTCCGAGCGGCGCGGGTAAATCCACCCTTATGAATATTCTCGGACTGCTCGACACCTGTGACAGCGGAACATATATGTTCTCAGGACTTGATACAAAAATGCTATCCGACAGCGAACTCAGCCGTATAAGGAATCAGAAGATAGGCTTTGTATTCCAGGCGTTCAACCTTATCCCGACATTGTCCGTACTCGAAAATGTTGCTCTGCCGCTGACCTACAGGGGTATACCGTCCGCAAAACGTCTTGCACGCTCTAAAGAAGCACTGGAAGCTGTCGGACTTTCCGCAAGGCTGACACACAAGCCGTATGAGCTTTCGGGCGGACAGCAGCAACGTGTCGCTATCGCAAGAGCAATCGCCGCCGACCCCGAGCTTATCCTTGCCGATGAGCCGTGCGGAAGCCTTGACAGCCACTCAAGCAAGGAAGTTATGGAGCTTCTGCGCTCACGTCACGAATGCGGTAAAACCGTAATTCTTATCACTCACGATCTTGACGATGCCGCTTACGCTGACAGGATACTGACGGTCTGTGACGGAAAACTTTATAAATAATTTTACAAAGTGCTTGCAAATTAAATGCGGATAGTGTATAATGTTATCTGTTAATTTAATATACAAGCACGCCTCCTTAGTTAAATGGATATAATAAACCCCTCCTAAGGGTTAGTTGTGGGTTCGATTCCCGCAGGGGGTGCCAAAAAGAAAAGTCGCTCGTAAGAGGGACTTTTCTTTTTGTATTATTCATTTTTCATTATTCATTCCTGCTGTGCGATTTTACTTAACCCGCACATTCTCTCCCTTTGCAAATCCGCCGAAATGTGCTACAATATACCTATAACAAATTGCAAAACAAAAGGAGTACCCATTATGAAATACAGATACGAATTGCATATGCATACAAAAGAAGGCAGTGCCTGCGCTGTAAGCTCGGTAGAAGATATGATAAAGCAGTACGTTAAAATCGGTTTTTCAGGTGCCGTTGTAACAAACCATTTTATAATAGGCAACACCTGCGTTTCACGTTCTCTGCCGTGGGAAGAACTTATAGAGCAGTATGCTAAGGCATACACGAACGGCAGAAAAATCGCCGAAGAACTTGATTTTGACCTGTTTTTCGGCATCGAAGAAGGCTACGGTAACGGCAAGGAATTTTTAGCCTACGGCTTTGAACCTGAATTTCTTTTATCACGTCCTTTTCTGCGCAACGCAGACCTCAGAACATGGGCGGAAGAAATCCACTCAGTTGGCGGATTTATCGCTTACGCTCACCCTTTCCGTGACAGAGATTACATAAAAAATCCCGATGAAGTACCTGATATTTCGATAGTTGACGGAATTGAGGGCTACAACAGAGGAAACCGTGATATTGAAAACGAAAAAGCAATAAATGTTTTCGACAATGCAGATACGATTATCACCGCAGGAAGCGATTTGCACAGCACCGACTTTGACAGTGCATACGGAATAGAAACACAGCACAGGATAAGGAGCAACGAGGAGCTGGTGAAAACGTTGCTTGAGAGGAATTTCAGGGTTTATCTTGGGGGATGAAAACTAATAACCGACATCTCGGTGAAAATTCGTAGAGGTCTTTGGGTTTATTTTACTGTGATTTTTACAAATTCAATAAACATATCAAAACATCTTCCACATATCCCCACAACCGTCAACTTCTCCTACTTGACATTGCAATAAATTCTTGCTACAATATTTTTATACAATATAACCTGAGGTGAAAAATGAAAAAATTCTTGATACCGCTGTTATGCAGTGCCATATTGCTTTTATGCGGCGGCTGCGACCTAAGCGACAAAGTGAGGATCGGCACGGCGGCTGAGGGCGGAAATTACTACATTTTCGGCAGTGAACTGAATGCTATAGATTCGCTCGAAAGCTACAATATCAATATCAAAAGAACGGCAGGCTCTGCCGCAAATATGCGTCTGCTCTCCGAAAACTATCTGCAGATGGCAGTGGTTCAGACCGACATAATAGACGATGCGTGGAACGGCAGAAACGGCTTTACCGAAGAATACCGTGATTTCGGTGCTGTAGCAGGATTGTTCACCGAAAGCTGTCAGATCGCTGTACGCAGTGACAGTGATATTAAAAGCGTTTCGGATCTTAAAGGAAAGACTGTAAGCATCGGCGAAGAAGAATCCGGTACTGCGCATAACGCAAGGCAGATACTGACTTCATACGGCATTGCCGAGGATATGATAAAGACGGTAAACCTTGATTACAAGGATGCCGCAAGTCAGATTGAAAACGGCACTATAGACGCATTTTTCTGCACTATCGGCGCACCTAATCCCACTGTAAAATCACTCTGCGACAAGGGCGCTACTCGTCTTGTTTCGCTTGACAGCGACAAGATAGACGACCTTGTAAGCTCCTACGGCTACTACTCTGCCTGCACGATACCGGCAGGCACTTACAACGGTCAGACAGAAGACGTTAAGACAATAGGCGTTACCGCTGTACTGCTTGCAGGAAATTCGTGTTCCAAAGACACAGTAAAAGCGATAACCAAAGCGATTTTCGATAACTCACAAACCATACAAAACGCACTTCCCGTAAATATCGTAACCGACAGAAAAACAGCTGTCAACGGCATCGATATCCCGTTTCATCCGGGTGCCGCCGAGTATTACGGCGAAAACGGAATAAACGTAGAAACGGAGTAACAAGATGAGCATAGCACTTGATATGTATCAGACAGTAGCAATAGCTGTGCTTGTCCTGATGCTTGGCGCATTTCTGCGCAAAAAGATACATTTTCTTGAAAAGTTCTGCATTCCCGCTCCCGTTATAGGCGGTCTGCTGTTTGCGATACTCACCTGCATCCTGCACGGCACGGGTCTTGCAGACGTCAGCTTTGATGATACGCTGAAAGAAGTCTGTATGGTACTGTTCTTCACATCTGTAGGCTTCCAGGCAAACCTTAAAGTTCTCAAAAGCGGCGGAAAGTCGATGATAGTATTTCTGATACTGGTCATACTGCTGATAATCGGACAGAACTTCACCGCACTCGGACTTTCAAATCTGCTCGGACTCGATCCGCTTATAGGTATGTGTACCGGTTCTATACCAATGGTCGGCGGTCACGGTACGGCAGGTGCGTTCGGTCCTGTTCTTGAGGATCTCGGAGTATCGGGAGCTACCACCCTATGTACTGCGGCGGCTACATTCGGACTTGTCGCAGGAAGCCTTATCGGAGGACCTATCGGCAGACGGCTTATAGTAAAGCACGACCTTTTAAAGACAGTCGTACCCGAAGATGACAGCCTGCTTGTCGAAGAGGGTAAGAAGCACGAACGTCACTTCTCTATGTACGCTCCCGCCGTATATCAGCTTGTACTCGCTGTCGGCGCAGGCACGGTAATCTCCTACCTGCTGACTATGACGGGAATGACGTTCCCGATATACATCGGTGCGATGATTGTTGCCGCTCTTATGCGTAATATCGGCGAATACACGGGCAAGATCACCATTCATATGGGCGAAATAAACGACCTCGGCGGTATATGCCTGTCGTTATTTCTCGGAATAGCAATGATAACACTGAAGCTCTGGCAGCTTGCCGACCTTGCATTACCGCTGATAATCATGCTCGGCGGACAGGTACTGCTGATGTTCCTGTATTCCTATTTTGTCGTATACAGAATTATGGGCAGAGATTATGACTCGGCAGTGCTGACAGCCGGTATGTGCGGCTTCGGTATGGGCGCAACACCAAATGCAATGGCTAATATGCAGGCTATATGTCAGAGGTATGCGCCGTCTGTAAAGGCGTACCTCCTTGTTCCGCTTATAGGCAGTCTGTTTGCGGATTTTCTCAACAGTATCACCATCACATTCTTTATAAATATGCTGTAAGCCTACAGTGGTTTACTTTTGGAGGGGTTTATATGTTCGGCAAAGATAAAGACAAGCAGAAAAAGGAAAAAATGAATGGTAAAGCAGGACATTCGGAGGAAAACTACAATGTTCTTTATGACAATCTCGCTTTTCCCGAAGTATACGCAAAAGAGCAAAAACAAAGCGATACCGAGAAAACAGACGAAGAGCCGGTAAATTACGACAATGTGGCTATTCCCGAAATCAATGTAAAGAAAGATAAGAAGTAATTCCGACCGCTCTTAATGAGCGGTCAGCTTGTAAAAAAGTCTGTTTTTTCAAAAAAAGTGCTTGTCCTCAATCCCTATCCCCAAACCCCTTTCCCCGGG
>ERZ1035041.70-NODE-70-length-63224-cov-17.633649_pt1 | contig 63224 bp, 64 predicted proteins | sample MGYA00520684_ERZ1035041 | MGnify/ENA primary metagenome ERZ1035041 (study PRJEB33766, sample SAMN09781699) | gut metagenome | biome: gut microbiome | host: Homo sapiens | place: Madagascar | study: EMG produced TPA metagenomics assembly of the PRJNA485056 data set... | reverse complement strand
CCTGCCGGAAGGACTTCGCTCCGCTGCGGTGTACCACATGTAACGACTCTGGGGGGAAGCAAGGCAACGGTGAAATGCGCGACCGTCGATCCGCGGTTGAGCGTATGTTTCATTAGAAAAGAAGAACCTATCAGTCAGAGTCTGAGTAAGGAAAATAGGAGGTGTTTTTTATATGGCTACCGTCATCTCAGGATGAGGTCACAATGTGGTGTGGGGCGAGACCGGAGTCTTGAGAACACCCAAACAAAGGAAAGGAGCTGACAGATATGGCAGCTATGAATATGAATCAGGAGCAGTTTAAGCAGTTGATCCGGGAGGAAAAGCCTGTTTTGGTGGATTTCTGGGCGCCCTGGTGCGGCTATTGCCGGAGGATCAGCCCCGCGTATGAGAAGATTGGAGAAGAATACGCGGACAGCCTCGTTGTCGGCAAGATCAATATTGACGAGGAGCCGCGGCTGGCGGGGGCCGAGGGGATCGAGGTCATCCCAACTCTGGTGCTGTACCGAAACGGAAAGGCCGTGGATTCCGTCACCGCGCCCGGCTCAAAGGCAGAGATCGACCGTTTCATTCAGGAAGCCTTGGCGAAATAACGGAGGGTTCAGATATGAACAACAATCATGTTTATGATATGCTCGTGGTGGGCGGCGGACCGGGCGGCTACACCGCCGCCCTGTACGCGGCACGGGCGGGGCTGGACACCATCGTGCTGGAAAAACTGTCCGCCGGTGGGCAGATGGCCCTGACCGAGCAGATCGACAACTATCCCGGCTTTGAGGACGGGATCGACGGTTTCTCTCTGGCGGAGAAGATGCAAAAGCAGGCGGAGCGCTTCGGGGTACGCAGCGAATACGCAGAAGTCCTCCGCATGGATCTGACGGCGGTTCCCAAGCTCGTGGAGACCAGCGAGGGGATCTTCCGGGGGAAAACCGTGGTGCTGGCCACCGGTGCGGACCCCAGAACGCTGGGCGTGGCCAGAGAGTCGGAACTGGTGGGCCGGGGCGTGGCCTACTGCGCCGCCTGCGACGGGATGTTTTACAAGGGCAAAACGGTGGTCGTGGTGGGCGGCGGCAATTCCGCCGCGGCAGATGCCCTCCTTCTCAGCCGCGTGGCGAAAAAAGTGATCCTCGTCCACCGCAGAGACACCCTGCGGGCCACCAAGATCTATCACGAGCCGCTGGCACAGGCCGAAAACGTGGAATTCCGTTGGAACAGCGTCGTTTCCGCGCTGCTTTCCGGGGACAGGCTGACCGGCGTCCGCCTGCGGGACACCGTCACCGGTGAGGAAAGCGTGGTGGACTGCGACGGCGTATTTGTCAGCGTGGGCCGACAGCCCGCCACGGCGCTGGCGGTGGGTCAACTGGAGCTGGACGGCGGCGGCTATATCGTGGCCGGAGAGACCACGGAAACCAGTATTCCCGGCGTTTACGCCGTGGGCGACGTGCGGACGAAGCCCCTCCGTCAGGTGGTCACCGCCATGGCGGACGGCGCGGTGGCAGTTCACATGGCGGAGAAATATATCGCGGAAAACCGATAAGGGAGATAGATTGAAAAAGCCATGTTTAAGGTCAGGCCGGATACGACCGCAGTGGGGATGCCGACATATCTGCAAGGCAAACTGCCAGAGTGATGGCAGATAAGAAACCCATGTAAGATCGGGAGATATGTTGTCTCTCCATATCCAGTCCACGCAACAGTAAGCAACTGAACACAAAACACAGCCACAGATGTACTCTGCGGCTGTGTTTTTTTGCGTAGTATAGCTGCTTCTTCCATCTGCACAACCCCGACGCTCCGTGGCTGACGGGGTTATCCGCACTTGCCAATACGCCCAAAGAGGGCTCCTTAACGCGCAGAAGGAAAGGGACGGTCAGTCTCCGGCGTTTTGAGAAGGAAATGGCTTTTGTGAAAGTCGAGCAGGCCCTCATCCCGCATTTTTCCAAGCTCTACAGACAGCCCGCTGCGCTCCACACCGAGGTAATCCGCAAGCTGCTGCCTTGAAAACGGAATGTCGAACTCATAGACGCTGCGCCGCTGGGCCTCGGCGGAAAAATAGGACATCAGCTTTGCACGCGTCGTGCGCTGGGCCATGTGGGTGAGCTTTTCATTGAGCCGCAGGTTCTTCTCTGCCAGTTCGTCCAGCAGGTTGCGGATGATCCGGCTGTGGTGGGAGCAGGCGGAGGGGCACACGCTCAAAACGCGCCTTATATGCAGAAACATCACCGTCACCGCGCTCTCCGCCTCTACGCTCACGTTCAGTACCGCTCCCGGCGCGCAGGCGAATACCTCCGCGAAGGTCTGCCCCGGCCCGGTCTTGGAGAGGATGTTGCGGTTTCCCCAGATATCCTCCTGCACGATGAGGGTGCTGCCCGCCAGCACGAGACCCACCTCCTCCACCTGCTCCCCGGCGCGGAGCAGGCGTGAGCCTTTGGGGAAGGTGTCGATCCTCGCCCCAAGGTAGGAGAGCATGACGGCAAGCTCATCGTCGGAAATGCCGGAGAAAAGCGCCGCCGTATGAAGTACCGGAAAAAATTCTTTCATAAAAAGTTCTCTTTTGTTGAAAATTCAACTGACTTGTTGCTCTTAGTATAGTACAATGAACGCACAAAAGCAACAGGAGGATCGAACATGAAACGACGGATCATTGAAATCGATCAGGATAAACGCCCCGTATTTTGACGGCGCACGGCTCCTGATTGCCGCCGACTGCACCGCCTACGCCTACGCCGCTTTCCACGAGCGGTTCATCAAGGGACACATCACCCTGGTGGGCTGTCCTAAGCTGGACGGCGTGGGTAAGGATTCCTTCGAAGAGGCGTGAGCTTTCTGCAAGAGAGGCAAAGACTATGAGTTATGAAAACTGGAAGGACAAAATCGGCACATTTGAAGTGATGGACGTGCGGGGCAAAAAGATGGACTTCTTCCCCGCATTGAAGGCAAAGGCTGCCGCGCTGAAAAACGGCGAAGGACTGCATATCATCCAGACCTTCGAGCCTGTCCCCCTGTACCCGGTGCTGGCCCTTATGGGCTTTGAGCATCACACGGAGAAGGTGAGCGGCAGCGAATATCACATCTGGTTTTATCGAGTGAAGAAAGGAGAATAACCGCATGAGTTACGAAAACTGGAAGAATAAGGCGCAGGGGTTTCAGACCGTGGATGTGCGCCATATACAGGGCAGCTTCTTTGAAGGGCTGAAGAAAAGAGCCGAGGCGTTGGAGGTGGGCGAAGGATTACACATCATCCAGACCTTTGAGCCGCATCCACTGTACGCTGTCATGGAGGGCTTGGGCTACGAGCACCACACCGAGCGGCGGAGTGAGGCGGAGTTCCATGTCTGGTTCTGCCGTGTGGAGAAGAAGGAAGGCGACAGCTCCGCTCCCTTCAAGCCGCTGGCTCTTTTGAACTATCCCATGATCGATGAAAAGCTGGGGCAGATCGCCGTGGATTTTTGGGAGACCACATGGCAGAGCGAGAAGCGCGTACTGCCCTACGAAACGCGGCTGCTGCTGTCCCTGACCAACGCTGTCGGTGCGGGCCGGATGAGGCAGGCGGCGCGGGAGCTGGTAAAGGCATATATCCACGGTGTGGAGAGTGCCGCGTTGGACGACGTGTTCGAGCTGCTGGCATGGAATCAGGGCATCGGCTTTTTCAGCAGCGAGATCGGCCCCTCGGCGCTGTTCCAGGCGTACAAGCTCATTAAAAACGGTGAGAAACAGGGCAAGTCCCGGGAGGATATCTGCAGTGCGCTGCGCGAGAAATTCGGGGAGAAGAACCCAGAGATGCAGGTCTTGAACAGATGATAAGGAGTTGTTTTGTATTATGACCATTCAAACGGTAACAGATGCCATCCGCTATGTAGGGGTGGATGATAACACATTAGCACTCTTTGAAAACCAGTACCCAGTCCAGCCTATGGGAGTGAGCTACAACTCCTATGTCATTCTGGACGAGAAAATCGCCGTGATGGACAGCGTGGACGCACGGGCGGCGGAGGAATGGCTTTCCAATGTAGCGCAGGTGTTGGAGGGGCGCAACCCCGACTATCTTGTGGTCACACACATGGAGCCGGATCATTCCGGCAGCCTCATGCGACTGGCACAAAAGTACCCGGAGATGAAGATCGTGGGAAACGCGAAAACATTTACCCTGATCAAGCAGTTCTTCGGCACAGGTGCATTGTCGGAAGACCGTATGCTGGAGGTTGGCGAAAGAGATACGCTTTCCTTGGGTTTGCACCGGCTGCGCTTTCTGCTGGCGCCGATGGTACACTGGCCGGAGGTGATGGCAGCGTATGAAGAGGAGGAAAAGATCCTGTTCTCGGCGGATGCCTTCGGCCGCTTCGGTTCACTGGAACGGACTGCCCGTGCCCCCTGGGCGCCGCAGGCCCGGCGGTATTATTACAACATCGTCGGAAAGTATGGCGCACAGGTGCAGGCGCTGCTGAAAAAAATCTCCGCGCTGGAGATCAAAACGATCTGCCCGCTCCATGGCCCCATGCTCACAGAAGACTTGGGAGAGTATCTGCGGCTCTATGATCTCTGGTCACAATGGAAACCGGAAGAACCGGAGGGCATCCTGATCGTCCACGCGTCCATCCATGGAAATACCGCATACGCATCGGAGGCCCTCAAGAGCAAGCTGGAGGGAAAAGGTGCGCAAGTCACCATGTGCGATCTGACGGCAACAGACCTTTCCTATGCCGTGACGAGCGCATTCTACTGTGGGAAACTGGTGTTGGCCTGCTCCACCTATGACGGAGGACTGTTTCCGCCCATGAAGGAGTTTTTGGAACATTTACAGACAAAGGGATTCCGGAACCGCCGGGTTGGTCTTATTGAAAACGGCTCTTGGGCACCTGCTGCCGCACGGCTGATGCGCACCAAACTGGAGGAGATGAAGGATATCCACCTTTACGAAACGGTAGTGTCTCTGCGTGGTGCATTGAACCAAACCAGCGAAGCGCAGATGGACGCTCTGGTGGCTGAGCTCTGCGCGGAGTAGGCGGCGAGTCTGGCTTCGTCCGGCCGCCCGATGCCTCAAAAGTAAAACATCGTCGCTGATTTATTTAGACAACAATATGGCGTTGAGTGATGCCGAAGCTTTGAAGATGGATCGAAGCGCAGCCGCAGAGAATATCTGCGGTTGCGCTTTTTGCATTTTGACCATGGTGCAAACGGATGGCTTTGACCGTTACCCTCGGTTTCTAAAGAGACACGAAGTGTGCTACATGGAAGCGTATCATAGATCTGCTCCATAGCCACGCCCTCACTGCGCCAGCGTTTCCCGGATAGCCGCCGTCCAAGCCCTCCCGGGTCTCCACTATTCCCGCCTTTTTCAGCACCGCCTGCACCCGGCGGACGCGGGTGGGATTGGTGCAGATGTTCTCCGCCAGCGCTTCGCTGCTGAGGGAGCGTCCACTGTGGCTCAGGCAGACCAGCGCATGGACGGCCAGATTAAAAGAACTGTCCACAATCATCCCTCCTTCACAAGCTCGTAGGGCCAGTCGATGACACCGCCGAGACGGTATGCGCTTTGTCCAAACTAGATGTCTACCAGAAGATCACGGTAGACCTGAAGATGGATGAGTTGGACGTGACTGCTGCGGAGAACAAGGCTACCTATGAAGAGATCCGGGAGTACGTCAAGGAGCACACCGGTCTGAACGTGAGCAACCTCTATATTGCACAGGTCAAGCGCAAGTGCGGCATCAAGGAGCGGCAGAACTACAACAAGCCTAAGGCTGAGAACCCCAAGCAGCTCAAGTGCCCGCCGGAGAAGGAAAAAGCCATCCGGGAGGCACTGAAGTATTTTAAGATGATTTGAAATAAAAAAATAGACGGATGTCTGTCAACTGGCAGACATCCGTCCGTTTTTATGATAATCTGTTATGATCGCAGTTCCTCAAGCAATGCCGTACACCCTTCCAGCACATCCTGCCATGTGGCTTCAAAATCTCCTGTGAACCATGGGTCTGCCACTTCACGGGGATGATCCGTATGCGCCATCAGCAGCGAGATTTTATGCTGTGGGTCACCGCCGACAAGCCGCAGAATGTCACACAGATTGCTTTCATCCATGCCAATCAGATGATCACACCGTGCATAATCCAGCCGGGTCATCTGCCGAGCGGTCTTGCCGTTGCAGTCGATGCCATGTTCTGCCAGCTTCTGCTGCGCAGGAGGATAGACCGGATTTCCGATCTCCCATGCACTGGTGGCGGCTGACGCAATTTCAAATTGCTCGGAAAGCCCTGCCTTGGACACAAGGTCTTTCATCACATACTCTGCCATTGGGCTTCGGCAGATATTTCCGAGACAAATAAATAAGATTCTGGTCATGCCGGGTCGTTCTCCTTTTGGCTTACAAAAGTATAGCCGCCGTGGGTAGTGCGGATAAAGCTGCCGCAGTCGGCCAGCTTCTTTCGCAGATTGGAAACGGTATTTGCCACGACCTTTAAGGTGTCGTTACAGTTTTGTCCCCACACAGCACGGAAAAGCTCTTCTTTTGAGAAGAATTGTCCTTCGTGGGAAGCAAGCATCAGCAGCAAATCGAACTCCAGTCGTGTAAGGGAGACTTTTCTGCCGTTGCACGACACTTCGTGGGTCATTCCATCCAGCGTCAGTCCCGGAAAAACCAGCTTTTCCTGTGAACCAATTGATATCTGCTCTGCCTCGATGTGCTCTCGTTCCAGAAGCATCCGGATCTTCTGCTCCAATTCCGGGTCAGGCTGTCGGGTCTTTATAACGATCATGACAAACTCCTGTGTGAATTTTATTCTGCGGCGGCATCCATTTCCCGGAGCAGGTTTACCATCTCGATGGCACTGACTGCACAGTCATAGCCTTTATTACCCGCTTTGGTGCCTGCCCGCTCAATGGCCTGTTCGATGTTTTCGGTGGTCAGAACACCAAAGAGGACGGGAACCCCGCTTTCCAGCGAGACCGTGGCAATGCCTTTGGAAACCTCATTGCACACATAGTCGTAATGGCTGGTAGAACCGCGAATCACTGCACCAAGGCAGATCACAGCATCATACTTTCCGCTTTTTGCCATTTTAGAGGCAACCAGTGGGATCTCAAAAGCACCCGGAACCCATGCAACATGAACATCAGCGTCCTGCACATCGTGCCGGAGCAGACCGTCCATTGCTCCGCTCAGAAGTTTGGACGTGATAAACTCGTTAAAACGGGCTGCTACGATACCGATCTTGATATTCTGAGAAACCAGCTTGCCTTCAAACGTTTTCATTCTTAAATACCTCTTTCGTTGTTAATATTCCAGAATATGTCCCATCCGTGCCTGCTTCGTTTTCAGGTAGAACAGGTCATACGGGGTTGCCGTCATCTGAATGGGTACGCGCTGGGAGATCTCCAGCCCAAACTCGGAGAGCTGATATACTTTATCCGGGTTATTGGTAAGCAGACGCAGACTTTTTACGCCAAGTTCCCGGAGGATCTGTGCGCCGAGATAATACTCCCGTTCATCTCCATGGAACCCCAGAGCGAGATTGGCTTCCAGCGTATCCATGCCCTGCTCCTGAAGTTCATAGGCACGCAGTTTGTTGATCAGACCGATGCCCCGGCCTTCCTGCCGCATATAAAGCAGGATGCCCCGGCCTTCTTTTTCGATCTGTGTCATGGCGGCGGCCAGCTGCTGGCCGCAATCGCAACGCAAAGAACCAAATGTATCTCCTGTCAGGCATTCCGAGTGGACGCGGCACAGAATATTCTTTCCATCGCCAATGTCACCTTTTACCAGTGCAATGTGATGTTCTCCATTCAGGCGGCTCACAAAACCATAAGCTCTGAAGGTGCCATACTTGGTGGGCAGGTTCACCGCCGTCACCTGATCGACCAGTTTATCGTGACACTTGCGGTACTCCTGTAAATCACGGATGGTGATGAATTTGATCTGGAAACGCTCTGCCAGCTTTGCCAGTTCAGCGGTGCGCATCATCGTGCCGTCCTCCCGCATGATCTCGCAGCACAGGCCGCATTCTTTCAGCCCTGCCAGACGGCACAGGTCAACGGTTGCTTCCGTGTGGCCGTTGCGCTCCAGTACACCGTTCTTTTTTGCCAGAAGAGGGAACATATGGCCCGGTCTGCGGAAATCTTCTGCTTTTGCGTGATCGTCCACACAAGCCGTCGCCGTAATGGAACGCTCTGCGGCAGAAATGCCCGTAGAAGTAGAAACGTGGTCGATGGACACCGTAAATGCCGTTTCATGGTTGTCGGTGTTATGCTGCACCATCTGCGGAAATTGCAGCTTCTGGACGAAAGCCTCGGACATCGGCATACAGATCAGACCCTTGCCGTGGGTCGCCATAAAGTTGATGTTTTCGGTGGTGGCAAATTCGGCAGCACAGATGAAGTCCCCCTCGTTTTCACGGTCGGGGTCATCCGTTACCAGAATGATTTTTCCTTGTTTCAGGTCTTGCAAAGCTTCGGGAATGGTATTGAAGTTCATCGTAAACTCTCCTTAAAAGCCGCAGCGCAGCAGCATTTCTTTTGTGAGCGTGTTTTGCTTTGGTGCTTCTGATGGAAGCAGCTTCTCGATATATTTTCCGATAACATCGGTTTCCAGATTGACAAAATCCCCTTTGTGCCGTTGGTGCAGGTTCGTCTGACAGATGGTGTGCGGTATCGTGGACACGGAAAAGCCCGTAGGTTCCACCGCAGCCACGGTCAGGCTGATACCGTCTATTGTGATAGAGCCTTTTTCGACGACATAGCGAAGGATTGAAGAATCTGCATGAATGGTGTACCAGATGGCCGTATCGTCTTTTCGGATATTGGCAATGCGTCCGACGCCATCCACATGGCCTGCTACGATGTGTCCGCCAAAACGTCCATTGGCAGGCATGGCACGTTCCAGATTGACCGCACTTCCAACGCTGAGCTGTGCAAGCGCAGAGCGGTTCAAGGTTTCGTGCATGACATCTGCAGCAAAGCCATCCGGAAAGAGCTGCCTGACGGTCAGACAGATGCCGTTGACGGCGATGCTGTCACCGATCCTGGTTTCTTCCAGAACCGTTTTTGCACGAACAGTCAGTACGGCGGAATGCTGTCCCCGATTGATGGATTTTATTGTTCCGACTTCTTCCACGATTCCGGTAAACACGGGTACTCCACCTCACTTTCAATCAGGAGATCCTCGCCCAGACGTTCCAACCGGCTATTTTTCAGCTGGAATGCTGCATCCGGGAACGAGACACCTGCGCCCTCAATGGGCGTTTTGGCATCTCTCCCCCCAAACAGCTTCGGGGCAATGTAAGCCTGTACCTGCTGCACGATGCCGCTTTCCAGTGCAGACCAGTTCAAGGTTCCGCCGCCTTCCAGCAGAATGCTGTCGATCTGCTCCTGCCCCAGCTGTTCCATCAGTTGCGGAAGATTCACATGACCGCAATGCTCTTCCAGACAAAGGACTCGGCACCCGGTCTGTTGATATGCCGCCTGCTTCTCTGGGTCGCCGCAGCAGGTCGCAAGAATGGTGGGAACCTGTTTGGCGGTCATGACCACCTGTGATTGCAGCGGTGTCCGCAAATGTGTATCGCAGATGATCCGGACAGGATCACGGCCACCCTCTATCCGGCAGGTCAGCAGCGGGTCATCTGCCAGAATGGTTCCGACTCCCACCATAATGCCGCGGAATCGGTGCCGCTGCTGTTGAACATGATTCCGGGCAATTTCCCCGGTGATCCATTTGGAAGCGCCTGTGTATGTGGCGATTTTTCCGTCCATCGTCATGGCGTATTTCATGGAAACGAAGGGGCGTTTTGTGGTGATATAGTGGAAGAATACCTTGTTCAGCGCATCGCATTCCTCTTGCAGAACATTTTCGATCACATCTATGCCATGTGCACGCAGGAACGCAATTCCTTTTCCAGCCACCAGCGGATTCGGGTCAGCAGAACCCACGACCACCCGGTGAATGCCCGCGTCCAGAATCGCATCCACGCAGGGCGGCTGCTTTCCGTAATGGCAGCACGGCTCCAATGTCACATACAGGGTCGCTCCCTGCGGATCTTCGGTGCAGGATGCCAGCGCATTGCGCTCCGCATGAGCCTGACCGTATCTCTGGTGCCAGCCCTGTCCGATGGTCCTGCCCTCTTTTACGACCACGGCACCCACCATCGGGTTGGGAGATGTCCATCCGCAACCCTTTTTTGCAAGCTGCAAAGCCAGACGCATATAATCTTCGTCGTTCATCGTGTCGCCTCCAAAAGAAAAAGCCCTGAACAAAAACGTTCAGGGCAAGCCGAAAAGACACAAGGGACTCTTGTGCAAAAAAGAAAGCTCCAGAATGCAAACGCATCCCAGAGCAGCCTCCACAAGCACAGAACCGTGCGGGCTCTGCGCTTGGTATCTTCTTTCATCCAGACTGTACTGTCGGCTTCGGAGTTTCACCGAATCATGCCTTACGGCTCGTGGGCTGTACCACCGGTAGGGAATCACACCCTGCCCTGAAGATTTCTGATTCAATTACAGCGGCATTATAGCACGGCTCCTTTCGGATTGCAAGGGCATTCTGAAAACCGGGACGAAACCGGGATGAAGCGAATCGCTACAACAATAAAATCACATCGTCCGTAGGACAATGTGAACGGAGAATCCAAAGGGGCGCGGGTCGCCAGTGGCGACCTCAAAATGCGTTGCATTTTGAAGCGCTTGACCGAGCCGACAGGCGAGAGCAGCGCCCTTTGGCACACGACTTTGCTTGCAAAGTCTATTCCGAACAAGACGGTACGAATGGGAGGTGCTGGAAATGGCAGCAGAAAAGACCAAGGTCTACACATGAAGGTAGATACCACTGCCATTGAGCAGGAGATCGCCGCCTATGAGAAGCAGCTACGGCAGCACTACTCCACAAAATCCCGGCTTATGGAGGAGATCGACAGCCTTGACCCGGACGACCGCCTTTATAAGATGTACGATAAAATCGAAGAGGTGGAAAATGGACTGATGGATGCCCGGGCAAAGAAGCAGGCCATTGAAGCCGACAAAATCACAGGCGACAACATCTATAAGATCCTGATTTGCTTTGACAAGTTTTATGCCACCATGACCGAGGCGGAACGCCGCAGACTGGTGGAAATTTTGATCGACGAGGTGCAGATCTGCCCGGAACGCCAGCCTAATGGACAGTGGCTGAAGTCCGTCTGGTTCAAGCTGCCCATCATCGACCATGACCTTGAATTGAGTTTGGACAATCAGGATCGTGTCGAAGTCGCAGACGCTCTGATACCCCAGCGCCAGCAGCTTTTGTGCAGCATCCTTGCTGCGGCGGCCGCTGCGGCAGTAGATCAGCAACGTCGCCTCCTTATCGGGCAGCGTCTCGGGCATTTCGCTCCCGATGCTCTCGTTGGGCACAAGGACGGCGTTTTCAATATGCCCGCCATCGTATTCCTCCCGGGTGCGGACATCCACCACCACGATCTCCTGCGAGATCATCATCTCATAGGCTTCCTCGGCGCTGATCTTATGATACGCCGCCTTGCCGGGAGCGTCCTCCTCTGTCGGCACCGGCTTGTCCTTGGTTCCCCCGCAGCTCACCAGAAGCAGTGCAAGCACGACGGCAAGTGCCGCGAAAAGCAATATCTGACGCATAATCAACCTCCAATGCAACTGTGTTTACTGCTGATACAGTTTATATTGAAATATAACAGATACAGTTAAAACTGTTAAGGTACTTCGAGGCAGCTTTTGGGGCACAAGCCTTTTGTGGTTGTTGACAGAGAAAAAAATATAGGTATAATAAAAGCAAAATAATAAGACTCATTCTTGCATTTGGAGGGTTGGCGGTATGCCAAAATACGCAGAGGAGATATTGGCCGCCGTAACGGAGCTACAGCAGCATCCCACAGCGGAGCAGGTGTTCCTGGAGATGAAAAGGGAGCATCCCAGCATCGCTCTGGGTACGGTATATCTGCCCTGCCTGCCGGGAGCAGGAAAAAGACAATCTTATGGAGGAGAAGTATCATGAACGCTAAGGTATCTAAGCTGATCAACGAGCAGATCAATAAGGAGTTCTACTCCGCCTATCTGTATCTGGACTTTGCAAACTACTACGCCGCCGTCGGACTGGACGGCTTTGAGAACTGGTACCGGGTACAGGCGCAGGAGGAACGGGATCACGCCATGCTGTTTTATCAGTATTTGCAGAATAACGGCGAGGGCGTTACCTTTGAGGCTATCGCAAAGCCGGAGTGGGAACGAGGCGACCACATGACCCCGCTGAAAAAGGCACTGGAGCACGAGAAGCTGGTCACCGCCAGCATCGATGCCATCTACGCCGCCGCACACGAGGTCAGGGACTTCCGCACCATGCAGACGCTGGACTGGTTCATCAAGGAACAGGGCGAGGAGGAGAAGAACGCCGCCGACCTCATTACCAAGATGGAGCTGTTCGGCGGTGACAGCAAGGGGCTGTATATGCTAAACAGCGAGCTGAAGGCACGGGTCTACACCGCGCCCTCGCTGGTGCTGTAAGCCCCGCGCGTCTGCGGGCTTTCGCATCAGGCAAAAGGCAGACTACATACAGGTGGCCTGCCTTTTCTTCCACCAGATGGTTAGAATTAACTAACCGCGTATAAAACAGAAAGGGCTTCAGAACTTGAACAAGGAAAAGGAGATCGAAACCGTTACCCTCATGGTGCGCCGGTATTGTTGTGGCGTGCATGGGACAAGGGGTGAGGCGCTTTGTCCGGCGTGCAATGCACTGCTGGAATACGCCTGAGAGCGGCGGGACAGATGCCTGCACGGGAAAATTTAGTGGCACTTTGAATCCTTTCCGAGAGGCACAATGGCGTTTCTTACTACAACTGCATCGGCACTGTCTCTTTTCTCACAGCTGTTTATGCTTCTGTCCCGGATGGCGAAGCTGTTCGGCATGTTTGCGTAAGGAAGGAGGCGGCTCATGCAGAGTATCCTTGAACAGATCACAGATTGGCTCAAGAGCATGATCATCAGCGGTATCATGGGAAATCTTTCAGGGATGTTCGATTTGGTCAACCAGCAGGTTGGACAGATCGCAGGCGATGTGGGAACCACACCGGCGAACTTTTCACCTGCGGTCTTTTCTATGATCCGCAACATCTCGGAATCCGTGATCCTGCCCATTGCCGGAATGGTGCTGACTTTCATCGCCTGTTATGAGCTGATCCAGATGCTCATCGAGCATACTGGTCAAAACTACCTGCGCTCCCTGTTTGCACTGGGATTCCAAGGCTTTCTTATCATGATCTGTGTAGGCATCTATGCAGTTTTGATTCAGAACCTGTCCTTTTCGGATAACATCATCAGCAGCGTTTGGGGCGATACGGTTTTGCTGGTATTTACCCTCTTTAGCAAACCTGCTAATGAGTGTCAATAGTTTGAGCAAAAAATTCAGCAGAGAAAATTATTGCCGGGTGCAGTTAAGCATCCGGCAACTTTAATAAGCCGACAGCACAGCTTGTCGGCTGAAAATCATTGTAACAATTCATCAGCGGTCATCAACAGGCATCAGAAGATGGCTGAGAACGCAGAAATTCAGTATGATACCCGCAAGGTCTTAAGAGATATGAGTTTCACCATCCCGGAAAAGACCTCCACCGCCATCGTCGGTCCCTCCGGCAGCGGCAAGACTACCATTTGCAGCCTGCTGGCCCGTTTCTATGACCCCCAGAGCGGCAGCATCACCCTCGGCGGCCACGATTTGCGTGAGTTCACCTGCGACAGTCTGCTTTCCAATATCTCCATGGTGTTCCAGAATGTGTATCTGTTCCACGACACCGTCCGCGCCAACATTCTCTTCGGCCGGCCCGACACCACGGAGGATGAGATGATCGCTGCCTCCAAAAAGGCCCGCTGCCACGACTTCATCATGGCGCTGCCGAATGGCTATGATACTGTCATCGGCGAGGGCGGCGGCGGCACCCTCTCCGGCGGCGAAAAGCAGCGCATCTCCATCGCCCGCGCCATCCTCAAGGACGCGCTCATCGTCATTCTGGATGAGGCCACCGCCAGCATCGACCCGGAGAACGAACACCTTATCCAGCAAGCAATCTCAGAGCTGACAAAGGGCAAAACCATTATCACCATTGCCCACCGCCTGGCCACCATCCGGAACGCCGACCAGATCCTTGTGGTGGACGACGGCCGCATCGCTGAATGCGGCACCCATGAGGAATTGATCGCCCAGGGCGGCATATATAAACGCTTTACCGCCATCCGCCAGCAGGCCAAAGGCTGGAAGCTGTAAACGCTCTCCCGACATAAAAAGGCTCGTATCAGTCAAACGCTGATACGAGCCTTTTTCATTCTCTATTTGTCACTCATAAGTCCACCGTAAAGCCGCCCTCAACCGACGTAGCTGTAAGTTACTATTCACGGGGAAAGCGGTCGTGGCTATCAAATTTATTTTCAAATACTGTGTTCCTATTGACAAAGGATAATTTCTCCGATATAATAACGATGTTATTGAATAACTTTGTTATCGAATGGGGGTGGGCAAATGCAATTACGAAACGATGAACTCGCCGAAAGAATACTGGAGGCAGCGAAGTCCGAGTTTCTTGAAAAGGGCTATCGTCAGGCGTCGGTACGCAGCATTGCCGCTTCCGTCGGCGTAACGACCGGTGCGCTTTACCGCTACTATGCCAACAAAGAAGCGCTGTTCGATGCTCTGGTATCCGGCCCTGCCGACTACCTGTATGATCAATGCAAGTCCTTCAGCGAAGCATATTCCCGACAGGAGTTGGATGAGCAGCTGGCGAACCTTCCCGAGCTTACCCGCGATTCAGACGGCGGTACGAGTGATTTTCTGAAATACATTTATCAGAACTATGATGCCTTCAAACTCATTGTCTGCTGTTCAGCCGGAACAAAATACGAAGATTATCCAGAGCGCCTTATTGCAATCGAGACGGCATCCAGCGCCGCATTGGTTCATTTGATGCAGAAGGCCGGGCGACTCAGCTCTGACTTGGACGATACGATGATCCACATTGTGGTAAGCTCCATGTTCACTGGCATATTTGAGATCATTGCACATGATGCACCAATGGATGTTGCCCTGCGGCATATCTCGATCTTGCAGGATTTTTACACTGCTGGATGGTACAAAATTTTGGGGATCTTATGATCCTTAAAATTTTACGCATCAGTTAGAGTAGGCTAATCAAGGCTGGTTAAATCAAGCCGCGCACTCTATGTAAGCGGGATTTATATAAATTCAGGAAAGAGAGGTATATTCCCATGCAAAAGCTCACCGATCTCAGGGAGGGGCAGAAAGCCAGAATCACCGGCATTACCGGCGACCGGCGCTACCTTTCCCGCATCACCTCCATCGGGCTGAACATCGGCTGCCCGTTGGAAATGCTCCAAAATGTTAAAAACCGTCCCGTTCTGGTTTACGGACGCGACACGATGATCGCACTGAACCGGGCGGAATCCGAACGGATACAGGTGGAGGTGCAGGCGTGATGGCAAACGAAAGAAAAATCGCCCTTCTCGGTCAGCCAAACTCCGGCAAATCCACTGTTTTCAATACCCTGACTGGTGCGCACCAGCACGTCGGCAACTGGCCGGGCAAAACCGTGGAGAAGGTCGAAGGTGAGTTTACGCGAAACGGTGTCAAATACCTTGTCGCTGATCTTCCCGGCACCTACAGTCTGTCCGCCAACTCCGATGAGGAGATCGTGACCCGCGATTATATCGCCTCCGGCGGTGCGGAGCTGACCTGCATCCTTGCCGACGCCTCGCAGCTGGAGCGCAGCCTGTTCATGCTGGCGGATTATGCAGGCATCAATACCCCTGCCATGCTGGTTCTGACCATGACGGATGTCTCCAAGGCGCAGGGCAAGTCCGTGGATGCAGAAAAGCTATCGCAAAAGCTGGGCATCCCTGTAGTTTCCCTGGTGGCTCCGGACAAAAAGAGCTACGGTTCTTTTTATCAGGCATTGGAAGAATCAATGAAAGCTCCGAAGCGGCTGTCGGCGAATGCGCTTACCACATTATATGAAAGCGGCGGACAGAAAGCGGCATATGAAAAGGCCCTTTCTCTGGTACCCGCAGACGGGATCGATCAGTATTCGCCGGCATGGCTGGCGGCAAAGCTGCTGGAGGGAGACAGCGTCGTGGCACACAAGGTGTCCGCAGTTTCCGATAAGGAAGCTGTCAAAGCGTTTCTTGCAGGAAATCCCGATGGCAGCCTTTATACCAGTGACTGCAAATTCGCATGGATCGAGAACATTCTCTCCGGCGTCGTGACAAAAACGAAGAAGGATTCCCAGCTTCTCACCAGATTTGACCGCGCTGCTATCTCCAAGCGCTGGGGCAAGGCAATCGCCATCGGCATTGTGTTGCTGGGGATTATCCTGTCCATGGTGGTCGCCGCGCCTATCATGACTGTCGGCGGACAAATTCCAACCCTTTTGTACCCACTCGTGGAAAGCATAGGGCTGCCTGCGTGGCTGACCTCGTTCATCAACGGCACCATCGTTACGGCGCTGGGCTGGGTATTCTCCATGGCAGGCTTCGTGTTCGGCATCAATCTCGTGTTCGGCCTGCTGGAAGAGGTCGGCTACATGGCGCGTGTGTCCTATGTGTTTGACAATACCATGAACAAGCTGGGACTCCAGGGCAAATCCATCATGCCCATGCTGGTCAGCTTTGGCTGCACCATCGGCGGTGCAGCGGGAACCCGTGTCATCGATTCCTACGGTCAGCGCATCCTGACCATCGCCCTTGCATGGGCGGTGCCCTGCGGCGCGACCTTTGCCGTGATCCCGGCGCTCGCCTCCTCGATCTTCGGCGGCATGGGCGCGATTGGAGTCATGCTGCTGATCTTTGCCATTATGTTTTTACATATCATGATCACCGCCAAAATCTTCGGGCGCAAGCTCAGCCCGGTGGAGGATCGCACAGGACTGATCATGGAGCTGCCGCCCTATCATAAGCCCCGCTGGGGAAGCCTGCTTCGCACCACCGTTGTACGTGCATGTGACGTGTTCAAAAAGGCGTTTGTGGTGGTGGTCGTTGTGGCCGCCGTTTTCTGGGCGCTGGCCTATTCCGGCAACGGCGATATGACAGGAAGCGTACTCTATAAATTCGGAAAAGCCATCGAGCCTGTGACGAAATTTTTCGGTATGGGTTGGCAGACCTTCCTTGCCTTCGTATCCTCTATGATCTCCAAGGAAGCGGTGCTCGGCGTGACCAGCGTTCTGTTCACCGGTGCGGGTTCTATCTGGGAAGCCACGGCTACCGGTGCGGCAGACGCCAATATCGGTCAGATCATCGCCGCCTCCATCTCCAAGCCGGAGGCACTGGCGTTTATTCTTGCCGTAAGTTTTAATGTTCCCTGCCTGATGGCACTGAATGCCACGCTGCATGAGACACATTCCGCAAAATGGACGGTACGCATTGCCCTGTACTACATTGCCACCGCGCTGATCATCTCCTGCCTGACCTATCATATTGCAGGGTTGTTCTTCTGAGGAGGAGGTAGCCATGTCCCTTTTGGAACTTCTGGACGCGCCGGGCATTCATTCCACGGCGCAGCTTGCCACCGAACTCGGTACGACGCCGGAAATGGTGGAGGCTAAGCTGGAACGGTATGCGCAGCTGGGCTATGTAAAGAAAACCGTCATGTCCGCCGATTGCGGCGGGAACTGCAAAAAATGCCATGGGTGCAGTGGGCTGAAAAGCAGTGTTGCTTCCGTAGTCTACTGGGAAAGGGTGAGATAAGATGCAGGCTGTCTGGATCGCATTGACGGTTCTGATCGTTGGTGGGTGCATATGGTCGCTGATCCGGCGATTCACGAGCAAAAAGACCTGCTGCGGAACGGAAAAGCAGCCGCGCATCCGGGCAAAAAAGCTCTCCGCTCCCATTGGCAGCCTGACCATAAAGATCGGCGGGATGCGCTGTGAAAACTGCCGCCGCAGTGTAACGGCGGCACTGGATGCATTGGATGGTGTTGCTGCAAAGGTTAGTCTGGAAAACGGCACGGCAAGAGTCTCCTTTGAGCGTCCACTCAGTGATGAAGAACTGGCACAGGCCGTTGAATCTGCCGGATTTGAAGTACTGGGGATTCGGCGCTGACGGCAATAGTACGAACCATGCAGGAGTATCCATCGGGTGCTCCTGCATGGTTTTGCTCGGAAAGATTCATCATATTTGCCGACTCATGTTTGTGTAGGGAAGTGTACCTTGGTGATATGTTGTTAGCCCCTTTCTGCTATCTCCTTTTTCGCCTTGGACGACTAAAACGATAGCCTGTCTTGTGGGCACTGACGTTGGCTTTTGCTTCCTATAGTGTGCTAGCCTGGAAAGGATTGGTCCAGAAGGGCGGTTAATCGATTCTTATAACGCGTAATATCATTCAAAAACTCCACCCGTTCTCTGCAGAGCTGGCGTAATGCACGCATTGCAGTCTGAGGAATCTGAGAAGGACGCAGTGTCTTTGTTCGGTACATCATTGCCAATTTAAAGGCATCTACGCGATCTGTTTTCCTCTTTCTAATAGAGAAATCCTTCATGGAGTTGCTTTGAAGTGGATTTACCACGATCACGTCATATCCACGATCTGAGAAGAACTGAAAGAGAATCAGATGGTAGTGTGAGGTGGATTCCATTACAATAACAGGCTTGCTGGAGAAGAGCTGCTCAGCCTCCTGGAGCAGGGCGATTGCTCTGTTTATCGATGTTTCATCGTGATAAATTTTTCCTGCGCAAAGATTTTGTTATCTGGTGACAAAACACACATATCACTGAACCGTTTACTTACGTCGATTCCTGCTACTGGACAAAAATTCATATACACATCTCCTCTCAGGGCAGTTTCGCTTCTTCGCAAAAGTAACAGGCGCGTTATTGACACGGGTAACGGTTGTGCCGACCCAACCAATCAAAACATTGATTCTTTCACGAAGCGAACGGACGGTCTACGCTGTTAGTAATTCCTGAATGGAAACCAAGCAAGCAATTTTGCCACTTTCAGCCCCAGTTAGTACTTCAATATTACTATGTTTGGGAAATCGGCACAACCATATAACCGTCTATGATGAAACTATTTTTGTTTCATCGATGACATTGTACCAGCAAGCAGTGCAGACGTATATACATCTGCTTATTTTGCGTTGCAAAACGCTTGTTGGGGAATGCCCCAAGCCCCTTTGATCTGCATTTCCCAATGCAGGCTGCGCATCCCTTCGGGACGCTTTTTACCCGGTGATGTGCTCTGGGTCGTTAAGAACTTGCACGAGATGAGAAGCAGCCTCTGCTAAAGAAGCGTACTTCAACTTTTCGGACACTGGTGCATCCAGAAGCGAAACGCCCCACGCCTGCATACAGTCCGCAAGTTCTTTCTGTGCCTGCAATGCTACCGCCTTACGCACATCCGGGGTGGTTTCTGTATCCAGAACGTAGGCTGTGGAGTATTTTCCGTTGCGATCTTCCGTCAACTGCACCATGGAGTAGTGCTCATTCCAAAAGCGGCAGAAGCGAACCCTGCCGCCGATATTCTCCATGTCATGGCACAGTTCTTCCTCGCTGCTCCATTGTGGAGTCTCGGACAAAATGCAATTCAGTTCCGAAAGAGCCAGCCGTTCTTCCGCCGATAGCTCTCCATGCAGGCATTCACGTTTTAGATTATTCTGCCAATACGGGCTCAACTTTCCATTCCGGGCATCTTCCATTGCTTCTTCGATATTGGATAGCATCGTCATGTCGTTCACCTCAAATACTTGCCATTAGCGTTATATACACGCTTATAGTGTTGATTATAAACTATTTGAGGGCAAAAAGAAAGAGCGTCAGCACGTTTGCTGCGCTCCTTGACATAGGTGTTATTTTGTAATATAGGGGATGTTGTCGGTGTATGCATTCAGGATGTCAATGGCGGCTTTCTTCTGCCCCGGCGTGAGCTGGCTCAACTTTTTGCACAGTTCATCATCTGCCACATGGGAAGCAGATGCAACAGAATCCCGGATCAGCACATCGGCAGATACGTCCAGCACCTCGACGATTCGGATAAAGGTTTCCAGTTTAGGGATTTTTACTCCGCGCTCTAAGTCTCCAACATAATTTGCTGACAACTCGACCCGTTCTGCAAACTGTTCAATCGTCCAGCCTTTTTCCTTGCGCTGCTCTCGTATTCGTTGACCCAAAAGCGTATTCATAGCGACCTCACATTCTAATTGTGTTTGTTGCACACCAATAGCATACCTGTCGCAATTTTTGTTATACACAATCCATTTGCGTTCATTCAACGCTATTTGGGTAATTTCAAGGTGGAAAATTTTTGTGCGTATCTTTGGTCAAAAAAGCAATGGTCTTTTGGGACGGTACATGGTACAATAGCAAATGTTGTGCCCCTTGGCACATGAACGAAGGTAAAAGGAGCTGCTGAACGTGGATACGATCTATCTGCTGCCCGGTGAGGAACGCTGCGTTGATTTTCGAGATGCCAATGGAGTCCCGAAGGTACACTACACTTACTGTTCCATCCGTGGCAAACTTTTCAACTGCACCTGCTGCACAAAGGACGAAGCCCAGCGGCTGTGTGAAGATTGGCTTATAAAACAGGACCGCTGCTATATAAACTAAAAAAGCCGCCGAGGACATCTCCCAAAAATGGGAAGAGTCCTCGGCGGTATTCATTTATCGGGTCTGCGCTTTTTCGATGGTGTCCTTTTCTCCCGCAAAAAATCGTTCCACGTTTTTCTGTGCCCGAACCAGTTCTTGCATCTCGTTCCGTGCCTTGCGGTAGTCCGGGTAAGCGGCTTTCTTCTTGGTCAGTAGCTCTGCAAACTCCGCATCCAACTCCTTGACCTTCGGCAGCTTCTGCAGCCCGGCTTCGTCAAAGGCAGCTTTCGCCGCCTTGTGCAGAGTAATCTCCTCCCGATGGGCTTCCAAAAACTTTTTACTGTACCCCGACTTGCGGTAGGCATCATAGACCGGGCGGGTCTTGGCATAGTTGATGATGTGAGTTTTCAGCACGGCAATCTCTGTCAACCTTGCTTCTGCTGCCTTGATAGAATTGCCCATGGTATGATAGCGTTCGGTTGCCACCGCTGCACGTTCTCGCAGTTCCTCGGCACTGCTGATCTTCTGCTCCTGTAAGAACAGCAGCGTTTTGGACATTTCTTTCAGGTTGAACTTGGTCGCCCACTTTTTGTAGCCGACGCTTTTGCCCTCTGCCATTTTTCCCTGAATGTCCACCAGCAACTGGAAGGGCTGTTCTTTGGGCGGCTTCTTCTGATAAGGTTGGTGTTTCGCCTTACCCTCCAGCACCGCCTTGATTTCGTCCTCGCCATAGCCGGTGCCCAGAGTTCGGAACCGAATAAAGCGTTTCTGTCCCTTGCCCTTCACCGCCGTGTACTTGCCACGCTTCACCTCGTAGCCCTGCTGCTCTAGCTTTTGCAGAAACGTTTCATAATCTCCCGGTTTTTCTGCAAGGATTGTGTCGATGATTCCGCATAGGCGGTCCCTGTTGCTTTCCTTGGGAGGATAGAGAACACGCTTCTGCCGTTCCCGATAGGGCTTCTTCTCAATGACGGACAACTGGTGTTCCAAGCAAATCAGGTCGCTCAACCGCTGCACTGCCAACGCCGAAAAGAAAAAATCCCGGAACTTTCTGGTGCCATCCAGTGCCGTGGAGTTAAAGATCACATGGTTGTGGATGTGCTGCCGGTCCGTATGGGTGGCAACAACAAACGCATACTTGCCCTTGGTAAAACGCATGGCAAGTTCGTAGCCCACCTTGTTAGCTTCCTCTGCAGTGATTTCCCCCGGACGAAAGGACTGCCGTATCTGATAAGCGATCACATCGCTTTTCTGCCTGCGTCCGTTTACGAGATCATACTGCCGCTTGGTAAGCATAAATTCTTCATCTGCTGTCAGGGCGCTGCAAGCATAGCTGCTGACAAACTGTCCCTGCTCGGTCTTGTCCGGGTTTTCAATATAGTCTGTGCGATTTTTCAGGCAGGCCGCAACGGTCATGCCCTTGTTTTTGTGCAGCGCAATCAACCGTGTTGCTGCCAGCATCATCACCCCCTATTGCAAAGAAAAAATGCCGCCCGGAGGCGGCATCGAGATCATTTGGATAATTTTTCGTAATCGGTAGCACCTGCCAGATACATTGCCTTATATCGGGTGCACTCCAGCTCGTTGCCGATCTCATCTAAGGCGAGATATTGATTCCACGCTTCTTTGCTGATAACGCTCTGCAAGGCATCCTCAGCTGCTCTTTTGGCTTTTTTCAGTCGTAGATACTCTTCATCCTCACCCAGCATCTCAGAAAAAATCGTGCTGTTGTGTTCAAAATAACAATCTTCTATCTTCTGTTTGTCCATAATATCCCTCACAGTTCTGCAAGCCACTCACTGAAACGCCCGATGCCCTCGGTGATGGCAGTTGCACCGAAAAAGAGGATGAAGCAGATGAACTCGGCCACCAGCAGGATAAAGAACTGATTCCAAGTCTGACGGTAAGCAGTGTAGATGCCGCAGCCGAAGATGTAGAGCATCAGCGGCGCGACCACATAGCTGGACAGGGTTAGCAGCCACCTTGCCATCAGAGCTAGAAACGCCACAAAGAGAGAAATCGGGAAAAGAACAATTTTCTTCAGCATAGACATCATATCAAGCACCTCCTTTCTGTTCGCCCTTATTATAAAGGTATCGACTACTACGTTGCAAGGATGTCAAGCATTATATGTACACCCGCAGTCCTCCAACTGCGGGAATTTTTATAGCTCTGCCAGCTTGGAAAGAATTTGCTTGCCAATGTCAATCAGTTCATCCAGACGCTGCCGCAGATCTTCCATGTCGGCGGCGTAGACCTTGCCGCACTCGTTGGCACGCTTGGCGTACTGGTTCAGATTGTTGCTGCAATTCTGGAGCAGATAAGCCATTCGGCGTAGCTGCGGCAAATCGAGATTCAGGCAGTATCCATCCAATGCCATTTTGCGAATATAGGCACTCAGGCTGCGGATGCCCATGCTGAACATCTTTTCATAGATGCGGTTCTTTTCTGTTTTGGTCAGGCGCAGGATGATGATTTCATCCCGCTTCTCTTTCATCGCGCATCACCATCCTTATCATAGTAGCTGCGGAACGGTTTGACAGGCTCCGGCTGATTGGTCTTTTCCCCCAGTGCAGCCAGCACAGACGGACGAGTTGCGGGTGCTTCGGTTTCCTTGGATTCTTCGGGAGTATCCTGCGAGGAACTGCGGTCACGGTCGATATTCAGTAGAGCATTCAGTTCGGCAAGGCGGGCAGACTTTTCGGCCAGTTCCTCCTCCTGTGCAAAGGGCTTTGCCACTTCGACCTCTGCGGCCTGCTTCTGCTGTTCAAGGTTTTGCAGAGCATTTTCGGCATCTGCAATACGGTCAGCGAAATTGTCGATGGCATTGTCCAGACGAGTGATATTGCCGCGCGCATCATCGCCCAGCGACACCGGGTAACTCAACTCTGCCCGGAGTACGGCCTGATGCTCATTTTTGAAGCTGTCGAATCGAATGTTCAGTTCAAAGCCACGGTAGGTGCCCAGCAGCATCATATCAGCATTGGGCATCTCCTGCCGAGCCAGCAGCAGCCGTTCGCCCGCAGCCTTTTTGTCATCGTACACCATGCCCTTGATGGTCATGCCGCAGAAGTTTTCTTTGTCCTGCGGGTGTGCTGCTGCAATCTGTGAATCCTGTTGTAAAGCAGCAATGCGGGTTTTCTGTTTCTGGATCTCCTCTGGGAAAGTTTTGAGCAGCTTATCCTCCAGACGATATTTCTGATTCTGGAAGTCTCCGCGCAGCACTTTCAATTTTGCCACCTGCACGTCCAAGTCCATCTTTTCCCGGATGCGAGGGTCACCTGCACACAGAGCCTTGATTTCTGCGTAAGATAAAGCCTGTTCGTCAATATCATCGCAAGATCGCATAGGCGATTTGCTCGTCATGATCTGCGAGATAAACTTCTGCTTATTCTCAAGGGTCTGATCGGGTAAGAGAATGGCATTACTGCCAGCCCCTCCCCTAAGAACCGTACGTGAGAGTTTCCCCTCATACGGCTCAAGCCTTTCAGAAAGTTCCCGTTAGGGAACCCGGCTCAACAAAACAAACATCGTTCTTGTGCAATACGGTATGGCATTCGGGATGCACCATTTCCAGCCATGGTGACTTCCCATGCCGGAGCACCTTGTGAACCTTGAAGCCAGTGTCAGAGGTTATTGGCTCTCCACACACAGGGCAGCAACGGTGCTGATTTCTCCATACTTTCAGGAGTTTTTCGCGTCCGTTGGTGCTGTTCAACATTTTCTCACCATCACGCTCTTCATAATAACCATTCCACCGCGCATCGAAAGGATTTGCTTCAGCAACGATTTTCTTAAAGCGGATGATTTTGGTGTCCGTCGCATATTCGAGGGCAAAATAGGAAAGCTCTTTGTTTTTCTTCTTGGAGCGTTCTTCTGCGGCAAAAGTCCAGTTCCGAGAGCCGATGCAGTGCCAATATTTCTTGGCAATCCACCGTCTGCTCTTTTTCTTGTGCCTGCGCTTTGCCCATTGCCAGAGACAATTATAAATCTGATAGTCGATTTTGCTGAATGCTTCCGCGGACACAACAAATCGCTGGTTGTTGACCCAGCCACGGATAACCGGGTTGAGCTGGCGAATCAGGGAATCCTGCTTTGCTGATTTGTTGCTCTTGACGATTTCGCGCACCTTTTTCAGCAGAGAGCTGACCGATTGCTTCGAGGGTTTGATAAGGAGTTTTCCGTTATATTTTCGGATATTCTTGCCCAAGAAGTCAAATCCATCTTCGATGTGGGTGATAACCGTCTTTTCTTCGGACAATTGCAATCCACGTTCAGCCATAAACTCTCTAATAATAGGAAGGACTTCTTCGCGCAGAAATTCCGGGCTTTCTCCGGTTACGATAAAGTCGTCAGCATAGCGCACGAAGTTCATCTTATTAAAGTGAGTCTTTCCATTGAAGTGCTGTCTGGTCGGCAGTCGTCCTTTTAAGAGCCGTTCCAGCCCATCTAGTGTCATATTCATCAGAGTGGGCGAGATAGCCCCGCCCTGCGGCGTACCTTCTTCGGTGGGGAACAGCCGTTTCGTATCGACAAATCCACACTTCAGCCATTTCTGTAAAACCTGTGTGTCCATCGGAATGTTTTCCATGAGCCACTCATGGCTGATATGGTCGAAGCATCCCTTGATGTCACCTTCGAGAATCCATTCGGGTGATTTTCCTTTGTTCAGGTCGGTAAAGCACTGCTCGATTGCATCGTGTGTGCTTCTTCCGATTCGGAATCCGTAGGAGTTGGGGTCACCGTAGGTTTCAGCAAGCGGTTCCAATGCAAACTTGTATAGGGTCTGCATGGCGCGGTCTGTCATTGTCGGAATGCTCAGAGGCCGCAGTTTGCCGTTCTTCTTTGGAATATAAACACGTTTCAGGGGCTGAGGACGGTATCCTCTCCGTTTCAGTTTACTGATTGCCTTGAATTTTGCTTCTGGAGTCAGCCATAGTTCATGGTCAACTCCAGCCGTATTTTTACCACGATTGCTTGTTACCCGCTTCACTGCCAAGGCTTTGGCGTAAAACGAGTGAGTTAACAGCCATTGCAGGGTTTTCACCTTGCTGTAATGACCTTCTTGTTGAGCCTTTACGATACGCATTTGCAGCTTTTTAACATAAGCACGAGCCTTGTTCCAGTCGATGCTGGACCAATCTTCCGCTCTGCAAGTCGGTGCACACGATTTCTCGTTCATTTGCAATTCCTCCTTTTTGAAAAGTTCTGTAAATTCTCTCGTAAAGAAAGACCATAGATGGAAGTCTGCCTGCTTTTGCATGAGGTGATGTTACAACCTCTATCCATCCCCATTACAGGGTCGGCATTCGCTTTTTCCATCGTTCTTCTACCCGCATTTCATAAAGTCCCCTTACGGTTTCCGTCCGATTGCTCGGGGAAATACGGGCTTACCACGTTCCGCTTATTCAACAGTATGGGTTAGGTTTCACTTCTCCGCCAGCAGCTTTTGAATCCATGTGTTCCCACTCTATAGAGGAGCAACCAGCTGCGTTACCGTTTTGGTTCAGGCTTGTCAGCAACTTTAGCCTGTTCAGCTTTAACGACGTTTAACAGTGATTCACATTACATTAACCATACCATACAAGTCAGGCTCCCCAACCACATTGTTGCTTGCAGTTTATCGCTTCCACCTCGCGGTTTCGGCTTGAACCCTTTCGGGTGGGGCTACCCTTGTCCTGTCACGCTTCCTCACAGCCGTTACCAGCTGCTTTGTTGACAGTAGACTACTGCTAATGGAATAACAGGTCTGGTCATAGCCAGACAGTTGATTTAAGCGACTTCGTGTCGCACATAGAGGTAGGCGTCAAATGTCGATTCCGTGACATAGTTATAGACGTAGACTTGTTTGTTTTGGTTGCCTTGGCGGATGATTCTGCCGTTGCGCTGGGTCATATCAGACGGACGCCAGCCTACATCCAGATGATGCACGGCCACAAGCAGCGTCTGGACATTTGTACCGGCTCCCATTTTTGCCGTGCTTCCCAGCAGCACGCGCACCTGTCCGCTGCGTACCTTGGAGAAAAGTTCTGCTTTCTTGCTCTCCGTATCTGCGTTGTGGATGAACTCGATCTCCTGTTCGGGTACCCCTGCATTGAGCAGCTTGGAGCGGATATCATCATAGACGTTGAACGAACCGTCGCCCTTGGGAGTAGACATATCGCAGAAAATCAACTGGGTCAGCTTCTGCTCCTTGGTGTCGTTCCAGATGCGCAGGACGTTGTTGACACAGGCGTTCAACTTGCTGTTAGGGTCATCAGGCAGAGCCGAGTTCATCAGCCGCTGGTCAAGACCGATTTTGCGGCCATCCGACGTGATTTTCAACATATTATCCACAGAGGGGTCAACAGAACCGCTGTGGACTTCGGCTGCACGTTCGCTCAACGCCTGCACCATATCCTGTTGGATTTCCGAAGGTTTGACCACCACCGTCTCAAATTTTGCATCAGGCACCGGGAGATGAAGCTGGTCGCTGGTCTTGATATCTGCTGCTTCTTTGAACATCGCCATCAGTTCAGGAAGGTTAAAGAACTTAGCGAATCTTGTTCTTGCCCGGTATCCGGTGCCTTCTGGGGCAAGTTCGATGGCGGTAGTAGTTTCGCCAAAAGTCGATGCCCACGCATCAAAATGGGTCAACCCTTTCTGCTGCAAGGTGTTGTACTGAAGGTAGCGCATGAGGGTGTACATCTCGGTCATACTGTTGCTCAGGGGTGTACCCGTTGCAAAAATCACGCCACGGCCACCGGTGATTTCATCCAGATAGCGACACTTGCCGAACATATCGCTGGATTTTTGCGCCTCGCTCGTACTCAAACCTGCGACATTACGCATTTTCGTGTACAAGTAGAGGTTCTTAAACGCTTGGCTCTCATCCACAAACAACCTGTCTACGCCCAATTGTTCAAACGTAACCACATCATCTTTACGGTCTGTGCCTTGCAGCTTTTCCAATTTCTGTTTCAAAGACTTGCGCAACTTTTCCAGCTGCTTTACTGTGAAATGCTCGCCAACCTGTGCTTTCGCTTCTTCGATGGCCTCCTCGATTTCATCCATCTGTTCCTGAATCAGACGCTCCTGTCGTTCTGCGGACAAGGGTATCTTTTCAAACTGGCTGTGTCCGATGATAACCGCATCATAATCACCGGTCGCAATTCTCGCACAGAATTTTTTGCGATTACCGGGTTCAAAATCTTTTTTGCTGGTGACCAGCAGCTTTGCATTGGGGTACAGGCGTAAAAATTCGCTGGCCCATTGTTCCGTCAAATGGTTTGGCACGACAAAAAGACTTTTCTGGCACAAGCCCAGACGTTTCAGTTCCATAGCGGAAGCCGCCATCTCAAAACTCTTGCCAGCACCGACTTCGTGCGCCAAAAGGGTGTTGTACCCATACAGCACATGGGCAACCGCATTGCGCTGATGCTCTCGCAAATTGATCTCCGGGTTCATGCCCACAAAATGAATATGACTTCCATCATACTCACGGGGTCGGGTGCTATTAAAAAGCTCATTGTACCTCTTCACCAGCAGAGTCCGCCGCTGCGGATCTTTCCAGACCCAGCCAGCGAAAGCATCCTTGATGGCCTGCTGTTTCTGCTGGGCGAGGGTGGTTTCGTTTTGATTCAGCACACGCTTTTCTTTCCCATCCTCCTCGATGGTATCATAAACGCGGCTGTCACGCAAATTCAAGGTATCCTCCAAAATCTTGTAAGCGTTGGCTCGGCGGGTACCGTAGGTTTCAGTGGCCATAATGTCACCAAAGCCAGTAGCAGATTTATTGCTGATCCGCCATTCGGAAGTGTAAGGGGAGTAGCGAACGGTGATGGCATTGTTGTAGCGGATACGATAGGGCGGCTGAAAAGTTTCCATCATGAACTGCTGCACAATAGAGGGGGCAAGCCATGTGGCACCCAGCCGCACATCAATTTCAGATGCTTCCAAATCTTTGGGCTGCGCCTTGGTCAGTGCGTCCACATTAACCCTGAACTCCAGGTGGTTTTCCGCAGCAAGTTGTGCCATACGCAGTTTATCACGCACATTACCGGAAAGGTATTCGTCCGCTGTTTGCCAGCCGGCTTCCGGGTCGTCTACATCGGCGGCAGGATCTTTGAAGATCACGCCGGAGAGTTCGGTGGTGATGCGCCCGTACTCGCCGGGTGTGCCCAGCAGTTCTGCCATATAAGGCAGATCAACCTTGCCATGCTCCCCGATGGACACTGCCAGTGCTTCACTGGGGGTATCCACGCTAGTGACAACACGCTCTGGTCGAATCGTCCGCTTGGTGAACATATCTGCCTTGGACTTAAGATTTTTATTCTCGTCCAGATTCTCCAGTGAGCAGAGCAGATAGTAGGAACTGTCATCATCGAACAGACGGGCATTTTTCTTGTCGTTGATCAGCCCGTATTTTGCAGTAAAGGCATCATAGGCGGCGTTCAATTTTGCTTGCGATGCCTTAATGTCCTCGTCCGGGAAGTCATTCAACTGTTGCTGAATCAGCTCGTTGACGATCTGCCGCAGCTCCACCATGCCGGTGACACGCCCCTTGGCAGTGTCGGAAAGTTCCACCTGCGTCATCACGGAGTTTTCCCGGTAGAAAACTTCGCCGTCCACTACGGTATAGGAGAAGTTTTTGACCTCCGGGTCAGCCGGGAGAATGTGCTTCTCATTTTCGGCATCCGCAATATCTGGTGTTTCCACCTCAACTTCGGCGTATTGCCCCTCAATATGCTGTACCGCTTCTGCAAGCTGGTCTGCAAGGTTTGCACCCTCGATGGGAGCAACCGTCAGTTCCTCTCGTCCGTACTGGGTGCTTTCGGTGGTGAGCTGCCCCAGCACCATCTCCGGGTGGTCTACGAAATACTGGTTGATAGCAAAGCCGTCCTCGGTCTTGCCAAGCTGCACCCAGTCCGGCTCAATGTCCGCAGGGCGGTCTCGTTTCTGCAAAAAGATAATGTCCGAAACCACTTCGGTGCCTGCATTCGCCTTGAACGCATTGTTGGGCAGACGGATAGCCCCCAGCAGATCGGCACGCTCTGCCATGTGCTTGCGGGCGGTGCTGTCCTTGCTGTCCATGGTGTAGCGGCTGGTGACGAACGCCACCACGCCGCCCGGACGCACTTGGTCGATAGCCTTGGCGAAAAAGTAGTTGTGGATGGAGAATCCCAACTTGTTGTACGCCTTGTCGTTGACCTTGTAGTTGCCGAAGGGTACGTTGCCCACCGCCAGATCGTAGAAGTCACGCCGGTCTGTGGTCTCAAAACCGGCAACAGTAATGTCAGCCTGCGGATACAGCATCTTGGCAATGCGCCCGGTGATGCTGTCCAGTTCCACGCCGTACAGCCGGCTGTCTGCCATGCTGTCCGGCAGCATTCCAAAGAAGTTGCCCACACCCATGGACGGCTCCAAGATGTTGCCGGACTTAAAGCCCATCTTTTCGACTGCATCATAAATCGAGCGAATCACCACCGGGGAGGTGTAGTGAGCGTTCAGGGTACTGGAACGGGCAGCGGCATATTCGTCCTCGGAAAGCAGCCCTTTCAGTTCGGTGTACTCTTTTGCCCAGCTGTCCTTGTTGGGATCAAAAGCATCCGCCAGACCGCCCCAGCCCACATATTGCGAAAGCACCTGCTGCTCCTCGGCGGTGGCACCACGATGCTCCTGTTCCAGCTTGAACAAGGTGCGGATGGCTTCAATGTTCCGGGCATACTTCTGCTTTGCGCCGCCCTCGCCCAGATGGTCGTCCGTGATACGGAAGTTTCCGGCGGGTTCCGGCGCAGGTTCGGTGTTCAGGGCTTCATCCAAGGCAGTAGCATCCGGGAAGGTCTGCACCTTTCCGTCCATTACGTTAGAGATGGGCAGTTCGTCCAATTCTTCGTCCGTAAGCGGCGGTTTGTCCTCGTCCGGCTCATGCGCAGGAGTGAGATTGACCGTCAGGCTGTGCAGATGGATGTTGCCCGGCTGGCGCAGCAGCCGTTCCAGATTTTCCTTGCTTTCCGAGCGGGTAACCGGATAGACCTCATCCGGGTCACGAAGCTGGATGTTCAGAGTTCCGACAGTTTCGACCGTAAAATCCTTACCGTCCAGACGGATTGTATCGCCCACACGGTAATCACGCTCTTTTGGGAGAGCGGGAACAGGTTCATTTTCTGCCAAAAACTTTGCCTTTTCCACTGCAAGCCAATCGGCGGTTCGTTCATCCGTCTCTTTTTTCAAAGCGGTGCAATAGGATTCGGCCTGCTCCTTGTCTGTAAATTGCGCCATTCCGTTATCATTTGCATAGTAGCCCTCATTGAGATCATCCCAGATAGCAAAAAGCTGGGACGTACCTCCGACCACTTCGCGGACAGAAAAACGCTCATATTCCGGCACCTCGGATTCCTTGTAGATGGTTTCTGCCTGCTCCAGCATTTCATCCACACGCTGGCTAGGTTCATTCTGCCGCAGACCGTCCTCGAATTGTCGTTTGTTGATAACTTCGTTATCCCACGACTGTCCGTGTGCGCTGGTGTCGATGCGAACATCCGTTTCGCCGATATAGCCAATGGTGCCCTCGATGGTTCCAGTGGGCAAATCAACCATTACATCGTCACCGACTTTGTAGCCGTTTTCTTCCTGTACAGTGGTACGCTGCTCTTTTTCCTCATCGGTCAGGTAGCGGTCGGATTGGATCATCAGGTCGATATACTTTTCCACCTGCGCCCATTTCAGGGTGATTTTCTGGTGGTCGGGGTAATGGTCAAATTCCAATCCCTTCCAGTCGTGGTTGACGAAGCCTCGGCTTCCGTCCAGAAAATCGTGGGAGTGCCCACCAATGCCGTACTCCTTTGCCAGTGCTTTGGCACGGAGTTTGCGGTCAGGCTGGGTCTGGTACAGCGCCATAATGCGCTGTTTGCCGCCTGCAAACCCTGAACCATGCCGCCGCAGCTCGTTCTCAATTTCCGATTGCGATAACGAAAAAGCGGAGGGCGTTTTTTCGCTCTCCGCTCGGTCGATTTTTTCGATTTGCTGGGCTTCGGTGGGGATGTTCGCATCCAGAAAACTTAGCTGTAGATCAGCTCCGTCATCACCAGTTCCTCTGCCTGTGCCCGCAGGCTGTTCATGTGCTGCACCCATGCCATCTGATTCTGCTCCTTGTCCGGGGCCGGGTTCTGCTTCAGAAGCTGTTCCATGGTCTGCTGCATCCGGCTCTCTGCCGTCTGCTCCAGTTCCATCAGATGCGGGTACAGCGTCCCGTTCAGGAGCATCGAATTGTACAGTACCGGGCGATACTGCTTCAGGTAATTCCGGCGCATCCTGCCGTACTTGCCCAGCGGGGTCTTCGGCTGGCTGAGGGTCAGGTTCGGGAGCTGGTAATCCCCGATCTTCGTGTAATTCAGACTGCTGCTCATATTCTTCCATCCTTTCTACGTTTCGGCGGCGGGTCGTGGTTTTCACCGTCCGCTCGATTTTGCGTAAGACCTCGCGGCTGATGTCGCTGGTAGCGGCACCCAGCGCATAGACTGCATCGGGTGTGGAAAAGGCGTGGATGGCCTGAAAGTCATCCTTGTCAAAGTAGCCTTCCGGTTCAAACCCGCATCGTTCTAATAGAGTGTAGGTGACGCTGATGGCGGCGGCGGACTTGAACTGCATCTCCACCCCGGCATCATCATAATCCATCAGCAGCGAACCGTCAACGATGGCGCGGATGTCCCCGCCGTTGTTGTCCCAGTAATCTGCCACCAGTTTCCCTGCAACGTCCGCAAGCTGCTGGCTGACACGCTCTCCGCTGATGCCATAGGTGGCGGCGAGCATTTCCGAAACCGGCTGTTTCAGGTCATCGTTGTACTGCCACACCTCCGGATCACGGGAATTGCGGCGCACCCCGGTGTCCGACACATCGAAAACGTAGTGCAGTCGGGGAAATCCGCTGGATTCGTCCAGCAGGGCGATGCCCTTGGCACCTCGGCGCACATAACGGTTCATCCGGCTGTTCCAAACATCATAGTCGGCGCAGGCGGTGGCATCCGGGCGCTGGGCGTAGATCATGAGCTGGTCTGCAAAGGGGTACTTGTACAGTCGGGATGCAGTGGTCAGGTAGTCCGTCCAGCTTTCCCAGTACCGGGTCAAGCCGTTGGCTGTGCGCTGGGCAAGGGCAAGGTATTCTTCGGTTTTGCTTGGCATCTTGGCCTCCTTTCGTTTGTACGATAAACAAAAAAGCGAGCGGCCTTTTCAGGTCACTCGCTTATGGAATCTATGGTAGCATGAATGGAAGGATTCTATCAAGCCCACTTTCTTGCGGGTTATGAAAATTTTTCGGAGCAAGGGCTTATGGCACTATCCCGGTTGACGGCCATCGACAAACCGAAATCCGTCTATTATTTTACAAAGTTTGCATCATCTCAAGAATGATTTCATCCGGGTCTCTGAAATAAAAAGCTCGACTCTCCCCAAATCCATTTGCTCTAAAGTCGAAATACTGCGGCTCAGACAAGCACTCCACATGATTTTCGATAAGGGTTCTGTAGACAGAATCAATGTCATCCGTATAGAAACATACTTCCGAGATGGATGTCGTAAACAAGTCTGATTGTTCTTTATGTATCTCGCCATCTACGAACTGAATCAGCTCGACCGGCGGTGCTTCAAGAGCCTTCGAACCATTCAAATATGCAACCCTTGCTTTACAATTTTCCTTGCGGAACATTTTATCTGTCTCTTCGCCTTCCATAAAGATTTCGCCCTGAAATTCAAGCCCAAGAATATCTCTGTAGAAAGCAATCGATCGATCCAAATCAGAAACGGTTAATCCAACGTGATAAATTCTTCCAACCATATTTTTCTTCTCCAATAATTTCTTTAGTTCATCAAACTTGAAGTTAACTATTTATCAATTCTTGCAGTTCATTGACAAACCGGCAGATATGAAATCCATCACATACCGCATGATGCACTTGAATTGCCAAAGGAAGTATTGTTCGCCCATTTTCCTGATAATATTTTCCCATCGTAAAAATAGGAATCAAATAATCATACCCTTTCTGCAAATTCAAATTAAATCCCTCAAATGTTGACCAAGGTATCATAGATACTGTAAAGACATTTTCGGGAGCATTGGGTTTTGCTATCATGTCATGCTTGTTTCCATACTTCTGCATATCGTTTTCATAAGCCCTTGAAAATTCTTCAATATTCGGCATATATTCAGTCCAAAGGTCAGAAAATGTCTCTGTGTCCTCATGGAATATGGTATAGCTGGGTATCATCTCGTCATATGTTCCCAGTTCACCCACTTGATTGATCGCCGTTCTAAACTCTGAATGACGGTTTACAATCGTTGCAAGATAATAAAGCATTGCAGGGTATAATTTCATTTGTTTCTTTTTTATTTGCGTAATATCCAATTTAACAGTCATACTGTATGTGCAAGGTACATTCGTAAAGTAATGTTCAAAATACTCATTCCGTTTCCAACTACTTCTATCAATTTTTTCGAATACCATCTAAGTTCCCTCGCAAATTCCAAATTGTCGAGTTCATTATACCACACTAAGCCCCATTGTAAAAGAAGGTATGTACGCCGCCCACAGGCGGCAAAAAATCAGTCCGGGGGAAATTCCAGTTCGGCAAATTCCGCATCGGTCAGCAGTTTCAGCTTTTCGATAACACCCTCCGACAGTTCCCGCAGGGCGGTTTCATCGGGCATCAGGTAGCACTGCATGAGCCGCAGTTCGTGGATAAGCCCCAGCCGGGTGCCGGTGTTGTAGAGCATCATCAGCATGAGTTCCTCATGGTCAAAGTTCATGTTCAGCCCTCACTTTCCGACAGACGGTGGGATTGCACTCCGGGGCATCGCACTTCTCTTTGAGATTTTGCAGGACAGAGGTGCGTTCCGGCTGCTTGTCCAGAAAACCCTGTAAATCCTTGAAGCCGATGCTGTCCACATAATGCACAGATACATTGCCGTTGCGTTTAAGTGCAATCACATCGCTGACCGACAGGCTGTGTCCCTCAAAATCCTGCGGACGGGAGAGGTTGAACATCTGAAACAGTTCTTCCAAAACCTCGTTGTTCGGCACATCCTGCCACATGGCGGGCAAATCAGCATAGTAGGTGACCTCGTAATGCTCCGGGTCTGGCGTTTTGCCCCGACGATGCAGTTCCCGCATGGAAGCAAATCTTTCATCGAGGATTTTTTTCGTCATGCCGCAGCTGCATCACCATATAAACATCGCACCCTGCGTTCAGAAACTTCTGCGGGATGTCCGTCATGGGTTCACCGTCAAAATTCTGATTCCATTTTTGCTGCATCGTCCACCTCACAGTTCCGGTGCAGAACGTGCAGAGGATTTTGGCGCAGACGTATCACTTGCCAGTTCTGCCAGCTTTTCCAGTGTGGAAGGGCGATGGTCTGCACTCAGTTCCTCGGCTTCCGCAACTTTATCCATGACGGCATCGTAGTCCTGCAACAGCCGCCGCCCCTTTTCCATGTGGTGTGCTTCCAGAATCTGCTCACGGGCTTCCTGAATGGTCAGTTCCGGGGCATCCAACTGCCCGCCGTCCATCACGGAAAAATCGCTGTGGTAAATGGTGTAGTCCCATCCATCCTCACAGGACTGGATGGCAAGATAACCTTTGCCACCCAGTTCCCATGCGGCCTGCTCGTCCTGTGTCTGAATTTCGGGGTAGAAGTCGGCATGGTTCCGCTCCATGACCTCGGCAAACTGGCAGATGTGGAGCACATTGCCCAGACCGCCCATGTCAAAGTGATAATCATCCAGATGTTCCACCCGTGCCGTAAAACTGCGCCCATCCGGGTAATCCACCTGAATCACGCCGCCATCTGGAATGCGATAGAGGTCATCATAGTGGCTGTTGATGAGACGAATATCCTTCGGCAGCGTTTCCGGCTCCCAGATGCGCCGTCTGCCGATGCCCGCCTGCGGGATGTTTTCGAGGATCTTTACGCTTTCCTGTTGGATGACCTTGCGGTCATCGTCCGAAAGTTCAAACAGATACCAGTTCCGGGCGGCAGAAATGGCGTTCCTGCCATCGGGCGGCAGGTTCTTTTCCGAGATCTGCCCGCTTTCCAGCGGCTCACCAGTTACCTTGTTATAAGTGGCAAAGCCGACCCCTGCACCGTTTTCCCGGAGGTGGAGATAGCGTTTATCGTTGATAAGGTAAACCGCTTCTTTTTTCTGCTCCATCAGCAGCCACCTTCAAATTCCAGAGAAAACTTGCTGCGGCCATCGGGTTCGGTGCCCAGCAGCACTGTGGCATTGTAGGTCTTGCCCTTGGCACTCTTGCAGTCCTTCAGGCGGACCCGACCATCCCGCAGCAGCTTGTCCGCCACATGAGCGTCCATGCGTTTGCCGAGCCGTTTCAGAAAAGCATTATCCTTCCACAGCACGAAACGGCACTCCCGGTTCTCGCAGAACCAGCCCTTTTCACGCTCCACGACAGGCTTACCGCAGTTCGGGCAGACACCAATAATTTTGTTTTTCATAAGCGCATTCGCTCCTTTCGCAGCCTCGGTGGTCGTTACCAGCGAGGAAATCATCTCTTTGATTTCAGTCATAAAAGTTTCAGGCTCCATTTCGCTGCGCTCGATTTGCAGCAGTTTTGTTTCCCAATCGGCGGTCATTTCCGGGGATTGGATTTCTTCGGGCATTACGGTAATAAGGGCTTTGCCCTTGTCGGTGGGCAGTAGCACCTTGGTCTTTTTGCTGCCCTTGCGTTCCAGAAAGCCCTTCTGCACCAGTTTTTCGATGGTGGCGGCTCTCGTTGCCGGGGTGCCGATGCCCTGACGCTCCATGCCCTCCGGCATACTGTCTGCACTGGCGGTTTCCATCGCATGAAGTAGAAGGTCCTCGGTGAAATGCTTCGGCGGGGACGTTTGCCCCTCTTTCAGTTCGGCACCGGAAACGCTACACCGGCTCTGCTCCTGCACATCCGGCAGAACAGCCGGTTCTTTCTGCTTGCCCAGCAGTTCGCCCAGCATTTTCCGCTCCATAGCTTTCCACCCATCGGACAACACCACCTTGCCCTTTGCGGAGAATTCCTCTCCGGCGCAGATAGTGGTGAGCGTGGTTTCTGCATAGCGGTGCGGCTCACCTACGGCGCAGAGCAGCCGTGCGGAAATCAGCCGCAGGACATTCCGCTCTCCGGCAGGGAGTGCGGCAAGGTCTGCGTTTGCCATGCTTTTCGTGGGCAGCAGCGCATGGTGGTCAGTGACCTTGCTGCTGTCGATGACCTGCTGCACATGGATGGGAACCGGTTCCTCCACGGCAAACACCTTGCCCGTGTCCGTCACCAGCCCCGGCAGAGATGGCACCATATCCTCCGTCAAAAAGCGGCTGTCCGTGCGGGGATAGGTGATGAGCCGTTTTTCGTAAAGGCTTTGGGCATAATCCAAGGTCTGTTGTGCCGTAAATCCAAGCAGACGGTTGGCATCCCGCTGCAATGCGGTAAGGTCATAGAGCGGCGGTGGATTTTCGGATTTTTCCTTGCGCTCCATTTTCTGCACCGTGACACGCCCCTCCTTTCGGCATTTGGAAAGCAGCAGTTCGGCATCCACTTTCTGTGCAAACCGTTTGCTGGATGCGGTGCCGCCGTCTGCAAGGGTCAGGGCAACCGTGTAGAACTTTTCTGGCACAAAGGCGGCAATGGCAGCTTCCCGCACCACCGTCATGGCAAGCACCGGGGTCATAACACGTCCTACCGCCAAGGGCTGACCGTACAGACATGAAAAAAGCCGGGACGCATTGATGCCGACCATCCAGTCGGCACGTTCCCGGCAAAGTGCTGCGTTGTACAGCGCATCGTATTCAGTTGACGGTTTGAGATGGGCGAACCCCTCTCGGATGGCGTTTTCCTCCATGCTGGACAACCACAGGCGGGAAACAGGCTTTTTGCACTCGGCTTGCTGATACACTAAGCGGAAGATCAGTTCTCCCTCGCGCCCGGAATCGCAACTGTTCACGATGCTATCCACATCCGGGCGGTGCATGAGTTTTTTCAGGATGCCGAACTGCTTTTTGGTGGACGCAGACACCAGATACTGCCACTTTTGCGGCAGGATGGGCAGGTCGGCAATGCTCCACTTGATGAACTTTTCATCGTAGACATTGGGCGGTGCAAGCTCTACAAGATGTCCAACGCACCAGCTTACCAGATAGCCGTTGCCCTCAAGGTAGCCATCCTGACGGCTGGTCGCACCGAGGACTTTAGCATAGGACATAGCGACGGACGGTTTTTCCGCCACGACTAATTTTGCGATAAGAATCCCTCCAATCTGTTTCTGATTGCAATATGTACGGCGGCAAAACGCCGCCTTAAAATCAGATGGGTTCGGTGTCCTGCTCGTCCGGGGCTTCGTCCTCGTCCGGCACATCGGTGGGGATCTCAAAATCGCCCTTGTCCTCGGTGTAGTTTTCATCGGGGTCAAGGGCTTCTTCTGCGGTAGTGCGGCTTCTGCTCTGCTTTGGCTTTTTCGCTGCGGAGGTAGGCGAAGTTGGATTTAGGTTCGGTCATGGCATCACGCTCCTTTACAAGAGCTATTCGACATTTTTGTTGGTTCGTGGTACACTACACATAATCAATATGGATAATCTCTCGCTAAAACTGTCATAATCCATTGGAAAAGTGGCGAGCGAAAACATGGACGCTGTTACGATTGTTTTCTTAAAGTAAACGGAAGGTAGAGAAGTAAATGAAGGACTCTGCAAATCGTAGGTGGAAATAAATCGGAAAACGTGATATGGATTGAGACAGTTCAAGAGAAAGGACAATCGACATGGATAGTCAAAAATTTGGTGCGTTCATCTCGGAATTAAGAAAGGAAAGGGGGTGGACACAATTGGAACTTGCACAAAAGCTAAATGTTACGGATAAAGCAGTTTCAAAATGGGAGCGGGGTGTTTCCCATAGTTAAAGATACCACACCAAATATGATGAACCCACGCTTATACACTACCAGCTATAATAAACCGCAAGGACAGCAATTTGATGATACTGCTGTCCTTTCTTTTATAAAATTGCAGTACACATAAAAAAGCTGTAAAATGATAAATATATTTGTCCTTGTAACATTTCGCGGACATTTGCCTGTTATACTATCTGCAAAAAGCAAAGGAAGTGAGGATATGAAGCAGATTTTAATTGTCGAGGACGACAGTTTTTTGAATAAGATGTTGGCCTATAACCTGACCGCAGATGGCTACGGTGTGACTTCTGCCCTAAATGCCAGAACCGCAGCCGACGCTATCCGCCAGCGGGAATTTGATCTTGTGCTGCTGGACATTAACCTGCCAGATGGGAACGGTTTTGAGCTGTGCAAGCTGATCAAGCCCCAGCACCCGGACGCCATTGTAATTTTCCTGACTGCCAACGATCAGGAGAGCGACCAGATACGGGGCTATGAGGTGGGCGCGGTGGACTACATCACAAAGCCCTTTGTGATCGGGGCCTTGCAGCGGAAAATCAAAGCCATGTTCGCCATGCTGGAACACCACAAACCGGCCAAGGACATTTACGACGACGGGCGGCTGTTTCTGGACTTCTCGGAGCAGACGGCTTCCTTAAACGGCAAGCCCCTGACCCTATCCCCGATGGAGTACAAAATGCTGAACCTGTTCCGTAAAAATCCCCGGCAAGTGCTGACCCGTGGGCAGCTTTTGGAAAAGCTGTGGGATATAGACGAAAGGTTTGTGGACGAACACACCCTGACAACCTCCATCAGCCGGATTCGTAGCAAGATTGAAGCCGACGGCGGCGCGCCCTACATCAAGACCGTTTACGGCATGGGCTATCAATGGACGGGAGGCGAGGCAAAATGAAGTTTCAGAACCTCTCGGTAAAGCGGCTGTTTGGCCGGGTGGCAATAGGGCTTGTCCTCTCTATGTCCGGGATCACCATAGCCCTGTTTTTTGTGACAAAACAGACAGCGGTGCTGCTGACGGGCGGGGCGCTGCTGCTGTGCGCCCTTGTGGGGATTTTTGTACTGACGCAGGCGTTTGGAAAGCGGCTGTCGCAGTTTACCGCTGACTTGTGCCAGACCTTAGACCACATGATTGCCGGAAATGAAGCGCCCCAGCGCCCGGAGGACAGCGAAACCCAGCTTGCCAGAATCGGACACCGGCTGGCAAGGCTTTACCAGATCATGCAGGAGAATCGCCGCCGGGTGGACGAGGAACGGCAGGAGTTGCAGACCCTTGTATCGGATATTTCCCATCAGGTGAAAACGCCGGTAAGCAATCTGAAAATGGCGACGGACACGCTGCTGGAAAAGCCTATGACCGAGGCGGAGCGCACCGACTTTATCCGGGGAATCCGCAGCCAGACGGATAAGCTGGACTTTCTCTTTCAGGCTCTTGTGAAAACCTCCCGGCTGGAAACGGGCGTGATCCAGTTGGATAAGAAACCGGGCCGCCTCTTTGATACCGTGGCACAGGCCATGAGTGGGATCGTGTATGCAGCGGAGAAAAAGGAATTTGCCGTGTCCGTGGACTGCCCGGAGGATTTGACCGTTTCCCATGACAGCAAGTGGACATCGGAAGCCCTCTTTAACCTGCTGGACAATGCGGTGAAGTACACCCCGGCAGGCGGCAAAATCGCTGTGTCGGTGGTGCTGTGGGAAATGTATGTGGAGATCAAAGTGACCGACACTGGCAAGGGCATTTCCGAAAGCAATCAGGCCGCCATCTTCCGGCGCTTTTATCGTGAGGAAGAAGTACACGAACAGCAGGGCGTGGGCATTGGCCTGTATCTGGCCCGCGAGATCGTAACGCGGCAGGGCGGCTATATCAAAGTGGTTTCGGAGCCGGGCAAGGGTTCGGAATTTTCTATTATGCTGCCGACAAAATAGAACGCGGCGGACGGCCATTTCCGGCTGCCCGCCGTAAATTTTTTTGAAATGTCCGAACGTTGTAACATTTCACCCCGATTTTCAATGAAATTTTTTGTCCGCTGTAACATTTCGCGGACATTTGGGTTTTACAATAGCCTTATCAACAGGCAGAAAGCCTTGAAAGGAGTTTTGAGTATGAGCGTTTTGCAGACGATTGATCTGAAAAAGTATTACGGCACAGAGCCGAACATTACCCGCGCCCTTGACGGCGTGAACTTCTCCGTGGAGGACGGCGAATTTGTGGCCGTTGTGGGAACCTCCGGCAGCGGCAAGTCTACCCTGCTTCACATGATGGGAGGACTGGACACCCCCACCAGTGGAACCGTGATCGTCCGGGGCGAAGAACTGGCAAAGAAGAACGATGAACAGCTTACCATCTTCCGCCGCCGCAACATCGGCTTTATCTTCCAGAACTATAACCTTGTTCCGATCCTGAATGTGTATGAGAACATCGTCCTGCCGGTGGAGCTGGACGGGGACACGGTGGATCAGAAGTTTTTGGACGAGATCGTTCACCTGCTGGGGCTGGAAGATAAACTGAAAAATATGCCGAACAATCTTTCTGGCGGACAGCAGCAGCGTGTGGCGATTGCCCGCGCCCTGATTACCAAACCGGCTATCGTGCTGGCTGACGAGCCGACCGGCAACCTTGACAGCAAGACCAGCGCCGAGGTGCTGGGACTTATCAAGCGCACCAGTGCGGAGTTCCGGCAAACCGTAGTGATGATTACCCACAATGATGACATTGCCCGCCTTGCAGATTGGATTGTCCGCATTGAGGACGGCAAGATTGTGGAGTAAGGAGGTGGCAAGCTATGACATGGCCTTTTGAGAACGACACCAGTGCGATCACGAAAAAAATTGCTAAAAACGATATAGATAAAAACCGAGTTAAAAAAGTTTTCTCGCTTACTACGATAGTCTTTGCAACAGCACTACTCATGATGTTGGTTATGTTTGAAAGCGGATATGAAACTACAAAAGATAGAATGGCAGAAGGGCAACCACAAGTTGTTTTTTATGATCTTTCCCAGCAGCAAATTGAGTTGTTGTATTGGGAGGAAAATATCGAATCCATCAAAGTAACTGAAACAGAAAATGGATATGATGCTTCAATTACCATTGTTGATGCCACAAAAATGACGCAATATGGTTTTTCTTCTGCGGTCGATAATATATCTTCAAAATATGACATTCATCATGTAACAAGAAACGACTTATTCATGGATAGTTTGCCCAACGGAGGACTATTAAATCAGAAAAACATGGTTCTTATGGGGGTGGCAATCTTCATTATAATTGTGAGTGCTTTAGTAATTTACAATGTTTTCTATTTATCTGTTGTAAATCAGGTGCGGCAATTTGGGCAACTTCGTACTGTCGGAATGACACAGCAGCAAACAAAGAAAATCATGCGCTACGAAAGAAAATTTTTATGTAGAATTGGGGTTCCGATTGGTCTACTAATTGGTGGCCTTGCTGGATATTTGTTGCAACCTGATGGTTGGGATTGGATCGCTGCGGTAGTCTGGGGGATAATCATTAGTGTTATCATCAATTTCGTTGTAAAAGTATCGTTAAATAGACCTACAAAAATAGCCCTCAGCATTTCCCCGATCCTTTCCAGCAAATATATGATGGAACGCTTTGATTGTAAGGTTACTAACAAAGAAAAACGAAAATTATCTTCTTTGGGGCTGGCAATCATAAGCATAACATCACACTGGAAAAGCATTTTAGTTTCTGTGCTTTCTTTGGGCCTAAGCGGGCTTTTATTTGTCTTAGCTGCAACATATACCGCTTCCATTGATCCCGAATCTATTGTAAAAAAAGATGTCTACCAGTATGGACAATTTGTGATTGATACTACTGGTAAATACAGTGAGAAAGTTTCGGAAATTGAAAACTTCAAACAAAAGATAATGGAGCTTCCAAACATTAGCAATATAAAGCAAGTTGTTGAAACAGATATTAGTTGGGCAGGGAAAAATAGCACAGGCAAAGATCAACTTTCTATTATTACCGATAATGATTTTGCCTCTATTCAGCAATTCAGAGAATCAGGCGATTTGGATTATCAACAGCTTGTTCAATCTAACCAGATCGTTGCTGTAAATGGTGTAGAAGGTATTTCTAAAGGCGATACAGTAGAATTTACATTTGGGGATGGCACCCAAAAAACTTATACGGTGGGAGGCGTATTAGATGGTGATCTGTATTCAAATACAGCAATTTATGGCGGCTGGTTTTTAATGCCTGCTGAATTGATAACAGAAAATTCGGCTTCTTTTGATGTTTCTATCAGGTTGATCGTAAAGGCAAATGATACCGGATTGGAGCACACCATAATATCTTTAGAGAAATTAGTGGATATGTCAGATGGATTAACACTGACGACTATGCAGGAAGCGATTGCTTCAAAAGAAGCTACTATCAGGCAGGTAGGAATATCTATCATAGGAGTAACACTATTCTTGCTGCTTTTTAGTATCATCACTTTTGCAAGCACAATTATTACAAATATAGCAACAAAAAAGCGAGAATACGCTATGCTTCAATCCATCGGTATGACTTGGAAACAAACAGGAAAAATGGCACTATGCGAAAGTTGTGTACTGGCTGTAGGGAGCCTGATACTTACTCTGATATTGGGAATTATTTTAGGTCAGATATTGATAAAAGGCTTGATAAGTGCAGGGATTTTCTATTTGTCATATACATTTCCATTAACATTGTTTACTGTATATTGCATTGTGGTAGTTCTGATTATTTTGACGATTACTATTTCCGCTTTTTACAGTTTACAAAAAACTCCGTTGGTTGAGAGATTACGGATTGTAGACTAATGAAGTAGACCCGACTAATATAAAAATGTCCGAGCATTGTAACATTTCACCCCGATTTTCATTGAAATTTCTTAGTCACTGTAACATTTTGCGGACATTTGGGTTTTACAATACCCTTATCAACAAAGGCAAGGAGGCGACGCAATGGAATTGACTCCGACATTGATTTTGAATCTGGCGCTGCTGATCGTCCCGCCCGTTACCCTTGTGCTGGTGTTCTGGCAATGGCTGGCCCGGCACATCCGCTGGGTGGTTGCCTTGACTGCTCTCTGTGATGTTCTCCTGTTTTGGGATGAATTGTTCTACTATGAGAGCTTCGGCCTGTTCGCTGTGCTGATTCTGGTGCAGTTGGTGGCCACCGGCGCAGCAGCGTTCCGCATTTACAACAAACAAAGAAAGGATTGAATTTTATGAGAATTTTACAGACTATCGACCTGAAAAAGTATTACGGTACAGAGCCGACTATCACCCGCGCCCTTGACGGCGTGAACTTCTCTGTAAATGACGGTGAGTTTGTGGCCGTTGTGGGAACCTCCGGCAGCGGCAAATCCACCCTGCTTCACATGATGGGCGGGCTGGACACTCCCACCAGCGGAACCGTGATTGTCCGGGACAAAGAGCTGTCGAAAATGAACGACGAACAGCTCACCATCTTCCGCCGCCGCAACATCGGCTTTATCTTCCAGAACTATAACCTTGTTCCGATCCTGAATGTGTATGAGAACATCGTCCTGCCGGTGGAGCTGGACGGGGACACGGTGGATCAGAAGTTTTTGGACGAGATCGTTCACCTGCTGGGGCTGGAAGATAAACTGAAAAATATGCCGAACAATCTTTCTGGCGGACAGCAGCAGCGTGTGGCGATTGCCCGCGCCCTGATTACCAAACCGGCTATCGTGCTGGCCGACGAGCCGACCGGCAACCTTGACAGCAAGACCAGCGCCGAGGTGCTGGGGCTTATCAAGCGCACCAGTGCAGAGTTCCGGCAAACTGTTGTGATGATTACGCACAATGACGACATTGCCCGTCTTGCAGATCGGATTGTCCGCATTGAGGACGGCAAGATTGTGGAGTAAGGAGGTGGCAGGCTATGACATGGCCTTTTGAGAATGATACCAGCGCCATTACAAAGAAGCTGGCAAAGGAAAGTTTGAAAAGCGAGAAGCGCCGGAATCTTATGATAATAATTGCTATTTCACTGGCGGCGTTTTTGATGTCAATGTGTGGAACATTATTTTTTGCTTTTCAGGAATCTCAAAATAATATGGCCACTTTTCAAGCCAGCTATGATAATCTGACAGAGGATAAAATTGAAAAACTTCGTCATCAACCAGAAATCGAAATGGTAGCGTCGCTTTACAATCTGGGAGAAATAAAAATGCCAGAGGGATATTCATTGTATTTGGCATATATGGATGACGCGGCATGCTATATTGCCCGAAATCAATTTACACTAAAAGATGGGACTATGCCATCTAAAGAAAATGAAATTGCAGTTGACCGTGAAATGGTGAACAAATATTTTTCTAATACTGCAATCGGAGATAAAATTTCTTTTCAAATAAACGGAAAATCACAAGATTTTGTGATTTCTGGGATTACGGAAAGCTCGACTGAATCACAGGGCAATTACTCGTGCTATATATCAAAATCGTTTGTAGAAAATAGCCCTAATTATAATCCTGAAAAATACCAAAGTTATGTTTGTTTTGCTGATGCAGATTCAACATCAAAAGAAATTCTAAAAGAAAGAATTGCTTCTATTGGAAAAGAAATTGGTGCTGATTATAGCTTAAGTTTTCTCTTTTTTAGAGAGAATATGGGATTGTCATTTGAAAATATACTAACTTTTGTAAGTTTGTCCGTGTTGGTATTATTTGCCGGTATAACGGTAATCCAAAGTATTTTCAGAATTTCTATCAATGAAAAAATAAGAAATTTCGGACAGTTACGCACTTTAGGTACAACTGCATTACAGATAAAGAAAATGATAAACTATGAAAGTAGATATTTATCATGGCTTGGAATCCCTCCGGGTATTGTTTTGGGTGCGATTGTCGGAACTGTTTTGGGAAGTAATGAATTTTCCAGCGGATTTTCTCCTATCAATATTCCTTTTGTAATGATAGGTGTTTCCATCATTTGCACTCTTATGGTGAAATTATCTGTTCGCAAGCCGCTTAAAATTGCGGCAACTACTTCCCCTATTGAGGCAGTACGATATATAGCTTATCGAAATGCTCCGATGCAATCTCGAAAACATAATAAGAAAATTTCACCTTACTCTTTAGCTCTATTAAATCTTGGACGCGATAAGAAAAAGACAGCCAGTACATTGCTTTCCTTGATATTTGGAGGATTACTCTTATTTATATCTGCATCCGCAGCAGTTAGTAATACGCCAGAACAATTTGTCCGTGAAAAGTTTTTTGTAAACGGCGGAAGCTTCCGTATATATCTTTCTGAAGAATCAGTTGGAAAAAACGAAACAAATAATCCGCTAAATGAATCTTTGAAAGAAGAACTTTTGAATACTAAAGGAATCCAAAAGATTATACCACTTAGAGATTCGGTAGGAATGTGTCATTATTCTATCAATGGAAATGCTACTGAGGGAATGTGTGATATAATTTCGGTTCAAAGTACAGAAGGTAATTTTAGCTTTGTTGAACAACATTTGATAGATGGACAAATGCCTAAGAACCAGTTTGAAGTTTTATTGACAGATGGATATATGGAACTGGGGATTACAAAAGGGACGCCTATAAAGATTACAAATAGTGGAGAGGAAATAGAATGTATTGTTTCCGGTTTCTTTGATAAGAGCTTTGTCGGAACCGAAAACGGTACAGATGCTATTGATCCAGCGAATCTTATAATTACACAAGAACTTGCACAACAACTATTCACAAACACAGAAAATTTTGCTTACTCATGGGAGATCATAACTGATAAAACTTATAATGATGAAATAGAATCAGCCATTCAGCAGAAAATTACCTCTAAAGAAAAGGGGCTTTCTATTTGCAGCTATAATGATGTTGTAGAGTACATGGAATCTTCTATGAACTTATTGTTTGGAAGTTTGCAAATGCTGTCATTACTAATTTTGCTGTTTGGAATAATCAATCTAATCAATATGACGCTCTCTAACCATCAAGCGCGTAAACAGGAAATCAGTACATTACGCTCTGTTGGATTAAGCCTAAAACAATTATATCGTTCTCTCATAACAGAGGGATTGCTATATGTACTTGTTTCATTTGGAATCGTTCTTTTGGTTGGTATTCCCATAGCTATTCCTGTGAGCAAAGCTGTTGGTATTCTATTCGGTATGCCAAATCTCTCATATCAATTTCCAACAATGCAGATAGGTGGATATCTACTAATATTGATTCTTTTACAGTTGATTCTTTCTGTATGGGAAATACGGGATTTGAAAAAGCGTTCATTAACAGAACAAATGCGGGCAATGAAATAACCTTTTAGGATCGGCGGGGCGGCGTGTGCTGCCCCGCTTTTTTCGCCATTTCTCAAAGAAATTTTTGAAATGTCCGAGCTTTGTAACAATTCAGCCTGTTTTTCTGCCGAAATCAAAGGCCCCTCGGACATTTATAGTTCTTCCAAAAGTTTGATGATAATATTACCATTCATGGAAGAAGCAATCTGTTATTGCAATAATGCGAAATTGACGATAGAAAGTTTTTCATATCTCGGTCAGCTCAACAATTACATTACTCTGCTGATACAGCCAGTCCGCAAATTCTTTCGGGCTGGCTGTTCCTGTTTTTACAGCCTTTTTTCTCTGTAAGGCTTCTTTCTTAAAGTCGGAAAAGGCAGCCTGTATTTTTTCCAGACAGTCAGCCGGAAAGCCTGCGGTATTTTTTACCCGGTTTATTTTGTTGCGCCAGTTCTGGCATTCATTTTTATAAAGCAGGTCATAGTTATTTTCTCTTGCCCTCTCGTCAAATTCCCGCTTGTTTTGAAGCGCCTGTGCTTTTCGGCATTTGTCACTGCACAGCTCATACCGCTGGCTCTTTGCCAGAAAATATTTCCCGCAGACCTTGCACTGCCGGAAGCAAAGCCCCCAGTCATTCAGCCTGTTCAGATAATAGGTAATCAACGGGTAGAGGGACGCATAGGCAGACACACATTCTTCTGTGCGCCGGTTGTCCGGGAACCAGAGGTCAAGCCGGGTATCTTCTGACGGTGCGCCTTTGAAATAAAGGCTGCCAGCTTGAAAATGTTTCGGTTTTCCTGTCTCCCTGTCAAAGCTCATGGTTTCGTTTTGGAATACCCCGGTCAGTCTGCTCATTTTATCCATGAAGCGGTCACAGGCAGCGTTACGGTCACGGGGTTCTCTGGCAAGCAGATAGCTGTTCCAGATACGGAACGCCACATACATTTTCAGAGGGTCGTTGCTAAGATATTTCTCCCAAAGAAATTCGCTTGCCGCCTGCTCCAGCTCCGGCTGTTTCCATCGGTTGGAGTGGAGAGCTTGCCGCAGCGGAGAAAGCCCGTATAAGTTCCAGTCTCTGTCCGTGTCACGCTCAAAGTTTATCAAAAAAGTTCCCAGTGGGCGTGTCATATCACAAAGCACCTCTGCGTTTTGGCTCCCGTTCAGACGGAAGCGGATCTGCTGTTCTTCCCCAATCAAAATCCGCTCTTTCATTTTCTTCCTGTCCAGCGTCAGGACAAACAAAATCCTCTCAAAACATGGCTCATGCCGTATAAACTGATTCTCCATCCCTATCCCCTGCCTTTGTTTATGGTAATTATATAATTCAGTTATATCCGTTACACTCATGGTATCGCAAAATCATTGTTTTGTCAAGGATAGTACGCTATTATGATTGCGGTTGGTAATTTCGTACCGCACAGTACCTTGACAAGTGAATGACCGTCCAAAAGGGATATGACCGGCAGGAGAAGTGACGCATTCGGCGCACCAATGCAGGGAAGCACCGCAGGAATGGGGCAGGAAAACGGCTTTTGGGGAGAACGGCAACAGGAAGCATTTTAACCTATTTGATTTATGGGAGGAACAGAATGAACGATAAAAAGAGATTGAACAGCTACGAGGATTTACCGCTGGTTCTGGATGTGGCGGACATTCAGCGGATTATGGGAATTTCAAGAGCGAGCGCCTATGAGTTGGTACACACACCCGGCTTTCCAGCGTTCCGCAGGGGCAGACTTATCAAGGTCAGCAAAATTGCTTTCTTTGAATGGATGGCAAAAGGCTCCGAAACCGTACCGGGAAGCGACAAATAAGCGTGAGGTATCATTCCCTGACTTGCAATACTGCCGCACTTTCCAAAGGGGCATACAGAGGGAAAAAAACTTAAAAATGATACCGAGACGCTACATCAAAACAGCCTATCTGCGTACATCAGATAGAAACGGAGAAAGGAGCCGGTTATGGCAAGAATGAGTAACAAGCGGCGGTTGGAATGGTCTTTCTTCTTAAATGACCGCAGCCGTATCACTTACAACGAACTGTGCCGGAAATGCCAGCACGAATGTAAACAGAGCTTCCGGGCGGTTGTGGTTGACTGCCCGAAGTATCTTTCCAAGCGTTTCAAGAAAAAGGACAAGACTGCCGGAAACGGCAAAATCCCTTAGGAACTAAGGGCGCACTTCTATACATAGTCTAAAGACCATGTATCGTGCGTCCTGCGGAGCTTACCTCTGCCGCTGATAAAATCAGCAATCCGAGGTCTGCGTTCGCTTCGCTCCGACAAGGTGGCTGCACCCCCCTTGCGCCGCTAAATCGGCTATCCCCTGTGTACCCGCCGCAAAGAGAAATCCGCTTTGCGGTTTTCCCTTTTCATCGGGTTTTATAGAAGCACTGACACACAGACTGTCTGCGGATGGTCTTTCTTTATCTTATCAGCAAAGGATGTGAGAACGTGGAAAAATCTTTGGAACAGTTAAAGCAGGAATATGAAAAAACCACTGTCCTGCTGGAACGGGAAAAACGGAAAATGCAGCGTTTGAAAAACCGGCAGGCGTATCTGGAAAGCGGTTCCCGGAAACAGAGGACGCACCGGCTGATTACCCGTGGGGCAGCTATTGAGAGCATTGCACCACAGACAAAGGAGCTATCCGAAACGGAATTTTATTCCCTCATGGAAAGCATTTTGAATCTGCCGCAGGCGGAGCATTTCATCCGGTCTGCCGCAGAGAACCACGCCCGTATTTCCGGGCAGGAGAAAGGCGGTGACTAAGGATAGCACTTTATCATTTTTCAATCGCACAGATCAAGCGCAGCGCCGGTCAGAGCGCCATTGCCAGCGCAGCCTACCGAGCCGGGGAGCGTCTTTACAGCAGCTACTATGGAGAAGTCAGCGACTACACCAAAAAGGGCGGCGTAATCGCTTCGGAAATCATGCTGCCGCCCCATGCACCGGAAGTATATCTTGACCGGGCGACCCTCTGGAATGCTGTGGAGAACTGCGAGAAACATCCAAAAGCACAGCTTGCCTATTCCTTTGATATTGCCATGCAGAATGAATTGACGCTGGAAGAAAACATGGAGCTGGCGAGGAAGTTCGTGCAGGAGCAGTTTGTGGCAAAAGGCATGATTGCTGACCTCGCTTTTCACAGCCCGGAGAAAGAGGACGGCGGTATCCCAAACCCGCACTTCCATGTGATGACAACCATGCGCCCTTTGAACCCGGATGGCACATGGGGACAAAAACAGCGGCGGGAATATCTTCTTGATGAAGATGGAAACCGAATCCGGGATAAAAACGGCGATTATATGTTTAACGCTGTCCATACAACAGACTGGCATGAGCCGGAAACGCTGGAACACTGGCGGGAGCAGTGGGCGGCTGCCGTTAATACAAAATTTGAGGAAAAAGGGCTGGATGTGCGTATCGACCACCGTTCCTATGTGCGGCAGGGGCTTGACCTGATACCTACTGTCCACGAGGGAGCTAATGTCCGGCAGATGGAAGCAAAGGGCATCCGCACCGAGAAAGGGGAACTGAACCGCTGGATTAAAGCCACCAACCGGCTCATGCAGGATGTGAGGAAGAAGATCAAAGCCCTGTTTGTCTGGATGGCAGAGGTAAAAGAAGAACTTTCCAAACCGCAGACACCGAGCCTTGCCGACCTGTTGATCGCTTATTACAACCAGCGCAACGCAGGGGCATGGAGCAATAAAGCCAGAACCGGAAACTTAAAGCAGTTTGCCGAAGCCGTCAATTATCTGACGGAAAACAAGCTGCTCACATTAGAGGATTTGCAGGAGCGTCTTTCCTCTGTCAACGAAGAATTTGAAGCGTTAAGCGACTCCATGAAAAAGAAATCTGCCCGGATAAAGGAATTGCAGGAATTGATACGGGAGGGCGAGAATTACCAGCGGCTAAAACCTGTTCATACGGAATTGAACAATATCAAGTTTAAGAAACAGAGGGAGAAATTTGAAACATCCCACGATGCGGAGTTACGGCTGTTTTATGCCGCCCGCCGTATTTTGAAAGAAAAACTGGACGGAAAACCCATTGCCCTGAAAGCATGGAAACAGGAATACGCACAGTTAAAAACAGAGTATGCCGAACTGTCTCCGCAGCACAAGCCACTCCGGGAGGAAGTGATACGGCTGCGGCAGGTGCAGAACGCCGTAGATACCGCACTGCGCCGGAGGGAGCAGCCACAGGCAGTACAGAGAAAGAAACATGAGATGGAGCTATGATATAACCGGCAGCTTTACCGCTACCAGTATTTTTATGGAGGGAGCATTTGAATGTATTTGAAGCGGTGAAACAGTCTGTTACCACCCGGCAGGCTGCTTCATTCTATGGAATCCGGGTGGGGAGAAACGGCATGGTCTGCTGTCCATTCCACAATGACCGCACGCCCAGCATGAAAGTGGACAGCCGCTTTTACTGCTTCGGCTGCGGGGCTTCCGGGGATGTGATCGACTTTGCCGCTTTGCTGCATGGATTGGGGAAACGGGAAGCTGCGGTCAGGCTTGCGGAGGACTTCGGCGTTTCCTATGAGAAATCCGGCAATGCGCCGCCAGATAGGAAGCGTCACAACAGGTCACAGCCCCGACAAAAATCAGCGGAGCAGAGATTTCAGGAAACGGAACGGTATTGTTTCCGGGTGCTATGCGATTATCTGCGCCTGCTGGAGCATTGGAAAACAGCATACGCCCCACAGCCGCAGGATGCCATCTGGCATCCTCTTTTTGTGGAAGCGTTGCAGAGGATAAGCTACACAGAATACCTTTTGGATATTTTGTTATACGGAGAAATAGAAGAAAAAGCGGCATTGATCGCCGCACAGGGAAAGGAGGTGCTGCGGCTTGAACAGCGAATTTCAGAGCTTGCCGCCGGAAATGCAGGAAACGGTCAAAAGGACGATGGATACAATGGAACCGGCGCAAACACCAGCAGAAATCTGGGAAACATTAGAGGGGACGCAGAAAGGCGGCGTGAAGAACAGCATCCGAAACTGCCTGACGGTGTTCCAGCGTGACCCGCTGTTTCGTGGGGCGCTGCGTCTGAACCTTTTGACGGAGCAGATTGACATTGTGAAGCCGCTGGGCTGGGAGCGCACCAGTACCACGCTGACCGACATGGACATGAACTACCTGCTTTTGTATCTGGAAGAAAATTACGGGCTTATCAGCGAGAAAAAGGTGCAGAGCGCTATCAAGATTGTTGCCAATGAAAACCGCTACCATCCGGTCAGGGATTACCTGAACAACCTGCAATGGGACGGCACAGAGCGCATCCGTTATGCCCTGCATCACTTTCTGGGAGCCGATACGGACGAATACACTTATGAAGCCTTGAAACTGTTCCTGATGGGAGCCATCCGGCGGGTATTCAGACCGGGGAGCAAGTTTGAGGTCATGCTCTGTCTGGTTGGTGGTCAGGGAGCCGGGAAATCTACCTTTTTCCGGCTGCTGGCAGGCAGGGACGAATGGTTTTCAGACGATTTGAAGAAGCTGGACGATGAAAATGTGTACCGCAAGCTGCAAGGGCATTGGATTATCGAGATGTCGGAGATGATCGCCACAGCCAACGCCAAGAGTATTGAGGAAATCAAGTCATTCTTAAGCCGCCAGAAAGAAACCTACAAAGTGCCGTATGAGACACATCCGGCAGACCGGCTGCGGCAATGTGTATTTGGAGGGACGACCAACCGGCAGGACTTTTTGCCCCGTGACCGCACCGGCAACCGGCGCTTTCTCCCCGTGACGGTGTACCCGGAACGGGCGGAGGTTCACATACTGGACGATGAAGCGGCGGCGAGGGCGTATATCGAACAGATGTGGGCGGAAGCCATGACGGTTTACCGCAGTGGGAAGTATAAGCTGTCATTCAGCATAGAAATGAACCGATGCCTGAACGCCCATCAGCAGGACTTCATGCAGGAGGACACACAGGCTGGCATGATCTACGCCTATTTGGAGGACTACACCGGTGACAGGGTATGCTCCAAGCAGCTTTATGAGGAAGCGCTGGGGAACTTAAATTCCCCGGCAGACTGGGAGACACGGGCAATCTGCGAGATTATGAATACCGGCATTGCGGGCGGCATCATACAGGGCTGGGCAGCCTACAAAAGCCCGAAGCGGTATAAGAAATACGGTTCTCAAAAAGGCTGGGAGCGTGTCAACCAAGACCCGCCGGAGGGGGACGGTTTTCAGGAAATCACGGAAGAAGAAGCCCGGCAAATGGAACTGCCATTCTGAAAAGCCACCGGTTGACAGTTTGGTTGACGCTTTGGTTGACAGCCGGTTGACGGAGAAAAGCCTGATATTTGGGGCATTTCTCTCCTTTGTCAACCATGTCAACCAAGAAATCAAAGAAAAAGTAAAAAGTAATAATAGAGCGCCTATGGATTGTTTTCAAAGTCTTTTCTGCCGGTTGACACGGTTTGGTTGACACGGAGACAGTCTGCGGCTGTACACCTGCCTGACATTCTCTTGTCGGGCATATTTCATTTATGGAGGTAACTGCCTATGGCAAAAAACAAAAACGAGAGCAACAACGAAAACAGCGGCACCCTGCTTACCGAAAAAGACGGCACCCAGTATTTTGTCATGGGGAAAGTCCGTATCAAGGTATCGGAGCATTTCGCACAGGATGGAAAGCCGCTTGACAGCCTACTGGAAGATGTGATCCAGCACGCTGCCGCCGCTTCCTGAAAAAATACGGAATAACGACTGTCAATCAGCCCACGCTTATGATATACTTGTACCAGCGAGTATTGTATAAGCGTGGGTTGTTTCTTTTAGAAGGAGGATTTTTAACCGTGAAACAACCATACAATACAACGATTTATAACACTGCACTATATTTGAGATTGAGCCGTGACGATGAATTACAGGGGGAAAGCGGCAGTATCCAGACCCAGCGCATGATGCTTAGACAGTATGCCGCTGAGCATGGGCTGACCATTGTAGACGAGTACATTGACGATGGATGGAGCGGGACAAATTTCGAGCGTCCGAGTTTCCAAAGGATGATTGATGACATCGAGGACGGGAAAATCAACTGCGTTGTCACAAAGGATTTATCCCGTCTGGGAAGAAACTATATCCTGACCGGTCAGTACACGGAAATCTATTTCCCCAGCAAGGGAGTACGCTACATTGCCATCAATGACAATGTGGACACCATCAACGGAGAAAGCGAGCTTGCCCCGTTCTTAAACATCCTGAATGAAATGCACGCCCGACAGACCAGCAAAAAGGTCAAGGCTGCCATGCACACAAGATTTGCCAATGGCGCACACTATGGAGCCTATGCACCGCTGGGCTATGTAAAAGACCCGGACAAAAAAGGTCATCTTCTGATCGACCCGGAAACACGCTGGATTGTAGAGAAGATTTTTGACCTTGCCGTACACGGGAGGGGTGCCGCCAGCATTACACGGATTCTGGTGGAAGAAAAAGTACCTACCCCCGGCTGGCTGAACTATGAAAGATATGGAACTTTCGCCAATATCTACGCCGGTGCGCCCGCAGAAAAAGCCTATGCGTGGACGATAGCACAGGTCAAGAGCATTTTGAAAGAGGAAACCTACATCGGTCACAGTGTTCACAACAAGCAGAGCAACATTTCATTCAAGAACAAGAAAAAGGTGCGGAAGCCGCAGGAAGAATGGTATCGTGTGGAAAATACCCACGAAGCCATCATTTCCGAAGAAGTGTTCCAAAAAGTTCAAGAGCTGATTGCAAGCAGACGCAGGAAACGCAGAAACGGTACGACACAGATTTTCGCAGGATTGATAAAATGTGCAGACTGCGGATGGTCTTTAGCCTATGGGGAAAACAAGCAGAATAAGAACCCATACGGGTACTACCATTGCAGCAAGAACGGACAGGGATTACGCCAGTGTTCCATGCACTATATCCGCTATGATGTACTGTATGCCTATGTGCTTGCAAGACTGCAATACTGGTCTATGATGGTACAGAAAGACGAGGACAAGCTGCTGAAACGACTGCTCAACGCCAGCGACAGGGAAAGAAACTCTGCGAAGAAAAAGCAGGCTGCGGAGCTGAAAAAGGCAGAGAAGCGTAAAGCCGAGGTTGACGGGCTGTTTGCTAAAATGTATGAGGACTGGTCTGCCGGACGCATAACCGAGTATAACTTCAATATGCTGTCCGAGAAGTACCAGAACGAGCAAAAGGAGCTTGAAACAAAAATAAGACAGCTTCACGAAACGATGGAAGCCGCCGTACAGACCGCAGCGGATGCTGAAAAGTGGATTGCCCTGATGAAACAGTATGTCAACCCTGTGGAGCTGACCGCCGAACTTCTGAACACTCTAATTGAAAAAGTAACCGTCCACGAAGCTGTCAAGGGCGAGGACGGAAGCCGTGAGCAGGAAGTAGAAATCTACTACCGCTTCATCGGCAAAATCGACTGACCTTTCTTTTTTACCCAATAATATCTTTAATTAAGGGAAACGGGGGTTGGCTTTCCAGATATAAAGCTGATTGAACCGTTGGCAGATGCTTTAGGTGTAAATGTTCTGGAGATTATGAAGTCTGAAAAAATCTACGAACCCAAGATTCCAACGGAAAATGCAAATGAAACAATGTCACAGATTATTGATATAGCAATCTTACAAAAGAAGATTGAAAAGAGAAATCTGGCGATTGGAATTATTTGCGTAGCACTAGCAGTAGCAATTGTTTTTTTGCTGGATCTTATGGATGGTATCGGCTTTTTTATGGTTTATCTCCCGGTATTTGCAGTTGCTATGGGGATAGTACTTGGCATTATGGGAATTCGTAAACGCCATATAAGTGCTGGCATCATGATAGGACTAGGGGTTGCTTTTGTAGTGCTGATAGTTATAGTGGCTTTTTTGTTTTACGCATTTACAATAGGCGGTCCTGTACCAAGGTGAAATTTTAATAGCGTTGCTTTCCTTGCCGATGTGGTACTTCTCTCCTGAACAAAAATCACATTTTTATGAAAGGAAACAACGATGAAAAAATTTTATGGCAAAAAGTTTGTAGCGACCGCTTTGGCGGCAATCATTGCGGTGTCCTCCATTTCTGCAACTGTGTTTGCGGATTTTCCGTATGAAGCCGATGAACTATTTATGAGCGAGGACATACAGGATGGGGACTATGTCCAAATCACGGCTGGCGATGAAGGCGTTTATGAGCCTTCAAGCGAATATGACGAAGTTATCGGAATGACCGATGATGAAGTGCGGAATCTGTACGATGAATTTTTGGCTGACCGTCCGGAAGTCGTTTCCGAAGATCAGGAAATGTCCCAAGAGGTTTTAGAAGAGTTCGCCCAATATGCAGTAGAGCGAGGAGCTATTGAGGATACTGCTGTACAGAAAGCAGCTATCACAAAGGCGCTCGTACGATCGGAATTCAAGGTTGTGGTTACCGGAGGAAAGGCGAAAGGCGACACGACCGCAGCCGCACTTCTTGACCACTCTTTACAAGATCATCCATCGAATCTTTCTTATGATGAATATACAACATATGCGAAACAAATCAAGCAGTCAACGGAATTTAATACTATTGTAAATAATTTTAAGTCGTATGTAACGGGCAGAAAATTGTATCAAAGAGTTGAATCCGGTAGCACAACACTGAATAGTACAGAAGACCTGCACCTAGCGTATAATAAGATCAGCTATACTATTTATGGAACGAAGACAAACAACGTCTGGACAATGAGAGTGGTGTTTAATGATACATACGACTTTGAAAAGGCGCCATGGAAAAATGCGATGACATCTAGTGCAGCAGTTACGGCAATCAATAACTATGCAGCGTATGCACAGTCACTTGGCGCAATTGTTCCTTATGATATTAAGGTGACAGTAGCGACCACCTTTACGGAATGAGTCAATCTTCCAACCCGCCATGATTACAGTCGAGAGCGAGATAGTGTTCTAGCTCATCGCTCAGTACAAGCTGTATGTACTTCTAAAAGGCTGCCGTACAGCAGCGCGTCCAGTTTTGCCCGCTGTGTGGGGCATGGCAGTACTTGCTCATCAAAGATCAACGCGGTCGTTCACTGTATTTCAATACAGAAGCAGACGACCGCATTGACTTTTTTACGAGATGATGTCTCTTTTTTCTCTCTTAAGTCACCTAACCGCACTACCCTGCGTCCGTTGCACAGATGATACTATCCACATCCGGGCGGTGCATCAGCTTTTGCAGGATGCCAAACTGCTTTTTGGTGCTGGCAGACACCAGATACTGCCACTTTTGCGGCAGGATAGGAAGGTCTGCGATGCTCCACTTGACGTATTTGGCATCGTAGACATTGGGCGGTGCAAGTTCCACCAGATGACCAATGCACCAGCTCACCAGATAGCAGTTTCCCTCAAGGTAGCCGTCTTTGCGGCTGTTTGCGCCAAGGACTTTTGCATAGGACATGGCCACCGCGGGCTTTTCTGCTACAACTAGAATTGAAATAAGCGTTCCCTCCAATCTGTTTCTGATTGCAATATGTACGGCGGCAAAACGCCGCCTTAAAATCAGATGGGTTCGGTGTCCTGCTCGTCCGGGGTTTCGTCCTCGTCCGGCACATCGGTGGGAATCTCAAAATCGCCCTTGTCCTCGGTGTAGTTTGCATCGGGGTCAAGGGCTTCTTTTTCGGCTTTTTTCTTCTGCGTCTGCTGGCGATAGAAGTAGAAGCCGCCGCCTGCTGCCAGCGCAATCAGCACCACCACGCCCAGAAAGCCGGATGCGATCTTTGTGACCTTGTTCTCCTTGGGCTGTTCCGTGCCGGATGCTGCCGCTTCTTCCGCAGCTTTCTTGGCTTCCTCCTCAGCTTTCAGCCTATCCTGTTCTGCCTGCGCCGCCGCTTCTTTTTCAGCGGTATAAGCGTCCGCTTCTTCCTCCTCCATCAGCGCCAGCAGGTCGGCTTCGTTCACAAGGTTCATAAAATGGACGGTCTGCTGCCCCTTGGCGTTGCGGTCAATGACCAGATAAAACGTGTTGCCAGACTTCGACACCAGCGTGATAAACTGCTGACCGCTGCCATCAGAATAGTTGGTGTGGTAATCGTCCACCAGCGTCAGGTTGCCCTCCGGGGTCAGGGCACCAGAGGTTTCGTCCGTGACGGTGACAACATCTTCCTCCACGACTTCCGGCAGAGCAGGCTGCTCCACCGGGGCGGCTTCGCCCTCAAAGGCGAAGGCGGGAGCCGCCATACCAGCGCACAGTGCCACCGACAGCACCAGCGCACACACCTTATTCATCATCTTCATTGGAACCGTCCTCCTTGTCGAAAGTTGCTCCCACGGCAGACAGCGCAGCAGGGTTCGGGGTGGTGGTAGCCGACTGCCGCAGCAGGGCGGCAAGCTGTTCCGGCGTAACCTTGGCGGTGCGCACCATCTCATTCACCTCGGCAGCTTCTGCTTCCTGAATCCGCCGCTCCAGACTTTCGATGCGGTTGTTGATTTTGATGCGCCGTTCCTTCTCTTTTTCCAGAGAAGCGCGCAGTTTATCGAGTTTTTCGCTCATTTCTTTCTCCAATCATTTTGAAAGCCGTCCAAAACCGGACAGGTATTTCTGCCAGTAGGACGAATGAATATTGGCATACTTTATGGGGTCGCCGGCGGACACCATCATGCCGTTTCCGAGGTAGATGCCCACATGACTTTTCCCAGGCGTATCATACGTTCCTTCAAAGAAAACAAGGTCGCCGGGCTTTGCTTCGACTTCGGAAATGTGCTGGCTCTTGTTCCACAGACCGTTGGCGGTGGTGCGCCCCACATTGTAGCCGTTCTGGTTGTAGACCCAACAAACGTAGCCTGAACAGTCAAAGCCAGTTTCCGGGGTAGAGCCGCCCCACACATAGGGCGTACCCACATACTTTTGGGCTTCCTTGTAGATGGCGGCGAATTCCTCATCCGTCAAGGCTTCCGCTGGAACCTGATAATCAATGCCCGGCGCGCCAGAGCCATCCGAGCCACCGGGCGGCAGTCCACCTTTGAACAGATATGGCCGACCACCCAACGTATCCTGAAAGATCTCATAGCGTTTCCACTGGTCGTTGTCCAGTTCCTCCCGGATAACGACCTCCAGCCCTTTATTCACCAGCTTTGTGTGAAAAATTCGATACTCATAGGGGACTTGCACGGTGTAGGGGATACCAGTAAAAATGTCGATCATCACTACCGTGCGGTATCGGGTCTGGACTTCTACCCATGTGGTCAGCTTGTATTGCTTGGCAAACGTCTCCTTGAGTTTTGCCTGCACCTCGCTGCGGGTGTAGTCGTCGTAGAGAGTAGTCAGGAACGAAGTGAGCTGCCAAGGATCGTGCTCAATAGCATCCAGATGGTATCGGTATTCGTCATAGCCGGGGTGGTCGGTGGGGGTACGCTTGATCTTTTTATCCAGTTCCTTTTCCAGCTTCTTGTAGTCGGTTTCGGCTCCCCGGATGTCCCGGTCCTCTGCGGTATAAATGGTCTGCCCGGATACCTGCGTGGTGCCGGAGAACAGAATGGAACAGGACGAAAACGCTGACATGACCAGCAGCAGGAGCAAAAGAAAAACGCCCACGCTCAAAAGAACGTGCGCGTTGCTCTTTGCAAAATTGGCAATGCCGTTGACTGCGGTGCTGACCACCGATCTTCCTTTGTCGATGACCTGCTCCATACCGGACTTTGCAGCATTGGTGCCATTGGATGCCGCTTTGCCGCCTGCGGTCTGTGCAGCGGTGCCCGAATGGGCGGCGGCATAGTAGCTCTGCCGGATGTCCTGTTTCTGCCGCCATCGGGAGAGCCAGTTGGAGCCGTCCTCGCCGGTGCAGGATGCGCCTGCATCTTGTGCCGCAGTCGGCTTCTGTAGGGAAGATTGTGCGGTTTTGGCACCCTTCTTGCCCTGCATCTTGGCTTTCTTTTTCAGCTTCCGGGCATAGCGGCTTTTGGAAATATCCCGGACATTTCCTGCTGCCTTTTCGCCCTCGCTTAAAGCCTGCGTGCCCACATTATCGTCCTCGTACTGGTCAACCTCCCGATGCACCGCAGACCGGGCGGCAGCAGCGGCATACATAGCACGTTTCTGCTGCTTTGTCATGCGGGATGCTTCATCCGGGGTGATCTCGGCTTTGCCAAAACGCAGGTGCTGCGCCTTTTCCGCAGCTTTATCTGCGTCCAGTTTCAGCTTCTGCTTTTTGGGCTTAGACTGCTCCACTTTGGACTTTTTCGGAGGAGAGCGCGTGGCCGTGCGCTCTTTGTCTTCCTCAAATTTCAGCTTTGGCTGTTTCTCACTCATGCTTTTGCGCCTCCGCAACTTCGGAAAGGCGGGTCGTAAGGATGCGGTAGAGTTCAAGGTCTTTCGGGAAGTGGTCAACAAAGGGTAGGATCACGTTGCCGAAGAACAGCAGCCCTTCGCCCTCACCGGAGTGAGTGACGTAGGAAAGCTGATGGGGCGAGATGTTGAGCTGCTTCGCCAAAATCTGCCGGTCTCCGTTGGCTTGATTGAGCATATACACAAAGTCCGAGTTTTCAAAAATATTCGATACTTCGGGACTTGCCAGCAGATCTTTGACATTCTGCGTTAGGGCTGTCGGAATGCCGCCCCACTTACGGAAACGCTTCCAAATTTCCACGGAATAAGCAGCAGTCTGCTCTTCCTTCAAGAGCAAATGGAACTCGTCTGCATAGTACCGGGTGGATTTTCCGGCACTGCGGTTGGCGGTCACACGCCCCCACACGGCATCCTGCACGATGAGCATACCGAGTTTTTTCAGCTGCTTGCCAAGCTGCTTGATATCAAAACAGACAATGCGATTATTGATATCCACATTGGTGTGGTGGTTAAAAATATTCAAAGAACCCTTAACGTAAATTTCCAGCGCAGCCGCCACATGGCGGGCTTCCGGTTCATCTTGCGTCAGCAGGGCGTTGTACAGATCTTCCAACAGCGGCATATTTTCCGGGGTGGGATTCTCGAAATACTTGCGATAGATCACATGGACGCAGCGGTCAATGACCGTCTTTTCCACCGGCTGCAATCCCTCTTTGCCGCCCACCACCAGTTCGCACAGGGACAGCACAAAGTCGGCTTTCAAAGCCAGCGGGTTGTCCTCCTCCGAGTAGTTGCTGTTGATGTCCATCGGGTTGATATACTGGGTGCTGGCAGGGCTGATGTGGATGACCTGCCCATGCAGACGCTCCACCAGCGGAGCGTACTCTGCCTCCGGGTCGCAGATGATAATATCATCGTCCGTCACGAGAAACGCATTGCAGATCTCACGCTTTGCGCTGAAGGATTTACCGGAACCGGGAGTGCCCAAAATCAGACCGTTGGGATTCTTCAGCTTTTTGCGGTCTACCATAATCAGGTTGTTGGACAGGGCGTTCAAGCCATAATACAGGCTTTCCTTGCCGTTGTCGAACAGCTCCTGTGTGGTAAACGGCACAAAAATCGCCGTGCTGCTGGTGGTCAGCCCCCGCTGAATTTCGATCTGGCAGTCTGCCAGCGGCAGGCTGCTCATCAGCCCCTGCTCCTGCTGAAAATCAAGACGGCATAATTCGCAGTTATGCTTCTGCGCAATGCTGACCGCCTGAAACACGTTGGTTTCCAGTTCCTGTTCGGTCTTTCCGGTGTTCAACACCAGAAAAGTGACAAGGAACATCCGCTCGTTCTGGCTCTGCAATTCCTTCAAAAGTGCCTTGGCATCCCTGCCATAAGTCGCCAAATCAGACGGCAGCACGTCCATGTCGTATCCGGCGCGGACGGCTTTCTTCTGCTCCTCGATCTTTGATCTATCGAGTTCGGTAATGGTGTGCTTGATGGTTTTGATGGCCTTGTTCTGGTCAACGGACTGGATGTGCATGGTAACGATCTGGCTGGAATCCATGTCCAGAAAATCCTTCAGCAACTGGTCGCTCAGGTCAGAAGCCGTGATATTCAGAAAGCTGACCGCTCCGAAGATGCCGCCCATCTGAAAGGTACGGCTGTTCTTAAATGCCAATGCAGTAGGGGCAATGGCATCCTTTACGGACAGACCGCTGGGCACAAGATCTTTCCAGTTGAAGTGGAACTTGTTGGCTCCATCCATGTTCAGCATCCCATGCATCAGCCGCAGACGCTCCGTGCCGTCCAGCGGCTTTGCCAGAACGCCCAGCCGGTGGAAGTTATTCATCAGGTCGTTCTGGATGTGCTCCAACCGGGGTTTGACCTGCGCCATGCTATCGCCCTCGATGCCGTAGGTCAGGAATTTGGTCTTGGTCAGACCATTGTTGCCCTTGGAAAGCTGCTGCCGCAGCATCTGGGAATACTCCGCACGAACATCATCAAAACCATCCTGCTGGTAAGGAATACGGATGGACTTTTCAAAGTCTGCTGAATCGGTGGCGGTATTCACAAAGGACAGTTCAAAGTGGATAGAGCTGTCGAAAAAGTTGAGAAAACTGCACCACTCCTCAAAGATGGCGGTCTTATCCTCCTGCTGTGCGAGCTGATAATTGATATCCTGATACTGGATGGTGCGGGTGTAGTAGCCGGGACGGACACGGCAGGTGCCGTCCTCAAACATCCGCTGGAACGGGATGCTCTCCTGTGCCGTGCGGGGCACCGTGGACTTGGGCGGCTTTTTGCCGTCCTTATTCTTTTTCAGAAACGGAATCATGGGTCATGCCTCCCTTCATAAGCAGTGCATAGTAATTGCGGGTCTGGTACGGACGCACCTTCGGGCGAACAAAACGCGCCTGAAAGTAGTACCGCAGGATCTTTTCAGCGGGCTGGCCGTTTTTCTGGTACATCGCCAGAAAGAACATGGGCAGCATGACTGCCATCATGCCGAGGGTAGCGCCGGAATTGCCTGCGGTGTCCCGCAAAACAAAGAACAGCGGCACCCCTACGACTGCCGCTGCACCAAAACAGATAAGCTGCCGTGCGGTCAGATTGAAAGCTACTTTGGACTTCACCTTGCTGAAATCGCGCGGCACGGAAATATAAGCTGCCAAAATTTCACCTCCGAATCAATGGGCACCCAGCAGAGTTTTGGCGACAGAGCTGGTCTTGAACAGCGAGAAGCAGAGCAGCACGGTATACCCCACGATGCTCCAGATCGAGTTGATGGCATCCCCGGATATGGCAACATTCTGAAGCAGAACAGCATAGATTGCCACGCAGATCAGAATCAGGAAGCCCTGAAATCCCAGCGCAAACAGAGAACGAAGATAGTTCTGTCCCACATGGGATTGCTCGTGGCTGCCCCATGTTGCCATGGGCACCGGGGCAAGGCTGACCATCAGTAGGGTAAGAACCCGGCGCCTTGCCATATTGCTATGGTAGGTTTCCGAGAACTCCCCTCCGAACCGGACTTACACCTCTCAGCGTATCCGGCTCTCCAGATGTCAGTCTAATTTCCCAGCGTGTAACTTATCGTGACAGTAGACGCAGAGTGCCATTGTCTTGCGCTTACGCCCAATCATGGCGATTTCCCATTGTTTT
>ERZ1035041.68-NODE-68-length-63544-cov-14.630660_pt1 | contig 63544 bp, 51 predicted proteins | sample MGYA00520684_ERZ1035041 | MGnify/ENA primary metagenome ERZ1035041 (study PRJEB33766, sample SAMN09781699) | gut metagenome | biome: gut microbiome | host: Homo sapiens | place: Madagascar | study: EMG produced TPA metagenomics assembly of the PRJNA485056 data set... | reverse complement strand
CTTCTCCATTTATAGCCCCTCAGTCGCTGCGCGACAGCTCCCCCAAGGGGGAGCGCCTGAGAGGGTTCGTTCCTTGCTTCCTCTGCGCTGCGGCTGGTACTTGCTTTTGGCGTACTCCGGTGCTATATTTGTATCAGAAGATGCTTCCTGTGTAGCCGCAAGGCTGCACAGCACTGCCTTCGGGAGCAGTGTGGGAGTATCTTCCAAAGCCACCCACAAGCTGCCCCTGTTATCTTTTCGGTTTCAGGTCGGTATCGGGGTGGCTTTTTTGCAAATGCCGTTTCCCTTCACGACCCCTCCTGTGAAAATGCGATTCCGGGCAGACCGCAGTCTGCCCGGAATCGCGCAATTATAAATATTCTTTCCGCTGAACATGGCTAGAGCGCAGCGGAAGCCATTTTAAATTGTGTCACACCGCACCCAAAATGGTGGCGCTGTACGGTGCAAGGGTGGTTTTGTTTGTAAAAATGCGGCTTGCCCCCCGCCACAGGCTGGAAGAGGTGCCGTCGCTCAGCAGCTTCCACTGCCCGGCGGGCAGGGAAACGGTGCGGGCGGTGTCGGTGGGGTTATAAAAGACACACAAAGCGCTCCATGCTGCGCCGTCACCCCAGACGGCGGGCAGCATCCAGCCCACCAGCGGCTGCTCCAGTGCAAAGAACTGCAAAGCCTCCGGGGCGTGACGGTCGGTGCTGCCCAGCCGGGGAAAGGCTGCCCGCAGTGCCAGAAGCCCCCGGTAGTAGTCCACAAGGGCGTGGTACTGCTCGGCGCGGTTCCAGTCCAGCCGGTTCAGGGCGGGTGAGGAGCGGTAGCTGTTCCCTACCCCCTTTTTGGTGCGGGCGAACTCCTCGCCCGCCTGCATGAAGGGCAGGCCGAAGCTGGTCAGGTAGATGCCCGCCGCCAGCCGGTTCTGTGCCAGCGCCACGGTGTCCCGGGCGGTGAACTCCGGTTTTTCGTACCGGACGCAGAGCAGCTTGTCCCACAGGGTAAAGTTGTCGTGGGCAGAAACATAGCTCACGATCTGGCTGGGCGCGTGGGGCGGCAGACGGTCGCTGCGGCACCATGCCGCCACCGCTGCGCCGATATCCCAGAAGCTGCCGGGCTTGCCTTCCACATAGCCCGGCTCCCGGGCATCGAAGCAGCCGCCCTTGATGGCGTCCCGGGTGTCATCGCAGAAGATGCCCACCCGCTCGTTGAGCATGGCAAGGTTCGCCTTGTTGGCTTCGTACCGGTGCAGCTGGCTGGCACCGCCCTGCCACGGCTCGCCGTACAGCAGGATGTCCCGCCCACCGGGCAGGCTGTCCAGCGCGGCGCGCACCGCGTTGATGCTCTCGGCGTCATACAGGCCCATCAGGTCGAACCGGAAGCCGTCGATGTGGTACTCCTTTGCCCAATAGAGGATGGAGTCGATGAGATAGCGCCGCGCCATGGGGCGCTCGCTGGCAAACTCGTTGCCGCAGCCGCTGCCGTTGGAAAAGCTGCCGTCCGGGTTCTGCCGGAAAAAGTAGTAGGGCACGGTGCTGTTGAAGGGGTTCTCGGTGCGGTAGGTGTGGTTATACACCACGTCCATCACCACCCCGATGCCCGCCGCATGGAGGGCGGCGATCATCTCCCGGCACTCCCGGATGCGCACCTCACCCCGGGTGGGGTCGGTGGAGTAGCTGCCCTCCGGTACGTTGAAGTTGGTGGGGTCGTAGCCCCAGTTATACTGTCGCAGCAAAGGTTTTGCCTCGTCCACGCTGCCAAAATCGAAAATGGGCATCAGCTGGACGTATTTTACCCCCAACCGCTTGAGGTAGTTCAGGCAGGTGGGGTGGATACCGTTGCCGTGCAACGTAGTGCCCTGCTGGGTAAAGGCCATATATTTGCCCCGCCATGCCGGGCGCACCCCGCTGGCGGTATCCTGCGAGAAGTCCCGCACGCTCACCTCCCACACGGCGCGCTGCGCCGGGGGAATGGTGGGGTGCACATCCCGCTCCCACCCGGAGGGCGCGGTGCGGGCAAGGTCTACGATCATGCTGCGGATGCCGTTCACCCCCGCCGCCCGGGCGTAGGGGTCGCCGGTCTCGCGGGTGACGCCGTCCACAGTGACGGCAAAGGTATAGTAGCGGCCGTGCTGCTCCCCGGGCAGCCAGACGCTCCACACCCCCTGCGCTCCGCGCACAAGGGGCTTTGTGCCCAGCACAGAGCCGCCGTCTCCCTTGTGGTATAAGGTCACGGTGACGGCCTCGGCGGTGGGGGCCCACAGCCGCAGACAGGTGCCGCCGGGGGTGTAGTCCGGCCCAAGGGGGCCGGTATAATAGTTTTCGCAGTGGAAGGGCTCGTTTTCAAACAGTGTTTTCCACTGGGCAGGCGTTTTTGCGGCCATGGTCAGTTTCATTCCTTCTTGTAAAAGTGTTTACCTTCAGTGTATCGGACAACAGGCTTTTTTTCAAGAGGGAATCAACTTTTACCATGGAAATCAATTTTCCTAATAAAGGCTTCCCCCGCCGCGCGGCTGTTTCCGCAGGAAACCAGCGCGGCAGCTGCCGTTTGCCGTCACGACCCCTCCCCGTGAAAATGGGGTTCAGAAACGCCCGCAGGCGTTTCTGAACCCCGAAATTTAAAATTATTTTTCCGCTGAAAATGCCCAGAGCAATGCGGAGGGCATTCCAAATCGTCTCACTCCAGATACATCCGCCGCAGCCGCATCAGGCGGGCGGGGGTCAGGCCGTATTCGGCTTCCAGATAGTTCTCGGCGCTGCCGTAGTCCTGCCGGATGGTGCGCAGCACAAAGGGCGCAGTCTCCGGGTCTACTCCGGCGGAGGTCTGCCAGCGCATCCGCTGCGCCGGGTCGGCGGCGATCTCCGCCGCATGGTCAGCCATGGCCTTTTCGATCTCGGCGGCGCGGCAGAGGTTGGTGCGGGCGTAATCCGCGCAGATGGTCTCGTCCGAAGCACCCAGCGCCAGTAAGATCAGCATGGCGGCTGCGCCGGTGCGGTCCTTGCCCGAGGTGCAGTGGAACAGGATGGGCGTCTCGCCGGCTTCCAGCGCACGGAACAGCTCTTTGAACGCCTTGTTACCGGTGAGCATCTGCCGGTACATCAGCTGGGAGAGGTTCGTCCCGGCGGGGACGCTCTGCACCAGCCGTTGGATGTCGTTGGGGGAAAAATCGATCTCCTGCCCGGCGGCATCCCGCAGACCGCAGATCTGCACCAGCCGTGCACCGTCCGGTACATAGTCCGGCAGCTTTGCAGCTTCTGCGCTGCTGCGCAGGTCAAGGATGAGCCGCAGCCCCAGCCCGTCCAGCCGGGCGCGGTCGGCTTCGGTGGTCAGCCGCCCGGTGGGGAAACCACGGTAGATCTGCCCCCACTTTACGGTCTTGCCTTCGTCGGCATGGTAGCCGCCCAGCTCCCGGAAGTTGTTGCCGCCCGCAAAGGGCAGCTGGGTGCCCGGGGCGGGATGCTCCGGGGCGGCCTTGGCGGCGGCGCTGGAAAGCACCGGCGCGGTGTAGAAGGGCTTTGCGGGCCGACCCCGGCGGGGCGGCAGGCTGGCGGTGCTGCCCAGAACCTCTAACAGGTAACTGCGCAGCAGGTCGATGTAGGCAGAGCTGGTGTCCCGCCGCTGCACCAGCGACACGCACAGCGGGGGCATATCCTCCAGCAGCACGTCCCGCACCCGGTCCAGCTCCCGGCGGGCGCCGGGCTCGTAGCGGGTCAGGCAGGTGCACAGCTGCTCCTGCACCAGATAGTAGGCCTGATAAAAGCTGGGGCCGATCTCGGCGTTGGGGGCAAAGCCCGCCCGGGCACAGGCCGCCCACAGCGGGCTGAACAGATCCTGCCGCAGACTGGGCAGCAGCACCCGCTGCCCGCGCAGCTCCGCCAGCGGGATGCGCTCCTTTTCCCAGAAGGGATGTCCCCGGGGCACCAGCAGGCAGGCGGGGTCTGCGCGCAGGGTGGTGCGCGCCAGTACCGGTGCGGCGCAGCCAAGGTCGATGACCAGACCTGCGTCCAGCTCGCCCTGCTCTACCCCATCGGCCACGGCATCGTTGTCCAGCAGACGGAACCGCATCTCCACATGGGGGTACTGCTGCCGGAACTTGTCCAGCTGGGTCTCCAGCCCGGGCAGATAGTCCGGCACCAGCGCCACGCTGATGCCGATGCGCACCGGCTGGGCAGACTGGATCTCTGCCCGCAGCGCGGCCTGCATCTGCTGGAACTGCTCCACCACCGGGGCGGCATGGCGCTGTAAACTCATGCCCCGGTCTGTGAGCGCCAGCTTGTGGTGGGCGCTGATGAACAGCGGCCCGCACATTTCGGCTTCCAGCGCAGAGATGCTCTGGCGCAGCGCCTGCCGCGACAGGAACAGCCGCTGTGCGGCGCGGGTATAATTCATTTCTTCGCACAGGGTCAAAAAGTAGTGCAGCTGGCGGATATCCATGGTCTCCTCCCGGGAAGTGTGTTTGTTCTGGACAAAGAATACCGCTTTTTCGGTGGAATGTAAAGAGAAGGGCAGCAAAAAGCCGCTGCACGGCGGCAGCCGTGCAGCGGCTCAGAAGCTTGGAGGATCAGATCAGGCTCAGAGCCTCTTCGTCAGCCACCAGAATGAAGTCCGGGTGCATCTGCAAAATGCTTGCGGGCACCTCGGGGGTGACGGGGCCAAAGAAGGCCTTCTTGACGATCTCGGCCTTGCCTGCACCGTTGACCACCATCAGCACCTTGCGTGCCTGCATGATGGTGCGGATGCCCATGGTGTAAGCCTGCTTGGGCACCAGATCCACGTTGCCGTCAAAGAAGCGCTTGTTGGCCTCGATGGTCTCCTGAGTCAGATCCACGCAGTGGGTGCCCAGATCAAAGGCATCGTGGGGCTCGTTGAAGCCGATGTGGCCGTCATGGCCAATGCCCAGCAGCTGCAGATCCACGCCGCCCACGCTGCGGATGACCTCGTCATAGCGCTTGCACTCGGCCTCGGCATCCATGTTGGTGCCGTCCGGCAGGTTGATGTGGGCGGGGTCGATGTTCACATGGTCGAACAGGTTGCGGTGCATAAAGCTCCAGTAGCTTTCCGGGTGATCCTTGGGCAGGCCGCGGTACTCGTCCAGATTGACGGAGGTGACCTCGGAGAAATCCAGATCTCCCTCGTTGTAGCGCTCCACAAGCTTCTCATAGGTGCCAACGGGGGTGCCGCCGGTAGCCAGACCCAGCACGCAGTCCGGCTTCATGATGACCTGCGCAGAAATGATGTTTGCTGCCTTGCGGGACATATCAGCGTAGTCCTTTGTACGAATGATCTTCACGATAAACGACCTCTCATTCTTCATTTACTCTTTGTGGGTCGTGCACAGCGGCACACGCCCGCATCTGGTTCAAGTTTATCACATTTGCCAACAGAAAGCCACAAAACGGCACAATTTTTCCGGTTTTCCGTTTCTTTTGGAAAAAGTGCCTTAAAAACCGGCTGAAGTATCGTTCTTTTGCACAAAAGGCGCGCGCAGGGGGTCAGTCTGCAAACCCGGCCTTCTGCAGGGCGGTGAGCAGCAGCGGGATGAGCACCAGCTGTGCCACGATGCCCGGCACGGCGGTAAACAGCGCCCCGGACAAAAACGCACTGAAGGGGAAGCTGCCGCCGGTCAGTCCGGCCAGCACAAAGCGCACGATGCCCCAGACGATGCGCCCGGACACCATGGCGGTCAGCAGTACGGCGTAGAGCGCGGGCAGGCTGTGCTTTGCCCTGCGCCACAGCAGCCCGGACACCAGCCCGTAGGTAGCCAGTTCAAAGGTCATGGAGATGGCCACCGGGAACATGGGCGGCATGCCGAACAGCACCGAGCGCAGCAGCGGGGCGGCAAAGCCCACAGCCAGCCCCCACGGGCCGCCCAGCACAAAGCCGCACAGCAGCACCGGGAAGTGCATCGGGCAGAGCATATTGCCCACCTTGGGCACCTGACCGGTGAGCAGGGGCAGCACAAAGGCCAGCGCTAAAAACAGGGCGGCCAGCACCAGCTGCCGCACGGAGGGAGTGCTTTTGGTTTTCATAAGGGTTCCTCCTCTTTTCAGCCGCAAAATAAAAAGGAGCCTGCCCCGGCATTCCATGCCAAAGGCAGACCCCTTCGTGGCGTCTGTTTCAAAAAAATATTGCTTGCAGGGGAAGCGGCAGGCTGCTGCCCGCCCGTGCCCGGCTTCCTGCCGGAACGATGGTCAAAAGTATAACAAACCATTTTGCCCCTGTCAAGCGGGGCAGGATGTCTGCAAAATAGACAAAAATCGGTCTTTTTGCAAAAAAATTTCCCCGGGGCTGTACATTTTGCTGGAAGAAGCTTGACCTTTTTGCGCAGAATGGATAATATAAAATTGAAAAAAGCGCGCTGCGGCAGTTTTGACGCCGGGGCGCTGACGAGAGGCTTTTTTGAGCGCATGAATTCTGAGGTTCATACGGGAGGACCATCATGACAAATGCTGAAAAACTTACCCTGAAAAAGCACGCCTGCCACATCCGCATGGGCGTGATCGAAGGGACCCACAGTGCAGGCTGTGGTCATCCGGGCGGCAGTCTGAGCATCGCAGACGTGCTGTCTTATCTGTATTTTAAGGAACTGAACGTAGACCCTGCCCAGCCCAGGATGGCGAGCCGCGACCGTCTGGTGCTGTCCAAGGGCCATGCCGCCCCGGCGCTGTACGCAGCGCTGGCAGAGCGGGGCTTCTTCCCGGTGGAAGAGCTCAAGACCCTGCGCAAGATCGGCAGCCGCCTGCAGGGCCACCCCAACATGAACAGCGTGCCCGGTGTGGATATGTCCACCGGCAGTCTGGGTCAGGGCATCTCTGCCGCCTGCGGCATGGCGCTGGGCGCAAAGCACGCCGGTTCTGCCGTGAACGTTTACGCCATTCTGGGCGACGGCGAGGTGGAAGAGGGCGAATGCTGGGAGGCCTTTATGTTTGCCGCCCACTACGGCCTTTCTAACCTGTGCGTGATGCTGGACCGCAACCATCTGCAGATCGACGGCACCACCGAGACGGTCATGAACAGCGCCCCGCTGGAGGATAAGCTCCGCGCCTTTAACTTCAACGTGGTCACCATCAACGGCCACGACTTTGACCAGATCGAGAGCGCTGTGCAGGCTTTCCACGCCGAGACCGAAAAGCCCACCTGCATCATTCTGGACACCGTCAAGGGTACCGGCGTTTCCTATATGACCAATTCCGTTGCATGGCACGGCAAGGGCCCCAACGATGAAGAGTATCAGGTGGCCATGAATGAGTTGAACGCCGCCTATGCCGCGCTGGAACAGGAGGAGAACTGAGATGGCAGACGTGAAAAAGATCGCGACCCGCGACAGCTACGGCAACACCCTGAAGGAGCTGGCCGCGGAAGGCCACGATGATCTGGTGGTGCTGGACGCCGATCTGGCCGCCGCTACCAAGACCGGTATGTTCCAGAAGGCATACCCGGACCGTCACTTTGACTGCGGCATTGCCGAGGGCAATATGGTAGGCGTGGCCGCAGGTCTGGCCGCTATGGGCTATGTGCCCTTTGTTTCCAGCTTTGCCATGTTCGCAGCCGGCCGCGCCTTCGAGCAGGTGCGCAACTCTGTGGGCTACCCCCACCTGAACGTGAAGATCGGTGCCACCCACGGCGGCATCTCCGTGGGCGAGGACGGCGCTTCCCACCAGTGCTGCGAGGACTTTGCCCTGATGCGCAGCATCCCCGGCATGACCGTCATCTGCCCCGCCGATGATATCGAGGCACGCGCCGCTGTGCGCGCCGCCTACGCCATGGAAGGCCCCGTCTACCTGCGCTTCGGCCGTCTGGCTGTGCCGGTGTTCCACGATGAGGCCAACTACCACTTTGAGCTGGGCAAGGGCGAGCAGCTGACTGAGGGCAACGATATTGCCATCATCGCCACCGGCCTGATGGTCAACGAGGCACGCATGGCTGCTGAGCAGCTGGCTGCCGAGGGTATCCACGCCCGGGTCATCAACATCCACACCATCAAGCCCTTGGACGAGGAGATCGTCATCAAGGCTGCCAAGGAGTGCGGCAAGGTCATCACCGCCGAGGAGCACAACGTCATCGGCGGTCTGGGCGAAGCCGTCTGCGCCGTTCTGAGCGAGAAGCTGCCCACTCCCGTGCGCCGCGTGGGCGTGCAGGATGTGTTCGGCTGCTCCGGCCCCGCATGGGACCTGCTGAAGAAGTACGGTCTGGATGCTGCCACCATCTGCAAGACCGCCCACGAGATGCTGGGCAAGTAAGCGCTTTTTATAGGAATACGCGTTCGATTTTTGAAGCTGCCGCACAAAACACTGTGCGGCGGCTTCTTTTTGTCTCAATAACTGTCCTCTACACAAGGACAGGTTCGAAATGAAAGCCTGCGTTTTGTCTGCGTTTTATATCAAAAAGAAAAGCGCGTAATTCTATTTATAAAATAAATTAAATCGCTTAAAAGCAAGAAATAAAATAGAAAAAACACGATTTTTCAAGTGTGTTTGTTAAAAAGTGAAATGCGTTCATGGATTGAAATTGTACAAAAATCGGGGGACTTTTTGGGCGTTACGTTAGACAAACCGCAGAAATGAACGCAACCCGAGGACAAATTTTGCAAAAACTCTTTTCTTTTGCGGAAAGGAGCGGTATAATGCCGCCATAGCACAAGGGCGTGCAAAGTTCCAGAAGGAGGAACGGACATCCCTTGTGTATTTTTAGAACGCGATGCTTTAGCAGAGTATAAAACTAAAGCAGTAAAGAGAGGGGAAACATCTATGAGATTCGATCGTCGTATTTCGCGCCGCAGCTTCCTGGCAGCTGCCGGTGTTACCTCCGCTGCGCTGGCTCTGACGGCCTGCGGCGGCTCTTCCAGCTCGGTGGCGGCTTCTTCCGCCTCCGGCACTGCCTCCTCTGCAGCTGGCACTGCACAGGGCGGCACCCTGAACATCATGCTGGAGACCGAGGTCCAGTCGCTGGACCCGCAGGTAGCCACCGACGGCACCTCTTTTGAGGTCATCGCAGACTACACCGACGGTCTGATGCAGATGGATGCAGACGGCGCAGCAGTTCCCGCCATTGCAGAGACCTACGACATCAGCGAGGACGGCAAGACCTACACCTTCCACCTGCGCGATGCCAAGTGGACCAACGGCGAAGCTGTTACCGCTGCCGACTTCGTGTTCGGCTGGCAGCGCGCTGTGGATCCCGCCACCGCTTCTGAGTATTCCTATATGCTTTCTGATATCGGTCAGGTGGTCAACGCTGCCGAGATCATTGCAGGCGAGAAGCCCGTCACCGATCTGGGCGTGACTGCCGTGGACGACAAGACGCTGGAAGTCCAGCTGAACGTTCCCGTCAGCTACTTTTTGAGCCTGATGTACTTCCCCACTTTCTATCCGGTCAACGAGGCGTTCTACAACACCTGCAAGGACACCTTCGGCACCAGCCCCGACACGGTGCTGTCCAACGGTGCGTTCAAGCTGACCGACTACCAGCCTGCCGCAACCGCCTTTACGCTGGAAAAGAACCCCGACTACTACGATGCCGACAAGATCGCTCTGGACAGTCTGGCCTATCAGGTCATCAAGGACAGCCAGCAGGCACTGATGAGCTACCAGACCGGTGCTCTGGATATGACCCTGCTGAACGGCGAGCAGGTGGATCAGGTCAAGGACGATCCCGAGTTTACCAGCGTGGGTGCCGGTTACCTGTGGTACATCAGCCCCAACATCGGCGGTGTGCCGGATCTGGCCAACGAGAACCTGCGCAAGGCCATCACCTTTGCACTGGATCGTGACGCCATTACCGGGGATGTGCTGAAGGACGGCTCTGCACCCTGCTACACCGCCGTTCCGCCGCAGTTCGCCACCGGCCCCGACGGCAGCGATTTCAGCGCCGACCAGACCAAGTTTGCAGAGTTCTGCGCCTATGACGCCGACAAGGCCAAGGAATACTACGAGCAGGCCAAGAGCGAGCTGGGCAAGGACTCCTTCACCTTCAACATGGTGGTGGATGCCGACGACGCACCCCAGAAGGTGGCACAGGTCGTCAAGGAGCAGCTGGAGACCACGCTGGCAGGCTTTACCCTGAATCTGACCGTGGAGCCCAAGAAGCAGCGCGTGCAGGATATGCAGGACGGCAACTTTGAGATCGGCCTGACCCGCTGGGGCCCCGACTACGCCGACCCCATGACCTATCTGGGTATGTGGGTCACCGGCAACTCCAACAACTACGGTCTGTGGAGCGATGCCGACTACGATGCCATCATTGACGAGTGCACCACCGGTGACCTGTGCACCGACCCCGAGGGCCGCTGGGCTGCCCTGTACGAGGCAGAGCAGATCGTTTTGGAGCAGGCGGTCATCTTCCCCCTGTACGGCCAGTGCAATGCCGAGATGGTCTCCTCTGCCGTTACCGGCGTAGCGTTCCACCCCGTGGCACTGAACCGCGTGTACAAGAACGCTACTAAGAGCGAGTAAAACTGAAAGCACACTGAACAAGGCCGCACAGTGGCCCGCAAAGAGCCACTGTGCGCCTTTTTGGCATTGTGCCTGTCCGCGGCAGAGGAACGACTGACCGCGAGATCCCGGAAGGAAAAAGGGGGTCCACCCGACGTGAAAAAATATACGCTCAAGCGAATCCTGACCTCGCTGTTTACGCTGCTGGCAATTCTGCTGGTGCTGTTTATCCTGATGCAGCTGATGCCCGGTTCGCCCTTCAATGATGAAAAGCTGACGCCAGATATGCGTGCAGCCCTGTATGCAAAGTATGGCCTTGACCAGCCCATCTATATCCAGTTCTTCCGCTATGTGGGCAATATGCTCCGGGGAGATCTGGGTGTCAGCTACAATATCTCCAAAAATACGCCCATCTCCCAGCTCATCCAGTCCCGTCTGCCCATCTCCATTCAGGTGGGCGGCATGGCGGTCACGCTGGGTGCCATCGTAGGTCTGGTGCTGGGCATCCTTGCCGCTTTGAAGCGGGATACCGTGGTGGACACCATCGCCACCATCATCTCGGTCATCGGCGTATCGGTGCCGTCCTATGTGTTCGCGCTGGCGCTGAGCTACACCTTCGGCTTCAAATTCCGCTGGTTCCCCATGCTGTTTTCCGCCAAGGACATCTTTGGCTCCAGCGTGCTGCCCAGTATCTCGCTTTCCATGTTTACCATGGCGTCCATTGCCCGCTTTACCCGCAGTGAGATGATCGAGGTGCTGGATTCCGATTATATGCTGCTGGCCGAGAGCAAGGGCATTTCCGGCCCGGCGCTGATCTTCCGCCACGCGCTGCGCAACGCCCTGATCCCCATCATCACGGTGCTGGCACCGCTGATCGTGGATCTGATGACCGGCTCGCTGGTGGTGGAGAAGATCTTTGCCATCCCCGGCGTGGGCAGCCTGCTGGTGACGGCCATCCAGTCCAACGATTACAACGTGGTCATTGGTCTGAGCTTTATTTACAGCGCCATGTATATTGGCATCATGCTGGTCGTTGACCTGCTGTACGGCATCATCGACCCGCGCATTCGTTTGGCAAAGGGGGACGACTAAATGGCAGAAAAAGCGATCCGGCTGGGCGGCGAATCCACCGCCGATGCCATTGTCAGCGCCGTGGATGCAATGTACACGGAGCACACCTTTGCAGAAAAGGATTTTGCCCTCAAGCACAACGAGGACGAGATCGCCGTAGACACCAACTTTGCGGCGCAGAACTTCTGGAAGGAAGCGCTCATCCGCTTTTTCAATAAAAAGAGCGCCGTGCTGGGGCTTGTCCTCATCGTGGTCATCGTGCTGCTGGCGGTCTTTGGCCCGGGCATGAACAGCTACACCTACTCCGGGCAGGATCTGAGCCAGAAAAACTTTGCACCCCGCGTGCCGGGCATTGAGCAGTTCGGCATTCTGGACGGCAGCGAGAAGATGAGCACCACCACCGGCACCAAGGTGACCAACGCCTATCAGGAAAAAGACAAGCTGGACGTCTACTACTGGTTCGGCAGCGACCTGTACGGCCGTGACATCTGGACCCGCACATGGGAAGGTGCCCGCGTCTCGCTGATCATCGCGGTGGCGGCGGCCATCATTGATATGCTCATCGGCATGAGCTACGGCCTGATCTCCGGCTACTTTGGCGGCAGGGTGGATATGGTGATGCAGCGCTTTCTGGAAGTGGCCAACGGTATCCCCCGGCTGGTCATCGTTACGCTGCTGCTGCTGGTATTGCAGCCCGGCATGGTGACCATCATCTTTGCCCTGATGCTGACCGAGTGGGTGGGCATGAGCCGCATTGCCCGCGCCGAGATGCTCAAGTTGAAGGATCAGGAGTTCGTTCTGGCGTCCCGCACGCTGGGTGCAGGCAGCTTCTTCATCATCTTCAAGGAAGTGCTGCCCAACATCATCGGACCCATCATCACGCAGGTCATGTTCAGCATCCCCACCGCCATCTTCACCGAGGCGTTCCTCTCCTTTGTGGGTCTGGGCATCCCGGTGCCGCAGTGCTCGCTGGGTTCTCTGATCAGCGAGCTGTACAACAGCTTTACCACCCACCCCTATCAGATCATCCCGCCCATCGTGGTCATGAGCCTGCTGATGCTCAGCTTCAATCTGGTAGCGGACGGCCTGCGCGAGGCGCTGGACCCCAAGATGAAGAGTATGTAAGGAGGAACACCCCATGCCTGAAACTAAAAAAGAACAGGTCTTGTCGGTGCGAGACCTTGATATCACCTTTAAGACCACCGCAGGCCCGGTGCACGCCATCCGCGGCGTGAACATCGACCTGTACAAGGGCGAGACGGTCGCGCTGGTGGGCGAGTCCGGCTCCGGCAAGTCGGTGACCATGAAAGCCGCCATGGGCATTCTGGCCAAGAATGCCACCGTGAACAGCGGCAGCATCCGGTTCAGCTACCACCACGCCGACGGCAGCCCGGAGACCGTGGACCTGCTGCAAAAGGACAAAAAGTGGATCCGCCGCCACATCAACGGCAAGCGCATTGCCATGGTGTTCCAAGACCCCATGACCAGCCTTGACCCAACCATGACCATTGGCAAGCAGATCATGGAGGGCATGCTCTGGCACTTCAAAATGCCCAAGGCGGAGGCCTACAAAAAGGCGCTGGAACTGCTGGAAGAAGTGGGCATCACCGATGCCGAAAAGCGGATGAAAAACTACCCGCACCAGCTGTCCGGCGGTATGCGCCAGCGCGTGGTCATTGCCATTGCACTCTCCTGCGACCCCGACCTGCTCATCTGTGACGAGCCCACCACCGCGCTGGATGTGACCATTCAGGCAAAAATCCTGGAGTTGATCCGCCGTATCCAGAAGGAGCGCGGCATCTCGGTCATCTACATCACCCACGACCTTGGCGTTGTGGCAAAGGTGGCAGACTATGTGGACGTGATGTACGCCGGCAAGATCGTGGAGACCGGTACCATCGATGAGATCTTCTATGACCCCAAGCACCCCTACACATGGGGTCTGCTGTCGGCTATGCCCGACCTTGACACCGCCGACGACCGTCTGTATACCATCCCCGGTTCGCCGCCGAACCTGCTGCACGAGAAGCCCGGCGATGCCTTTGCACCCCGCAACCGCTTTGCACTGAACATTGACGACGAGATCGACCCGCCCATGTTCAAGATCAGCGATACCCACTATGCGGCAACATGGCTGCTGGACCCCCGCGCCCCCAAGGTGGAGATGCCGCCGGAGCTCAAGGAGCGCATTGCCCGCATGAAAGCAGAAGCAAAAAAGATCGAGGAGGCGGAATAAATGGCAGCACAGAGCACGACCCCGCTGCTGAAGGTCGAAGGACTGAAGCAGTATTTCCGCGTCAATAAGAATTTCACGGTCAAGGCGGTGGACGATGTCAGTTTTGAGATCTACCCCGGCGAGACCTACGGTCTGGTGGGCGAGTCCGGCTCCGGCAAATCCACCATCGGCCGCAGCATCATCCGTCTGTACGACCCCACTGCGGGCAAAATCACCTTTGACGGGCAGGATATCAGCGGCCGTCTGAGCCATGCACAGAACAATACCCTGCGCACCCAGATGCAGATGATCTTTCAGGACCCCATGGCATCCCTGAACCCCCGCAAAAAGGTGGAGGACATCATCGGCGAGGGTCTGGATATCCACCATCTGTGCAAAACGCAGGCAGAGCGCCGCGAAAAGGTGGAAAAGATCCTTGCCAAGGTCGGCCTTGCCCCGGAGCACGCCGAGCGCTACCCCCACCAGTTCTCCGGCGGTCAGCGTCAGCGCGTGGGCATTGCCCGCGCCCTCATCATGAACCCCAAGCTTATCATTGCGGACGAGTGCATCTCGGCACTGGATGTGTCCATTCAGGCGCAGGTGGTCAACCTGATGAAGGATATCCAGCAGGAGACCGGCACGGCCTACCTGTTCATCGCCCACGACCTGTCCATGGTCAAGTACATCTCCGACCGCATCGGTGTGCTGCATCTGGGCCACCTGCTGGAGACCGGCACCACCGAGGAGATCTTCGAGCACCCCATCCACCCCTACACCCGGAGCCTGCTGTCGGCCATTCCGCTGCCGAACCCGGTGGTGGAAAAGCGCCGCGTGGCTGAGACTTATGACTATGCCACCTCCGGCATCGACTATTCCAAGGGCACCAGCCACCATTTGGAGGGCAGCCACTACGTCAAGTGCACGGATGAAGAATTTGCCAAGTGGTGTAAATAAGACCTGATAAAAAACGGGACTGCGCGTTTTTAGCGCAAATGACGGTTTGCCTTATAGAAAAAGCCCGCCCACCTGTGGGAAACCACGGTGGGCGGGCTTTTTGCGGTTTATCGTTCGTGCCGCTGTAAAAGCATTCAGAGAGCGGCGGTCTGGGGTACCAGCCGGAAGAGCATTACAGGCAGCTCGCTGTTTGCAAAATCCAGCGTATAGAGGAGCTTTCCGTGCTCTGTCTCAAACGGCAGCTCGGTCTGCGTGCCGTCCGGGGCAATGCGCACAAGCGTTTTGCCTTCCAGCAGTCCGGCGGGCAGTGCAAGCCTTACCCGTCCGGTGGGCTGCGTCAGGCTGCCTGCGGTTTCAAAGGCCACACTCAGGTATTCCCCATTCGTCCGTGCGGTCACATCCTCCGCAGAAAGGCTGCCGCTGGCAGCCCACGCCGTTGCCGCTTCGATCTTTTCCAGCTGCGCAGCGTTTTCTGCCTGCCCGCACATGGGGCAGAAGGTCAGGGGTTCGCCTTCCGCAGTGTGGAAGGTGAACTTCCGGCAATCGGTGCTGCCGATGTGCGCGCAGCCCTGCCGCAGACAATCGGCGCTCTGAGAGCCGGTTCCGTTCGGGGACCATGCACCGAACTGGTGTCCCAGCTGATCGGTCGGGTCTGCGGTGTAGCTGTCTTTGCAGCGGGAGCAGGTAAAAACAGTATAGCCGTCTGTTTCACAGGTAGGCTCTACGGTAACAGCCTGATAGTCATGGTTCAGCGCGGGCAGCTCTTTGCGGGTGGTATAGTTGCAGCCGAAGCGGGAGCAGGCTTCGTAAGCATCCCAGCCGATTTCCGTGCAGGTGGGGGCTTTTGCTGCGTGCTGCTTCAAATCATGCTGTGCGGGCAGCTCTTTGCGGGTGGTATAGCCGCAGCGGACGCAGAGGTCGTAAGCGTCCCAGCCGATTTCCGTACAGGTGGGGGCTTTTGCAGAGGGATGCACCAGAGCATGGTTATTGGGGGCTTTTTCGCCGTATTCCCCACCACACACCTCACAGACCGCTTTGGCGGTGCAGGTTGCTGTGCCGCCGCTGCAGGGTGCTGCGTTATCAACTGCGTCGCAGTTGCTGCGCTTGCATCTGCGGGTGTGCGTGCCGTCGCCGTTAGGCGTCCACTCGCCCCAGTCGTGACCGAGAATGCCGTATTTCGCGCCGCATAAGGCACAGGTTTTGCCTGTGGTGCAGGTGGGGGTTTCGGTGCCGCCGGAGTGCTCCTCAGACGGGGAATAGTAAACGCCCTCGCGGCCGCAATGGGTGCACTTGTAAAGGCCGCAGTGCCTATTGACGAATGCAACATACCCGATTAACTTGTGAATTCGATCCGCGTTTTGACATGGCTTGGTTACTTGCGCCGGAAGCTCCGCCGCTGCGGGCAGACAGGCGGCAAAAAGGGTGAGCAGTAGAAAGAAAATGGCAACTCTCGTCTTTTTCATGACTTACCTCCTTGTCATCAAACCTTGTTATCCTTTCAGATCAAACTGCACGGACAGCGATGCAAGCACGGCATCTACCACCTTCCGCGCCTCGGCAAGCATATCGATCTCCGCCACAAAAGCGATGACCTGCTCGCGCTCCTGCGCGGGGACCTGCAGCGCACTCAGGCTCATACTCAGATAGCGCCGTATTTTGCGCTCCAGCGTAAAATATGGGTCGCACCGCCGTGCCATGTAGCCGCGCATCATGCCAGCCGTGCCCAGCTCCATCTCATAGAAATCGCACTCGGCGCACCCCGGCAGATACGCGCTGAACGCCGCCTGCAGCTCCGCCGTGGTGCTGCGGTGGATGATCTCCGCCGTGGCGGGGAAGGTGTACGCCTCCACATAGATATCCCGCAGATTCTCGCTCAGCTCGGTCAGCGCCAGCTGCAAAGCCGTCTCCACCGCGTAAAGGTACACCGGCGAGGGGGCGCTTGCCGCCAGCGGTCTTACCGCGTCAAACTGCCTGCTGAACATCATGCTGATCAGCTCGGTCAGCACGCCGTCTTTGGTGCGGAAAATATTCTGGAACGACCCGGCAGAAACATCTGCTTCCTTTAAAATTTCTGCCACCTTGGTGTTCGTGTAGCCTTTTTCCAGAAAAAGCCGGACACAGGCGGTCAGGATCCGCCGTTTTGCTTCTTTGCTGTCGTATCTGCGCGCCATTGGGAATCATCCTTTTCTATAATTGGTTTCTGACCCAATTATATATTGATTTGAAAATTGCGTCAAGTAAACTTTTAAGGGCGTATTTTGGGCAGTTTGACGGTTTTCAAAAACTTGAAACATCTCATCGGGATGCGTGACTGCAAGAGGAAGTCGGAAATATGGGAAAAAGAATGCCCACTCGTCTGAGGAGTTCTCAGGGGAGTGGGCAGTTCTGTATAATGGCATTTTGTATATGTCACTTGCCACTTTTAGCATAAAGGTTGCCATTTGGGGAAAGAAGTTTCCACTTTTTATATGGCAAGTTTCTGCGCTTTCCGCATTACTTTCCACACTTTCCGTACAACTCCGTGGTGCTGTCTGCGGTCTCTGGCGGCTGCTTTTCTCCACAAAGCATGACCTTGGCAGAGAAAACGCCATTCTGATGGGTAAATGTGCTTGCACCGCCGGTCTTTTCTGCAATATGCTGGACAGACTGGATGCCGATCCCGTTTTCCTTTCGCTTGGACGAGCGGAAGAGCCCGCTTTTTTCGTTGACTTCACCGTCAAATGCGTTTTCCACTTCGACCAAAAGAAGCCGCTCGGCATGGACATACGCGGTGATCGCGATCTTGCGCCGGGCGGGGGCGGTGCGCAGGCTGGCTTCGAATGCGTTTTCCAGAAGATTAGACAGCACCAGACACAGATCGATCTCGTCCACAGGAAGCACCTGTGGTAAGTCGAGTTTGGCACAAAAGGGAACACCCTCACGCTTTGCAAGGGCACAATAATAGCCGACAACACTGTCCGCTGCACGGTTTTCGCAGAAATTCATATCCAGATCCGGGATCCGGGAGACCGTTTTTGCAAGGTAAGCCTTCAGGTTATCCAGATCTCCTGCCTCGGCCAGTGCGGAGATCTGATTCAGCTGGTGGCGCATATCGTGCCGCGCCTGCCGGGCTTCATCAATGGCGGTTTTCAGGCTTTCATAGCGCTGCTGCTGCATGGAAAGAAACTGGTTTTCCTGCTGCAATCTCGCATTCCGGTTAAGGCTGTTTGCCATCAGCAGAAAGATCGCATTGAACATGAACATCAAAAACAAAAGCGCGATGCTCATAACGATGTAGACCTGCAAGACCCGCCCTGTCCGGAGCGTTATCTGGTAGCGCGGGGTTATAAAAAGATTCAGCAGGATGAACACCATCGGAAGCACCCAGAACACATACCACGTCTGCGCAAAATTGTCATCCTCCACCATTGCGCGCACTGCGTGGGTGGCGGGATAATAGGCTGCAGCAGCGGTCAGCCAGCAGATCACGTTATAAAAAATGCAGGCGCTAAAACAGAACCACGGCTTGTCCGGCGGCAGCTGCAGCCGGATCGTGATCGCCGTACCAACGGCGCGGGACAAGCTATTCAGGCACGCAAATACCGCGCAGACCGCCAGCGCGATGGTCCCGGATTTCCAGAGAGAGAGCCGCAGCGTTTTGAGATACAGGAAAATTGTCACGATCGTTATGAGCAGCAAGGGGAACGCGGTCGAGAGACCGAAATGATAGCAAAACAGCCCGCCGCCAAGGCAAAGCCCGAACAGCAGCGGCACCTCCCATACCGCAAGCTTTGCGGAAGACTGCTTCAGATAGGAGCGCACCGGAAAATACGCGAGCAGCAGGCCGGGAAACACAACGGTAAGCTCCAGGATCGGGCGCAGAACATCCTTCAACCCACACGCCCCCTTTGCAGCAGAAATTCCATAAACGCCTGTCGGGCGGCTTTCAAAAGCTCCTGACTGACATAGACCTGGCTGCCGTCCGTCATACAGAAGGCGGCATCCTGAAAATCGGCAGCATTCTCCATATTGATGATCGTACCGCGGCCACAAACAAAAAAGCGCGGGTCCTTTTTGAGCGGCTCTGTGAACGCCTTGAAACTCTGGCGCATGGCAAGCGTTTTGCCGGCAGTGGTGCGGATATTGATGATGTGGGCGAAATGCTCGGCGGATATGATATCACGATAGCGCAAATGGATGTCGCTGCCATCCACCTTCACCGTCAAAACCGGCTCCGGGCGGGGGAGTTTTGCGAGCATTTCATCCAACAGACCGGACAACTCGGCCTCTGAAAAGGGTTTGACCAAATAATGAAATGCCCGTACCTGAAACCCCTCGAGTGCATGGTCTGTCGAGGTGGTGGTAAAAACCAGAAGACAGTCTGCGTCTGTTTTCCGAAGTTCCTTTGCCGCGTCCATGCCGCTTAAACCATCCATGTAAATATCCAAAAATGCGGCGGTAAAGCGCTGCGCTTCTTCTGCCGCCAGAAAAGCTTCTCCGCTGTCAAATTCTAAAAGCTCTGCTTCTGTACCGCGCTGGCGCAGCTGCCGTGCCAAGCGCTCCTTCAGCAGCGTGCGCTCCGTACCAAGGTCATCGACGATCGCAAATCTCATGCTGTACCAAGAAGCTATTGTTATAGCTTCCAACCTCCTTTATAAACTCTTTCATCCTGATTATAGCACAGTTGCCCGGTTCTGTCGCAGCAGAAACCGGGATTTCGTGACGGAAACCGGGCTTTCGTGCCAAACAGCTTGAAACAGCCGTATCCGCCCGTATACTAGAGACAGAGAACCTCAACAACGGCAGAAGGAAGGAGGGTCGCTGTGTATCGAATCGCCGTGCTGACAAACAGCAGGGCGCAGGAAGCTTTTTGGGCAGAGCAGATCTTGCAGTTCTGCGCCGAGCATTGTTTATTTCCCCAAATGGACTGTTACCACGATCAGGAAAGCTTTTTTGAAGCCGCGCGCTGCGAGCCGCTGACAAATGCCGTGATCGCCCTGCCGGGGGTGGATGGATTGAATGCAGTAGAGCATCTGCGCGCGCTTTGTCCCCAAACACGCGTTATCTGGTGCAGCGATCTGAATTTTTCGCTCCATGCCTTCCGGCTGCGTGCAGACTACTTTCTGCTGGAGCCAGTGACCGAAGCCGCTTTGCGGCAGGGTTTTTGTATCTGGCTGGATCAAAAAAATCCGGCAGAGCAGCGCCGACCTGACCGCAACGAACACAACAAGGAGAACGACTTATGAAAAAGAGAAAGATCATCCACTCTGCGTTGAGCTTGTCGCTGACCGCAGCATTGTGCCTTTCCATGGCCGCCTGCGGCGGTACGCAGACGCCCGCAGACAGTGTCGCCGCTTCTCAGCCCTCTGCACCGTCCGCCGTGGTGCAGCCCTCTGCTGCGGAGACGACCTCTGCGGCACTGCCTGTGAAGGCCTTGAACCCCAAGCAGGTGGAGGAAAACCCCTACATGGCCAAGAGCGATGCAAACATTCATCACGACGGCTACAACACAGATTCAACGGATGAGATCCTGCCGCTTGCGATCTATCCTGAGATCAACGTTTCCTACGAGAAAACGAACGCAAACGCTTCTCCCGCCATCTACTTTGACAGCTACGGTCATGCCGTTGTGCCGCTGCTTGGCGGCATCGCCATCCGGGATCTGAACGCCGAAGAAACAAAGACGCTCGGCTATTTCTCGCCAAAGAAGCATGACGGCGGCGGTTACGTTATCCAGAGCTCCTATACCTTCCTTGATGAATCCAACCGCATCGTCTGCCCCACGAGCAACAACCATGTGCTGATGCTCCGTGCAACAGATGAAAACGGCAATGTGCTGCCCGAATTTGAGAAGGTGCTGGACATTGATATCAAGGCTGCCGCCGAAGCCGCGCTTGGAAAAGAGCTGACGCAGAATCTTTTGTCCGTGGTCTTTGATTATGACGGAAACCTCTGGTTTGCAACGGGCGGCTTCCGCATTTATCCGCAGCGCCAGCAGCAGGGCGTCATCGGCTATATTGCCCGTTCTGCCATTGATGCGATCCTGAACGGCGAGCAGACTGACCTTTCAAAGGCTGTCTTTGTCTACGAGCTGACCCCCGGCGAGGGTGCCGAGAACGGCATCGCCGCCTCCAAGGACGGTGCGGTGGTCCTCACCAACCAGAACTGCTATCTTCTGCGCGCAGAAGAAGGCGTAGACGTTGTGTGGTGCACGCCCTACGAGAGCGCGGGTGCAAAGGTGAGCGGCGAAGGCGATAAGACCACCGGCGGCGGTCTTGCATGGGGCGGCGGCTGCTCGCCCACGCTGACACCGAACCTTGTGCTGTTTACGGATAATCAGGACACCGTAAACCTTCTTGCACTTGATATGAAGACCGGCGAGGTCGTGGCAAGCGCCCCGGTGCTGGATGACCTGCCCGAGGGCTATCAGGTAGCCGTTGAGAACTCTGCCATCGTCTATGACGACGGCAATGGCACCGTCAGCACTATCGTCTGCAACTGGTTTGGCGCGGGCAATGCAGGTCTGGCGGACCCCAACAACGACTCCTCCATCCAGAGCTACGCCAATATTTACGACCAGAACTGGCTCATGAAGGGCAACATCATGATCGCCCCCGGCATCGAGCGCATGGACACCGTAAAGACCGCCAACGGCTACGAGATGAAGAGCGTCTGGTGCCGGAACGACCTGAGCGATACCTCGATTTTCAAGCTCTCCACCGCCACCGGCTATCTGTACGGCTATGTGCAGGATGTGACCACCGGGATGTGGCAGTACATCATTCTGGACTTTGAAACCGGCGAGACGGTTTTCACGATGGATGTTTCCAACAAATACGGCTACAACAACATGGCCATTGGTATGTATGCCGGCAACAGCGGCAACGCGCTCTACTGCCCGACAGGTTATCTGGAACTGCTTCGTTTGCAGGACCGTTTCATTTATCTGCCCGAAATGCCCTACCGCAAGGTCGATCTTGATCAGGCAGCAAGAAATGTCCTCTCGCAGGAACAGTTTGCGCAGGACGGCGGCGAAGGCACCGTTGCAAGCTGGCGCAACACTGTGACCGTCCGCAACGTACATCCCAACACCACGGTAGCTTTCCGCATGAATAACCTGTCCGGCAGCACCTCCGGTCTGACCCTCTACGCCTATGGCGTGGACGGCAAGCTGGCAAAGGTCGATCCTGCACTGTGGTCGATCACAGACGAGGACGGCAAGGCTGTAACGGAACTTACCGCCGGTACGCTCTATGAGCTGCGCGTGACCGTCGCCGATGGCGGCGCTCTTGACCTGAGCGAGACGGAAAAGGAGATCAGGCTCTCCGTTGTACTCGGAAAATAAACATAAAACGCCCGCCCACCGTGTCCAAATCTCCACGGTGAGCGGGCGTTCCGCTTCCTTTTGAAGGCAGACCGCAAAGCCGATCAAGATCAGAGGATGGCGTCATCTGCCGTATAAAGCCCCAAGACCTGCGCCGGGAAGCCCCCTGCCGTCAGCAGAAACAGTGCCGCCAGCACACCCCCGCAGACAAGGCTCACATCCAGACTGCGCCACGCCTCGGTATACTCCTCCGCACCCAGAAACTGTGCGATCAGAATACCGGCAACCGTGCCGACTGCGCCGGACATCACGGAGAAAATAAGAGTGAAGTTACTGCACAGTCCCACGGCTGCAATACCGGCTTGCCAGTGTATCATCAAAGCCAATGATCTGCACATCCTCCGGGACGCGGATGCCCTGTCCCTGCAAAAACCGCATGAATTCCAGCGCATAATGCTCGGACACCGCAAACACCGCCGTGATCTTTTCGGCAAAAAGGCGGGGAAGGTTCTCGCGGTAAAACGCCATTCTCTCCCTTGCCGCAGCAGGTACCTGCCAGAACAAAGTTTCTCCCGGCGCAAAGGCGCTGCGGAAACCGTCTATCCGCTCCTTGTCCATTATACCGTATTTTATCAGTACATTCCACCGCTTTATGCAGTCACATGGGTGGCATTCTCTTTCACTGAATTGATCGTATCCATCAGCTCACTGCCTGTTTTGCCATCAAACAGGCGGGTAAACAGAATGGGTTGGTCAAAGGGTGGTTTCATCAGAACCGCTTTGCTTTCCACATAACCGTTCTGCTCGATGTAATGAATAACCTTCTGCACGAATGCGATCTGCTTTGCATTCAGAGATTCATCGTTGATGAACTTGGAAAATGCCTGCATGGCAGCATCGTGGTCCAGCTTTGCCACCTTGCGCACCAGCAGACCAAACGGAGTGTCTTTGAACTCCCGGGCATAATCTTCTTTGCTGCCCAGTTCGCTGGTGAAGATATGTTCCAGCTCGGTGTAGTCGCCCTGAGAAAGTGGAATGTTCTGGGTCAGCTTGTGGATGGCCAGTGTATCGCTGCGGTGCTCCATGATGTAGCGGTTGACCCGCTCCCGGTATTCCCCAAAGTCATAACCGGAGTCCAGCGCCTTGCCCTCGGTCTGTTCCAGTACCGGGTCGGCAAGGGCCGTGTAGACAGGCTTTTGCCCTTCTACACCGTCCACCAGAAACTTGATGAGCTCCCGCAGCTCCTGCCGCATTTCCTCAAAGCGGAGCAGATCATGCGAGGTCAAAAACTCGTCCGTCTGCACCTCGCGGATGAGGGGCAGCTTTGCCTGCACCTGCGGGATGGTAGCCTTCCCTTCCAGCATTGCCGCTGTATTGCGCAGCTGTTTCTGGGCGCGGGTCAGCCCCGGTAGACCCTCCAGCTCACAGAGCAGCAAGCCATACACAAAGTTATCGAACCGCTTGGCGGCTTCATCTTTGTCGTCCAGCGAGATGAGCGGTGCCACCTCTTTCATCAGAGTGCCCTTGTCCGTTTCGGTCAGGCTGACAAGGGCTTCCGGCATTTGATAGTGTTCCACGGCCTGTCGGTGCAGCCGCACAGATACCAGCTCCGGGTTCAGCGCTCCCACTTCGGCACGGCAGGTCTCCGTTAAGATCTTGCGCCAGTTCTGGTATTTTTCGTCCCCATAGGCTCCATCCTGCAGCGCGGCGGCAATGCGCACCTGCTTGCAGAAAATGCTCTCGGACAGGCTTTTGGTGTCCGCGCTCTCGTAGCCGTTGGGTTTCTGACGGAAAAATTCAAAGTTGCCGCAGTAGTCGAAAATCAGAAAACGCCGTTTGCCCGTATACTCGCCGTCGATGGCATCCACGCAGGCAAGGGATGGGCAGAGCCGCGTACCACGGCCAATCATCTGCCAGAACTTCGTTTTGCTGCGCACTTTTTTGAAGAACACCAGATTCACGCACTCCGGTACATCGATGCCCGTGTCCATCATATCCACTGAGACCGCAATAAACGGCGGTTTGTCCGGCTGTTTGAAATCGTCAATGATGGACTGTGCATAGGCGTCGTCGCAGACCACCCGCTGGATGAAGCCGGGATACTGCTGTTCCAGCTGCGGGTAGAGCTTGCCAAAGCGCTCCCGGATAAACTCCGCGTGGCGCTTGTTCTGGGCAAAGATGATGGTCTTGCCGATGCGGTCGCCGCCTGCCGTTTTGATGCCCCGTTCCATCAGGTCTTGCAGCACCGTGTCCACGGTGTTGGCGTTGAAGATGAACTTATTCAGCTTTTCGGATGGGATAAAGGTGGGCAGGGTGTCGTCCTCGGCAAAATCGTCCTCGTAGCGGGCCTTATCCTCCGGTGAAAGCTGGTCGTAGTGGATGCCCTCTTCTGTGAATTTCGTCTTGACCTCGTAGTTGTAGTAAGGCACTAGCACATGGTCGGTGTAGACCGCCGTATCGTAATCGTAGGCGTAGGTGGGGATGCCGTGCTCCATCTCGAAAAAGTCGTAGGTGTTGCGGTCTACATCGGTTTTCGGGGTGGCGGTCAGGCCCACCAGAATCGCATCGAAATAATCAAAAATGGCGCGGTATTTCTTGAAAATGCTGCGGTGGCTCTCGTCCACGATGATAAGGTCAAAGTGGGCGGGCGAAAACAGCGGCACGCCGTCCTTGGTCTTGGCGTTGTCGATGGCGTTGAGCATGGTGGGATAGGTGGAAAACACGATGCGCGCGGCCTTATCGTCCTTGGAGGAGCACAGGTTGCACAGCGACTGGTCGGGCAGATACTTCTTGAAGTCGTCCTTTGCCTGCTTGACTAGCGCGGTGCGGTCGGCCAGAAAGAGCACGTTGGTCACATGACCGCCCCGGCTCAGCACATCGGTCAGGCTGGATGCGGTGCGGGTCTTGCCTGTGCCAGTAGCCATGACCAGCAGATTGCGCCGGAAGCCCTGCGCGATGTGGGCGCAGACAGCCCGGATGGCGTTTTTCTGATAGTAGCGGTCGGTGATTTTGTCGTCAATTTCAATGGTGTCCAGCGGCTTTTTCTCGGTGCGGCGGTTCATCAGCTTTTGCAAATCATCCTTGCAGAACACCCCGCTCACGGCACGCTGCGGGCCGCTCTGCTCATCCCAGAAATAGGTGGTGTAGCCGTTGGTGGTAAACAGCATCGGACGGCGGCCAAATTTCTGCTCCAGACAGTCTGCATAAAGCTGCGCCTGCTTGCGCCCGATGTTGGGGTCTTTGGTGCTGCGCTTGGCCTCAATGACCGCCAGCGGCTTGCCATCCTTGCCCATGAGGACGTAATCCGCATAGCCCTTCTGCCCCAGCACGCCGTTCATGTTGTCCACTTCGTACTCCACGCGCACATCGGCGTCCGGCCCGGTGAATTTCCAGCCCATGGCCTTGAGGTCGATGTCGATGATCTTCTGCCGCGTCTCGGCCTCGGTCAGGTCGGCGGCGGTGAAACTGCGGCTCTGCTGGTTCTGCTGTTTGCTGGCCGTGTACGCCGTCGAAAGGCTCTCCACCTGCTTGCGCAACGCTTCCAGTTCGGCATCTTTTTCTTCCAGCAGGCTTTCCTGCTCACGGATCTTCCGGGTGTCCAGCTCCACCTTCTCGCCGGGGATGGCCGTTTCGTCAAAGGAGCGCTCCACATAGTCCGTGCCGTAGCAGTAATCCACCCACTGGATGAAGTCGAACAGCCCCCGCAGGCTGAACACTGCATCCGCCGCCGACACACTATGTCCTGTATGTACCGCCAGATTGCCCGCCTTCACGATGCTGGGCAGCACGCTCCACACGTCCCGGTCCACCGCAAACCGGAAACTCGGCTCATGCAGCAAGGATTGCAGGTTGTCCTTGTAGGGCATCGTGATGGTTTTATCTGCCGCATACACCCACTTCACCGCCAACTCCAACGCCTTCCGGCACCCCACCGCGCACATCGCCGGAGAGGTGGAGAACACTTTCTCGGCCTCGATGGCAGAATTGGCAAAGAGGGAATATTCGGGGCGGGTGGCTAAAAAGGCAAAGTTGGACATGGGGAGGGCTCCTTTCATCTGAATCAAATTTCCGGTTCTTTAAAAAGAAACAATTTTTCTTTTCTCCGTTTATCGTATGCAAAAAACGAACCATCTTCTAGGACCAATTTATAATTGGGAATTCTATAAGCGCCATTGTTTGTACGATTGCAATATCGTTGCGGATTCGTATTCAACCGTATTTGGCACAGGGATAACGAATTCCAAACTTTATCTGCAATAAAAACAGCTGTTCCTCCATCACCGGAAGCGGCAATTCCACCGCTTGTATATAAAAGTGAACCATCCCGAAATGGTACAATTGTTGTTACCCCATTTTTCATAAGTTCAAATACTTGTTCATCGGTTAAATTCACAGAAGCACCAGATTCTAAGACCGGTTTCATATTGGGAATATACCGGACCAGTTCAGGCCAATTATCATAAACGATTTCCAGCAATTCGCGAGAAAACCATTTGTTTCCATAGGGATGTTGCCGTACATCAATAAAATAGACCACATTTCCTTTTCGCTGAAAAAAGAGAAGCAGAGGATTTGTATATTTTTTCTTGGGATTTTTCTTTTCTAAGTGCAAGTGATATATATTCCATGCCTTCAACAAAAAATCCGATTTTTCCATAGAAGGTGAATTTATCAATTTACTCATGTAATCTGTGATAGGTTCAGCGTTTCGGAGACGATTTTCTATATCGGCAATATTTTTCTTGTCGTTCTCTGAAAGATCAGCTAGTTTTTGCGTTAGTTCTTGCGAATATATCACTTGATAATGCTGCAGAGAATCGAGCCGACGCTGCCTTATCTGAACCCAGTTCATATAAAGATGCCAGTTATCCCAATTCGGAAAAATCTGGATTCCAAGGGTTTTCAATCCTCGGCTCGAGATCTCTGCAAGGTCATGATGAAAATCCATCTTTTTTCTCCTCTCTAATAGAGAAGTTGGACACAGAAGCTCATTTTTAAGATTTCTATCACAACATTCTTTAATGAATGTTTTAGGATTCTGTTGTGACCACAATATGCACTTGTATTGTCATGCAAGCTTTACAAAAGGCTTTTCCATAGTCTGACAATTCAAAAAAGCCTGCCATCAGCAATGGCCTGTTATATGTTTGTTGTTGTCGGATGTTGTTCATCTTATCATGCATATATTTATTGTTTTCCAAAGGTTCATACAGACTTTCATCACTTAATACGACCATATTGCCGCCATTTGAAACTAAACCAAGCCGTTGCAAATTGTCAAAATAAAATCCGGTATTATATGGAACTTCACAACCGGTTAATTCGCCAACATTTGAAAAGTTCTTGACCACGCTAAAGCCAGCCTTTTTTTCATCGGTTGCGCGTAATGTAACCGTTGGCACTGTCGGATGCTGATTCATATACTTTAATATTTTTGCTTCGTCCGAAGAAAGTTGCCTTATTACGTCTACAAAACCCGGATGAATCCCGCTTTGCATAAATTTGTCCATTGAATTTGCTAAAACGGTCGCATACATTTTTAAAAGGTCTGGCTCCTCCGTAAGACTTGCATTTTGCAACACAGGCACAACTACATTCGCCTTAGGAGGAATGATGTTTTCTGGTGGGATCAATTTTAAATGTTCTTCAACCAATTTTTGCACAGTATCCAATGCTTCTTTTTGTAGTTGAGGGTAGTATTCGCGAAACATTTGAAGTGCCATCCGAGTAGCATCCGTTACCGATAGACCATAGTTGTTTACCGTGCCTGCAAAGGTATTATGATGGGAACCCAAAGCCGCAGTTTGGTTGACTTCATGATTTTCGTCCATTGTTACTTCTCCCGCTTATCTGTTTGCACACCAATTACAGTATTGTTATTGCCTGAGACTGTTTGATTGACGCTTATTTTATCCTCAGACTTTTTCTTGCTGTCTTTCTCCGGCTTTTTTATCAATCCAAAAACTCCATTGATAACTGCTACTACTACAACGCCGACCGATCCAATAATTGCAACCCAAATGGCTTCTGACATACAACAAGACACTTCCTTTTTCTTCCATTATACCGCCAAAATCCGCTGTTGCACAGCCTTTTACCCAAAATATTCCTGCATCAGTGCCTTTTTCATCAGTTCCAGCTTTTCAAGGCTTTGCTGTACGGTTTGCTTCTGCTGGTCTACACGCTCCACAAAGGCGGCAAAGTCGTTTTGCAGGGAGAGCGGCGGAACAATAAGTTTTAGTGAATTGATTGCATTGAAGTTCAGTCCCGCTTTTACTGCACTCTGATTCTTCGATGCAAATTGTTCTTTTCCCGCATCGCTTTCCATGTAGTAGGCAACGTATATAGGATTTACTTTTTCGAGATTCAGCCGGATGCAAGTTAGATGCTGGTTGATGTAAGCGCCATGCTTAGCGATTTCTTTTGGGACCACTCCTGTGCGCCCCAAGTCCGCAGTGATGCTAATAAGTAAATCATTCTCCTGTACTTTTGTACGTTTGGCTTCAGCATTATCTGGCGGTATCACATACTGGACATCTTGAAGTGTTATTCTACAGTTCTTTACATTCTTTATTGTGATAAAATATTCGCCGTTATCCGTAAAATACTGCGACCATCCGCGAGAACCAGATGTAAGGAACAAAATATATTCTGAAAGACTATTACAAGGAAAATCATACGGGTTAAGTTTGGCATCTCCAAACATCTCCACAAACCTCGCCTTTACCAGCTCGTCCAGCCTTGCAAGCTGCTGTTTACGGAGAGAAATCAACTCGGTTACTTTATCTAGCACTTCAACAACATGATTTTGTTCATCACTTGATGGGATTTTGAAATTTAATGCCTTTATCCATTTGAAGTGCCGATTGTATCCTGTATTTGGAATGTCTGCATGAGCAAGCTGATAAAACAGATATTTACAATTTGTATCTTTAGAAACCGGACAAAGTAGTTTCACACCGTCAGCTCCCAAGAAGCACGGTTTATCTATGTACTTAACAATTCTTGTATGGTCACCAAAAACAATGGTTGGAACATCCTCAAACAAGCCATCATCTGAGTCATAATATCCTGCAATATCATTTTGCCCTTGGTCAATGATTGGGTATTTGCCGTTTTCTAAATATTCACTTGTCGGAATTTTTGTTCCCAGTTTTGTACAGTCTTTTAATACCTCATCAAAACTCGCCATCACACCATCTCCTCCAACTCTGCCAAACCCTTGGTGATCTCCATTTCCAGCTCATGCAGGTCAGCCAGAATTTCCGTAGTCGAAGGATACTCCACCGGCACATACTCCGTCTCTTTGTACTTATTGATGGATAAATCGTACCCGTTGGCAGCAATTTCTTCTTTTGACACAAAGAAGCTCTGCTCGGTGCGCTTGCGGTCGGTTTCGGCGTTGAGGTTATGGAACCGGGCGATGATGTCCGGGATGTCGTTTTCCTTTACTTCAATGCGCTTATCGTCCAGCGAGAAGCCGTCGGCTTTCATATCGTAGAACCACACCTTGTCGGTGCCGCCCGCGCCGGTCTTGGTAAACACCAGCACCGCCGTAGACACGCCTGCGTAGGGCTTGAACACGCCGGAGGGCATGGAAATGACCGCCCGCAGCTGATGGTTTTCAATGAGTTCTTTTCGGATGCTCTGGTGCGCCTTGCTGGAACCGAACAGCACGCCGTCCGGCACGATGCAGGCGCAGCGTCCGCCGGTTTTGAGCATCCGCAGGAAGAGCGCAAGGAACAAAAGCTCCGTCTTTTTGGTGTTGGTGACGGCTTTCAGGTCATCGTTGATGCTTTCAGCATCCACAGTGCCCTTGAATGGCGGGTTCGCAAGGCAAACGGTGTACTTGCTGCAAATGGAGTTTTGCTTCGATACGCTATCCTTGTAGTCGATTTCCGGGTTTGTGATGGAGTGGAGCATCAGGTTCATGGCCGAAATGCGCAGCATGGTGCGGTCTGTGTCAAAGCCGGTGAACATCGGGCCGGCAAAATGCTGCCACTGCTCCGAGGTCATGCTGTCCTCGTAGTGGGCGCGGAGGTACTGCGCACTGGACACCAGAAAGCCCGCCGTGCCGCAGGCGGGGTCGCAGATAAAGTCGTTCGGCGTAGGCTGCACCAGCTCCACCATCATGTCGCGGATGTGTTTGGGCGTGCGGAACTGGCCGTTCTGCCCTGCTGTTGCCAGCTTGCCCAGCATATACTCGTACAGGTCGCCCTGCATATCAAGGTCGGCAATGTCGTGGGTGTAAAGATCCTCCAGCCCGGTGATGATCTTTTGCAGCACCTGCGGCGTGGGGATCAGGAACATGGCATCGTCCATATACCGCGCAAAGGCGGTGTTGCCCTCGTCCGGGCGGGTGGGGTCGTCCTCGATTTCCACCAGTTCGCCGTTCGCATCAAAGTCCGGCAGACGGCCATATTTCATCTTTTTGATGGCCGGGAACACCCGCTGCTGCATGGTCAGGAAAATTTCGCGGGAGTCCTTATCCTTAAAGCGGCTCCACCGCATAGACTGCCCTGCCGCGCTGGCCGGGAAGATGTGCTCCATCTTCTCGCCCGCCATGCTCTCGAACTCTTCGGTGGCAAGTTCCTTTTCATCCAGCGACCGGATGAACATGAGATAGGTCAGCTGCTCAATGACGGTCAGCGGATTGGTAATGCCGCCTGCCCAGATGTCTGTCCAGATTTTGTCTACCTTATTTTTAATGGCTCCTGTTACCATGCGTTCCTCCTGAATATTTGCCAATCGCAAACGCTTTGTATCTTGAATTTTTGGTGATAATATCACAATTTTATTATAGCAGTGTACGATTGCATTTTCAATGTAGAGTGTTTAGCAGAAGTGCTTTCTTGATCACAAGGCAAGAAAGCAGTGAAACGTTAAAACAGCAATTTGCGATATACAATTCAACGCGGTTGCTGTTGCATGAAGAAGTTGAATTGCTATAAAACGGTAAAGTGGATTTTATCTGCTTTGCCGTTTTTTCTTTCCATCTGGACTCCAACATGCCTTTGTGCTATTCAGCGATTCCATCGCGCAGCCTGCGCCGGGACGGTGCAGATTTGAAAGGGTTTGGGATTTCCCAACAAGCATTTTGCAGAGCAAAGTTCGCGTTTGCGCAGCAGAGCGGAGCAATGAAAGCCCCGGTGGAGCTTTTAAGTGACAGAACGGTCTTGCGCAGCAAGATGGAGGGGCTTTGCCCCGACAAGCTCGGCTCACGATGCACAGAATGCAGACAATGCAAGGAAAAACACGGCTTTCCCGCCGGTGTGCAAAAAGTGTGCAAAAGTGTGCAGAACCCCAGAAAAAGAAAAATCCCACGAAGAATCTTACAATTCTTCGTGGGATTTTGGTGCGCTCGAGGGAACTCGAATCCCTGGCCCTCTGATTAAAAGAATCAAAGGTGCATCATTCGTCAAATTTCAAAAGTTCGAAGAAACGTTATTTTTGTCGTATCATCGCAAAACACGCCTTTGTACATACCGCATTGTTTGCATACAGTGTAATGCTTTGCGACCGTTATCCAGCTATTCAGGTGTGCAAAAAGTGTGCAAAAATGTGCAGACGGGCAAAACAAAGCCCAATGGACAAATCAATCACCGGTTTTATGGCAGGGTTTAGGACATCCGAACAGACACCGTTTGATATAGAAATGAGGTTCACCATGAATAAACTGCTTTCCTGCCGCCATTGAGAAAAAACAATCCCCACAGCCGCAAAAAGGACTGTAGGGATTGTTTTTATGGTGAAGGAGAAAGAGAATAACGTGTTAACCCTTGTCCGCGCCGGAGGTGATGCCCTCGACGTAGAACTTCTGCATGATGACAAACAGGATGGAGATGGGGATGGACACCAGCACACCGCCTGCACAGAAGAGCGCAAAGTAATTGTTGATCAGGGTCTTTTGCAGCATATTATACAGACCGATAGCCACTGTCCAGTCGGCAGAGACGCCCGAATTCAGGATCATTTTTGCCATCACGAAATCGGTCCATGGAACCATGAAAGAACTGATGATGGTATAGACCAGGATCGGCTTGGACATGGGCAGAACGACCTGAAAGAACACACGGGCGTCGGATGCGCCGTCCAGCTTGGCGGCTTCCCGCAGGGAGATGGGGATGGTATCAAAGAAGCCCTTGCAGATCAGATAGCCCAGACCGGACGAACCGGCATAGACCATGATAAGACCGGCATAGGAGTTGGTCAGATTCAGATATTTCAGGACGAAATAGACGGCGATCATTGCCAGCACGCCGGGGAACAGGTTGACGCTGACAGAAAGGTTCTGGATCAGCTTGCGCCCCTTGAAGCGGCAGCAGCTCAGCGCGTAGGCTACCATCAGCACAAAGCAGGTGGAGATAACGCAGTTGAAACAGGCCACCACAAGGGTGTTGGTAAACCAGCGCGGGAACTGCGCCACAGAGTCCGGGTGGAACAGAATGTTGACATAGTTGCGCAGTGTGTAACTGGCCGGGAAGAACTGTCGCACATTGATGCCCCGGTCTGTGGAGAAGGATGTGACCAGAAGCCACAGAATGGGTACCAGCCAGATAGCTGCCAGCAGGGCCAGCAGCAGATGCCGCAGGATGCTGTGGACTGTGCGGAGGATACGCCCGCGGCGCAGCTGCGCTGCGGTCTCTGCCCGGCGTGCCGGAGAAACAGTTGTCTGTGTCAAGAGAACGTCGCCTCCTTTTTATTGAGGAACCGGAAGCATACCAGCGTGAACACGGCACAGATGATGAACACCATAATGCCAATGACAGCGGCCATCTTGTAGTTGTACTGCTCCTGTGTCAGGCGGAACAGCCATGTGACCAGCAGATCCACCTCTTTTGCACTGGAGGAAGCCAGCGCCTGATCCTTGGTGATATAAACGTCCTGCGTGAGCAGGTAGATGACGTTGAAGTTGTTGACGTTGCGCACAAAGTCCGTTACCAGCGCCGGCCCCTGCACACTGAACAGATAGGGCAGCTTGATGTGGATGAAGCTCTGCCACGGCGATGCACCGTCGATGGTGGAGGCCTCCAGCATATCGGTGGGAATATTCATCAGCACACCGGTGGCAATGAGCATCTGGTAGGGCACGCCCACCCAGATGTTGATGAGGATGATCATGAACTTTGCCCAGTGCTGGTCGGTCAGGAAGGGAATGTGGTTCATGTTCTGCCCCAGCAGACCGATGGCCTTTAAAAAATCGGTCACGCCTGCATTGGCCATCATGGTGTTGAAGATGCCGGCGTCCGAGAAGAAGTTGCGCACCAGCAGCAGGGTGACGAACTGCGGCACCGCAATGGTGATGATGAACAATGTGCGCCAGAGCTTTTGGCACTTGGTCTTTTTGTTGTTGATGAGCATGGCCAGAAATACGCCGCCGAAGAAGTTGGTGAAGGTGGCAAAGAACGCCCACACCAGCGTCCAGCTGAGCACCCGGCCAAAGGCGTAGCTGAAGGTCAGGCTCAGCGACTGCCCGCCAAACAGAGAAGCAAAGTTAGCCAGCCCCACCCATGTAAACAGGGCGGCGGGAGGCATGTGCTGCTGATCGTAGTTGGTAAAGGCAACAGCGATCAAAATGAACAGCGGGATGATGGTGAACACCACCACACCCAGCACCGGAAGGGTGAGCAGGGTAACGTAGAACTTTTCGTTCAGGTACAAGGTGATATCCTGCCGGAAATTGTTGGGCTTTTTGCCAGCGGCCTTCTGCGCCTGTAACGCGTAATTGCTCTGCACCACCAGCATGGCAGCAGCGATCAGCGTTACAATGACCACCAGTGCGATCACGCTGAGCAGCAGGATGGCAAACGAGTTGTCGTAGTTGTTGACCTCGTTCTTTAAGGTAAGGGGGTTGAACTGCATCTCCATCTGCACCGTGCCCAGCGTGCCGAACTTTTTCAGCGCAGGAATGCCGGAGGTGCCCAGAAAATACAGTCCCAGCCCCTGCACCAGCGTTACCAGCAGTGCCTTGATAAGCTGGCCGTGGCCAATGTAGCCCAGACCCCAGACAAAGAGGGACAGCTTTGTAAAAATATCTCCGTGAACAAATGCGTGACCGAACTTCTGAAGGAAATTCGGCTCCCGGCCATCTGCCCGCAAGGGTGGTGTAAGGACTATTTCTGCCACAGAAGTCAACTCCTTTCTTGGTATGCAGAGGGGGTTATAGCAAACAGGATGTTAGGTTGACGCCGATTTCTTGTATTGCGATAAAAAGCGGGCACACCGCATTCTGCTGCGTGCCCGCCGGGAAAAACCGGAACTTACTGTGCCACAGGTGCGGTGATGCCGGCCACAGCGTCATCCACCAGCTGCTGGGTGGTCTTGCCCTGCGTGTCGCCGGAGGCAAGGATCTCGCCCAGGCTTGCGGCGGAGCTCCAGTAGTTTGCGCCTACCCGCTGCAGGGTAGCGTAGGAGCTCTGTTCAGCCAGTGCGGCAATGGCGGGTGCAGACTGCACAGCCTCGGAAGCATTGGCGTTGATGTTGGAGGGACCCAGCTTGCGGTCGTTGAAGCGCTTGCTCTGGTTGTCCTCGTTGGTGATGAAGTCGGCCAGCATCATGGCAACGCCCACGTTGGCGCTGTGGGGGTTGACGCCCACCAGCTTGTAGCCGGAGAAGGAGCCCATCTGGACCTGCTCGCCGTTCAGGGTGTAGGTCGGCAGCTTGGTGGCGGCGTAGCCCTCGCCCCAAGCCTCCTCGGCGGTGCTGGCGTTCCAAGTACCGGAGATGGCGGCGCAGCAGCTGCCGTCCTTGATGGCAGAAACGATATCAGCATCTGCGCCGGACTTGAAGCCGGGGTTTGCGGCGATATCCAGAATGGCCTGCGTTACGTCTGCGCCGGGAGCCTCGTTCCAGTTGCAGACGGTGTTGATACCGTCATCTGCCAGCGTAGCCACCAGACCGGCACCGGCGTAGAAGCTGTAAATGTACCATGCATCGTTCACGCTCATCATGAACTTTTTGCCGGCAGCTGCAGCCTTTTCCAGCATGGTGTCCACGCTCTGCACATCCTCGGCGCTCAGAACGCTTGCATCATAGTACAGGAAATAGCCATTGTCGGCGGTCATGGGGTAGGCGTAAAGTTTGTCGTTCATGGTGGCAGCGCCCACAGAGCCGGGCAGGTTGCGACTCTTCACGTCATCCGGGTTCAGCAGCACTTCCTGCAGCGCACCGGCATTCACCAGCTCGTTCAGCTGGTCATCGGCAAAGGCAAAAACGTCTGCGGCAGACTCCGGGTCAGCCAGAACGGTATCCTTTGCGCTGGACTCAGACTGCACGCCGATCTCGATGGTCACGTTGCCCTTGTCCGCATTCTGCTCGATAAAGGCATCTGCCATCTCGCGCAGCATGGTCTGATCCTCTTCGGCACCCCACATGGTCAGCTTCACATCGCCCCAGCTCTCCGCAGCAGAGGCAGCCGTACTGGAAGCGGCAGCAGAGGAAGCGGTGCTGCTGGAAGAACCGCCGCAGGCGGTCAGCACACCGGCAGCAGCCACAGTGCCCATGGCTGCAAGGAAGTTACGGCGGGAAATCAGCTTTTTCATGATCCAGTTCTCCTTCGTTCTCAATCCGAAATCTTCGGCTGCTCTTTGTTGCGCTTATAAGTTGCGCACATCCGAGCAGCTATTTTTCTGTACCCATAGGATACCGCATTCTTTTGCTCACGTCAATGGACGAAATTCACGGTATTGTTGAGTCGAAACTGGAAAAAGTGACGGTAAAATTAGGATACATGGGCAAAAGCGCGCAACTTTAGCGCAACCTTTGCCATGCAAAGAGCAAAAATGCCCGCTCCGGGAAAGGAGCAGGCACAAAAAGCGCGTTATTTGATGCTGTGGGAGCGTTCCCTCCACTTGGTAGAATCCCGCAGGATGACCTGATGGCCTTCCAGCTGCCGCATGACGATCTCTTTTCCGGCCAGCCGGTCCAGCAGCATCCGGCAGGCGGTCTTACCCAGCTGCTCTGCATCGTACTGCACCGCCGAAACAGACGGCGTGATGCTGGCAAGCATGGAACTGTCGTACAGGCTGGCCACTCGCAGATCGTTGGGCACGAGGATATGCCGCGTCCGCAGCTCCCCCATGACCTCAAAGGCGATCTCATCATCGCCGCAAAGGATGCAATCCGCCTTCTGCTCCAGCGCAGCCTCCAGTGCATCGAGCGTCTGCCCGGCAGATTCCACACCGGAATGAACGAGCCGCTGGTCTACTGGCACACCAAATTCCGCGAATCCACGCAGATAACCGCGTATGCGATCGGTGTTGACGGCGTAGATGGTACTGCCCACCAGCAGCGCGATCCGCTTGGCGCCCAGCTGCAAAAGGATGCGTGTCATCTCGCAGGCAGCCGCGACCTGATCGTTGTCTGCCTGCGGGATGGTCTTGTCCTCGCTGCGTCCGATGAGCACAAAAGGTGTCTCGTATTGCCGCAAAAGTTCGATGCAGGGATCATCCGCCATGGCGTAGGTCAGGATCACGCCGTCCACCTTGTGGTTGGCCAGCTGCCGCTGCAGCTGCGAATACTCGGTGCTGGAGGCGTAGCAAAGCATCAGGTCATAGCCGCGCTGGTCTGCCATGATGCAGATGCCGCCCATGCACTTGCGCAAAAAGGGCAGATCCAGCGTAATAAAGCGCTGTGGCACGATCATGGCAATGTTGTTGGTGCGCACCTTTTCGCCGCCCTGCGGGGCGGCAGGCTCGGTGCGGGTGCGTCCTAGATAGGCATATACCTTGGCGCGGGTCTCCTCACTGATGCGTCCCTTTCCGGAAAGTGCGCGTGATACCGTTGTTTTAGAAACACCAAGCGCATCGGCCACCTGCTCGATCGTCATTTTTTCGGTTTCCTTTGCAGCCACAGGATATCCTCTCCTTTTCACAGAACTGCGCAACAGTGCGCCACCCCAGCATACCGGGATAAGCCCGCTTTGTCAAGTACGAAAGCAAACAAAAAGCGTTCTGCTTTTTCGGCAGAACGCTGAAAGTTGATGCTTTTGCGCCTTACAGGACCTGCTCGCCGTTTTTCCAGACGGCCGTTCCGTAACGGTTCAGCGCAACACCGCCTACTTCGACCGGATGTTCATTGCAGTTCTGTACAAAGACGAACGTACCGCGCCGCGCGGCCAGAACGCCGTCCGGCAGAGCTTCCGGCCATGCCGGGGTCAGGCCGACTTCCTTTACAGCGGCACGATAAAATGCGCGATAGAGCGCTTCATCGAACCGACTTGCCAGATAATAGGCACGGCCTTTTCCGTAAGGATGGACGGCGACCGCAGGGCAGTTTGCATAATAGTCCTCGGCATAAACGCTCAGCGGTGTGGCAGGGTCGGTGTCGTTCAGACTTGCGACCTCGCATAGGACCGAAGCCTGCGTTTCCGGCAAAGTGGAATCGTCCATCGGGGTGCAGCGGCAGGTTTCGCCGTCATACATTCCGTCGATCTCAGTGCGGCGCAGGCCCAGCAGGTCGGTCAAGCCGTAGGGCGTGTCACCCAGACGGCACAAATCGCTTTCATCCACCACACCGGTCCAGTATGTAACCACGACCGTACCACCATTCCGGGCAAAATCACAGAGTTTTTGGGCAAAGGCATCGGTCAGCAAATAAACCATCGGAACAACGACCAAGCCATAACCCGTCAAATCGGATTCCTGATTCACGAACTCCACCGCAATGCCTTCCCGCGCAAGAGCATTGTAGTGCAGCTTCAGCTCGTCCCAGTAGCCCATCCCTGCATTGCGCGGGCCGCAGGAACCTTCCAATGCCCACTTGTTTTCCCAATCGTGGACGATCGCCGCCTGCTTCTCGCGGCAGACTGTTGCAATCTCCGAGAGCGCTTCCAGCTTTTGGCCCACACCGACTGTTTCCCGGAAGGGACGGGCATCCTCCCGGCCATCATGGCCGACGACTGCACCATGGAACTTTTCTTCAGCGCCGCGGCTGGCTCGCCACTGGAAGTAAAGCACACTGTCCGAACCATGTGCAACCGTCTGCAGAGCCGCAAGCTCCGCAATGCCGGGGCGCTTCTGTTTGGAGATCGGCTGCCAGTTGGTAAAGCTGGGGCTGGATTCCATCAGCAGGAAGGGCCTGCCCTTCATGGAGTAATACAGGTCGTGCATCAGGGCCGTATCCAACGCTGTTTCTTCCACTGTTTCGCTGGGCTTGTGCCATGTGGGATAGTTGTCCCAGCTGGCCACGTCGATCTCCTTGGACATTTTGAAATAGTCGATGCCATCAAACCGGTACATCATGTTTACCGTGAACTTTGCATCCGGCGCAAATTCTTTCACGGTATCACGCTCATATTTCAAAAAATCAATATGCCGGTCACTGACAAAGCGCTTCCAGTCCAGCGCAAGGCCCTGCACGGCATTTTCCCCCTGCGGGGCAGGGCTTTCGATTTGTTCCCAAGCGGTGTAGTCGTGGCTCCAGAACCGGGCGTTCCATGCCTTGTTCAAGGCGTTCAAAGAGCCATACCGTTCCTTGAGCCAGCAGCGGAACGCAGCCTGACACAGCTCGCAATGGCAGTCACCGCTCATCTCGTTGGAGATATGCCAGAGCAGGACAGCCGGGTCATTGCCGAACCGCTGTGCCAGCTTCTGGTCGATGATGCGGACTTTTTCCCGGTAGACCGGCGATGTATAGCAGTAATTCTGCCGCCGGTTGTACAGCTCCCGAACCCGGTCTGCCCGGACTCGGCGCACCTCGGGGTATTTGTGTGCCATCCAAGCAGGGCGGGCCGCACTGGGCGTTGCAAGGATCGTATAGATTCCATTGGCATACAGGTTATGGATGATGTCAGCCAGCCAATCCAGCTCAAATACCCCCTCCTGCGGTTCCAACGTGGACCATGAGAACACACCCAGCGTCACAGTATTAACGTGTGCCTTTTTCATCAGTTCGATGTCCTGCGCCAGAATATCGGGCCGGTCCAGCCACTGTTCCGGGTTGTAGTCTCCGCCATGAAGTAATCTGAGCTGCTGCATGATAGCGGCCTCCTTTGGTTGCGCAAATTGCGCAACATTTTTACAGGATAAAGTTGCGTTCGATACAGAGTATAGCAAGAACCTCCACAAGATGCAATGCGGCTTTATGGAATTTCGTTGCAATAAGCTGAACGTTTGATGCGGCACAAGAAACCATCCATGGATGCTTTGGAAAATTCCACAACGTTCATGGGGGATTTATAGGCAGGTTGTCAAAATGCAGAAATACATTGATTGAACGGGAAAGCGCTTGAACGCCATGCTATAAGTCCTACGATCACCGCTTTATCACAATAAAATTTACAAAACCATCTTGACGCACCTTGTAAACCTTGACACTCTCTGTCACAAATTCCACTGAGCTTGTCGGGGCGAGGCCCGACAAGCTCTGCTCACGATGCACAGAATGCAGACAATGCAAGGAAAAACACGGCTTTCCCGCCGGTGTGCAAAAAGTGTGCAAAAGTGTGCAGAACCCCAGAAAAAGAAAAATCCCACGAAGAATCTTACAATTCTTCGTGGGATTTTGGTGCGCTCGAGGGAACTCGAATCCCTGGCCCTCTGATTAAAAGTCAGATGCTCTACCGGCTGAGCTACGAGCGCATATTCTGCGGCAAAACAATACCGCCGAATAATATTACCACAATTGGCTGCAAAATGCAAGAGCAGCGCTCAAAAAAGCGGAAATTTCGGTTTTATACAGAAAAATCACTCAAAAAACCTTTGCGCCCGGCGCTGCAGCAGCTCCACCAGCAGTCCGGTATAGATGCTGACCATCGAGGGCGTCTCGCCCAGATCCATCGCCTTGCGCTGGGGCAGGTCGGCTAAGCGCCCCTTGTACAGGCACTTCAGCTGGGGCAGCAGGGTATAGTCGTTGGGGTGCATCAGGGTGCTGTCCTTGGGCAGCGCCAGCGCACCGCTTTGTTCCAGCACTTCGCTGACGAACTGAGAGCAGAAATAATGCCGGCGGCGCTGCCAGCGGATATGCAGCCCGCACAAGATCAGCCCCAGCGTGTTGAAGCTGTACTCCTCGCTGTGACGCATGAACTCCTCGGCGCGGCACAGTGCGTGGGAATAGGCCTCATCGGACACCTCCAGCGCGTACAGCGCACAGGGGGCGTCGTCCCGCAGACGGAAAACGCCTTTGTTCAGGTATTCTTTGCTGGGGCCCGCTGGGAACATGGTGTAGCCGTTTTTGCGGGTGGAGCTGTACAGGCAACTCAGCTCTGCATCAAAGGCCATGGAGGCGTGGGTATAGCTGGAACCGGTGGCGGCATAGACCAGTTTGGACAGCAGCGTGCCGGAGCGGGTGAGCAGAATGTAGATGGTTTTCATGGCAGTTTCCCTTATGTCAGCCCCCGGCAAAGGGGGAAAAGTATCATCTATATACAGAACCAGTATAGCATAAGTAAGGTCCCTTTACCACTAAAACGTTTCTTCTGGCCAAAATATTGCAAAAAAAGGGCAAAAACAGCAGCCCAAAGCTGTTTTCAGGGCTCTGGGCTGCTGTTTCTCACAAGTTCTTGAAACGGTCAGCGGCACCCTGCTACAGGGGCCTCTCCATTTAGCCGTACAAAAATCGCTCTCCCCGGAACTCAGTGCTTTGTCGCCGACCACCCATGGCAGTACCGGAGCGACTCTCCCTCGTCCACAGTCCATGTGCCGGACTTGTATCCGCAGGAACCGCAGACCTGGTAATACGTAGTATGCTGATAATAGACTTCGTCCGTCCCGTGGGGATAATGGATGCATTTTACTTCCTCCGGTCCGGTCTCAAACGTGTCTTTTTTTGGGGTTACGCAAGACATTTTCCCACAAGCGTCGCACTCACTGCTCCTGGCAGGAACCGGCTCTGCCTCCTCCAAGGCCTCCTCGGACGTGGAAGCCGCCGTTTCTTCCAATGGATCATCGTCATAGCTTTCTGCATCCGCAAAGCCTACCAGGCAAAGGGTCAGGGCCAAAACCATGGCCAGCAGGATCGGGGCGATCTTTTTCATAGAAAAGCACTTCCTCTCTTTCGGTATGTTGGTTTCTGTTTCTCGGAGAGTCCTCTCTAGATTTATTGTACCACACTGCTTTGTTTTTTCAACTATCATATTGTTTTTTGTATCGTTTTTGCGTTTTCCCGGGTTTACACCGAAGGGCTGCCTGCTGTGGTCTTTTGCCCCACCGCAGCCGGGGTCCCACCTTGCATCCCGGTTTGTCAATCTTTTATCAAAATGTCGGTTTTTCCTCTTCCCGCCTTATTTTTCACAGTCTGCGTCCCTGCAAGGCTTCGTGAAATTACTTTATGCGGGAAAGCTTGTTTATGAAATTTGTTTCTTTTTTGCAAACAGAACCTTCCATTTATTGCTTTTGGAAAGCTTTTGTGTATAATGGTAGACAGGAGAATTTGCATTGCATCGTTCTGTGCTGTCTCCCCCTTATGCGGTGTCCGTACCATAAATGGCGCTGCATCTCCTACACAGAGTTATGTAAGGATCAAACGAAAGTAGAGGTACGCAAATATGGCAAAGTTGGATCTTACCAAGTATGGCATCACCGGCACGACTGAAGTTGTGCACAACCCCTCCTACGAGCAGCTGTTCACCGAGGAGACCAAGCCCGAGCTGGAAGGCTACGAGAAGGGTCACGTCAGCGAGCTGGGTGCTGTGAACGTGATGACCGGTATCTACACCGGCCGTTCTCCCAAGGATAAGTTCATCGTGATGGACGAGAACTCCAAGGACACCGTGTGGTGGACCAGCGATGAGTACAAGAACGACAACCACCCCGCTTCTCAGGAGGCTTGGAAGGCTGTCAAGGAGATCGCTCAGAAGGAGCTGTCCAACAAGCGCCTGTACGTCGTGGATGCTTTCTGCGGCGCCAACAAGGATACCCGCATGGCAGTGCGTTTCATCGTGGAAGTGGCCTGGCAGGCACACTTCGTTACCAATATGTTCATCCGTCCCACCGCTGAGGAGCTGGAGAACTTCGAGCCCGATTTCGTTGTTTACAACGCTTCCAAGGCTAAGGTCGAGAACTACAAGGAGCTGGGCCTGAACTCCGAGACTGCTGTGCTGTTCAACATCACCAGCAAGGAGCAGGTCATCGTCAACACCTGGTACGGCGGCGAGATGAAGAAGGGTATGTTCTCCATGATGAACTACTTCCTGCCGCTGAAGGGCATTGCTTCCATGCACTGCTCTGCCAACACCGACAAGAACGGCGAGAACACTGCCATCTTCTTCGGCCTGTCCGGCACCGGCAAGACCACCCTGTCCACCGATCCCAAGCGTCTGCTGATCGGCGATGACGAGCACGGCTGGGACGACAACGGCGTGTTCAACTTCGAGGGCGGCTGCTACGCTAAGGTCATCAATCTGGATAAGGAGTCCGAGCCCGATATCTACAACGCCATCAAGCGCAACGCTCTGCTGGAGAACGTCACTCTGGATGCCGAGGGTCACATCGACTTCGCTGACAAGTCCGTCACCGAGAACACCCGTGTGTCCTACCCCATCAACCACATCAACAACATCGTGCGTCCCGTTTCTTCTGCTCCCGCAGCAAAGAACGTGATCTTCCTGTCTGCTGACGCCTTCGGCGTTCTGCCCCCGGTCTCCATCCTGACCCCGGAGCAGACCCAGTACTACTTCCTGTCTGGCTTTACCGCAAAGCTGGCAGGCACCGAGCGCGGCATCACCGAGCCCACCCCCACCTTCTCCGCTTGCTTCGGTCAGGCTTTCCTGGAGCTGCACCCCACCAAGTACGCTGAGGAGCTGGTCAAGAAGATGAAGGCCAGCGGCGCAAAGGCTTATCTGGTCAACACCGGCTGGAACGGCACCGGCAAGCGCATCTCCATCAAGGATACCCGCGGCATCATCGATGCAATCCTGAGCGGTGCTATCAACGAGGCTCCCACCAAGAAGATCCCCTACTTCGACTTTGAGGTTCCCACCGCTCTGCCCGGTGTCGATCCCGCTATCCTCGATCCCCGCGACACCTACGCAGATGCCGCTCAGTGGGAAGAGAAGGCAAAGGATCTGGCTGGCCGCTTCGTGAAGAACTTCGCCAAGTACGAGGGCAACGAGCACGGCAAGGCTCTGGTCTCCGCAGGCCCCCAGCTGTAAGCTGAAAACCGCATTTTTCTTCTGAACTCCATATAAAATAAGCGCCCGCCCCGTGGTTTTTGCTCAAACCATCGGGCGGGCGCTTTGCTGTTTGTCTTTGCGTCCTTTCCGTAAAAAAGGGACAGCGGAGTGCCCGCAGGCGCTCCGCTGTCCCTTTTTCAAAACGATAATTCAGCCCAGCAGCTCCAACACACCGGCCTTGGGGCGGGCACCCACGGCCTGACGCACCAGCTTGCCCTGCTCGAACACCAGCAGGGTGGGGATGCTCATCACCCCGAACTGTGCCGCCAGATCCGGCTGCTCGTCCACGTTCACCTTGCCCACCTTTACATCGGTGCGCTCCTCGGCTACCTCGTCCACCACGGGGCTCAGCATCCGGCAGGGACCGCACCAGCTGGCCCAGAAGTCCAGCAGAACCGGCTTTTCGCTGTGGAGCACTTCCTGTGCAAAGTTTTCCTTGGTAATGTTGATGACTGCCATATTTTTTCCCTCCTGAATGGGTGTTGTGTTTTACTGACAATATCAGTATACCCCATACGCCGCCTGCTTTTCCGTGACCGGGTCACGCAGACACAAAAACAGCTGCTCCGGGCGCACCCGGAGCGGCTGTTTTTGAAGGAGGTAATGAGGTAAATGAATAAGGATATCTCCCAACGCTTATCCCGGGGTGCAGGCCCCGGACAGGCGCTCAGGCGAAGAAGGAAATAACCAGAGCCACGAGGAAGCCCACGCCGCCCACCAGCGTTTCCATAATGGTCCAGGTCTTGAGGGTGGTCTTTTCGTCCATGCCCACAAGGCTCTTCACCAGCCAGAAGCCGGAGTCGTTGAAGTGGGAGCAGACAGTGGAGCCGCCTGCAATGGCAGCGGTGACACAGGCGAGGCACAGCGGGCTCAGCGCGCTGATGCCGGGCATGGCGGAGATGATGCCTGCTGCCATGGTCATAGCCACGGTAGAGGAACCCACCGAGATACGCACCAGCGCAGCCACGATGAAGGCAACCAGCACCAGCGGCAGGCTGGCGTTTGCCACGGCGTTGCCGATGACATCGCCCAGACCGGAGTTCTGCAGCATATAGCGCAGCACGCCGCCGCAGGCAGTGACCAGCAGGATCATGCCGGTGGGCTCCAGAGACTTGGTCATAATCTTTTCCAGCTGGACGTTGGTGTAGCCGTGACGGGTGCCCAGCAGATACATCGCAGCGATGGTAGCCAGCAGCAGCGCCATGAAGGGCTCGCCGAGGAAGGCCAGAACGGGCTGGATGCCGGCCAGTGCGGGCACCACCTTTGCCACGGAGTTTGCGATGATGAGCAGCAGCGGGATCATGATGATGCCCACGATGGTGCCGAACTTGGGCAGCTTGCTCTCGTCAATGTCTGCCTGCTGTGCCACGTGCTCGGGGACTTCGATCATGTACTTTTTGCCGCAGATGCCGCCCCAGATGGGACCGGCGGCGATCATGGCAAAGATGCCGCAGAAGATGCCGATGAGGATGACCCAGCCAAGGTCAACGCCCAGCATGGTAGCCACCAGCACGGGGCCCGGCGTGGGAGGGATGAAGGCGTGGCCGACCGCCAGACCGGCCAGCAGGGGAATGACGTAGTACAGCACAGAGCGCTTGGTGCGCTTTGCCAGCGAGAAGGCCAGCGGGATGAGGATGATCAGACCGGCATCAAAGAACACCGGCATGGCCACCACCAGACCCGTGATGCCCAGTGCCCACGCGGCCTTTTCGTCACCGAACTTCCGCACCATGGTCACAGCCAGCGTCTGCGCGCCGCCGGATTCCTCCAGAATGGCGCCGAACATGGAGCCCAGACCTACCAGAAGGGCGATGCCCTTTAAGGTATTGCCGATGCCATCGTTCACCGAGCCGATGATGTCGGACAGGGGCATACCGGCCATCAGGCCGATGCCCACCGCACCGATCAGGATGGAGATCATGGCGTGTACCTTGAACTTGATAATGAGAATGAGCAATAGGATCAGGCCTGCCACGGCAGCAAAAATCAGCCGTGCCGCATCGGGCGTTGCAACTGCTGTCATAGAAATTTCCTCCATTTCGTGATTTTTGGTTGCACTTATCCAAGCCGTCCGGCAAAACCCGCCGGACAGTTTACTTTCTGTTGTTTATGTGGAACGGTTTACTCCATGTATGCGCCCTTCATGGGGCTGACGGCGTGCTGAGAGTAGAGCTTCAGCAGACCCTTAGTGTACTTGGGTGCTTTGGGCTTCCAGTTGGCGCGGCGCTCGGCAAGGATGGCGTTCATCTCTTCGGGGGTCTTGGGCTCGCCCTTCACGCCCACGATGGCCAGCTTACGGTTATGCACGTCGATCTGGATTAGGTCGTCCGGCTCCACCAATGCGATGGGGCCGCCCACCGCAGCCTCCGGGCTGACATGGCCGATGACCGGGCCGCGGCTTGCGCCGGAGAAGCGTCCGTCGGTGATGAGGGCCACGCTGGAAGCCAGCTTCGGGTCGGCGCAGATGGCCTCGCCGGTGTAGAACATCTCGGGCATACCGCTGCCGCGCGGGCCCTCGTAGCGGATGAAGATGGCGTCACCGGGCTTCACCTCACCGTGCAGCACAGCGGAGATGCACGCCTCCTCGCTGTCGTAGGGTTTGGCGCGCAGGGTGGCTTCGAACATATTCTTGGGGCAGGCGGTATGCTTGATGACGCAGCCTTCCGGGGCAAGGTTGCCCTTCAGGATGGCGATGCTGCCGTCGGTACCCTTGGCGTTGTCAAAGCTGTGGATGATGTCCTCGCGGCTGACCGGGCGGGCAAAACCGGCGGTCTTTTCCGCCAGAATGGCATCGCAGTGCTGGTAGAAGCCGTTCTTCTTCAGCTCTTCCAGATTCTCGCCCAGCGTCTTGCCGGTAACGGTCAGCACGTCCAGATGCAGCATGGACTTGATCTCCTCCATCACCCGGGGCACGCCGCCTGCGTAGTAGAAGTACTGTGCGGGCCAATCGCCGGAGGGGCGGATGTTCAGCAGGTAGTGTGCACCCCGGTGCATCCGGTCGAAGGTGTCGGCGTCGATCTCGATGCCGAACTCGTGGGCGATGGCGGGCAGGTGCATGGTGGCGTTGGTGGAGCCGGAGATGGCGGCGTGCACCATGATGGCGTTCTCAAAGCTCTTCTTGGTCACGATATCCTTGGCGGTGATGCCTTTCTTGACCAGCTCCATCAGCTGCTTGCCGGCATTGTAGGCGGCCTGTTTCAACTCCGGGGCGGTGGCGGGCATCAGGGCGGTGCCCGGCAGCATCAGGCCCAGTGCTTCGGCCATGATCTGCATGGTGGAGGCGGTGCCCATGAAGGAGCAGGCACCGCAGCTGGGGCAGGCGTTGTGCTTGTAGTAGTCCAGCTGGCTGTTGGGGATGACGCCGGTCTTTTCCCATGCGTCAAACTTGCCGATCTGCTCCAGCGTCAGCAGCTCGTTGATGGCGCAGGCGGGGTCGCTGACCACATATTCTTTCGGCAGGGTGTGGGCTTCCATGACGCCGCCGGTGACCACGATGGCGCTCATGTCCTTCAAACGGCCGATGCTCATGAGCATGGCGGGCACGGACTTGTCGCAGCTGGCGATGAACACGCCGCCGTCATAGACGCTGGCGTTTGCCTGTGCCTCCACCAGATTTACGATAGCATCGCGGTGGGGCAGCGAGTAGTTGATGCCGTCATGCCCCTGTGCGATGCCGTCGCACATATCGGTGGCAAAATAGCGGGCAGCCTTGCCGCCGTTTTCGTTGACCGCCTGCACGGCCTCCTTGACGAACTGATCCAGATGGGCACTGCCGGGGTGGCTGTCGCCAAAGGTGCTTTCTACCATGATCTGGGGCTTTGCAAGGTCATCGACCTTCCAGCCCATACCCATTTTCAGCGGGTCGTTCTCGGGTGCTAAAGTGCGGACTTCCTGTGAGCGCAACTCCATATCCATTACCTCCAAATATTGCTTGCTTTCGCCCTTTTTTCTGCGGAACCTTTTGTGATTTAATTGTAAAACCGCAGACGTCTTTTTGCAAGTTGTCACGGGTATGTCCTACTTTTTGTGCAAAAACTCTGGGATATATCATGCACACTGCCCAAATCCGGGCGAATTTTGCCCAAAATCAGCCGTAAAAGCGGCTTTTGAGAAAAAAGCAGAGAAAAAGTCATCTGATGACTTCGGAAAGGATTCCCCGTGAAAATGCAATGCCGGAGCGTCCGCAGACGCTCCGGCATTGCTCTATAAAAAATATTTTTCCGCTGACTATGCGCAGAGCAAAGCGGAGCGCATTTTCAATCAGTTTTGTGTATCAATTGACATACGCCGCCATGCCGATGGTGCCGTCATCCGGGTCCTCGCCATCGTAGACCTTTTTGATATAGCTGCGGTTGAAGTTCAGGTGCATCACCATGGCGGCTTTTGCGCCGAGGGGGTCGTGGTTGGCAATGGCTTCGGTGATCATGCGGTGGGTCATGATGGTCTCGTCGATGAGCTTTTTGTGGGTGACGTTCACGAACATCATCACCGCCGTGTCGATGACCGGGATCAGCTGCCCCACCACCAGATTCTTGCTGCTCTCGGCAATGCAGGTGTGGAAGGCGATGTCGTCCTCGATGTAGCGGTCGCCCTCGTGGATCTTGGTCTCCACCCGCTCGCAGAGCCGCCGCAGCCGCTCAATATCCTCCGGGGTGGCGTTCTGCGCCGCCATCTCCGCAATGCCCGGCTCCAGCAGCAGACGGACGTTCACCAGATCAAAGGCCAGTGCGTTCTTGTCCTGCACGCTGCGCAGGTTCAGCGGGTCGGAAAGGCCCTTGACCGTGGTCACCACATAGGTGCCGGAGCCCTGCCGCACCTCTACGATGCCCTTACTGGACAGCAGCTTTACCGCCTCGCGGATGGTGCTGCGCCCCACCCGGAACTTTTCGCCCAGCGCAAACTCGTTGGGCAGTTTTGCGCCCGGCTCCAGCGCTTCGTCCAGAATATAATGGTAGATCTGGTCCTCCACCTGCTCGGCCAGCAGCTTGTTTTTCAGGTGTGAAAATTCACTCATGGCAGCTTCCTCCGCGCCCTGCGCATCTGATGGTTTGGTTATCCGCACACACTGCCGTCCGGGGCAAAGAACTGAACGTGCTTTTTCCACTGGGTGGGGCTGATGGTGCGGCGGTAGCAGTCGGTCAGCGCCTCTACCACAGCCTTCGGGGCAAGGGAGGAGCAGCCCGGGCAGTCCAGCACCAAAATGCGGAACCATGCGTCAAAAAGATGCTCGGTGTAGTGGGTATCCCACGCGCCGCAGCGGGCGTAAAAGCCCAGACGCCGCACGGCCATAGCGGCGTCCTCCGCCTTTTCCGGCATCTCGGCTTCAATAAGGATGGCTTCGGCGTCGCCCTCTTGGGCGGGCAGCTGCGCCAGCAGCTGCGCCCCGATGCCGTGGGCGCGGTAGGCGGGCACCACGGCAAAATAATCCAGCTGGCTCACCCGGCAGCCCTCCGGCCGCACCATCAAAAGATAAGCCGCCAGCGTGTCGCCGTCAAACACGCCCCAAGTGTGGGCGGTGCCCTCCGCTTCGCTGTTCAGGATCATGCTCAAAGGCTTCAGCTCCCCGGCGGGGAAGTCCCTGCGCATCTCGTTCAGATACACCCCGGTCAGCTCAGGGCCGGTGAGCAGCCGCCATGTGAAGGTTTTGGTACACATACGATAAAGAACCCTTTCCGATGCCGCTTTGCGCAGCATCACGTTTTTTCCAGTATAGCATAACGGATGTTTTGCCGAAAGTCAATCTGTGCAAACATTGTACCAGCGCCGCCGGTTTTGCTGGGGGGCTTGCATCCGGGCGCAGAATCGGGTACTATACAGGTAACAGAATTTTTCCCTCCGGCGCTGCCGGAAGGGCTAAGGTGTATCTGAAAACAAAGAAAATGACGAATATTTCGCAAGCACAAGCGGGATTTAAGGCAAATAGCCGCAGGAATCCTTTGTGGATTTCAAGGCTGATTCACGCAAAATCCAGCTGTGCTTGTAGAAATAGACTAAATTTTCGACTTTTCAGATGCACCCCAGGATAAAAAAGGAGACTTGTACTATGGAATGGACCGATATCCGCCTGACCGTGGCCAAGGCTGATGCCGAAAACGCCGAAGCCGTTGCTACCCTGATCGCCGAGGGCGGCATCTACATCGAGGATTACAGCGACATCGAGCAGCAGGTGGCCGAGATCGCCCATGTGGACCTGATCGAGCAGGAGCTGCTGGACAAGCCCCGGGATACCGTGATCATCCACCTGTATCTGGAGCCGGGCGCTTCTCAGGTGGAAACGCTGGCGCTCATCGCCGCCCGCATGGAAGCCGCCGGCATCCCCTACACCGTGGAGACCGAGGGTGTGGAGCAGGAGGACTGGCAGAACGGCTGGCGCAAATATTATCACCCCATGGAAATCGGCAGCCGTCTGGCTGTGGTGCCCTCGTGGCAGCAGTACGACACCGACCGGGTAAAGCTGATCCTTGACCCCGGCCTTGCCTTCGGCACCGGCGGCCACGAGACCACCAGCCTTTGCCTTGAAGCGCTGGACGAGCAGGTGCGCGGCGGCGAGCGGGTGCTGGATATCGGCACTGGCAGCGGTATCCTTGCCATTGCCGCCCTCAAGCTGGGCGCTGCCAGCGCCGAGGGTGTGGACATCGACCCCGTGGCGGTGCGTACCGCCGGGGAGAACGCAGCCCTGAACGGCGTGCAGGATAAGCTCACCGTGCTGGTGGGCGACCTGTCCGACAAGGCCAGCGGCACCTATGATATCATCACCGCCAACATCGTGGCAAACGCTATCCTCAGCCTTGCGCCCGCCGTGCCCGGCCTGATGGCCGATGGCGCTACCTTTATTGCCAGCGGCATCATCGACAGCCGCAAGGACGAGGTGATCGCCGGACTGGAAAAGGCCGGTCTGTCCGTCGTGGAAGTCAAGGAAAAGCGCGGCTGGGAGTGCATCGTCTGCAAAAAGGCCTGAGATTCAAATATTGTAAGAAGGAGCGCACAGTATGCCGCACCGCTACTTTACCACCGAGATCTCCGACGGCACCGCCACCCTGCGGGGTGCGGACGCCCATCACCTTGCCCGGGTGATGCGGGCAAAGCCGGGAGATACCGTCATCCTCTGCGACGGCAACGCCGTGGAGTACACCGCCACCATTACCGGCTTTGGGGAGGACAGGGTAGATTTTGCCGTAGAGCCGGGCTACCCCAGCGCCGCCGAGCCCACCGTGGAGGTGACTCTGCTGGCAGGCTACCCCAAGCAGGACAAGCTGGAACAGATCATCAAGCACGGGGTGGAGCTGGGCGCTGCCCACATCGTACCCTTCTTCAGCCGCTACTGCGTGGCTGCACCCAAAAAGGAGGAGCAGAAGAACGAGCGCTACAACCGCATTGCGCTGGAAGCCGCCAAGCAGTGCGGCCGGGGCGTTCTGCCGGACGTAGCCCTGCCGCTGCCGAACTTTGGGGCAGTGTGCCGCAGCTTTGACCAGTACGACCTGGTGCTGTTCTGCTACGAGTGCGGCGGCGCACCCCTGCGCCAGCTGCTGGCCGAAGCAAAGCCCGCCGATGGGCAGAAGCTGCGCCTTGCCATCGTGACCGGCGCCGAGGGCGGCTTTGCCGCCGAGGAGGCCGAAATGGCCGCCAAAGCCGGGGCAAAAACGGTGGGCCTTGGCCCCCGCATCCTCCGCTGCGAGACCGCCCCGCTGGCGGTGCTCTCCGCCGTCATGACCCTGACGGGGAATCTGGAGTAAGCATAAAAAAGGACGTATCTGCTTGACAAATACGCCCGGAATGATTATACTGAAAACAGAAAAGGTGCTGCCCGGCAATGGTCAGCTTCCATACCCTAGACAATCAGAAAAGATTGGCCGTTTGAGTCTGGACAACTGTGGCGGTCAATCTTTTTTGTTTTGCTTGCTCTCGATGTACTGTAACACTTTTAACGTAACGTCAACCGTTTCGTAGACCACGGTAACAATAAGCGTTGCCAAGGCCAAGGTTTCCAGCAGCGTCATAGGGCATCCCCCCTTTGCCGTCAGGCTCCGGGAAGATCACAGTTTCTCAAAAAAGTTCCTTTCCCGGCGTTGCGCCTGATTCATTCCGAAGAACGAGTTTTGCGAGCCGGGTACGGAAGCATGACCACCTGCAATGCAGGCAACACCTAGTCTACCGCCTTTTCAGGCGGTGTTTTTATTGTAGCATACTTTTTTGTTCGTTACAACAAAAATATTTGTATAGTGAAAGAGGCTGCTGCACAGGGGTTTGTGCAACAGCCTCTTATTATTTTGTACTATATTACGTTCTGTAAATATTTTTCAGCCGTTTTTCTCTGCATCCGGGTGGGCATCGGTGTCCAGCAGGGCTCGCTTTACCTTGAGCAGGTTCTGGGGGCTTACCGAGAAGCTGCGCAGACCAAGGTGCAGGTACTGCGCCGTGTTGGCGGGGTTGCCCACGGCAAGGCCGCAGATGGTCACCGGGACGTGGTGCGCATTGGCGGCATCCATCACCATGGTGATCAGCTTTTTCATGGCCGGGCTGGCGGGACGGTAGTAGTGCTCTGCGCTGGCAAGCTCCCGGTCGGCGGCGTGGGTGTACTGGGTCAGGTCGTTGGTGCCGATGACCAGAAAATCGCAGTCGTGGGCTACAAAGTCCTCCACGGTCAGGCAGGCGGCGGGGATGCTCAGCATCACGCCGAATTTGACGTCCTCGTTAAAGGGCACGCCCCGCTCCCGCAGGCTCTGGCGGCAGTGCTCCACAATGCTCATGGCGGCGTCCCAGTCCTCCACCTCGGTCACCATGGGGAACATCACCCGCAGCGGCCCGCGGGCGGCTGCGCGCAGCAAGGCGCAGATCTGGGTCTGGAACTGCTGGGGCTGGCGCAGGCTGTTGCGGATGCCGCGCAGACCGAGCTTGGAGGACTGCGGCCCCTGATTGGCGTCGGCCACGGTGCGGTCGGAGCCAAAATCGAAGGTGCGCACGGTCACCGGGCAGCCGTTTGCCGCTGCCAGACAGGAACAATAGAAGAAATACTGCTCCTGCTCGTCCAGAATGCGCCCGGGCAGCATCATGTAGCCGCTGCGCAGCAGCCCCACGCCCTTGGCGCCGGACTGCATGGCAGTATCGATATCCTCCGGGCCGAAGCAGTTTGCCAGCAGCTCAAAGGGTTCGCCGTCCCTCGTCTCGTCCGGCAGGCTGTGCAGCTGCTTCATCTCCGCGTCCTCGCGCTGGAGCTGGCAGATGCTGGCCTCTGCCTGCTGGCGGGCGACGGCATCCGGGTCAAGGATGCAGTTGCCGTTGGTTGCGTCCAGAATGACGGTGCGGCCGTCGCAGTCGTCCAGAAAATCCTTGCCCACCTGTACGATGCCCGGGATATTCATTGCCCGGGCAATGATGGCGGCATGGCTCTGGCCGCTGCCCTCGGCGGTGATGACGCCTAAGATCATGCCGGAGGGCACGCTGAACAGGTCGGTGGGCATCAGCCGGTCGGCGGCAAGGATCACCGGATGATCCAGCGCCAGCCACACCCGGGGGCGGTTGGTCAGGATGTTGATCACCCGGCGGGTGGCGTCCAGAATATCCACGCTGCGCAGCTGCATATAGGGGTTATCCTTCATGTTGGCCAGCTGGTCGGCGTAGCGCTGCCCCACCTGATGCATCGCCGCCGAGGCACTGATGCCCGCATTGATGCAAAAGCGCACCTCGTTCATCATGCCCTCGTCGTCCAGCATCATGCTCTGAAACAAAAAGATGGCCTGCTCGGTGGGGGCGGCGCGCTCCGCCATGGAGTCCAGTTCATTCTGCGCCGTGTGCACGGCATTTGCCAGCAGCCGCAGCTCCCGCTCCGGGTTGAAAGGGCCGTGGCTGAAGGTCTCCACATGATGTTCCAGTCGGCTCACCTGTCCCAGCACCAGCCCGGGGGAAGCGGATACGCCTTTATAAACCTTCATTTTCTGTCACCTCCGGCAAAGCTGCTGTGGTCAAAGTGCGCCACACCAGCGCCTGTAAGAATGTATTGGGCAGCAAAGCGGCAAGCGCTGCCTGTCCGGCGGTGCTGCTGCCCGTAAACAGCGGGGCAAAGCTTTCCATGCGGTCCTTGTCGCACGCCGCCAGAAACGCCTCTGCCAGCGTCCGGGTGGTGTAGAAATGGGTGGGGTCCACCCCGGCATCCTCGGCGGCGGCTTCCAGCGGGGCAAGCTGGGCGTCTTTGGTCATATTGGCCAGTTTAAGAGCCACATCTGCCGTCAGGGTCACGGGATATTTTTCCCGCACGGCCTTTTGCAGTTGACTAAACTTCTGGGCAAAAGCGGCGGCATCCTCGCAGCTCTGGGCGTCACAGGATACAGCATAAGCGCAGCCCCGCAGGTATCCCATGGCGCGGCGGGTGTCGTAGTAGCCCAGCTCCATGTTGCGCTTTGCGGTGTCGGGGTCGAAATGCAGGATATCACCCAGCTCCCAGTAGCTGCGGATCATGGTGGTGGGCAGACCGGTCAGGTTCGGGCGGGTGATGCCCACGCCCTCAAGGTCCACACAGACCAGCTCCTCTGCGCCCATGGTCTTGGCAAGGCCGGTGGGCATGTTATCGCTGTACCCGCCGTCCAGAAACTTTACCCCGTCGATCTGCCGCGCCCGCAGGGCAGGGAAGCAGGCCGCCGAAGCCATCAGGTAGTCCCGCACCTGCCCGGCGGGGATATCCTCCAGCGTCAGCTCCCGGGGGCGCAGCCCGCGCTGCTCCACCGTCACGATGCCGAACCGGATGGGCGCTGCCCGCAGCGCGTCTTCGTCCAGCACCCGCTCCACGATCTCTTCCAGCGGGGTCACATCCATGCCGCCTTCCTTTACCACCCGGCGCAGAAACTGATGCAGGGCGGAAAGGTCGGCGTTTTCCTCCGGCAGTTCCATCACATCCCGGCTGCGGATGGTCAGCCACATATCCCGGGCAGTCTCGTACAGGTCCAGCACGAACATGGCACCGTTCAGTCCGCCCACGCTTGTGCCGGTAATGATCTGCGGGTGCCAGTCCAGCTCCATCAAAGCCCGCCAGACGCCCACCTGATAGCTGCCGCGTGCGCCGCCGCCTGCCAGTACCAGCGCCTTTTGCGGGGAATCTCTGCGTTCCATATCAAACCCTCCCGTGCACGTTCCCGGTATTTTCCAAGATTGTTATAATTATACCATACTTTTGGGGAAAATTCTCCCGAATTTTCGGAGATCATGCCTTTTTCCTGTGAAAGTTTCGTGCTATACTAGCCGGAGATAAGTATAGATGCAGCCCGGAGGGGCACACAACAGGAGGAAAGTATGCACTGCAAACAATGGATCTTTGATATGGACGGAACCCTGACCGACAGCATGATGGTGGTGTGGGAGGGTGCCCCGGAGGCGCTGCTGGCGCGCTTTGGCCGCACCCCGAAAGCAGACCTGCACGAGACCCTGCTGACCATGGGCATGGAGGACGGCGCACAGTACCTCATCCGGGAATATGCGCTGCCGCTGGATAAAAACGGCTATCTGGACGTGATGCGGGAGGTGATCGCCGCTCTGTACGAGAAGGTGGAACTGAAGCCCGGCGTGCGGGACACCCTTGCCCGGCTGCGGGCCGAAGGCGCACGGATGTGCGTGTGCTCCAACACATGGAGCAGCCAGTGCCGCACCGTGCTGACCCGCCTTGGGGTGGATGAATACTTTGATTTTTACATCGAGGCGCGGGGTGCTATGAGCAAGAGCGGCCCCGCCCCCTTTATGGAGGCGCTGCACCGCCTTGGCGGCACGGAGCCCGCCGGCTGCGCCGTGTGCGAGGATGCGCTCTACGCCGCCCAGACCGCCCACGATGCCGGCTTCTATCTGGTGGGCATTCAGGACACCACCAGTGCCGCAGATGCCCCCGCCCTGCGCCGGATATGCGATCAGTTTTTGCCGGACTGGACTGCGCTGGACTGGGCGCAAGTATAAACTGCCTGCGCCCGGATGGATAAAACGCCCATCCTCTTGCATTTTGCGTACCATAGGAGTATGATAATATAAATAATTCCGTCTTTTTTTACAAAGATGTGCTTTGGTGAAGCGAAAAACCAAACCTTATCGTCAAAAGGAGATCCCTGTCATGACAAACCCGCTCGTCAGCATTATCGTGCCTGTGTATAATGCGCAGAATAGTGTTGCCCGCTGTCTGGAAAGTATTTGCGGCCAGACCTATCAGGAGCTGGAGATCATCGTGCTGAACGATGGCTCTACGGATGACAGCCTTACCATCTGCAATCAGTTTTGTGCAAAAGACCCCCGTGTGACGGTGGTGGACAAGGAAAACGAGGGCCTTTCCATCACCCGCAATGTGGGAATGCGGCTGGCACAGGGCAAATATTTGCAGTTCGTGGACAGTGATGACCACCTTGCTCCGGATTTTACCCAGCGTATGGTGACTGCCGCCGAGCAGTATGATGCCACGCTGGTCATCTCGCCCTACTGGATGGAGATCCCCCGGGATACCCAGAAGGAGCAGCAGCGGGAAAAGGCCAAGGCAAGCAACCCGGAGGACATCGCCAAAAAGAAGCTGCGCCGGAAAAAGCCGGAGGTGGAGTACCGGGAGTACGGTTTTCTGCCCGCCGGTGTCTACGACCAGAAAAGCTATGCGCTGCACCTGATGGAAAAGCCCGTGACCTTTTTCTATAATGTGGTGTGGAACAAGCTCTACCGCCGGGACGTATTGAACGCCCACGGGCTGGAGTTTACCAACGAGCTGATCCACGCCGAGGATCAGCAGTTCAATATCCTGTATCTGGAATTTGTGGAGCGGGTGGTCTCGCTGGAAGAGCCGGGCTATTATTATGTCCAGAACCCCCAGAGCATCTGCCACACCCAGATCAATCTTTCTACCATCATGCAGAACCGTCTGCAAATGATAGATTACTATAAGGATCTCTACACGAAACTCGGCCTTTACGAGGAGGTACAGACCCAGCTGCACGCCTCGCTGCTGGGGCTGGCGGAAAGCGTAAGCCCCACCCTCAGCATCCAGAAAGCATTGAGCGATGCGGCAGAGTACTGGTATGCCTTTTTTGCCGGCAGCGACGAGGAAGCGGAGCTTGCCGCCGAGCGCAGCGCACGAAAAGCTGCCGCCAAGAAAAAGCAGAAACTCGGAACGGAGTAAGCCAGTGAAGGAGGAACCCCATGAACACCCCGCTCGTCAGCGTGATCGTGCCCGTTTACAACGTGGAAAAGACCCTTGCCCGCTGTCTGGAAAGCATCTGCGGCCAGAGTTACCAGAACCTTGAGATCATCGTGGTGAACGATGGCTCCCCGGATGGCAGCCTTGCCATCTGTGAGCAGTTCCGGGCAAAAGACCCCCGCGTGGTGGTCATCAGCAAGGAGAACGAGGGGATCCCCCTCACCCGCAATGCCGGAATGCGCGCTGCCCACGGCAAGTATTTGCAGTTCGTGGACAGCGATGATTATATCGAACCCACCTTTACCGCCCGCATGGTGGAAGCTGCCGAAAAGAACTATGCCGATCTGGTCATTGCGCCCTATTGGATGGTGATCCCGCTGGCTTCCAGTAAAAGCGGGCAGCGCACCGAAACGCTGCTGGCGCGGCTGGGCGTACAGACCGGCACCGCCGAGCCGGAGGTGAACGTTTACAGCTTTCTGCCCGCCGGGAACTATGGCCAGAAAGAGTTTGTGCAGGAATACATGAAAAAGCCCTCCTCCTTCTATTTCAACGTGCTGTGGAACAAGCTGTACCGCCGCAGCCTTTTGATGAACGCGGGGCTCTGGTTCACCCGCGAGATCTACAACGAGGATCAGCTGTTCAACGTGCGGTATTTCCGGCTGGCAAAGGCGTACACTGCCCTTGCCGACCCGGGTTATTACTACATCCAGAACCCCCAAAGCCTGCTGCACACCAATGTGGATCTTGGCAAGATCGTGAACAGCCGCTTGCAGATGTTCCCTCATTACAAGCAGATGCTGACCGAGCTGGGGATCGCCCGGGGCAATCAGCTGCGGCTGTACCACACCCTTATTGCCCAGTCGGAGCGTTTCACGCCCGCAGGCCCTGTCCAGACCCTGCTGAAACGCAAAACGCAGCCCAAGTGATCGTTCCGGCAATTTTCCGTAAAACAGAAGCCGCTGCACGAATGTGCAGCGGCTTTTTACTTTTTACCCTACCCGGGTGCAGAAAGCCTCCCGGACGGCGGTCTCCCGCCCGCGCGGGATGGGGATACGTGCCCCGCTGCGCATCCGTACCTCGCCGGGTGCCAGCAGCTGCACTGCCTCCAGATTGACCACATAGGAGCGGTGCGGCTGCACAAAGCGTCCGTCCGCCAATAGCGGCTGTGCCACGGCGGAAAAAGGCACCCGCAGCGAGAGGGAGGCCACATCCTCCCCGGTGGTCAGGTGGAAGTGCACGATATGATGGGTGCATTCCAGATATTCAATTTCGGCATAGGCCAGCGCCCGCACGCCGTCGGCGGTGGTCACGGTAAGGGTAGGGCCGTATTCCGGCTCCACCGCCCGCTTGAGCAGGGCAGAGACTTCCGTCTGGTGCACCGGCTGCAGCAGGTACTGCATGGCGTCCACCCGGTAGGCGCTGTATGCGTGTGCCGGGGTGCGTGCCACAAAGGCCAGCGGAGCGCGGCGACCCCGGCGGCGCAGTTCTGCCGCCGCCGTAAGGCCTTCGGGCCGGGCTACCGCCGCAAGCTCGATGAGGTACAACTCATACCGCAGCCCGGCGGCATCCTGCTGCAAAAGCGCCTCCGGGCTTTGCAGCTGCTCCACGATGCAGGCGTCCTCCCGCCGGGCGAAGAACTCCATGCACTGGTGTTCCAGCCTGCTGCGCAGCGCCCCGTCCGGGCTGCAGATCGCAATGTGAAAGATCATGGTTTGGTTTCCTTTGCAGGGTAGACGAGCTACCGCAATTTTCAAAAAATGCTGTCAAAACGGAACGTGTCCGCAGCTCAGTGGGTGCCTGTGGCAGGCTTGAACTCAACATGAAGGATCATCCCCATGCCTGCCGCCAGACGCTGCAAGGTCTTGATGGAAGGATTGCCGCCGCCTGTTTCGAATTTGCTGATGTCGGATTGAGAGATGCCGGTTTTTTCTGCCAGCTGCTGCTGCGTCAGGCCGGTGCGCTTGCGTGCATCGATCATGGCCTGAACCAGTGCGCGTTCCGGCTGCAAAGCATCCCATTCAGCCTTGAGCTCCGGGTCCTCAAGCTGTTCATCAAGGAATTTTCTAAAGTCACTCATGAGAGATTCTCCTTTCGCTCTATGTATTCCGCGCGGTATTTTTTCGCGGCCGTTATCTCAGCGCGGGGTGTTTTCTGGGTTTTCTTTGTGAATCCGTTTGTAAGGACGATCTTCTTTCCTACAAAAAAGAAGTACAGCACGCGTGTGATGTCCGACCCCTGCTTCGTCCGGAGCTCAAAGATCCCGTCCTCAAGATGCTTTGAATAGGGCTCTCTGAGCTGTGGACCGTTTTCTTCCAGCAGGTCGAGTTCCACCAAAAGCTTTGCCCGCATTTTCTTGTCAAGGGAGAGCAAAAACTCTTTTACCGGACAATCGCCATTTTCCTTTATGAAGAAGTCAACATCGTATTCCCGCATTTTTATATCCTCACATCGAAGCTTTCTATCTATATTTTATCGGATAAAACCGATAATGTCAAGGAGCGTCCTGCCGTAAAGAGATATTTTACAAAAAACGGCCTGAACCCTGTACCATACAGGCTCCAGACCGTTTGGTTTTTATAATAGTTTACGCCTTAACGTACAAGCGCAGCTACTTTTCAGCAGCCGATGGCGGCGCACTTCTCAGCCAGCCATGCACGCTCGTCCTCGGTCAGGCGGGGTGCCAGCTGCTCGAACACCTTGCGGTGATAGTCGTTCAGCCAAGCGACCTGCTCCTTGTCCAGCACGCCGGGCACGATGGGAGAGGTGGCAATGGGCACAAAGGTGATGGGACGGAAGGCAAGGAAGGTGCCGTACTGGTTGTCGGCCTTGTGGTAGCACTCGATCTCGTTCTCGATGCGGATGCCCACCTCTCCGGCCTCGTACACGCCGGGCTCGTCGGTGACGATCATGCCCGGGCGCATCAGGGTGGTGTTGCGGCCATTCAAAGCGTGGGGGCCCTCATGGACGTTGCCCACAAAGCTGACGCTGTGGCCGGTGCCGCAGCGGTAGTTGATGAGGTGACGCCACAGCGGCTCGCGGGCGATGGTGTCCAGCATGTGGCAGTCGCAGTAATCCAGCCAGACGGCCTTGGCGATGTCGATGTGGCACTGCAAAGTCCAGGTGTAGAACAGCCGCTCGTCCTCAGTCAGCTCGCCCAGCGGGTAGGTGCGGGTGATATCGGTGGTGCCGTCCATGTAGGTGGCACCGCTGTCCACCAGCAAAAAGCCCTTGCGCTGCAAAACGGCGTGATCCTCCGGGGTGGCATGGTAGTGCATCATGGCTGCGTTGCCGCCGTAGGCTGCAATGGTGCCAAAGCTTTCCACAAGGAACTTATCGTCTGCGCTGCGGTACTTGTGCAGGATCTCGTCCACGGTCAGCTCGGTCAGCTGTTCGCCGGAAGCCAGACGGTTTTCCAGCTCGATCTGGAACCGCACCATGGCAACGGCGTCCCGCAGATGGGTCTCGCGCAGGTGTGCCAGCTCCACCTCGTTCTTTACGCCCTTCATGGCCAGCAGGGGGTCGGCGGCGTCCTTTACGGTCAGGGCGGGGTTGTTTTCCAGCACCTGATACACGGCGTAGTTCACGGTAGCGCTCTCAGCCAGCACGGTCTGCGGCTCGGTCTCGGCGGCCATCACGTCCAGAATGCTGTCGTAGTCGGCCAGCGTCACGCCGTTGGCTTCCAGCTCTGCCTTGGCCTCCGGGGTGACCCGTGCCTGATTGATGAACAGCACAGCGCGGTTGGGGGTAACGTAGCAGTAGGCCATGGCATAGGGGGTGCACTCGATATCCATGGCGCGCAGGTTCAAAAGCCAAGCCAGATTATCCAGCTTGCCCACCAGCTGGGCGGTGCAGCCCAGCTCCTTCAGCTTGCCGCGCAGCTGCTCCAGCTTTTCTGCCGGGGAGAAGCCAGCGTACTCCTTGGGCAGGATCCATGCCGGGGTAGCCGGGCGGGCAGGGCGGCCCTCCACCCACAGCTCATCCTCCAAAAACAGGGTCTTGATGCTGCCGTGCTTGGGCTCCAGTTCCTTTTTCAGGTTGTTGACCAGTGCACAGTTGGCGGTCAGGCCGCACAGACCCAGCGTGCCGCCCTCGGGCAGCACCTTGCCGCAGTATTCCTCAGCGGTGGGCACGCCCGGCTCGCCCATGCGCATCAGCTGGATCTCAGTACCGGCGATCTCCTTTTCCGCCTGCACAAAGTACCGGCCGTCTGCCCAGACAGCGCTCTCGGTCATGGTGACCACAAAGTTGGAGTTCTCACCGTGGAAGCCGGAGAAGTAGGTCAGGGAGGTGTAGTGGTCGGGCAGATACTCGCTGGAATGCGGGTCGCCCACCGGGATCAGATAGACGTCCACGCCGTTTGCCTTCATAGCGGCACGCAGCGCGGCCAGACGCTCGGGAACTGTGTTCATACTCATAACAAAAGCCCTCTTTCTGTCATTTGCCGGAAAAACGTCCGGCGGCGATGGTTTGCTGCTGCTATTGTATCATTCTGCGGGGAAGAATGCAATGCGGGGGCAAAACTCCCCCCAAAACGCCGTCAATTTGCAAAAAAAGTTACAATTTTTTCTTGAAAAAGGCCGGTTTTCCATTGACAGCCTTGTTATAATAGAGATGTAGTATTTTTATGGGTCAGCACTCTGCGGCCCTTTGCGCTAACAATTGCGAATATTGCGATAAAAAGAAAGAGGCATTTGGAACATGACTAAAATCGATATCTTCTCCGGCTTCCTTGGCGCTGGTAAAACGACCCTGATCAAAAAACTCATCACCGAGGCCTTTGCAGGCCAGCAGGTGGTGCTGATCGAGAACGAGTTCGGCGAGATCGGCATTGACGGCGGCTTTCTGAAGGAAAGCGGCATCCAGATCAACGAGCTGAACGCCGGCTGCATCTGCTGCTCTCTGGTGGGCGATTTCCGCACCGCTCTGCAGCAGGTGGTGGAGCAGTACCACCCCGACCGCATCGTCATTGAGCCCTCCGGCGTTGGCAAGCTGAGCGATGTGACCCGCGCCGTGGAGGGCGTGGCAGAGCATCTGGATGTGCAGCTGAACAGCTTTGTCACCGTGGCCGATGTGAACAAGGTCAAGATGTATATGAAGAACTTCGGCGAGTTCTACGATGACCAGATCAGCCACGCAAGCTGCATCCTGCTCAGCCGCACCCAGACCGCCAGCGAGGAAAAGATCGCCGCTGCCGTGGCAATGCTGCGGGAAAAGAACCCCACCGCTACCATCGTGACCACTGCATGGGATCACCTGACCGGTGAGCAGATCCTGAAGGCCATGTCCACCAAGGATGACTTCAAGGCTGAGCTGATCGCCATGGCTGCCAAGGCCAACGAGGAGCACGCCCACGAGGACGAGGAAGAAGAGCACGAGCATCACCATCATCACTACGATGAGAACGGTGTGTGCAGCTGCGGTCATCATCACGACGATGATGACGACGAGGATGAGCACGAGCATCATCACCACGACCACGACGAGCATGATCACGACCATGACGACCACTGCTGCTGCGGCCACCACCACGATCATGATGAAGATGATGACGAGCATGAGCATGAGCATCATCACCATGATCATGACGAGCATGACCATGATGACCACTGCTGCTGCGGTCATCATCATCACGACCACCACGCCGATGAAGTGTTCACCAGCTGGGGCGTGGAGACGGCCCGCAAGTTCACCAAGGCTGAGGTGGAGCACGCCCTCACTGAGCTGGATACCGGCAATTACGGCATGATCCTGCGCAGCAAGGGCATCGTGGACGGCGGCGCAGACGGCTGGCTGGAGTTCGACTATGTGCCCGGCGAGTGGGAAGTGCGCAGCCGCAGCGCAGACGTGGGCGGTAAGCTGGTGGTCATCGGCTCCAAGCTGAACGAGACCGCCATCGCCCAGCTGTTCGGCTGCTGACCCCTTCAGTCAATGCCCGACGGCATTGCCAGCTCCCCCAAGGGGGCGCCTATCATTGATAAAAGGAGCAACCATTTATTATGGCAAAAGAGATCCCGGTCTACCTGTTTGTGGGCTTTCTGGAAAGCGGCAAGACCAAGTTTATTCAGGAGACCTTTGAAGACCCCAATTTCGACTCCGGCGACAAGACCCTGCTGCTGATCTGCGAGGAGGGCGAAGAGGAGTACAACGAGAAGAAGTTCGCCTTCCCCGGCGTGACCGTGAAGGTGCTGGAGGATAAGTCCGAGCTGAACCCCCAGAACCTTGCAAAGCTGGGCAAGGAAGCGGACGCAGGCCGCGTGGTCATTGAGTACAACGGCATGTGGCTGCTGCAGGATTTAGCGGATGCCCTGCCCGAGAACTGGCTGGTGTACCAGTGCATCGCCACTGCCGACGGCACCACCGCCCTGACCTACGCCCGCGACAACTCCATGCGCAGCTTGATGCTGGATAAGATCGCCCGCAGTGAGCTGATCGTGTTCAACCGCGCTGAGGCTGTGAACAACGATGACGCCCGGCAGGAGCTGCACAAGCTGGTGCGGCAGGCCTCCCGCAAGTGCGATATCGCCTACGAGTTCAAGGACGGCAGCGTAGCCTACGACGATATCCCCGACCCGCTGCCCTTTGATATCAACGCCGACCCCATCGACATCCCGGATGACGATTTCGGCATCTGGTATATGGACTGTCAGGACGAGCCCCAGAAGTACACCGGCAAGACGGTGCGCTTTCTGGCACAGGTCTGCCAGACCAACCGCGCCGGCAAAAACAGCTTTGTGCCCGGCCGCTTTGCCATGACCTGCTGCGTGCAGGATATCCAGTTTGTGGGCTTCCCCTGCAGCTACGATGGCTACAAGGCGCTGGAGCAGCGCGCATGGGTGCGGGTGACCGCAAAGGTGGGCTACAAGTTCCACAACATCTACCGGGGCAAAGGCCCGGTGCTGACCGCCGTGTCGGTAGAGCCCGCCGAAAAGCCTTTGGAAGAGGTCGTAACGTTCTCTTAACGTTTCTTTATTACAAGGAGGTTCTGGTATGAAAACTCTGTTCCGTATTCTTGGCACGGCTGCTGCCGTGGCCGTCACCGGCGCTGCCATCGTGGTGCTGGACAAGATCCTGAACCAGAAAGACCCGCTCCATGTGGAGGAGGTCGAGTTCCCGGAGGAAGCCGAAAAGGACGCCGAGGAGGCAGAAAAGACCGCCGATGCCTACGCGGAAGCTAAAGCCAAGGAAGAGGCAAAGGCTGCCGATGCCGCCGCAGAAGCTGCCGAAGAAGCCGCACCGGAAGCTCCCACCCCCGCCGAGGACGCACCCCAGACCCAGCCGGAGACCGCCGAAGAGCGCCCGGTGTACGACCCCGAAGCCCCGAACGCCAACCCCGTAG
>ERZ1035041.66-NODE-66-length-65203-cov-5.240207_pt1 | contig 65203 bp, 57 predicted proteins | sample MGYA00520684_ERZ1035041 | MGnify/ENA primary metagenome ERZ1035041 (study PRJEB33766, sample SAMN09781699) | gut metagenome | biome: gut microbiome | host: Homo sapiens | place: Madagascar | study: EMG produced TPA metagenomics assembly of the PRJNA485056 data set... | reverse complement strand
TTACACTTCCGACGCACTGACGGGAATTGACGTTTCGTGGGCGCAGGGCGACACGATAGACTGGGCTAAGGTGAAAAGTTCGGGCATCGACTTTGCTATGATACGTTCAAGCCGTGGCAGGATAAGCGATGAGTACCCTATGACGAGCGATACATATTTCCACGAAAACATGAAAGGCGCTATGCAAAACGGCATTCCTGCCGGAGTGTATCACTACTGCTATGCCGAAACGGTCGAAGAAGCGAGAGATGAGGCTAAATTCGTACTCAGCCTTATTTCCGGCTATGAGATAAGCTACCCCGTAGTATTCGACATAGAGGATCAGTGGTATGTAAAGAAAGGCTATTCAAGGCAGACCCTCACCGCAATGACGGAAGCGTTCTGCGAGGAGATAGCAAACGCAGGCTATCTGCCTGTCGTATATTCCTACGCTTCGTTTTTCAACAGCTACCTTGATATGACGGCACTTTCAAAGTATCCCGTGTGGGTGGCTCACGTTGACACCGACAAGCCTGCATACAGCGGAACATATTTTATGTGGCAGTATTCGTGGAAGGGCAGTATCAGCGGAATCGACGGCGATGTTGATATGGATCACTGCTATGTTGACTTTGATGCGTATACAAGGAAGTTCGGGCTGAATGGGAGGAAGTAAGGTTACAGGTGATTGTATTGGAAGGTGAAAGAGCATTGGGCAAATACTTTGTGACAATAGAAGAAACTGTATCACAAACTGTCGAAATTGTGTCCGCCAGTGCAGAACAAGCAAAAGCAACAGCAATAGAGGAGTATTGTTCAGGTAAATTAGTACTTGAACCGGGTGACTTGATAGGCAAAAAAATTCAAGTACATAATGGAAGTAATGAAATGATAGGTTGGGAAGAATTTTGATGGACTTTCATTTTGATTTATCTCTTGCCGAGAATTATCACAGTAATTCACAAAAGATACGAGTTATGAGTGAAAACTGGGTTGGAAAAAATGTGTTTTGTCCAATATGCGGAAATCTGCATATTTGTAATTTGTCCAACAATATGCCTGTCGCCGATTTACAATGTGATAATTGCGGAGAAATTTTTGAATTAAAAAGCAAAAAGGGTAATATTAGCTCAAAAATTTCTGACGGAGCATATTCCACTATGATAGAACGAATTAACAGTTCGAGTAATCCGGATTTATTTATAATGAGTTATACTGCCGATTATCAGGTAAAAGATTTATTGCTTGTTCCAAAATTCTTTTTTGTTGACAGTATAATAGAAAAGCGCAAACCGCTTGCTCCGACAGCCAAAAGAGCCGGATGGATTGGCTGTAATATTGTTTTTGGAGATATACCCGCTCAAGGCAAATTAAGGCTTATAGATAATCAGATAGTATCTGATGTTTCAAAAATTGTAGAAAACTATGCTCATATCAAAAGTCTACAGACCAATAACCTTGAAAGTCGTGGTTGGCTTTTAGATGTGTTAAATTGCGTCAATGCAATTCCCGATACAGAGTTTTCTTTACAAGATGTTTATGCTTTCGTTGAACAACTTCAAGAAAAGTACCTTGATAATCATAATGTTGAAGCTAAAATACGTCAGCAGTTACAGCAATTAAGAGATAAAGGGTTTATTGAGTTCACAACAAGGGGACATTATAGAAAATTGTCAGTATGACCACCCACTGGTCATTCCCAAAGCGAGGAGATTGGGCTACACACGACGCAAAATGGCGAGGAAACTGGTCGCCGTATATACCAAGAAATATCATTCTTCGATATTCGCAAGAGGGTGATTTAGTCCTCGACCAGTTTGCCGGAGGCGGTACTACGCTTGTTGAAGCAAAGCTACTTAACCGTGATATTATCGGAATTGATATAAACGATGTTGCTCTTGAACGTTGCCGTGAAAAGACGGCTTTTGACTATGAACCTGCCAAAGGAAAGGTGTATATCAATAAGGGAGACGCTCGACATCTTGATAGTATACCCGATGATAGCATAGACCTTATCTGCACACACCCGCCATACGCCGACATAATCAAGTACAGCGATGGCATTGATGGCGACTTATCTCAGCTTAAAGTCAAAGAATTCCTTGAACAGATGAAGCCTGTTGCTGAAGAAAGTTACCGAGTTTTAAAAAAGGGAAAGTTTTGTGCTATTCTCATGGGCGATACCCGTCAAAAGGGATGTATGATACCGATGAGCTTTGATGTAATGAAGATATTTCAGGATGCCGGATTTACGCTTAAAGAGCTTATTATCAAGGAACAGCATAACTGTAGAGCAACAGGATATTGGAAAACCAACAGTGTAAAGTACAATTTTCTGCTTATTGCACATGAATACTTGTTTGTTTTCAGAAAATGACCTTAATAACATCGGCGGCTCGGTAACACTACCGAGCCGCCGCTCTATATTGCTTTATATAACCGCTTATTCTGCGTTTTCGTTTGTCATTACCGATTCGGATCCAACCGGCAAAGTAACACCTTTCTGCCAGTATCCGTACTTTTTCCTCTTTACGATAAGGAACATCAGCGACAGCAGGAAAGCGAAAAATTCCGCTACAACATTCGCCATCCATATACCGTCAACGCCGAAAATAAGGGGCAGTATAAGGATGCTTGAAACCTGGAAAATAAGCGTTCTCATAAACGACACAGCCGCAGAGATAGCGCCGTTTCCGAGTGCTGTAAAGAACGATGAGGTGAATATATTGAAGCCTGCAAGTAAAAAGCACAGCGAGAATATCCTGAAAGCGTGACGTGTCTGCTCGTAAAGCTCTGCGTCATAGCCGACAAATATCTTTGCGAGAGGGCTTGCAAGCACCGCCGACAATGCGACAAGCGTAACTCCTGCTATCGCCGCAAAGCAAAGGCTCTTTTTGAGCATATTGTTCAGCTCATAACGGTTCTGCGCTCCGTAGTTGAAGCCTATCACGGGGGCGCATCCGATAGAATAGCCCACAAATATCGCTATGAAAATGAACTGCACATACATCATTACGCCAAAGGTCGAAACGCCGTTTTCGCCTATGTATTTCATAAGCTGGAAGTTGTAGATTATGCTTACGACCGATGAGGAAATGCTCGACATAAGCTCCGACGAACCGTTCGCACAGGCACGCAGGAGCGGCCTTATCTCAAGCCTTGTCTTAGTAAGACGCAGTATGCTTGAGTTCGGACGGAGAAAGTAGATAAGAGGGAATATACCGCCTACACATTCGCTGATGCCCGTAGCAAATGCCGCACCTGCAACGCCAAAGCTCATAAGACCTACAAATACAGCGTCAAGTATGATATTCGTACAGCCTGCCATAATAGTTGAGATAAGTCCTAGCTTCGGCTTTTCGGCGGCAATAAAAAAGCTCTGGAATACGTTCTGGAGCATAAAAGCCGTTGTGAAGGAGATTACTATTCTGCCGTAAAGCACACAGTCGCCCAGCATTTCGGGAGTTGCGCCGAAGAACACCGCAACGTTTTCGGTAAAGATAAGACCGAATGTTGTGAGTACCGCACCGAGTATCACCGTCAGCATTATCATCATCGTGAAATAGCGTTTTGCCGTCTTTTCGTCACCCTCGCCGAGCTTCTGCGAAACAAGCGCCGTTCCGCCCGTGCCGACCATAAAGCCCACACCGCCGAGTATCATTACAAACGGCATTATAAGATTGATAGATGCGAAAGAGGTCTTGCCGGCAAAATTCGATACGAAAAAGCCGTCAACAACGCCGTATATGGATATAAACACCATCATAGCCACCGACGGCAGCACAAATCTGAAAAGCCGTCCCACGGTAAAGTGATCCGAAAGTTTTATCTTGCTCATTTTCCCTTTGTTCTCCTTTTTATATCTTTATATTTTTGCCGTCTGACTTTTAAGAAGTATGCTGTACAGCTTCATAAGCGCAGTCATATTCTCGGTTTCTTCATCTGTCATATTGCCGAGTGCGGCACATTCCGCCTCTATCACCTTATCTACCGTCTGTTCGCACAGCTTTGTTCCGCTTTTTGTAAGGCTGATATTCTTTGTGTGCGCACCTGCCGGAGTAAGCGTTATATACCCATCGCTTTCGAGCTTTTTCAGTGCGGAGTTTACCGTCTGCTTAGGCTGATACAGCACGGTGCAGACATCGCTCTGCGTTATGTTGCCCGGCTCCATACGCAGTGTGTACAGCGTCCAGAATGCCGCTTCCGAAAACCCGTAGCGCTTTGCTATATTCCTGTAGCAATCATCTATTGATTTCAGTACGTTATTATATTCATACAGTTTTTTCCTGTTGTTTTTGTTATCCAAGCTGATTCTCCTTGTCGGCAAATATTTAAGTCCGAAATCGGACTGAGAGATATTATAATCCGATTTCGGACTGTTGTCAAGTGCTTTTGTGTAAAAAGTGCTTTTGTCGGTCTTCGGATATAATTTCTGTATAATTATTGCAGATAATAGAATAGGAAGAACAGCATTGAACAACTGTTCGTTGTATCGGTAAAGTATGTTTATTCTTCCGCAAACTGTATTATATTCTCCGCTTTACCGGAAGCGGCATAAAAATTATTCACAAAAGTTCATTTTTGTATCGGTTTGATATTGACTTTAGGCTCGAATTGTGTCAAAATAATTATATTGGTGTAATTCGGCGTTTTTCTGCAAAGGAGCGGTAAAACGCCGTATTGTTACTAAACGGAAAGGCGAGAAAAGTAATTGAAATACGATGTAGTAATTGTAGGAGCGGGACCTGCGGGAATATTCACCGCAATTGAAATGGTCAGAAACGGCTCAGACAAAAAAATTCTGATAATCGAAAAGGGCGCTTCGGTAGAGAAAAGAAGCTGTCCTAAGGCAAAAACAAAGCACTGTATGAACTGTAAGCCCTACTGTCATATCACAACGGGCTTTTCGGGCGCAGGCGCATTCTCGGACGGCAAGCTGTCGCTGTCGTGCGAGGTCGGCGGAACGCTCCCCGAGCTTATCGGCGAGGAGCTTGCACAGGAAACCATCGACTACACAGACAAGATATATCTTGAATTCGGTGCGGATAAGCACGTTGAGGGCGTAAGCGACCCCGACAAGATAAGAGATATAAGGAAGAAAGCCATAAACGCAAATCTGAAGCTGGTTGACTGTCCTATCCGCCACTTAGGAACGGAAATGGCACACGAGCTTTATTTCAAGATAGAAAAGTATCTTATCGAAAGCGGCGTCGAGGTGCTGTTCGGCAAGAACTGCGAGGATATTATAATAGAAGACGGCGTATGTAAGGGCGTTATCATTTCAAATGCCCGTGATGGCGGCGAACGGGAAACAGTATACGGTGACGAGATAGTAGTCGCAACAGGCCGTAAGGGCGCAGACTGGCTCGAAAAGACCTGCGAGGCGCATAATGTAGAGCATACACCGGGTACTGTTGACATCGGCGTAAGAGTGGAAGTCAGAAACGAGGTAATGGAGGAGATAAACGCCGTTCTTTACGAGTCAAAGCTCATCGGCTATCCTCTGCCGTTTAAGAACAAGGTTCGTACATTCTGCCAGAACCCCGGCGGATTTGTAAGCCAGGAAAATTACGACAACGATTTAGCCGTTGTAAACGGTCACTCATATAAAGAGCTTAAGAGCAACAACACAAACCTTGCTATACTTTGCTCGCACAATTTCAGCGTACCGTTCAACCAGCCTATCGAATATGCGAAGAAGGTCGGCGAGCTTACCAATATGCTCGGAAACGGTCACATTCTTGTACAGCGTTACGGAGATATCCTCGATGGTAAGCGTACATGGCCCAAGGAGCTTAATTTCTCCAACGTAAGACCCACCCTGCCCGATGCTGTTGCAGGCGACATCACGGCGGCTATGCCTTACCGTACAATGACGAACATTATCAATTTCATAAAGGCTGTGGATATGGTCGTTCCCGGTTTTGCAAGCCGTGAAACGCTTTTATATTCACCCGAGCTTAAATTCTACAGCAACCGTATAAAGATGGATGAGCATTTCAACACGAACGTAAAGGGACTGCATTGCTTAGGCGACTCAAGCGGCTGGACAAGAGGACTTATGATGGCGTCTGTAATGGGCGTACTTATGGGACGTGAATTACTGAAATAAACGGAGGAAAAGTAAAATGCAGTTACTGGAAGATCGCATAAACAAGGACGGTATAGTAAAAGAGGGAAACGTGCTCAAGGTCGACAGCTTTCTCAATCATCAGATGGATATTGAGCTTTACAATGAGATCGGCAAGGAGTTCCGCAGACTGTTCCCCGACAAGAGCATAAACAAGATACTGACTATAGAAGCGTCGGGCATCGGCATTGCGTGCGTTACGGCACAGTATTTCGGATGTCCTGTCGTGTTTGCAAAGAAGGCGCAGAGCGTAAACATAGACGGCGAGGTATATTCCACATCTATCGAGAGCTTCACTCACAAGCGTACATATAACGTAATAGTCAGCAAGAAGTTCCTGTCGCCCGATGACAACGTGCTTATAATCGACGACTTCCTTGCAAACGGCTGTGCTTTACTCGGCCTTATCGACATAGTAAAGGGCGCAGGCGCAAGTATAGCGGGCGCAGGTATCGTTATAGAAAAGGGCTTCCAGAATGGCGGAGAGCTTGTCCGCTCAAAAGGCATCAGGGTAGAATCGCTCGCAATAGTTGACTCAATGAGCGTTGACGGCGGCTGTATTTTCAGACACTGAGCCGTAAATAACCGTATTTAGCGGCAAAGTGCCGTTAATATATCTTTTACTGTTTTAATAGGGAGGAAAAACATGAAAAAGAAACTTATCGCCATTTTACTGGCGGCAACCTGCGCACTTACAGCAGGACTCACAGGCTGCTCCGGCAATGCCGCAACAAGCGGTACGGACGAAAGCAAGACTTCCGACACACAGAGCACAGGCGACAGCTCTAAGGAAAGCACAGGCGACAACACATCGAAGAATGATGTTGTAGCAGGCTTTATTTACATCGGCAAGATCAATGACGGCGGTTACACACAGGCTCACGATGCAGGCAGACTTGCAGTTGAGGCTATGGGCGTAAAGACCTACTACGTTGAAGATGTACCCGAAACCGTTGCTGACACAAAGGAAGCTATCCAGACGCTTATCGATGAAGGCTGCAACCTTATCTACTCTAACTCTTTCGGCTTTATGGAAGGTACAGACCAGATGGCTAAGGAGCACCCCGAGATCAAGTTTGCTCACTGCTCAGGCTATATGAGAGAAGACAATATGTCAACCTACTTCGGTAAGGTATACCAGGCTCGTTACCTTGCAGGTATCGTTGCAGGTATGAAGACACAGAAGAACTACATCGGTTATGTTGCCGCTAAGGGTATCCCCGAAGTTATCCGTGGTATCAACGCATTCACACTCGGTGTACAGTCTGTAAACCCCGACGCTAAGGTAGAAGTAGTATTCACAGATACATGGTATGACCCCACAGTTGAAAAGCAGGCAGCACTTGAGCTTCTCAACAAGGGTGTTGACATAATCGCTCAGCACCAGGATACAACAGCTCCTCAGGTTGCCGCTGAAGAAAAGGGCGCATACTGCATCGGCTATAACTTCCCCACATCAGACGCTGCTCCCAAGGCATACCTCACAGCCGCTTGCTTCGACTGGAAGACATTCTATACAGACGATGTACAGAAGGCTATTGACGGTACATGGACAAGCCGTGCATACTGGGAAGGTCTTGCCGCTAATATGACATACCTTGACAAGCTGACAGACCTCTGCGCAGAAGGCACACAGGAAAAGGTAGACGCAGCTCAGAAGGCTATCATTGACGGCACACTCGAGCCCTTCACAGGTCCTCTTTACGATCAGGACGGCAACAAGAAGGTTGAAGACGGCGTTAAGATGACAGATGACGAGATCTGGAACATGAACTGGTTTGTTAAGGGTGTAACAGGTACTATCCCCGCATAATCTACAGTTCACAGAATCTTAAGACTATTAAAGACAATACGAGCAGTCCTTTGCGGCTGCCCGATTTGTCTTTTTAAAGCACCGGAATATCTGCGATGTTTTAAAAAGACAAATCGCAACTTTCAAGGAGGTTATATGGCAGACCCTTATATAAAACTTGAACACATAACCAAATCGTTTGACTCGGTATACGCAAACAAGGATATTTCCGTTGACGTATACAAGGGCGAGATACTTGCCCTGCTCGGCGAAAACGGTTCGGGCAAGAGTACCCTTGTAAATATGCTCAGCGGCATATATACGCCCGACAGCGGTACTATCTCGATCGACGGTAAGAAGATGCACTTCGGCTCACCCGGTGACGCTATAAAGGCAGGCATCGGTATGGTACATCAGCACTTCAAGCTGGTCGATGTAATGACCGCCGCAGAAAACGTGGTAATGGGTCATATAAAGCATTTTGTCACATCGAAAAAGCGTATGGCTCACCATGTGAACAAGCTGAACGAGAAATACGGCCTTAACGTTACTCCCGACAAGAAGATATACAATATGTCTGTCAGCGAAAAGCAGGCTGTAGAGATAATGAAGGTGTTCTACAGAGGCGCAAACGTTCTTATACTTGACGAGCCTACAGCGGTGCTTACCCCACAGGAGATAACCGCACTGTTCGCTATTCTCAGAAAGATGAAGGAGCAGGGCTGTACGATAATCATTATCACTCATAAGATGGCGGAGGTTATGGATATTTCCGACCGTGTTACCGTTTTGCGTAAGGGCGAATGTATCGGTACGGTAAAGACGAGCGAAACCACTCCCCAACAGCTTACCGAGATGATGGTCGGCAAGGCGGTAACTCTTGAAATAGAGCGTCCGCAGTGCTGTGACTATAACGCAAAGCCGATGCTTTCCGTAAAAAATCTCACGAAGAAAAACACAGACGGCGTAAACGTGCTTGATAACGTGAACTTTGACGTATACGGCGGCGAGATACTCGGCGTTGCAGGTATAGCGGGAAGCGGTCAGAAGGAGCTTTGCGAGATAATCGCAGGTCTTGACAAAATGACCGACGGCGATATTGAGTTTGACGGCGACAGCATAAAGGGACTTGATCCCAGAGCGATAATCCGCAAGGGCATCAGTATGAGCTTTGTTCCCGAGGACAGACTCGGTATGGGTCTTGTGGCAGGAATGAGCATAACGAACAACGTTATCCTGAAGTCCTATAACCATAATCCCGGCCCGTTCATAGACAGCAAATTTGCAAAGAAGCTCGCAGAGCAGATAGTCGAAGATTTCGACATTTACACCCCGTCGGTAAACTACACGGTAAAGAAGCTGTCCGGCGGTAATATACAGAAGGTGCTTCTCGGCAGAGAAATATGGCTCTCGCCCAAGGTGCTTATAACCGCTTATCCCGTAAGAGGTCTTGATATAGGTGCGTCATACAATATATATCATATGCTGAACGAGCAGAAGAAAAAAGGCGTTGCCGTGCTGTTCATAGGCGAGGATCTTGACGTACTGAAAAGCATTTCCGACAGGCTTATGGTAATACACGACGGTGAGATAATCGACATAGTAGACCCTACGACCGTCACTAAGGAAGACATAGGTCTTATGATGGTGGGCGACCATATCAACAAGGGAGAGGAGAAAGCCGTATGAGCATGATACAGATTTCAAAGCGGCAGAAAGGCACATCAAAGCTCGTTGACGTTCTTATAAGAATAGGCGCCATCGTGCTGTCGCTGATATTTATCGGCATTGTTCTTGCCATAATGGGTTATGATCCTTTCAAGGTTTTCGGCAAAATAGTACAGACCCCGTTCAAGCGTTTCAAGGACGTTATGAACAAAACGATAATGCTTACCACTCTTTCGCTCGGTATAGCGATAGCGTTCAGAATGAAGTTCTGGAATATCGGCGCTGAGGGTCAGTTCTATATGGGCGCTTTCGGTGCGGCATCTATGGCTTTTATGTGTCCCGATCTGCCGCCGATACTCCTTTTACCGCTTATGTGCGTTGCAGGCTTTGTCTGCGGCGGTATATGGGCGCTTATCCCTGCGGTTATCAAAGCTAAGTTCGGTGCGAGCGAAACGCTTGTAACGCTGATGATGAACTATATTGCGATAGCCTTTATAAGCTATCTGCAATACGGTCCGTGGAAAGACCCTGCGGCACTCGGTGCGGCAAAGGTGCCTAACTTCTCGGAAAATGCGGTACTGCCCGACGTATTCGGCATTCACGCAGGTTGGATAATAATGCTGGTACTCGTAATTATTATGACGATATTGCTCCGCTACACAAAGCTCGGCTATCAGATTGACGTTATCGGCGAAAGCGAAACCACCGCAAAATATGCCGGTATGAATACGGTTAAAATACTGGTGATCGCAGTTCTTATCTCCGGCGGTCTTTGCGGAATGGCAGGTTTTATGCAGTCGAGCGCCGTTGAGAAGTCGATAACCGATTCGATGTCTGCAGGTCTTGGCTTTACTGCGGTAATCACCGCCTGGCTTGCAAAGCTGAAGCCGCCCGTTATCGTGGTTGCGTCGTTTATGTTCTCGATACTTCTCCAGAGCGGAAGCTCGCTTCAGGTAATGAAGATACCCTCGTCCATTACGGAAATAATGCAGGGCGTCATCATATTCTTCGTTCTTGCGTGTGAGTTCTTTATAAACTATAAAATATCGCTTCGTAAGCATACCGCAGTAAAGGAGGCTGAATAATGGAGATTCTTCATCAGATAGGTCTGTTTTTACAGACCGCCATTCAGACAGGTACTCCGATACTGTTTGCCATTGTCGGCGGTATACTTTGTGAAAAGGTAGGTCATATGAACCTCGGTGTCGAGGGTATGATGCTTATGGGTGCGTCGCTCGGCTTTACGGTTGCGTGCGCTACGGGAAATCCTCTGTTCGCTATGCTGGCGGCAGGTGCTGCGGGTGCGGCAGGTGCGCTTATATATGCCTTTATAACCGTCACGCTCAGAGGAAACCAGGTCGTTACTGGCCTTGTGCTGACTATATTCGGCACGGGCGTTTCCGGTCTTATAGGCGGCTGGGTATCAAGCGAACAGATACCCCAGTCGGTAAGCTCGGCATTCCGCCCTGTTGAAATACCGCTTTTAAGCAAGATTCCCGTTCTCGGAGAGGCTGTTTTCTCGCAGGATATATATGTATGGCTCGGACTTGTCATAGCTGTGCTTGCATATTTCTACCTCAACAAGACAAAGCTCGGACTTTATGTAAGAGCGATAGGTGAAAATCCCGGTGCGGCTGACGCTTCGGGCATAAATGTTATGCTTCATAAGTATATAAATATTCTGCTCGGCGGTTTTCTTTGCGGACTTGGCGGCGCTTATCTGTCAACCGCATTCCTGACAACCTGGCAGGATAACGTTACGGCAGGCGCAGGCTGGATAGCCGTTGCTCTCATCATATTCAGCACATGGAATCCGCTCAAGGCGATATTTGCCGCTTACCTTTTCGGTATGCTGAGAGGTCTTAACTATAAGATGCAGGGCTGGGAGATACAGATACCCTCGCAGTTTTTAACAATGCTCCCTTACATCGCCACCATTATTGTGCTGATTTTCATAGCAATGAGAAAGAAGAAAGAGAATCAGCCTCCTAAGGCGCTCGGTGAAGCGTACTTCAGGGAAGAAAGATAAATATGCAGATAAAAGCCGACTTTATCCGAACCGGGTAAGGTCGGCTTTTAATGAAAGGAAATATGAAACGATTTTACGAAGCTACAGAAAAGCGCATAAAGCAGGTCAATCTGCGTATGTTCACTATTGTCATAATGATATTCATTTTTGCATTTCTCGGAATATTCGGCTCATATATCGCCGTACTGAACAATGCAAATTCTCTCGGTAAAAATCTGGTAGAAAGCTATGCCTCGGAAGAAGAGGAAAACGTATCGATGTATACGACAATCATTGAACTCGGAATGATACAGATAAACGACATGGTAAACGCAAACGTATCCGATGACCGTATACTGAATGCTATAAAAACGTTTTTCAAACAGGCTAAATCCTCCACAAAAGACGAAGATTTGTTATGTTATGTTATTCTGAACGGCAGACTTATAGCTTCGGACAACGTAGAGGGCATTGAAAGCTACAACTATAAAAATCAGGAATGGTACAAAAGAGCTCTCGATGCTAACGGCGAGGTTGTTTTCACAAACTCATATCTTACCGAAAAAGACAAGCCTAATGTCGTTACTATCTCTGCGGCAAACCGGGAAACCGGAAATGCGGTAATAATCGACCTCACCGATGAAAACCTTGATACCAATCACGCAGATATAGATTTACCGGAGCGAAGCGCTTACTATGTCTTTAACCGGTACGGCGAAACAGTATACACAAAGACCCCTTTCATCGCCGATAAGGACACGATCAACAAATATTCCGAGAGCCTTTATCTCAGGATGAAGGACGGCGACAATAAGATCAACGACAATATGATTGACTTTGAGGGCGAAAAATGTGCATTCTACTATACAAGGCTTGAAAACGGCTGGTCTGTTGCCGTGACTGTTCCTTATGCAGTTCTTACCGCAGAAATAAACTGGATGATACTAATGTACATAGTGCTATTTGCGGCGTTACTTATAATTGCAATTATTATGTGGCTGAGAGAAAACAGATTCACAAAGCAGACGCTCCGTGCAACCGATACTATCCGTGCGCTGTGTAATTCGTTCTATGCCATCTATCGTATAGATATGCAAAACGGCACTTATGCAATGATAAAAGGCACAGACGATATTAAGAAAATACTGCCCGCTACCGGTAGTTACGATGATCTTATAAAAGCGATCTGTTCTTTTATGGATAAGGATACGGCACAGGAGATGAACTGTGCATTTTCACTTGAAAAAGTCAGGGATAACATTGAAAAGCGTACAGAAAATTACGGCGGCAGTTTTGTAAGAGAGATCGACGGCGTAAAGAAATGGATGAGCGTAAACCTGTTTCTTGACGATGACGTGAACAGCAAAAAGGCTGTAATCGCATTCCATGTTATTGATGAGGAAAAGAAGCGTCAGCTGCAACATATCAAACTGCTTGAGTGCGCATTGAGGGAAGCCGAGAGCAGCAAGAGTTCACAGGAGCAGTTCTTTGCGTCTATGAGCCACGAGCTTAGAACTCCGATCAATATAATTCTCGGAATGAACGAGCTTGCCGCCGATCCTGCCTGCCCTGAGGAAAAACGCCTTGATTATTATAAAAAGACGGAAATCACGGGCAGAAGAATGCTGGAACTTGTAAACAAGATACTTGATGTTTCACGTCTTGAATCAGGACAGTCACCGCTTGAAATAAAGCATTTCGACCTTGAAAAGGAAATCACCTCGATGATGCAGCCGATGGCGGAACGTGCCGAAAACGAGGAGAAGCATTTTGTACTTGATATTGATATTGAAAACAGCAAGGTTATAGGCGATCCGCTTAAATTATCACAGATACTGATAAACCTTGTCGGAAATGCGCTCAAATACACAAACCGCAACGATACGATAAGTGTTACTGTAAAGCAGGCAGGCGAAAACAATTACAACTATATTTTCACTGTCAGAGATACAGGTGTAGGGATATCCGAAAAGTTCCTGCCGAAGCTGTTTGACCCATATAGTCAGGGCGCTCAGTTCGGTACGGGAAGATATAACAGCACCGGGCTTGGCATGGCGATAGTCAAAAACCTTGTCAGCCAGAAGAACGGTACTATCGATGTCGAAAGCAAAGTCGGAGAGGGTACGGTGTTCACCGTGACGCTTCCGCTGAAGCCTGACAAGGAAGAAAATGCGGCGACAGATATCAAAAAGTCTGTTGTCAGGGATATACTAAAAGGTATGAATATCATGCTGGTTGATGACAACGAGCTTAATCGTGAAATAATGTACGATATGCTCAGTGCCTGCGGTGCAACGGTGATTCAGGCTTGCGACGGCAAGGAAGCCGTGGATAAGTTTACGCAGTCCCGGGAAGGCGATATCAACCTTATTCTTATGGATATGAATATGCCGGTCATGAACGGTTGTGAGGCGGCAAAGGCAATAAGAAGCTTTGACCGCAAAGACGCAAAAAGCGTGTTTATAATCGCACTTACAGCAAACGCTTTTGCGGAAGATGTCAGCGAAACCGTAAAGGCAGGTATGAATGCGCACCTTGCAAAACCTGCAAACATTGACCTGCTTTGCAAAACGCTTACAAGGCTTACAGAAGAGAAGAGATAAACGAAAGGTATACAGTGTAACGCTGTATACCTCAGTTTTTTATGCGATTAATCAAAATACAATATACGGAATATTCGATTAATAAGCATAATAAATATGCCTCTTATAACACCGAAAACGCTTTCCGTGCTGATAAGGTGTTGATATTTTCGTGAGTGTATCGGTGCAACTGCACTAACATTAACCTTTCAAAAAACGCTACTAACCTGAGATATATGTACTAAAACTGCGGACGTGTAGCGTTAAGCGTTCCTGAATTGACAGGATATACGATGTTCGGGTGGTTACACGAGTTTAGCCAACACCCTAGCGGGGTAAGGGTGTGAGTAAGGAAAGAGGGAGCAGCAACGTTATCGCACAGAATAGCGAACCCGAGAAGTGCTGTCCGACAAAAAAGCACTATCGGTAGCTTACTATCATAGATGAATACTAAACGGTATAGCAGAAGTATATCAAATAAAAGTCTTTTTCGCAATCTGATTATTACGTCTTATCCCTTCTTTTATAAAAAACAAACTGCGGTTTCAACTGCCGCAGTTATCATTTGAAATTATCCGGATATGTCAGAAAAAACGACCTTGCACGGTTTCTCTTATATGCCTTAAGACACAGCTCATAGCTCAGCTGCCTTACCTCAAATTTCGAGAATCTTCCGCTTTTTATGAGTGTAGTACCTACAGTCATAGCGCTTCTTTTATCTTCATATCTTGAAGCATATTCGGGACAATACACGGCGGCTGTACCTGCTGAAACGTACTTAATCTCGCCGTTGTCATCAGTTATTTCAAGTACATATGACATATACGCCCACCTCTCATTATAATACTTCTTATAAAATTATAATTTAAAGTCGGGCGCATTTCAATAACGATTTAAAAATAAAGTAGAAAAATGTAATATTATGTTAATAATTTTGTCGAATTTATTGAAACAGACCGAATTTTATCCTCAGCCGACAGCATTTCTTAAGAAGCGCCTCGCCGATTATCAAGATAAATATCACAGTCGAAACGGCATGGATAAGGTCGAACGGTATGCCGGAAACGATATAGGCGGTAACGGTTGACAGATTCAGGTCTGTTGTATAGGTAAGGGCGGTCGAAATATTCATTATTCCGCCGTAAATAACGAGGACTGACAGGAAGGAGTAGATACAAAGGGCGAGCGTGTTGCGCTTTTTTGAGAAGATGATACCTGCGAAAAAGCCGAGAAGCCCCATTGCAAACATCTGCCACGGCGTCCACATACCCTGACCGAACAGCATATTTGATACCAGCATTGACACTGCGCCGACAAGAAATCCTGCCTGCGCACCGAGCGCTGTTCCGCTTATGATAATGATTGCGGCAACGGGCTTGAACTGCGGGAACATAAAGAAAAGCTCCCTTCCTGCAACAGCCGCCGCAGAAAGCACGGCAAGCACCGCTATATCCTTTGCGGACGGTTTCTTTTTTTCAAAGCTGATAAAAAAAGCGGCAAGGCACTCTATAAGCACCGCAAGAATTATCAGCAGATGCTTTCTTGTGCCGTTAGGGATAAAAAGTGTGCCGAGAATCACTGTGAAAGGGATAAGAACGGCAGTTATAACTCCTGCGACAATATCGGACGGCGTTACTTTTTTTGCGGTTACGGGCGGCTTTGCCATTGAGTTTTTCGGGGCAACACCTATTACAAGCATAATCATAGGAACGCACAGCACCGCATATTGCAGCCAGAACGGCTCTGACGGTATTCCAAACGGTAATATCCCCGTGCTTATTATAAGCACCAGCGCAAAGCCGATACCGCCGAGCGAAAGCATTACCTTTCGGAAAACCGACAGCCTTTTGCGTTTTTTGCGTTGCGGTACTGCTGTGTCGGGCTTATCGCCTTGTATGCCGTGAAAACGTCCGGAGAGATCGCCGTAGTTTTCGGCTTTTCCACCGACTGATTCAATAAGCCCTGCGACAGTGTAAACATTATCGCATACGTTTCTGGCGATTTTCGCACTGTCTGTAGTGAAAAACGAGGAATCGGCGAAGAACTGTGACGGCGGCAGAGATACGCTTATTTCGCCGTCAAAAAGCAGGGCGCATATATCCGCTGTTTCAGCGCAGAAATCCATATCGTGACTGACGATCACTATCGTTTTCCCGTCTGCTTTAAGCTGTTTCAATAATGCCGAGAACATCTGCTTATATACTGCGTCCGCACCTTTTGTCGGCTCGTCAAGGAGCAGGATGTCAGCACCGTAGGATATAAGCTTTGCGAGCGCCGCCTTCTGCCGCTCTCCGCCGGATAAATCAAACGGGTGACGTGACAGCAGGTGCGTAAGATTAAATGCGGCGGTTATCTCATCGGCATTGCCGGCAAATTCTTCTCTGAGCGTTTCCTTATTGAAAAGCAGGGTAGGGTCCTGCGGAAGAAAACCTATCTTTCCGCCGCTTATCGTTATTTTTCCGCTGTTTTGCTTAAGCGTACCGCAGATAAGGCTTAGCAGGGTCGATTTTCCTGCGCCGTTGCCGCCCACAATTGCGGTTATGCTCCCTTGCTTTATGTCAAGCGAAAGGTTTCTTATAATATCTCTTTTGCTGTTCTTATAGCCGAAAGACAGATTTTTAACGGATATACAGTTTTCTTCCGATACGCTGTTGTCGGTAATGCCGGGAGTGTTAAGCCCGTTGTTTTTGCCGTATGCAATATACCAGTCCTTAGCGGAGGGAATGTCAAGCAGTGGAAGAACATTGCTGACAGATGCGCTTGCTCTTACGCCTACAGGCATTTCAAAAAGCATAGGGTGATTATTTTCGGACAGATGCTCTGTAAGAGAGCTTGCATCGCCGTCATGGCACACCTTGCCGTTGTCGAGCATAACCACACGCTTTGCAACGGACAAAAGACCGCCGAGCTGATGCTCCGCAACTATCACGGTCTTACCAAGCTCCTTGTTTATTCTTACAAGCAGTGAAATAAACTGCGTGGATGCGATAGGGTCAAGCTGGGATAACGGCTCGTCAAGGAGCAGTACATCGGGATCCATAGCCATTACAGACGCTAAGTTAATCATCTGCTTCTGACCGCCGGAGAGCTTGTCGCAGTCGCAGTACAGCAAGTCCTCTATGCCGAAGAACAAAGCGGTCTGGGAAACCTGCGAGCGTATTTCGTTTTGTGAAAGTCCTATGCTTTCCGCACCGAAGGCAAGTTCGTGCCAAACCTTGTCGCAGACGATCTGCTCGTCCGTAAACTGCGTGACAAAGCCGGCAAAATGACCGCCGAAAGAAATTTTCCCTTTTTGCGTTCCTGCGTCGGCAGGCGCTTTCATAAGATTTAAAAGGGTGGATTTTCCGCTTCCCGAGCTTCCGCAGAATATTACGAATTCTCCTTTGTTTATTTTAAGCGAAATGTCGGAGAGTGCGTTCATATCCGAGCCGGGATAGGAATATGACAGATTTGAAATATTATAAAGCTCCATTTCTTCCCCTCCGTTTAAAACGTGAATAAAGCTCGGTTACAACAGGCGTCACACAGAGTATAAGCCAGAAAACATCCGCAGAAATATCGAAAGCTGTCAGCGGCAGGATAAATTCGGGGTAGTAGAGATAGTAGGCTTTACCGCTTGCAAAAAGAATAATAATTGCGGTTGTGCATATCGCCGTAACCGATATTATGATAAAGTCGGACGGCGCAAAGCGGAATATGCTGTAGGCTGTACGCTTTGCCGTACCGTAACCTCTGTATTTCATAGATCGGGCGGTATATGCACTATGTTCAAGGGTATCCGTTACCGCAACGGAGAGAACGTGAACACCGCTTCTGATACGGCTTCTAAAGTTGCCCTCGTATATATCGTTTCCCACAAAACGCTGAGCCGCCGCCGCTTGCTTTGCACGTCTTGCGAACATAGGCACTGAGCGAAGCGTCATTGATAACAGCAAGGCGAGTGACGGCAGGGCTTTTCCGAGAAGATATACCGTTTTATCGCTTGTCATGCACTTGTTCAGCCCGATAAACCACATTACGAGCGATATTGTCATAGCGCCTGTAAACAGCGAAAAAATAAGCGTTTCAAGGGTGATACTGTTGCCGCCGGGCAATTTTGCAAGCACGGTTATGCCTCTGTTTGAAAAAAGCAGATTTATTATCATTGCAAGGATTGCCATAGGAAACATTATCGCAAGCGTCCTTGCGGCGGTTTTACCGTTCAGTAAAAAAGCAAAAACGGCAGAGCAGACAAGAGCCTCTGTCATAAAGACGGGGCTTTGCACTATTGCGGTTATCAGTATCACCGACAGAAAATATATTGCCGCTGTTACAGGGTGTGTTCTTTCCATTGTTGCTCCTTAGTTTTGAAGGTCGTAGCCAAGCTCGCAGGTATAGCGGAACGCTATTTCATCGTTGTTTGCGGGCTTGTACGATGAACAGCCGTAGTTTGGAAAAACGCCGTTTACACTGTACATCCAGCCCGAACCTTGACCGCAGTCGAATTCATAAAGGTTGTTGATACCCTCTACATAGTATGAACTGAACGCAGGGGTGTAGCTTGCCTCCATCTGAATGCTGTTTTCGTCACATATACGGCGGAGTATATCGTAGACGCTTTCGCCGCTGTCGAATCCGACCGTTTTGCTGAATATCACGGCATCATCAGGAACGTACTTTTCAAGTCCTTTTTTCAGTTTATCCTTGTTATCGAGTATGGTTTTGCACTCTATAACGAATGTGCAGGTGTTGTCATATTTCTTTATCGGATTGTCGGCGGGCTTCGGAGTTGTCGCCTTAGCGGTGGCTTTGGTCGTGGATTTAACGGTAGTTGTGGCTTTTGCGGTAGCCTTTGCAGTGCTTGTTACCGTAATCGGTTTTTCGGTTGCTTTGAAAGTTTCGGCGGTAGTCGCAGGCACGGTTGCTATATAAGCGGTTGTTGCAGTCGTTTCTGCTTTTTGACTGTTTGCGGTCGTCTGAGATGTGGTTTGTAAAGCGGTAGTTTGTGAAGATGTGTCCGTAACGGTTGTTACAGGCGGAGCCTGAGAATTAACAGTTGTTTTTGGAGTTGTTGTTGCGATTAGGCTTTCGGCGGTTGTAAACGATGATGTTTCGGGCGATAAGTATGACGTGCCGCTGTTTTCGGCAGTATCTTTTCCCATAGCGGCGGAAATTACCGCAATTATCACCACAGCAATCAGTGCCGACACAAGACCGAGTATATATTTGTATTTATCAAAAAAAACTTTCATTTTTTCTCCGTGAAATATCAGTTATGTAAAAATTGTTCCGCACCTATTTTATCACAAAAACAGGTACGGAACAAGCATTTACATAATAGTTTTACTTATTTGCGCTTTTTCTTTGAAAAAAGCATAACTGCGCCTGAGATGAGAACTGCCATACCGCCTGTTACAAGCACGCCTGTACCGGGATTTATGGGATCGTTTTTATCTTCGGGCTTGCCTGAGCAGTCGCCGGGGAGTTTCGGCTCATCGGGAGTACCTGAGCTGTTGCCGGGCGTTACAGGCTCATCGGGATTTTCAGGTTCTGTCGGCTCTGCCTTTGCGGACATTTCGTAAAGTGAAGTGCCGTCCTTTGAAAGCTCATAAGCTGTAAGAGCGAGTGCCGCCTGCTCGGTAGCCATATAGTTTTCCTCGCCGCCGAGTGTGTGGCTGTAGCCGTTTTCTGTAGCGTAGCTTTCAAGTGCGTCGATAAGCGTGATGCCGTCAACGATGAATCTTGAATCTGTCAGAGGATCTATGCCGAGAGCGGCAAGAGCGATAATTACCTGCGAGGTGCTTTCACTGCCGTTTGCATATCTTGCGTTCTCGTCAAGAGATTCTGCAAGGAACTCAAGACCGCTGTCTATAGCCGCATTTACCTTCTCGTCAGCCGCATAGGGAGCGAGTGCCTGTATAGCCATAGCCGTAATGTCAACGTCTGCGGTATCGCCTGCGAGCGCCCAGCCCTTACCTGTCATATTGTCAACGATATAAGCGATAAGCTCATCGTGAGTCTTTGCACTGTAATCTGTAGTATCGAATGCTATAAGCGAGAATATAACCGCATTGATACCCTGCGATGTGATATAGTCCATATCGTCAAGACCGCTCAGCAGGTTATAGCCTGCGATGTCTGCGGAATTCTTTCCGAGCGAGGACAGAGCGATTATAACTCTTGCGTTCTCTGTAGGCTTTCTGTCTGAAAGTCTGTCTGAACCGTTAGCCTTTACTGCGTCGCAAAGCTCACTGTAGTATTTTGCTGCCTTGTCGGCAGAGAGCTTTCCTGCTCTTGCAAGCGCTATTACGGACCATTCGCCGCCGATAGACTGAACGGGGTAGATATCGTTATCCGCAAGAGTACCGAGAACAGTGCCAAAGTGATCTTCGCTCTTTGCACCTGCCTGCTTTATTGTGTCGATAACGGCAAATCTTTCGGTTGCCTTGTCAAGAGTATCCGAATTTGTGACCTTATCTCTTAAACGCTCGGGAACTGCCGAGTAAGCGGTCTTTGCATTTTCGATCTTATCCTTGCTGTCAGCAGTTACCTTGCCGATTGCATCTATTGCCTTTATCGCATTGCTTACAACGTCAGCCTCAGCCTTAGCAAGAGCTTCTTCTGCGGTTGTTAAGGTTTCGTAGTTTCCTACAAGCGTCTTTGCGTTGTCGCTGAGCTTGTCATAAGCCGCTCTTGCCGTTGTGATGCTGTCATAGCTGTCGAGCGTTACATCGCCTATAGCGTCAATAAGCTCTTCGACCTGCTCAGCCGCCTTTACATCATCGGGAACAAGCTTTAAGTAAGCGTATACGGGCTGTTTTTCGCCGTTCTGAACGATTATTCTGACAACCTTTATTTCAGACTGATCAAGTGCGATCTCTGCCGCCGTATTTGATGCTACACGCTGATTGTTGATATAAATGTTATCATCGTCAGCACCCGAAACGGAAACATTCACGTTTTCCTCAATACCTGTGCTTATCTCGTAAACACCGTTATCATCGGGAGTGATCTCCTTTATTGTCTTGCCGTTTGCGTCTGTTAAGACTATTTTTCCGGGAAGCGCTGTCGTGCCGACCTCTTCCTCGTTTGCGGTTGTTCTTACAACATAAGAAACCTCTGTCGATTTCTCGTTGAATATGCCTGCCCAGATATTGCTTGCTGTCTGGACCTTTACATAGTGAACGCCGTTTTTGAATGTAACGGGGTTGCCGTCTTCATCCACAGCCCACTTTAAATCAAAGCCGTTTGACTCGGCATTTTCGCTGTATGCGTTTACGTTAGCACCGATCGTGCCGTTCTTGAAGTAGTCAACATAGCCGAATCTTGTCGTACCCGCAAATGAAGCTGTGGAACTGTCGCCCTGTATACTACCCTGAACGCTGGGGATAACAACGCCTCTGAGTGTGATTGTATCGCCCTTTGCAAGATCGTTCATATAATAAACGCTGGGTGAAACCCATCTGCCTGTCTGCTTTGAGCCGTCGTTTGAGTTGCCCTGATTGTCTGTCCAGCTTGTCTTGCCGTCGGCTGTCTTTTTGTATGTTACTTCGTAATCGGTGATCGTTGTATCTTCAAAGTGCTCACTGCCTGCGAGTGCATACCATGTCTTGCCGTCCTCAGAAACATACACCTGTCCGCTCTCAGCCGCGCTTCCGCCGCTTACAAAACTGTTGCCGTATGCGTAGAAGTCAAGGCCGTAGGGGTTTGAGGGATCATCGGTAATGGGGTCGTCATAGTAATATGTGATATAACCGCCGAAGTTACCGAGTGATTTTATAGTGCCTGCGAGCGTCTGCTCAGCGCCTACACCGTAGGAAACGTTGGTGTACTGGCTGTTGATGCAAAGATAATCAACGACCTTGTCGGGTACGTCATACTTGCTTCTCTTTGTAGCCTTGACAGTATAGCTTTCTGAAAGAGTGCCGTCTGTTACCGTTACAGTAGTGTTGGCGCTCTTGGTAACAAGGCTGTAAACGCCGTTCTCGTCTGCTGTTGCGGCATCTTTACCTATCGTAACTGTGCAACCGTCGGCAACCTTGAAATATACTGTGGGGAATTCTGCGTCATTTGCTATAACTATATTATAGCTGAGAAGTGACGGGTCGAATGCGGGATACATATCGCCGTGTTCGCTTTTAAGCTCGGTAAAGTGTACATTCTTTACGGAAACGTCAGCCTTTACGAGCTTTATTTTGTAGCTTGTTATCTTGTCTGCGTCATCAAACTTGTCTGTAAGATAATCGCCGTCCGAAACAGCGTCTATTGATACTGTAACAGCGCCGTCCTTATCGAATGAATATGCGGGAGTTGTTTCACCGCTTTTAAGCTCTGTGTATTCGCCGTCAGCCTTCGCTCTGAAATGAACGTTTGCGGTTTTGCCCTTAAGAGTAAGCGCAACGCTGTCGGTGTCGCCTAAAACATAGGCTGTGTAGCTGTGGCATTCTGCATTTGTGCCGGTCGTATCGGTCACATTGCCGTTTTCGTCATTTCTGAAAACCGTTCCCTCTGCAAAGCCGTTATACTTTGTCGCATACAGCTCTCTGCCGGCAGGAACAAGCGTGATACCGCTTGTGCTTGCGATTTCAGCCGTATAGTCATAGGGACGTGTTATATTGAACACATACTGCGTCTTTATGCTTTCATCGTCAATGTAGCAAAGCTCTAAAACAAGCCTCGTCAGACCGAAGGGAATGTTTGAAATGCTGCTGAAGCTGCCGGACTTTATCTCGTTTCTCTGTGCAACTCCGTTTATATCGGTATATACCGCATAGCACTTCAGAAGATCACTATTGAACTTAGTGCCGCTGTTGATATAGAAAGATGATGTGCTGTAAGACTTTATCTTTACATCGTATTCGAGCTTTTCGGGGTCGAAAGCGTCATTGTCCCAGCCGTCAAGTGAGAAAGCCGAAAGCGCAAAGCTGTCAAAACGTGCGGCGGGTCTTGCGCCCTCCTTTATTGTTACCTTATAAGTGCTTGCTGTTGCACCCTCGCCTACCGTAACGGTGATAACATCGCCGTCCTTTATTTCAGTAGGTTTTGTAAGGCTCAGCGTCTTGTCGCCGATCTTGCTTACTGTCTTGAAATTCTTGTTCAGTGCGGTAGGACGGAAATTGATGCTCTTTGTTCCGAAAGGAACTGTAAGAGTATAATTATAGGTCTTTGCGCTGAATTCAGGGGAAAGCGTGCCGTAATCGCTGTTTATCGCTTTAAGCGATGTATCTGTACCGCTCCAGTCACTGCCGAGGTCTGCGCCCCAGTCCATAGTGTACTGCATACGGATCTCATCGCCGCTTGCAAGCTTGCCGTTAGCAACGGTATAGGCTGTGAAGCCCTCGTTTGTAAACCAGTCGTTGAGCGTACCCATCCAGCCGCTCATCGAGCCGCCGTCAAACGCCGCAAGGCCTGCGATCTCGCTTATGTAGCCATCGTCTGCACCCTGCTGAGTAAAGCCGGAGCTTTCAATAGCATCCTTTATGCAGGTCATTGCGCTTGAGGTCTTGTCAAGCGATACCCACTTGTCAACCTTTGTACCTGTCCACGCAGGAGCGTCACCGCCGCTGACCGCTTCTGTAAACGTTGTGTTTTCTACAATAACACGGACGCTTCCGAGGTCATCATCGGCAAATACAGTAAAGCTCACCTGCGGTACTGACAGCAGTGCCAGTGAAAGTGCCAGCAGTAAAGCTGTCACTTTTGCTGTAAATTTCTTTACATTTGTCATAGTTTTACCTTCCTTTATTCTTTTTTGCCGTAAGGCTTAACCGTCTAATCTGCGTTTTGCCGCTTTTCTTCTTTGTCTGGAGCGTTCACGCTTTTCACGGCTTTTCTCCTTTGCTGAAACCGCCGGAGGCTCTTTCAGCCCTGCGGCTTCAAGCGCCCTTGTCCACGGACCCAGCTTCTGCTTTATAAAGCAGACCTCATCGGGAGAAAAGTCGGAGCGTTTAGGCAGAGTGCCAAGCTGTTCATACTTTTCGCAAAGCATAGCGACAGCCTTGCTTAATTTTTCGTCCGCCATAACGTCACCTCCGTAAACAAATACGAAAAACGGCAATAAAAAATGCCTTCACCAAAAAAGTGAAAGCACAACTGATCTTTAAGCACAGCAAACACAAGCCATACGGATATGCAAAAAAGCATAAAGGTACAGCCTTAGCTGAAGATCGGCTGTACTTCTTCCTCGTCCAAGAGACAATGCCGAAAAATACGGGGGTATTCTGACTTGTGAGCATAGGCTCAGATACAGTAATGACGGTTGCTCCGGATTCTCACCGGATTCCCTATTACCTACCGGGCAAAAAGCCTTTCGTACCGTATTTTCGATATTCGGTTAAGGATAAGTATAGCATAAAGGGGGAAGAAATGCAAGAGGGGAATGATATTATATTATTTTGTATAAAAATGGCTCGTTATGCGGTCGTTTGCTTGCATTTGAAATACTATTATGATATAATAAAAATTACCATAATTGTGATGCAATTGAAAATTGCATACCGAGGGCAGAAGCACAAATATCTTAGCGGACAAGGAGGAAAACTATGTTCAAAAAAGTCATAACACTATTATTTGGCACGGCGTTTATGGCAGTGCTGATGCTTGCGGCAGGCGGCGTCTATCTCCTGCCCGAAAATTTCATGGGCGCATACACAAATATGTATACCGATGTATGGACTGCCGTGGGAGGGCTGTTCAGTCTGATGCTGGTTCCCGGCTTCGTTGTAGGCTATGCCGCCTGTCAGAGCCGGATACTCGGTGCAATCTGGTTTATCGGCTTTGTCGTATTGGGATTTATCAGCGGAATCAGTATCTGGTGGATTGCCACGGCTGTACTGCTTATCCTCTCCTACATATTCTGTATCAGCAAAAATGTCGGAGATTATGACGATCTTGACACCTATGACAAGCTCTGCGTGCTGATTCCCGCCTTTGGGGCACTGCGATTTATCGACCGCTTCGGGCTGGAAGGCTTTTTCGGCGTGATAGGAAAAATTCTTTCTGTTCTCGCTATAATACTGAATTTTGCGCTGATGATCGCTCTGTGGATAGTGCCAAAGGATGAAAGCTCCGTGTTTGGCACGGTTATCATGCAGATCAAGGACTTTGGCAGTACGCTGTTCGGCGTTGTAGTTATTTTTGTTTTTTTGCCGCTGTTTTCCGTTTATAGTGCAAAGTATTCATTCATCAAGCCGGGTCTTGCCAAGGTTCTTGCAATCATTTTCGGTGGCTACGACATTATGCGTGGAGCTTTTGTAACAATGCCCATTTTGCTCAATGCCGCTACCGGAAGCGGGGGTACATCAACGGAGGGTGAAAGTCCGATTTTTAACAATATGTTCGGCATTGAGGCGTGCTTCCTTATGGCAATGCTTCTCGGCGGAATACTTTGCGTGAAAACGGCATTTGGGAAGAAGCTGGGGCTAACTGCACAGTTCTGCCTGACAAAGGACGGCACGGCATCACTGCACTGTCTGATGATGGCGGCGCTTTCAACCGTGATCGTATTCAGCATAGCGCCCGCCGCAATATTTATTGTGTGGCTTGCCGCTGTTGCCGTTATAGTCCTTGTTACCGGAATATTTGGCGCTATGACTCCCGGCTACAGCTATGAAGAGCTTAGGTCTATGGGCTATTCCGACTACGAGGCAAGAAAGCTGATTCAAATAGCAGGTGGCAAGATAAACGAAATTTAAATCAACATATCACAACATTAACCGAAAAGGAGTCTTTTAAATGAATGATATTGAATTATTGAACGAAGGGTTTAAAATGATTGAAGTCGATACCATGAAAGCGTTTGAATATTTCTCAAAATCTGCGGAGCTTGGCAACGCCGAGGCTATGTATTATCTCGGCTTAATATATGAATCGGGCGACGGCGCTGAAATGAATGTGAAAAAAGCGCTTGAAATGTTTGAAAAATCAAGAGCGGCGGGTTGTAAATCGGCGGCAAGCAATATCGGGAATTTATATCACTACGGACACGTTGACGGCTTGGAGCCAGACAGCGACCGTGCGTTTCCATATCTTTTAAGAGCGGCGCACGATGATATAATCAATGCAATGCGTCCGCTTTCTGAAATCTATCTGTTCGGCACAGACGCAATTTCCCCAAATTACCGCCTTGCGGCATATTGGGCATTAAGGGGAATTGAAGAGGATGATACCGATTGCTGGTATTTGATTGCTGTAATGTATGAGCATGGTTTGTTTTTTGAGAAAAACCTGTCATATGCAAAGCAATGCCTCAAAAACGCATTGCCGATGGAAGTGGCAAATAAATATCTTCATGATAAAATGTATACGTTCGTAATTCCGAGAAAGCCCAATTTAGCAAGCTTTGATGACACGGCGGCGGATTTTTTTGCGGACGAACTGCCGCAAGGACTTGACGAACAGGCAAAAGCAATAATTTACGGATAAAAGGCTATAGGAGGCTTTAAAAATGATAAGTGACAAACCTGAACGAATCAATGAACTTGAAAAAGAGCTTTCTTATCTTGTAAACGACTCAATGACATTAGAGGAGAAGCTGAAAAGCCTCTCCGGCGCATATTGGGAGGCTTGGAACTCCGGCTACAGCGATGCTATGGCGAACAAGCTGATGGGCGGCGAAGAGGACGAGCAGACCCGAATGTGGGAGAAGAATTGCGGGAATAAATATAAAATTGACGAGCTGCTCGAACTGCTCAAAGAAACGGAGGAATGATTTATGGGAACATGTCCAAAATGCGGAAGAAGCAACGGGAATGCAACAGGAGGCAATGCCCTTTGCTGGGAATGTTATTCCGGAAGAACAGACGCTTATAAAAACGGTCCGAAAATGGTAGGAGCTGTACCGCAGCAAAAACCGCAGCAGCACACCGAATCTCAGACGATCCGGTATTCATTTACAGGATATTTCAAAAAACATTGGTACAAGAATGGCAATCTGTATAGCGGTTATATGCAGAACGGCTACCGCCAAGGCAAGGGTAAATACACCCGTGCGGAGGATAAGTACACCTACGACGGCGATTGGTATATGAGCAAGCGCCACGGACACGGCAAAGAGGAAATGCCGGGCAAATGGTGTTTCGAGGGCGAATTCTATGAAGGTAAGCGAAACGGCTTCGGCAGGCTCGTCTGCGCCGACGGCGAAATTTACGAGGGCGGATGGAAGGACGACAAAAAGCACGGATATGGCAAGAAAACCTTTGCGAATGGAAACCGATACGAGGGAGATTGGCAGGAAGGTAAGGAACACGGATACGGAAAAGAAACCTTTGCAAACGGGAATCAGTATGAGGGGGAGTTTTTCGCAGGAAAATACAGCGGAAAAGGAACATATTATAACGCCGAAAAAAACGAGACCTATGAGGGCGATTTCCTGGACGGTAAGCTAAACGGCTATGCTGTTGTACGCTACGCCGACGGCAGAGTTTACGAAGGAACTTTTGTTGATAATTCAAAAACCGGAAACGGCAAAGAGACTGCTCCTGACGGCACGGTGACACTCGGACATTGGGAGGGAGACCGCTATGTGGTCGATTCTGTTTTACGGGGTGGAGATACCGCAAATGCAGTTGCAGAGCGACCTGAACCTCCCATGCCTGCGCCGCTTACAGATAAGCCTTTGTCCGAGCCTGAAGAAAAAGAGTTCGACATATCACCGGAAAGCCTTGCGGACTTTATGAAAAACAGCATTACAGCTGAAAACGTGCCAAAGGAAGAAGCTTTGCCTGCTGTAGAACTGATGCACGATTTTGGAAAGCGGTTTTGCCATTTCAATCAGGCACTTTACGGAATTGACAAAAACGGTGTTCTTCATATTTCAAGCAGAATGAAGAAAAACAACGAGATTATCGAAGCCTATAACGGCAGTGACGCAAGCTGTCTTTCCTGCTATGAAGCTGCGAATATTATCATTCTCGGAGGGAACGGCAGCGTACTGTTTGCCGACAGCACATGGAAAAAGGGGCTACTTGCGGACAAAGAAATAAAAGCTTCGCTCCCCGAAGTGCAGAATTGGAGTGGGCTTACTTCCGTTGCCTGCGGCGGCTGGCATTTTGTCGGACTGCGTTATGACGGAACGGTTGTTGGTGCGGGTAAAAAGCTGTGTCACCTTGAAGAAGTCGGCACATGGAAAAGCGTGAAAGCAATCGCATGTTGCTGTTACGGCACGGTCGGGCTTTGTGAAGACGGAACGGTCGTTTCCTGCGGTTTCCCGAAAGCTGTGGCAGACGAACTTGCATTATGGAAAGATATTGCCGCCGTTGCCTGCGGAAAAGAACATATTGTGGGGCTGCTTCAAAACGGCACGGTTGTCGCCTGCGGCAAAAACGACAAGGGACAGTGCGATGTGGGCAAGTATAGCAATGTCGGGATGATCTCGGCAAGTGGAGAATGCACGGCGCTTGTTTTTAACGACGGTACAATAAAGGCTGTTGGAAAATTTGCAGACACTTCGATCGTTGTTGAAAAGGGCATTGTTGCCGCTGTGTGTGCAAATTTCGGAAACATTCTGCGTCTTACTGCAGAAGGCAGCATTTGCGGAGATACCGGCGGTGTGGATTTGGCAGAGTTCAGAAAAGATTTTGAATGGTGATCCAAAAGGTGATGAACAGTGTCAGCTCTTCAAAACGGCAGTGACATGAAAACGGTAAGGAACAGGAGAATATCTGTTTCAAAAGCGGAAAATCCGATACGGAGGAAGAGCACGGTAAAACTTAGAATAAAGGAAACCGCATGGGCAATCAACCGAATGGCGGGAGGTTACCGTGAAAGAATAACCGCTGATGTATGCTTTCCCTGTGAAGTCGGGGAGCTTCCCGATTTCGGAAAAGGCAAGCGGCATTTTACCATTGATGAGGTGACAGAAAACAGTATCAGCCTTTCGGTACACTGCGCCGATCCGAAATATAACAAAACATGGATAATAAACAAGGGCGAAGAAATAACTTATAAACCACGCTCATTTGACGGCGGGTATTTCTACGATATTAAACTGAATTAGGATTATACTGCTATGAATGCGATCGGAATAAAAATAAAAAAGGCGGACGGAAAGCACGACCTTAGTGCAAGTAAATTTTTCGGTGCACCGGTAATTCCTGCAAAGTGGCTGGAATCGTTCTCCGATGATGTTATCTTTTTTGCACAAATACGGCTTTCGGATATTGCAGAGCTTGACACAGATAACAAACTGCCGCATACGGGCTATCTTTACCTTTTCCTCGATGTTGAGATGTATCCTTATCAGGCGATGGCGTATTATTATGACGGCGAGCCGAATGTCGTTATTGATGATTTCAATGAAGCAGAACCTCGGTTTGCTCATCTGAACGAGGATTGGCTTATGAGCTTTGAGCCTGTCGATGAAGATTTTGACGGTATTCGTCTGTTTGGTATTCCTTCATCAGGCTACGAAACAGATGATGAACTGCTGCTGCAATTCGATCCGCTGGCAGAAAACATAGGTTTTCTTGACAATATAGACGGCTACGCTTATTTCTTTTTTGGCAAGGGTAAATACCGCATTGACGGTATCCGATTTTTTATTGATCGCTCATAGTCGTCTTACAGATAAGATGACAGTATGAGCAAAATCGGAATTATCCTGATGTATTTTGTCTTTTGCTATAGAGCCATAGGCGTAATGAAAAACACCGGGAACGGTCTTTTACAGACTGTTCCCGGTGTTTTTAACTGAAACGTTCGCGCTTATAAGTCGTTGTATTAAAAATACACGATGTTGTTGCTTTGTTTTATAGTCCTGTTACTTATCTTATCAGAACGCAATTCTGTCCTCAATGTACTTCTTGACATCTGCGATAGGCATTCTTTCCTGCTTCATAGAGTCACGCTCACGGACTGTTACGCAACCGTCCTCAACGCTGTCAAAGTCGTATGTGATGCAGAAGGGAGTACCGATCTCGTCCTGTCTTCTGTATCTCTTACCGATAGCGCCTGCATCGTCATAATCAACGCAGAAGTACTTTGACAGTTCGTCTGCGATCTCGCCTGCCTTGTCGGCAAGCTTCTTTGACAGGGGCAGAACTGCCGCCTTGACGGGAGCAAGGTAAGGGTGGAAGTGCATAACGTTTCTTGTTGTGCCGTCCTCAAGCTGTTCTTCGTCATAAGCCTCAGTTATAACTGCAAGGAACAGACGCTCAACACCGAGCGAAGGCTCGATAACGTAAGGAACGTACTTCTCGTTTGTTTCGGGATCGAAATATTCCATCTTCTGACCGCTTGTCTTGATGTGCTGTGTAAGGTCGTAGTCGGTTCTGTCCGCAACGCCCCAAAGTTCGCCCCAGCCGAACGGGAACAGATATTCAAAGTCGGTTGTAGCCTTTGAGTAGAAGCAAAGTTCTTCCTGGTCGTGATCGCGCAGTCTTAAGTTTTCTTCGTTTATGCCGAGGGACAGGAGCCACTTCTTGCAGTAGTCCTTCCAGAAGTAGAACCAGTCAAGGTCTGTGCCGGGCTTGCAGAAGAATTCAAGTTCCATCTGCTCGAATTCTCTTACACGGAAGATGAAGTTGCCGGGAGTGATCTCGTTTCTGAAAGACTTACCTACCTGAGCAACACCGAAAGGTACTTTTTTACGGGTAGTACGCTGGATATTCATAAAGTTTACGAAGATACCCTGCGCTGTTTCGGGACGGAGGTAAAGTTCGCTCTTTGAGTCCTCTGTAACGCCCTGGAATGTCTTGAACATAAGGTTGAACTGTCTTATGTCTGTGAAATCAGCCTTGCCGCAGTTGGGGCAGGTGATGCCTTTTTCACGGATATAATCCATCATCTGCTCGTTTGACCAGCCTGCACAGTTTGTACCGTCAAAGTCCTCGATAAGATTGTCCGCTCTGTGACGTGTCTTACAAGCCTTGCAATCCATAAGGGGATCGGAAAATCCGCCGATATGACCCGATGCTACCCATGTCTGAGGGTTCATGAGGATAGCGCTGTCAAGACCTACGTTGTACTTGCACTCCTGTATGAATTTTTTACGCCATGCGGACTTGATGTTGTTCTTCAGCTCAACGCCGAGAGGTCCGAAATCCCATGTGTTTGCAAGTCCTCCGTATATCTCACTGCCGGGATATATAAAGCCTCTGCCCTTACAGAGAGCGACCAGCTTATCCATGGTTTTTTCTGTGTTTTTCATGTGCGAAATTTCCTTTCCTGTTTTGCATTTAAAAGCAGTGCACGGCAACGTATCTGCGCTGTCGTGCTTGTCTGCCATATAATTGAATACGGTTAAAATACCGTTTTAATACGATGAACTTTTAATCCCGACCGTTTTTCTGTACAGAAAGGTCGGAATTTATTGCACCTTACAGCTTTTCGATCCAGCCCATTTCATCGGGGAGCTTGCCGTACTGCATACCTGTCATTGTATCGTAAAGACGCTGTGAGATAGGTCCTATCTTGTTGTCGTTGATAAGCATAACCTTATCGCCCCACTTTAAGTGACCTACAGGCGAGATAACAGCGGCTGTACCTGTACCGAATACTTCATTCAGCTTGCCTGCATCGTAAGCGTCTGCGATTTCCTGTATTGTGATTCTCTTTTCGCTTACCTTAAGACCCCACTTCTTGCACAGCTCTATAGATGACTTTCTTGTGATACCCGAAAGGATAGAGCCCTGAAGTGCGGGAGTAACAACCTCGCCGTCGATTACGAAGAAGATGTTCATAGCACCTACTTCTTCAATGTACTTACGCTCAACACCGTCAAGCCACAGTACCTGCGAGTAGTTCTGCTTGTGAGCCTCGTCCTGACCGATGAGCGATGCGGCGTAGTTACCGCCTGTCTTTGTAAAGCCCATACCGCCTCTTACCGCACGGACATAGTTTGTTTCAACATAGATGTTAACGGGGTCAAGACCCGAAGCATAATATGCGCCTGAGGGTGACATGATTATCATAAAGTAATACTTGTCGCCGGGACGAACGCCGAGGAACGGATCTGCGGCGAATATGAACGGACGTATGTAAAGTGAAGCACCGTCTGTATGAGGTACCCAGTCAGCGTCTATCTTTACAAGCTCGTGGAGAGCCTGTAAGCAATCATCAACGTTTAACTGAGGGATAACAAGACGTTCAGCGGAGATGTTCATTCTCTTGAAGTTTTCTTCCGGACGGAAGAACTGAATGCTGCCGTCGGGAGTTCTGTATGCCTTCATACCCTCGAAGATTTCCTGTCCGTAGTGAAGAACCATAGCGGCAGGTGAAATAGAAATATCCCCGTAGGGAACTATTCTTGCGTCATGCCAGCCCTTGCCCGTGTCATATTCCATAACGAACATATGATCGGTAAAGATGTGACCAAAACCGAGCTTTGTTTCGTCAACGGGCTTTGCCTTAGGTGTTTTAGTTTTCTCAATTTTGATTTCCATTGTAAAAACATTCCTTCCTGAAAGCGATTTTCTCGCCGTAATTTCCGCCATAGCGGCAGCTCGTCTGCCTTATGCAAGCGAAATACCGTTTCCTTTCAGCATCAGTATGATGAAAACACAGGAAAATTATGTATGCTTGCAGTACCGACTGATTGTACAAAGAAAATTATAGCACTATTCTTGCAAAAGTTCAATATCTTTTTCGCACATTTTGCATTTTTTAAGCGGATTTCTTTCATCGACAGGCGGTGCTTTCATTATGCCGAAAATAAATCGGTCCGATGCCGCTTTGAGGGCATCGGACCGATTGTGATATTTCAGGTTACTGCTGGTTTGACATTTCGTAAGATTCGATCATCTTCTTGACCATCTGACCGCCGATTGAACCTGCCTGCTTTGAAGTAAGGTCGCCGTTGTAACCGTTATCCTTAAGGGGTACGCCTACTTCGTTTGCGGCCTGCATCTTGATGCTGCTTAATGCTGCCTTGTTCTTTTTATTGGTACTAGCCATTGTTGTTTTCCTCCGTAATTTTTTGCAGGTCCTTTTTGACCTTGCAACATTATTATGTTCGGAGATTTTTTAAATATCAGATGAAATTTTTGGTGTTCAGATTACGTTTTTCCTGTCGCTTATTATAACTCCGTCCGCTATCTCTATTATCCTTTCGCAACGTGACGCGATATCCTTGTCGTGAGTTACTATAATGACGGTTTTACCCTCGCGGCTGAGCGTTTCGAAAATACGCATTATCTCATCGGCTGTATCGCTGTCAAGAGCTCCTGTGGGTTCGTCCGCAAGTATGATCTCAGGCTCGTTTACTATAGCTCTTGCAATAGCGGTTCTTTGCTTCTGACCGCCCGAAAGCTTGAATACGGGGGTCGATATCTTATCGGACAGTCCGACCTTCTGCAAAACAAGCCTTACCGCTTTTTCTTTGTCGATCTGCTTTTTTGAATATATCAGAGGTATGCGCACGTTTTGCTTTACCGTGTATTTTTCGACCAGTGCAAAGTCCTGTATTACAAAGCCGATAACGGCGTTGCGAAGCCCTGCCTGCTGTTTTTCTCCGACAGAAGATACGTTTTTGCCGTTTATAGCGTATTCGCCGTCTGTCGGCTTATCGAGCAGTCCAAGGATATTGAGCAGGGTGGATTTTCCGCTTCCGCTTTTTCCGATTATCGCGACAAGTTCGCCGCTGTTTATATCAAAGCTTACGCCTTTCAGCGCTTTGACCTCAGCCTCGCCCGACGAGAAATTTCTTGTGAGATTTTTTACGCTTATCATAGCTTTTCCTCCTTCACGGCGATTATAAGCGACTTCTTTTTTAATGTTGTTACAACAGGTATAAGAGAAACGATTATAGCGATCATTCCGGTAATAATTATCGCAATAGTTGCTGTCAACGTGTGCAGGATAACAGCCATTATCACGCCGCTTAAAAATACCGCGAAAAATGCTCCCGCACCGACCCTTAGAATAATATCGTTTATTGTAGCGCCGCATATGACGTGTATCAGAAGCTCGGATATATTTTTTCTGACATATGTGAGCATCGTTTCGATAAGGCTCAGAAGACATAGCACAAGTATTATCGCCCCGATTATGATCATAATCATGCTGTTTTGTAAAAATGTATCGGAGCGCTGTTTTATCATATCGTTTATTGAAATGAAATTATAGCCGTAAATGCCGAGCTCTGCGGCTTTTTCGTTGATCGCCGAAAGTGCGTTTTTATTTTCCGCGAAAATAAGCAATGTGGGGTAATCGATACCGTTTTCTTTAAGAAATTCCGTGCTCATTATCGGCATATATACTGCCGCGTCAACAGATGTTGCCTCCATATCGCCGTACGATACCATATATGTATATTGTCCGGGCTTCAGAATGCCGACTATTTCGTATTTATCGAGATATTTATCTCCTACCGAATATCCGTCTGCGGCTGTGCTTCCGACTACAACGGGAATGTTATTGCCGTCACCACCATATTCATTATCGGAGAACAGTCTGCCCTGTTCGACCGTTATATTGTAATAATCGAAAAAAGCGGGAGTTACTCCGTACACATCATAAATATCTCCTGATATGTTATCGCCGTATACAAGACTGTCAAGATATGCAAAGTCTACGGTTTTGTAGTTTGTACCTATGTAATATGATAGCTCGTTTGTTTCGCCAGAAATTGCCATTGTGATCTCATCGTCCGTTTTCGATTTGACATAATAATTATCGTTGCGGCTGTCATACGAAATATCCTGAGCGGTAGTGTCGTTTCCTGCCTCGGATAAAAAATCACAGCCCGAGCTCACAACATAGAATACAAGCAGAAGCTGACAGAATATCAGCAGATAGAGGGGAAGGGAAGAGCGTATATCATTTACAATAAGCCCGATTTTTTCGTTACGCATATTATTCCCTCCTTAGACTGTTTATCATTTTGCCGCTGTATTTTACACTTTGTCTGTAAGCGGTTATTATATTTACGGCCGTAAGTATAACTGCAATAAGTAAGCCGTATGAAAGACGAATGCTACCGAGGTAGAAGGTGACCTGCGGAATGAGCGATATAATAAAGGTCAGCATAAAACCGACTGCCATTCCTGCCACATCGGCAATAACGGCGTATAAGAATATCAGCTTTCGTATGTCGTCACTGTCAGCACCGCATATCCTGCGTGCGACCATTTCCGACTGCTTTGAGTCAAGCCACGCCGACATAAATACCCCTGAGCTTAGTATAAGGCAGATACCTGTAAGCGCTACTATTACAACGGTCACAGCAGACAAGCCCTTAGTGCCGCCTGCCGCAGTTTTAACGTCCGACTGAGCGTTTACAGAGCAGCTTATCGTATCTCGGTCAGCTTCTATGTCGTTTCTTATATTATTTGCTATGTATGCCGTACCTTCGCCGCAGTCGGCGATAAGAGTTATGTTCTGGAATATCACTGCGCTTTTCGCAACCCCGGCAAAGTTTGTCGTATAGGCGTTTAATGAGTTTGCGCCGGAATAAATATCCGTTCCGATAACCTCATGATCGGAAGAAAACAGATTTATAGTCTGCTTACCGCCGATATCCATAGTCTGCGTCAGCTTCCCGGTCGAAACAACGGCCTTTGGAGTATCACTCCTGATATCATCGCTATTCATAAGTGCATATGACAGGTCGCTGTCCGAATAATTGAACAGCGCATAGCCTTTGCCGGACGCGTTGATAAGCATAGCTCCTCGTGCTTTGTTTTTCGCTAGGATATCCGCAATATCACTGTAGGAAAGAGCGTTATCGCTGTAGTTATCCTGAGTGATCTCAAGCAATACGGCATCGTCCGAAAAACGGTCGGTGATATCCGAAGAGCTGATATTGAAGAATAATGACATAAGAATGGTGCAGAGTGTGAGCACGGCAGAGTAGAATACTATTATCATGCCGCTTTTGTTGAACAGTTGCCGCATTTAAGCTCCTTTCACGATAGGGATAATCTTTATCACATAATATCACAGGCAGAAAGATATGTCAAGAAATCACATACTTGTATTGAAAACAAAGCCTGTATATGTTAAAATATAATTATCATATTACAGGAGGAGCATTTATGCCTACTGAACTCGATACCATGAAGCACGCAAAGGAATACATAGACAAGCTTGCAAACGGGATAGACCCATTTACCGGTAAGCCTGTACCCGATGACGATATTGTAAATAACGTCAAGCTGTCACGCTGCTTTTTCTACATTTCAGGGATACTTGAAAAGGTTATCGAAAACGGCGGGGAGGTAGCAACATCAAAGACTGTCGAGGTCGTAAAGCCGCAGAAACGCGGTGCAGTGGTAATAACCGATGAAGCGAGAGCCGCTTTCAAGTGCTTTATAAATGAAGTATCGTTGTCTACGTTCACCGATATGATAAACAAGCATATTGACAGTGATGTTTCCGTAAAGCTGAAAGGCTCTGCGATTGCCGACTGGCTGACCGTGATAGGTATGCTGTCCGAGGAACGCCTGCCTAACGGCAAACTCAAAAGAGTGCCGACCGAAAACGGCATTTCTGAGGGAATACGCCTTAACGAATATCTCACTCCGGGCGGTTTCCCGAGATATGCAATTATGATCTCACCGTCCGCACAGCAGTTTATTCTTGACAACATAGACGCTATAGCGGAAATGAACGGCTTGCCGAGAGAAAAACGTAACAAGCTCCCGTTTGTTGTTACAGATAAGATGCGTGAAAAGCTCACGGCTTCGGAGAATTATGTAACAGCAACCGATATGACACAGAATATCAATTCTTATGTAAATGAAAACGAGTCGGGTGCGCTCAAAACGGGCTCTGTTTCAAAATGGCTTGAGGAACAGGGAATACTTGAAAACACCGAGCTTCCGAGCGGCAGAAGAACAAGACTTCCTACCGAAGCAGGACTAAAGCTCGGAATAGAAACAAGGCAGCGCACATCACAGCGTGGCGAAGAGTATACGGCGGTTGTCTATTCAAAGCAGGCACAGGAATATATCTACAGCCATATTGATGAGATCGCAGGATATAACAACAAGTGAAGCAAAAGCAAAAAGTCACCGTACCCCGGGGAATGGGTACGGTGACTTTTAAATTTGCAATTTAATCGTGATCAATAACCGTAATTGTAAGAGGTATTGTAACTGAAAGCACTTTCATATTCGGCTCTGCTGCCGGTAACGGGAACGATAATCTGAACGTCGTCATCAACCTTTTCGGCTTTTCCGCCGCTATAGATGTATAATTCGCCCGTATAACTGCTTGTACTGTAGTCGTAAAGGAATACTACCGCGCCGTCCGGAAGAACGGAATATAGCGATACATCGTCTTTTATCTTTACGCTGTCACCCGAGCCTTTGCACTTGAGTGTAGCTTTACTGCTTGATGAACTGTAGTCGGTCGCATAATAAAGAGTTCCGTCCTGATAGAATACGTTTGCGTAATTGTACACATCATTATCTACCAGAGTGTCATCTATATAAAGATCCATAGAATCCGTACTTCCGGTACCCTTCATATAAACAATGTGGCCGTCTGATGTGATCATCTTCAGCTGGGCAACATCTTCGCAGATTTTAACGCCTTCGGATATTGTATCGCCGGAAATGTCAGCCTTATATAAGTCTTTGCTCTGCGATGAATCGCTTGCACTGCCTACCGTATAATAAACTGTTTTTCCGTCTTCGGAAATCGTAAATCCTCCTATAAAGCTGTCGCTGAGTTCAAGAATCTTATCTTCTCTGGCTATGTACACAGTAGATGAATTATCTGTTGTTGACGAGCTGTAGGAGGAGTCATTTAACCTTGACTCAATATCATAGACACTGTTTATCTGGGACAGTTTTAATTTTGTACCATCATTGTTGTCGCTTACGGCTGAACGCTTATATGCCATAACGGGAGTGCTGTAATTTTTCGACTTGCCAAGACGAGCGAGGCATTCCTTGCCGTAATTGTCGTCAATGAGCTTTTCTTCACTGCCGTTATAGTAGTAGAGCGGATATTTTGTGAATTCGGCGCTTCCCTCGTTTATCTGTTTTCTCAGCTCGTCACGGGAAAGCTTTGCGCTGTACTCATCTCTGTCGTTCCGGTATTTCTCGTAAGCGTTCTGATATTCTTCGTATGCCTTCTCATATGCCGCATCTATTTCTTCAACTTTTTTATTGTACTCTTCTACGGCTTTTTCGTACTGCTTTTCATCTTTAAAATCGAAAGAGAACGGATAGTCGGGATAATCGTCCCTTGTGGGGTATTCGGGCTCTACAGGCTCGCTCATCTTTGAGTCGGAGTCTGCCAGGTCGTCAATTACAACATCTGAGTATTTTATTGTGATCTTGCTTTCCTTAGTATAATAAATCTTGCCTGAATCGGGGAAAATCGCCAGCTGGCTGTAAAAACCGGATAGGAGTTTTTCTTTTTCTTCACTGCCTGCGGATTTTTTGTAATAAGAATCATCCTTGCTGTAATAGAAAACCGTGTAGTCGCTGTTACAGTCCCAGTATGATACATCGCTGTCGATCTTTTCCTTATCGGCGTTTCCGTTGACAAAATACAGCGATTCGTCATATGTCATAAAAGCTATTTTGTTCAGTGAATCGTCACATCTGTATGTACCGACGTTTGATGAGATTTTTTCTTTTTCGTCCTTGGCAACATTGTATCTGTACAGATCGTTTGAATCAGTGTATAAAACAACATTGTCGCCGTTTGCGTCAATTTCAAAGCTTGACACAGACGAGGCTATTTTTGTCGGCTCCGATTTCTTGTCGGTTGTGACATTCCAGTACAGTCCGTTGTCATTCGCATAGAATATGCGTGTGCCATTGCTGTTCAGCTTATAGTTTCTCAGATGTATATCATCGTATGAACTTCCCAAACGGTCTGTGACTTCGTGACCTTCTGCACTGCCCGAAGTCGCATATATTGTGTTGTCCTTGACATACAGGTAGTTCTGCTTTGAACCGCCGTTCAGCAGGAATGAAGCCGCTATAGCCGCAACGACGACCGCCAGGAGCACTATAGCTACTATCAGCAGAATCTTTTTACCTTTACCGGACGATTTTGCGGCAGGTGTATTTGCCGCATATGCCGCCTGCGGCTGAGCATACTGAGGTTGAGTATACTGTGGCGTCTGCTGATACTGATCGTACTGCTGTTGTGCATATTGCTGATCCTGTGCGTACTGATAATTTTGTTGAGGCTGGGCATATTGCTGATCCTGAGTGTACTGATAGTTTTGCTGCGGCTGAGCGTATTGCTGAGGCTGCTGCTCATAAAGCGGCGCTCCGCATGTATCGCAGAACTGATTTCCGTCAGGCAACTGTCTGCCGCAATTTTTACAGATAATCATTATTTCTTCTCCTTGTTTCCGGTTGTAAGCAGTTATCTGCCTTACCGTTATTTTATACAATTATACACATAGCGACATTTATTGTCAATGTTAAAAGCAAATATTGCGTTTATTTAGCAAAAATAGCACATTTCCCGACATAATCAGACAAAACTGCACTTATTTTTCTGTGTGCAGATATTTATATTGAGATACTGTTCATCTTCCTGAAAAGAATACAAAAATTGTTTGATATTTTTCGTTCTATGGGCGGAATAATAACAATATCGGATATGATCCGATGCTTTGAAAGGAGAAGTTGATGGAAATAAAACGCGATGAATCGTTACAGAAGCGTCCCGGTACGGGTTATGCCGACACCGCAAGGGTAATGAGAAGGGCGCTCAGTGTAATGGCTCTGAGAAGCTCTGATTTTGACCCGAACGGAAGCTACACGGGAGTATGCGACAATATTTACGAAAAGCCCGTGCAGGACGCCGACGATTTATAATTAAAACTTGAAATAAACCTTCCGTTGTGGTATGATTAAACTATTCATTATCATAACGGAAGGTGATTTTTTGTCACTGTCGGAACAGAACAGAAAACAGATAAAAATAATAACGCTGAGCGAACTAAACCGCCGTGCGGAAAATACGGATAAATTCATCGAAACGTCGGAAAAACAATACGCAGATAAGATTTCTGCCGCCGCAGAAAGCATAGCACAGTGCCATAAGCAAAAGCCGCTTGTGCTGCTGTCGGGACCTTCGGGCTCAGGTAAGACCACGACTGCCTATCGCATAGCCGATTGCCTTATTGCCAAGGGCATAAAGGCTGTCGTTATATCTATGGATGATTATTTCGTCCCGGGTGTGATACCGCCGGATGAAAACGGCAGGGTAGATCTTGAAGCGCCGGCGAGAGTAGACTGTGAGCTTCTGAAAAAGGATCTGCGTACATTGGCTTCGGGCGGAGAGGTACAGCTTCCCAAGTTCGATTTTACCGACAATTCAAGACGGCAGGGGAACAAGATACGCTGTGACGGAAATACGGTCGTAATAATCGAGGGTATACACGCTCTGAACCCCGATGTTACCGGAAAAATGCACGACAGCGCAACATTTATCTATGTCAGCGTCCGCACCAGAATAGCAGACGAAAAAGGAGAACTTCTTCACCCGTCGAAAATACGTCTTATCCGCAGACTGTCCCGCGACAAGCTTTTCAGAGGCAGGGATTATCACAGGACAATAGAGCAGTTCCCGAGCGTTCAGCGCGGCGAGAGCCTTTATATAATGCCGTATAAGCACCTTGCCGATTTTGATATAGATACATTTTTCCCGTATGAGCTTTCCGTATACCGCAGTGTGCTTGCAAAGCTGTGCGGCAACGATTTTGAAGAATGTATCCGACAGGTCAACCGCTACAGCGAATTGCCTAAGTTCCTGTCGATGATAGACGCCGTTTCCCCGGATGCGGTTCCTGAAAATTCGCTTATTAAGGAATTTATTGGTTGAGTTGTGCAAAATCACAAATCCAACCTCAAAACTTGGTTGTTTTTAACTAAAAGTGCAACTTATCTATTTACTTTTTTGTGGATATGGTGTATAATAAATATCAGTTCAAGATTAGAATGGCAACGGAAGGTGTATATTATGGCAGCTTACAATGCAAATGATACCGGCATACTGCTTGAAAGCGGTACTAACGAGCTGGAACTTTTGGAATTCAATATATGCGGAAATTCCTATGGCATAAATATTGCCAAGGTGCGTGAAATAATGATGGAGCAGGAGCTTGTTCCGATGCCCCAGGCACCGGCTGAGATCGAGGGCGTGTTTATGCCCCGTGACAAGCTTATCACTGTTATAGATCTGCATAAGGTTCTCGGTACCGAGAAACCCGCAAACGCAAGAGGTCTTTTTATAATCTGCGAGTTCAACGGTATGGATATAGGTTTCCACGTTACCGCAGTACAGGGTATTCAGCGCATAGGCTGGACGGCTATAGAAAAGCCTCCGCAGGTTTCAGGCGACTCTACAACAGGCATTGCAACGGGTATTGCCAAGGTAAACGGCAAGATACTTGTTATATTGGACTTTGAGAAGATAGTAAGCGATATCAACAAGGCGGCAGGACTTGATCTCAAGGGCGCCGAAAATGCAAAGGCTACGGCAGTGACAGCCGAAAAGCATATCGTAATAGCTGAGGATTCGCAGTTCCTCAACAAGATGATAGTAAACAGCCTCTCGGATATAGGCTTTAAGGAGATCCGTGCTTTCCCGAACGGTAAAGAGGCATGGGACTACATTTCGCAGTTTTCAAATTACAACGGCGATGTCACCGAGCGTGTAGCCGCTGTAATTACAGATATTGAGATGCCGCAGATGGACGGACATCATCTCACAAAGCTCATAAAATCCGACCCCACACTGAAGAAGATCCCTGTATTCCTGTTCTCTTCGCTCATAAATGAGCAGATGTATCAGAAGGGACTTTCCGTAGGCGCGGATGAACAGTTCTCGAAGCCTCAGATCGGTATGCTTATCGAGCGGCTGCTTCAGATACTGAGCTGATAATTTTTTGCTTATTCGCTGTTTGCCTATTGCTACCGGCGACAGTTGAATATCTGATTTTCATTTTTATTCCTTACTTAAGTTTGTTTCGTTTTATTTGAATTTCACCGGCAGAATGGAAGTTCTGCCGTAATTTTTTGTTCTTTGGCTTTATAAGCTTGAAGTTTAAACGGATATGTGATAATATATTAAGGCAACACCACACAGAATTTTACGGTATTGCCTTAAAATATACGGAAAGGAATGTCGCTTTTGAGAATAGTATCTCTGTCAGACGATGAAACAGCCGGTTCAAAGCTGTTCAACGAACACGGGATCTGCCTGTACATCGAACACGGTGACAACAGAATACTTTTCGGCACAGGCGCATCGGCGCTGTTTTTCAGCAATGCCGAACGGCTCGGCGTAGCCGCCGGCAAGGCGGATACGGTTATATTACCGCTGAACAGCGATGATATCACGGGTGGCGTCGAAACGGCAGTCCGTAAAAATAAGAACCTGCGCATTTTTATAAGAGAAGATGCGGCGGCAGATTGCGCTAAAAAGGAAAAACTTCTGCGTGTCAGGAACGGACTTCCGCAGTCGTTCTACAAAAGCGATAAATATAATATTTTCCGATTTGAGCGTTTCACGGAGGTCTGCAAGGATTTTTATCTTGTCGCTGTAGATAAGAAAGAAAAGTCCGCTGAAACCGACAGGCATTATTATATAAAGAAAAAAGGCTTCTATGTTGCGGACGATTTTTCGGAAGAATGCTTTGCGGTATGCTTCCCGAAAAGAAGACGTGACGGCTTTGTTATACTGACAGGTGGAGCGTATACAGGCATTGCCGGTATCGTAAATACGGCAAAACGGCTCTGGAACGCACCGGTTTTGTCGGTTGTCGGCTGTTTCGGTTATACAAATCAGTCAGGTAAACTGATCTCGTCGCAAGGCAGTATAACACGTTCGGCAGAGGAGCTTTTAAAACTGCGTACAGGAAGCATTTACACCTGCCACAACACCGGCAGAAAAGGTTATGATATAATGAAAGATATACTCGGCGACAGGCTGCAGTACCTGCGTGCCGGAGAGGAGTTGAATTTTTAATGAACGTACTGGTAGTTGGTTGCGGAAAGGTAGGTTCGCGTCTTGCAAATACGCTCTGCGAAGAGGGTATTGACGTTTCGATAATCGCAAGGACATCGGCAGAGGCAGATAAAATGCTTGAGCCTGATTTCAAAGGCAGTCTGTTATGCGGCGTGCCGATAGATCAGGATAATCTGAAAAAGGCAGGAATTGAAAGCTGCGACGTTGTCTGCGCCGTAACCGACGATGACAACACCAATATAATGGTGTCCCAGCTTGCAAAAGAGGTTTACGGTGTAAAGAAAGTTATCAGCCGTATCCTTGACCCCGAAAGAGGCGATATTTTCGCTCATTTCGGACTTGAAACCGTTTGCCCTACAAAACTTACGGTTGAAGCCATTTGTTCTGCGATCAAGCCGATGCTTGAAGAAAAGTATGTAAGTTTCGGCTCGCACATGGTGCGTTTTACCACAATGGAAATACCTAAGGAGTTTATCGGTATGACTCCCGTTGACATAGAATACGAGGAGAACGAAACTCTGTATGCGATAATCAGGGCGGACAGCACTATGGAGATAGTGAATAATTATAACGTCATTATGAGAGAGGGCGACAAGCTGATATTCTCAAAGGCTATATGACAGATGAAAGTAAAAGAAAGGATTTAAAAAATGCACTCGCTTATAATAGGCGGCGGAAAGATAGGCTACTATCTTACCAAGGTTCTTATTGAAAAGGGATACGATGTATCTGTTGTTGAAAAGGAAAAGGACGCTTGTCAGAAGTTTGCAAACGACCTTAACATAACAGTCATAAGAGGTGACGGTACGAGCGTTTCTGTGCTTGAACAGGCGGGAGTTGCCGACGCCGACAGCGTAATTGCCGTAACGGGACGTGACGAGGACAACCTTGTTGCCTGCCAGCTTGCAAAAAGGCTGTACCAGGTAAAGAAGACGATAGCCAAGGTCAACAACCCTAAAAACGTTGACGCACTGAAGAAACTCGGCGTTGATATCGTTGTAAGCTCGACCGATAACATCACAGGTCAGCTTGAGCGAGAGATAGACAGCGGTAAGATAAAGGAGCTTCTTCCTCTCGGCGCAGGCAAGGCGGGCGTGTTTGAGATAGTACTTGATGATACATTCACACTTCAGAATGTTCCGCTTATGGAAATGGATATACCGCTTACTCTCAATATCATTTCTATTATCCGTAACGAAACCGAACTTATAATTCCCCGTGGTCATACCACGCTTGAAATCGGCGACAAGCTGATGATATTGTCAAAAATCAAGGATAAAAACGACATTTTCAAGGCATTTAAGATAAAGGCATGACGTGTATGTAACACGCATTTTGTCAATTATCAGTAAATAAATCCGCAACAGGAAAAATTTTATTGTGAAATTGCATAAAATAGGCAATTGGTTTTAGTGCAATTTCACTTTATTATTTACAAAATATTTTATTCAGCCTTGAATAAGGATAATGTATGTTGTATAATTAAACTGTAAAAAAATCGGACGACAAGAAAGGGAAAACAATATGACTTCACCGTTTACAGAAAATGAAATAACCCGTAAGCTGACGGAGGTACTCGAGTACGACTTCAGAGTATCACCCGCAGAAGCAACTCACACCCAGATCTACAAGGCTTTATCCAAGATAGTTGTAAACTACCTCAAGGAAAAGCGCTCAATGTTTATGACAGACTGCAACTCAAAGGGCAAGAAGCAGGTCTACTATCTTTCGATGGAATTCCTTATGGGACGTTCATTAAAGACAAACCTCTACAACCTCGGTATGCAGGACGAAGTAGCAAAGGCGCTCAAGAAGCTCGATGTAAAGATTGAGCATATATACGAAGAAGAGCCCGACGCAGGACTCGGTAACGGCGGTCTTGGAAGACTTGCCGCCTGCTATCTTGACGGACTGGCTACCTGTGCATTCCCCGCAACAGGCTATTCTATCCTTTACGAATACGGTATTTTCAAGCAGAGGATCATCGACGGTTGGCAGACAGAACTTCCCGATGAATGGCTGCCCGGCGGCAGAGCATGGCTCGTACCCGTACCCGACCAGGCTATCGAGGTTCACTTTGATGGCGAGATCTACGAGAAGTGGGAGCAGAACTACCACAGCGTAAATCACGTTAACTATAAGACTGTAAACGCAGTTCCTTATGATATGTATGTATCAGGTTATGACAGCAAGGGCGTATCAAAGCTCCGTCTTTGGAGTGCAGAGAGTATGTCGTTCGATATGAATATGTTCAATCAGGGCGATTACGCAAAGGCTATCGGTGCAAATAATATCGCACATTCACTTACAAAGGTACTTTACCCCAATGATAACCACCTTGAAGGTAAGGCACTCCGTCTGCGTCAGCAGTACTTCATGAGCGCCGCATCTGTAGGCGATATCGTAATGCGTCATATGAACGTGTACGGTACTCTTGAAAATCTGCACGAAAAGGTAGCTATCCATATAAACGATACACACCCCACACTTGCGATCCCCGAGCTTATGAGAATACTGCTCGATGACTGCGGTTATGAATGGGATAAAGCGTGGAACATCATCACAAATACATTTGCTTATACAAACCACACTGTTATGGCAGAAGCGCTTGAAACATGGGATGTTGACCTTATGCAGAGAATACTCCCCAGAATCTACGCTATCATAGTTGAGATAAACAACCGTTATTGCGCTCATCTTATGGAAGTAACAGACGGCGACAGCGAAAAGGTTACAAGAATGTCTATAATTCTTGACAACCGTGTAAAGATGGCTAACCTCTGCTGTGCTGCAAGCAGCTCGGTAAACGGCGTTTCTAAGCTTCACTCCGAAATCATCAAGGACAGCGTATTCCACGATCAGTACACTGTTACACCCGATGCCTTCAAGAACGTTACAAACGGTATCGCATACCGCCGTTGGTTACTCGCAAGCAATCAGGGACTTACAAACCTCCTTTCAGAGTGCATAGGCGACGGCTTCAAGAAGGACGCTTCAAAGCTTGCAGACTTCAAGAAGTTTGCGGACGACAAGGCGGTTCTTGATAAATTAGCCGCTGTAAAGCTGGCTAACAAGCAGGCTTTCGCAAAGTATGTATACAATACAACAGGCACTAAGCTTAATTGCAACGGTATTTTTGATGTACAGGTAAAGCGTCTGCACGAATACAAGCGTCAGCAGTTGAATGCAATGAACATTATCGCAGATTACCTTTATCTGCTCAACAACCCTGATGCCGACTTTGTTCCCAAGACATATATATTTGCGTCAAAGGCAGCGCCCGGCTACTATATGGCTAAGCAGATAATCAAGATGATCTGGTGCATAGGCGAAGAGCTCAAGAAGAACCCCAAGCTTAATGAAAAGCTCGCTGTTGTATTCCTTGAAGATTACAAGGTAACACTTTCGGAGATACTTATGCCGGCAAGCGAAATTTCTGAGCAGATCTCTCTCGCAGGCACAGAGGCTTCCGGTACAGGTAATATGAAGCTTATGCTCAACGGTGCTCTTACAATGGGTACCTATGACGGTGCAAACGTTGAGATCCACGGTGCCGTAGGCGATGACAACATCTTCATCTTCGGTATGTCGACGCCTGAAGTAAATCAGCTCAAGGCTGAGGGCTATAACCCCGAAAAGATATACAACTCACACGCTGTTATCAAGAGCGTACTCGAAAAGATGTACAAGGGCATCAACGGCGCTACATTTGAAGAAGTTGCAAACTCACTGCGTCACGCAGACAGATATATGTGCTTTGCTGATTTTGACAGCTACAGAGGAATGCAGGCAAAGGCAAGCGAAACTTATAAGAATAAGTATCAGTGGAACAAGATGTCCCTTACAAATATCGCCTCCGCAGGTATCTTCTCTGCTGACCGTGCTGTTACGGATTATGCGCGTGACATCTGGAAGTTATTTTAATCAATAAACCGATATACAGCAAAAAGTCCGTTGTAATCAACGGACTTTTTCGGGTATTTAAAACCCGATTAAAACCCCTCCGATTTTAATCCGAAAGGAATGTTTTTAATGGATACTCCGATATTCGACTGCTTTGATCTGAACTACAAGAGCCCGTTCGGAGCGATAAGACAGTTTCAGCCCAGCACGTTCTCTCTGCGTTTTCCTAAGGAATGGCACGTTACAGACCCTACTCTCGTAATGTTCCGTCCGGGTGAAAAAGAACGTTTTGTACCGCTCGAGATAGCCGACAGCACAACAGACTGCAATGTGTTCACCTGTAACTTCAACCCACAGCATACAGGATTGCATCATTACTATTTTTCGCTGATGATAGACGGCAACAGAAGATATGTAAAGCGCAGCGGCGCAAGAACAGGCGTTCTTGATAACGGCGATCTGTTCCAGCTTACCGTCTTTGATAAGGATATGGCGGCTCCCGACTGGATAAAGGGCGGCATTATGTATCAGATATTCCCCGACAGATTCTGCCGTAGCGGCGAAAAGCACGAAAATGTGCCCTCGGACAGAATAGTGCATGAAAACTGGGAAGATACGCCTTTCTTCCGCCCCGATGATAAGGGTATAATCCGCAACAACGACTACTTTGCAGGCGACCTTAAGGGCATAGAAAGCAAGCTTCCTTATCTTGAAAGCTTAGGCGTTACCTGTTTATATCTGAACCCTATTTTTGAATCCCACGAAAACCACCGTTATTCAACCGCCTGCTATGAGCATATCGACCCTATGCTCGGTACGGATGAGGATTTTGAGCATCTGTGCAAGGAAGCCGGAACGCACGGCATAGATATTATCCTTGACGGTGTATTCTCGCATACAGGTGCAGACAGTATCTATTTCAACAAGTTCGGCAGATACGGCGAGCATGAGGGTGCGTATAAAAATCCCGACAGCCGCTACAGAAACTGGTACTGTTTCTCACGCTATCCCATTGAGTATGAATCGTGGTGGGGCATTACAACTCTGCCTAATGTAAATGAGAACAACCCTGACTACACCGCATACATCTGCGGCGAAAACGGCATATTACAGCGCTGGATAGACAAGGGCGCAAGGGGCTGGCGACTTGACGTTGCCGATGAACTGCCTGATGAGTTCCTTGACAACCTCAACAAGGCAGTCAAAGCCAAGGGTGACGACAAGGTAATATACGGCGAGGTATGGGAAGATGCTTCAAACAAGGAAAGCTACGGCGTCCGCAGACGTTATCTTATAGGCGGTCAGCTTGACAGCGTTATGAACTATCCTTTCAAGGAAGCTATCATAAACTACTGCAAGTACGGCGATGCAAGAGGCTTTGAGGACGGAGTTATGACTATACTTGAACATTATCCCAAGCCCAGTGCCGATATGCTGATGAATTTTCTGTCAACTCACGACACAGAACGTATTCTGACAAGACTTGCAGGAGAAGATGTAGGCTGGCACGACAGAGAGTGGCAGGCTGAACGCTATCTTTCTCCGGAACAGTACGTATACGGTCTTTCATTGCTTAAATGCGCTATGGTACTTCAATTCTTCCTGCCCGGTGTGCCGTGCATCTATTACGGCGATGAAGCAGGACTTGAGGGCTATAAGGATCCGTTCAACAGACGTTGCTATCCGTGGGGCAAGGAAAATCTTGATATGATAGACTTCACAAAACAGCTTGCCCGGATAAGAAAGTCAAGCAAGGCGTTCGCTCAGGGTGAAATGAAATTTTTAAGCTGTACGCCTGAAGAATGTGTATTTACAAGGATCGACAAGCTCAACCGTGAGGCAGCCGTTATATTCCTGAACAAGTCGAAATATCCTAAGACGTTTAAGCTTGACAACTATATGAAGGGCAAATATACCGACCCGAAATTCCTCAGAAAGCCTCACGAGAGCGAAGAAAAGACGATAAAGCTCTCTCCGTTTGATTACGGCGTGCTTGTATGCAGTATATAAATATTTGCTTGTTTTTTTACACACGATAGTGTATAATCTACTTGTAACTCAAGTGACTGTCTGCCATATGGCAGAACGGAAAGGAAAATAGAGATGGGAAAAGCATTAATAATCGGTGCCGGCGGTGTTGCCGGCGTAGTAGTCCATAAGTGCTGTCAGAACAGCGAGGTCTTCACTGAGATCTGCATTGCAAGCCGCACAAAGTCAAAGTGCGACGCACTGAAAAAGCAGGTTGAAGAAAAAGGCACAAAGACTAAGGTAACGACCGCACAGGTAGACGCAGACAGCGTTCCTCAGCTTGTTGAGCTTATAAATAAGGAAAAGCCTGACATTGTCATAAACGTTGCGCTTCCTTATCAGGACCTTACAATAATGGACGCTTGCCTTGAAACAAAGACAGACTATGTCGATACGGCAAACTACGAGCATCCCGACACGGCAAAATTTGAGTACAAGTATCAGTGGGCATACAGAGAAAAGTTTGAAAAGGCGGGCATCACCGCACTTCTCGGAAGCGGATTCGATCCCGGCGTAACCGGCGTATTCTGCGCCTATGCTCAGAAGCATTACTTTGACGAGATCAATTACATTGATATTCTCGACTGCAACGGCGGCGACCACGGTTACCCGTTTGCGACAAACTTCAACCCCGAGATAAATATCCGTGAGGTATCCGCAAAGGGCAGCTACATCGAGGACGGCAAGTGGGTAGAAACCGAGCCTATGGAAATAAAGAGAGAGTACGACTTTGAGCAGGTCGGCAAAAAGGATATGTACCTTCTGCACCACGAGGAGCTTGAATCGCTCGCGCTCAATATCAAGGGTATCAAGCGTATCCGCTTCTTTATGACATTCGGTCAGAGCTACCTCACACATCTGAAGTGCCTCGAAAATGTCGGTATGACATCTATCAAGCCCATTATGTACGAGGGCAGGGAGATAGTACCGCTCCAGTTCCTTAAGGCAGTTTTACCCGACCCCGCATCGCTCGGCCCGAGAACAGTCGGCAAGACCAATATCGGCTGTATCTGCATAGGCAAGAAGGACGGCAAGGAAGTACACTACAAGGTTTACAACTGCTGCGATCATCAGGAGTGCTACAAGGAGGTCGGCTCACAGGCTATCAGCTACACGACCGGTGTTCCTGCTATGATAGGCGCAATGATGGTAATGACAGGCAAGTGGAAGAAGCCCGGCGTCTACAACATTGAGGAATTCGATCCCGATCCGTTTATGGACGCACTGAACAAGTGGGGACTTCCGTGGCATGAAACATTTGATCCCGAGCTTGTAGATTGAGTTAATTTCAGAATATAGTAAAACAGCCCGCTGTGTAAAATCAGTGGGCTGTTTTTGTCAGTTCAGCACGGCTATTTTCTTTTTGTCAAGGCTTATCATGAATATAATAAAGCGGCAAAATGACGGTTATTTCCCTGCACCCCAGTATTTCCTGTCAAGGCTTCTGAAATTTACCGCCGATGATATATCCTGCCGCCTTATTATCTCACTTCCTGCAAGGTCAGCACAGGTGCGTGCGACTTTAAGTATCCTGTCGTATGCCCTTGCCGACAGCCCCATTTTATCAAAGCAGTCGGAGAGCATCTTCTTTGCGTTTTCGTCCATAGGACACATTTCGTGAAGATGCGCAGGAGGTATCTTGGAGTTCGAGCGTATTTCCGTACCTGCAAAACGCTTTTGCTGTATTTCTCTTGCTTTCATTATGCGTTCAAGCACGGCACTGCTCGGTTCGCCCTTTTTTGCACTGCTTATTTCCTCGTAAGATAACTGCGGCATTTCCACCTGTATATCTATTCTGTCGAGAACAGGACGGCTTATTTTGCCGAGATAATTCTGTATCATATTCTGAGAGCAGGTGCATTTTCCCTTCGGGTTGCCGAAATTTCCGCAAGGGCAGGGGTTCATTGCGGCAACAAGCATAATATCGCACGGATATGACACCGACCCTTGCGCTCTTGATATGGTTATAATTCCGTCCTCTAGCGGTTGCCTGAGCGTTTCAAGTGTCCTGCGGTCAAACTCCGGCAGTTCGTCAAGAAATAACACTCCGTTATGCGCAAGTGATATTTCACCCGGGCGTGGGATACTTCCGCCGCCGATAAGACCTACTGCCGAGGCGGTATGTGATACGCTTCTGAACGGACGAACCGTGACTATCGGCTTTTCACGGTCGAGCATACCTGCTATTGAGTGTATTCCTGTTGTTTCAATGCTTTCGTCAAAGGTCATCGGAGGAAGGATAGACGGTATACGCTTTGCTATCATGCTTTTTCCCGTACCGGGAGGGCCGATAAGCAATACATTATGGAAGCCTGCGGCGGCTACCTCTAGAGCGTGACGGGCAAGTGCCTGACCCTTTACATCGGATAAGTCTTCCGTTTCAAACATCTCAGCGGACGGAACGTAGGGAGGTTCTGGCGATATACGCTTCTTTCCTGTGAAATGGTTTATAAGGTCGGAAATATGGCTTATGCCGTATACGGACAGCCCCTCGACAACTGATGCTTCCTTAGCGTTTTCGGCAGGGAGAAACAGCCGTTTTATACCGCATTTCTTGGCTTCTATCGCCATGCTTATAATTCCGCCCGTGAAAACAAGCGAGCCTCCGAGCGAAACCTCTCCGATAAAGGCACAGTCCGATAAATCGTCGGTGATTATATTGTTTACCGCAAGAATGGCGGCGATTATCGTGAAATCGTACAGTGACCCGCATTTGCGCACATCTGCCGGAGCTAAGTTGACCGTCAGTTTCTGACCGCTTATCGCTATGCCGATACCTGAAAGCGCACCTTTTATACGCATTTTGCTTTCCTGCACGGCAAGGTCACCCAGTCCTACTATATCGAAGGACGGCTGACCTCTTGAGGATATTATTTCTGCGGTGACTTTAAAGGCATTCATACCGAAAAGTCCCATGCCGTTTACCTGAGAATACATACTTTCACCCGTTTTCATTTCATTTTAAGTGATAACTATGTAATAATTATACAACCTTTTAGGTATATTTTCAACAAAAACACGTTTTTTTACTGCTGAAAAATCTAATATTATTTTTAAGATTTTATTTGCATTTACGGCGGAAAAATGTTATACTGTTTGGTGAATAGAATTTTAGGTTAGCCACAGCTATATTTAGCTAATTTTCAAATACAGCAAACTGTGCTACCGTTTTATACAGAAAGGACAGACTATTATGGCAAACACTACAGAGCTTTATAACGAATGGCTTGAAAAAGCAGTCAAGGATCCCGATTTAAAGACAGAGCTTGAGAGCGTAAAGGGCAAGGACGAAGAAATAAACGATCGTTTCTACCGTGATCTTGAATTCGGCACGGGCGGTCTGAGAGGCGTTATCGGCGCAGGTACAAACAGAATGAACGTTTATACCGTAGGTAAGGCTACTCAGGGTCTTGCAAACTACCTCAAGAATACAGGCAAGAGCGATCTTAAGGTTGCTGTTGCATACGACAGCAGAATAAAGTCTGACGTATTCGCAAAGCACGCCGCTTCTATATTTGCCGCAAACGGCATTACAGCAAACATCTACACAGAGCTTATGCCCACACCTATGCTTTCATGGGCTGTAAGAGCGCTCGGCTGTGACGCAGGTATCATTGTTACCGCAAGCCACAACCCTGCAAAGTACAACGGTTACAAGGTTTACGGAAGCGACGGCTGTCAGGTTACTCTTGAAGCCGCTGAAAAGATTCTCGGCGAGATTGAAAAACTCAATATCTTCGCAGACGTAAAGAGCGGCGACTTTGAACAGTATGTAAACGAAGGAAAAATAAAGTACATCGGTCAGGATGTTATTGACGAATATATCGCAAACGTTAAAAAGCAGTCCATCCACCCCGAGCTTTGTGCAAAGAGCGGACTGAAGGTCGTTTATACTCCTCTTAACGGCGCAGGCAACAAGCCCGTCCGCCGTATCTTAAAGGAGATCGGCATAAACAACGTTGTAGTTGTTAAGGAACAGGAAATGCCCGACGGCAACTTCACTACCTGCCCCTATCCCAACCCCGAGATAAAGGAAGCTCTGCACTTAGGTCTTGAGCTTTGCAAGACAGAAAAGCCCGACTTACTGCTTGCTACCGACCCCGACAGCGACCGTGTAGGTATCGCAGTTCCAGACGGCGACAACTACGTTCTGTTCACAGGTAACGAGGTTGGCGCAATGCTGCTCGAATATATCTGCAAGGAGCGTACAGCCGCAGGCACAATGCCCGCAAACCCCGTTGCAGTAAAGACAATAGTTACAACCGATCTTGTAAAGGCTATCGCCGCTAAGTACGGCGTAGAGCTCAGAGAAGTTCTCACAGGCTTCAAGTTCATCGGTGAGCAGATCGGATTCTTAGAGGCAAAGGGCGAGGAAAGCAGATATATCTTCGGCTTTGAAGAGAGCTACGGCTACCTTGCAGGCTCTTATGTAAGAGATAAGGATGCTGTTGTAGCGTCTATGCTTATCTGCGAGATGGCGGCATTCTATCGTTCACAGGGTATTTCTCTTGTACAGGCAAGAGCAAAGATGTACAGCGACTACGGATTCTACTGCAACAAGCTTGATACCTTCACATTCGAGGGCGAAACAGGTATGAAGAAGATGAACGCTATTATGGATACTCTCAGAAACGAAAAGCTTGACGCTGTTGCAGGTCTTAAGGTTATCGGCAAGGCTGACTACAAGCTCAGCGTAAAGACAGATTACGAAAGCGGCAAGACAGAAGAGCTGACGCTCCCCAAGTCAAACGTTATCACATTCTACCTTGAGGATAACGCAAGCGTAGTAATAAGACCCTCCGGTACTGAGCCTAAAATCAAGCTTTACTACACAACAGTAGGCACAAGCGTTGAAGATGCTGCCGAAAAGCAGGTTAAACTCTCGGCAGATTTCACAAAGATAGTAGGCTGAAACTGTCTGTGATATAAATTTTTCGGGAAATTTGAAAAAACTATTGCAAAACAGTTTTGTATATGTTATAATAGTAACCTAAGCGTGAAAGCGCAATATTCTGAAATCATGGCGAAAGCTGTAATTTAGATCAATTCTAAAGGTCAGGAGGTGACAGCATGAAAGAAGGTATCCACCCTAACTACCAGCCCACCACTATCAAGTGTGCTTGCGGCGAGGTTATCGAAACAAGATCAACCAAGCAGGATATAAAGGTTGAAATCTGCTCGAAGTGCCACCCTTTCTTTACAGGAAAGCAGAAGTTGGTTGACACAGGCGGACGTGTTGACAAGTTCAAGAAGAAGTACAATCTTGACAAGTAATGAAAAAAGAGGACTGTTGCCGTGGCACAGTCCTTTTTGCTTTATCGTAAAAAAGCAAAGCGCAGTCTTTTTGACTGCGCTTAAGTTTTATACAGCTTATTGCTTCTTCTCTTTCCTGAACACAAACACTTTGCTGAAAACATAGTTCAGCACCAGCACGACAATGTTCGAGAACACCTTAGCACAGAACTCATAAAGCCCGTTCTCGATGCCCGGAAGATTAACAAGCAGGAACATTATTATAAGGTCGACAAACAGTGTGAACAGCCTTGCCGCATAGAATGACAGCGCCTGTACTATATTCTTGCCTACACCCTTTACCTTGCTTTGGAATACCCATATCCTGTTCGTGATATACGCAAATGTCACCGACACTATCCACGATATGATGTTGGGCAATACTGTTGATGAATCCCCTCCGCTGAAATTGAGCCTGTACGTCCATTTTAAAAACAGAGGTACGCTTTCTTCATTCGGGAATATACAGCGGATTATAAAGTATGTCACTATCGACACAAGCGTTGTAAGCGCCCCGAAGATAACATACATTATTATCTCACGGTATCTTGTAAAAAGCTCCTTCCACTGCGACGGGTGCAGAGCCATTTTAAATATTTCCTTGATCTTGTCCAATTACATATCCGCCATTTCGTCAAAATCTTCGCTGTGCAGATTGCCTTCGCCCATATCGCCGTGACCGTGCAGGTTTGCACCGACCATATCTCTGCCTCTTACCATATACTTGTCACGCTCCAGCTTTACCGCCTCGTCAAGAATCTTTTTAACCTCTCTCGGCTTTTTGACGGATTTAAGCTCCTTGTTCGGAGTATCGCAATCCCTTGACGTTACCACGATAGTACCGCATCCGACCATTCTCTGACCCAGTGACAGCTTCATAGTCTTGTCAACTATCTTGTAAAGCTCGATTTCGTCCTCCTTGATATTGAGAAATCCCACCTTCGTATATAATACGCTTGGCGTAAGTATATATCTTGTAAATGAGATAGGCATACCCATTATGCACTTTTTGCCGGTCCACAGAATGTCGCCGTAATCACGCTCGAGTTTTTTCATACTAGCCATAACATTTTTTCCTTTCACTTACCAGAGCTTGTTTTCGTGCGGACATCGGCTGACAGCGTAAGCCGCCCTCATCTCCACAAAACAACCGCACTTACTGCACATACCGTTTATAAGGCAGTCGCACTCCGTACATATTTCAAGACGTTTTTTGTACAGCGCTTCATCAGCTTTTTTCTCGTCGGGAATAAGCTCTATATTCTCTTTGATATTCTGAAACGCCTCGGCACTCATACGGCTCAGCAGACATCTTTTGCAGACGTTCATGAAAGAATTATCTCAGCAACACTGCAGGGCGGAAGCGTGAATGTTATTCCGCTGTCGCTCTTTGTTACCTTGTCAAATTCCGTGATTGTAACGTTTTCCGGCTCGTCAAAGGCGTTGTGAGCGTTGCTTTCTGCGCTCAGTATCCTTGCCCTTACAGAGTCAAAACTGAATCCGCATATATCCGCTTCGATCGTTCTGCATTCCGTAAGCGAGCAGTTTGAAACCGTTAAAGTCATTTCGTTATCGCTGTTTACCGATACGCTCTGCGAAATAACGGGAAGATTATATCCCTCCTGCTTTTCGTCCGCTATACTGCTGTAGCACAGCTCTGCGTTCTGATGGTTCTTATAAAGGTCGAACACATGATATGTAGGTGTCAGTATCATTCTCTCGCCTTCCGTGAGGATAAGCGCCTGAAGAACGTTCACCGCCTGCGCAAGATTTGCCATAGAGATCCTGTCACAGTGGCTGTTGAAAATGTTCAGATTGATCGATGCCACCATAGCGTCACGCATCGTATTCTGCTGGAATAAAAATCCCGGATTAGTGCCTTCCTGTACATTATACCACGTTCCCCACTCATCTACAACCAGTTTTATGTTATTTTCGGGATTATTTACATTAAGAATGTCGCAGTGACGCTTTACAAGCGTTTCCATATACCACGTATTTTCAAGCGTCCTGTAATATTCCTCATCGGTAAATCCGGTAGCGTTGCCCTTATTCTCCCAGTTTCCCGTAGGCAGAGTATAGTAGTGCAGGCTCACCGCATTCGTATGCCACGGCTTGATATTCTCTGTTATAACCTTCATCCAGTTATAATCATCCGAATTCGGTCCGCACGCCACTTTGTAAAGCTGATTTGCCCCGTAGTTCCTGCAATACGTCTGATACTGCCTGTAAAGTGCGGAATACTGCTCCGGCGACATATTTCCTCCGCAGCCCCAGCTCTCGTTTCCAACTCCGAGATATTTCAGCTTCCACGGCTTTTCCCTGCCGTTCTTCTTTCTTAACTGCGTCATGGGCGAATCACAGTCCGAGGTGATATATTCTATCCATTCCGACATTTCCTGCACCGTACCCGAGCCGAGATTGCCCGACAGATACGGCTCACAGCCTACCATCTCGCAGAAATCGAAGAATTCGTGTGTGCCGAAGCTGTTGTCCTCCGTCACTCCGCCCCAGTGGGTATTTATCATCTTCTTGCGCTGTGATTTTTCGCCTATGCCGTCCTTCCAGTGATACTCGTCCGCAAAGCATCCGCCCGGCCAGCGCAGGACAGGCATCTTAATATTCTTAAAAGCCTCGACTATATCGTTTCTGATGCCGTTAGTGTTCGGAATACTGCTGTCCTCACCGACATATATACCGTTGTATATACATCTGCCAAGATGCTCCGAAAAATGACCATAGATCTCCGGGTTTATATGCCCTTTTCTGTCACTGCCGTTTATGTACATTTTTGTGCTCATAGCTTTTTCCTTTCTTGATGTTTTATGCAAAGCCTGTTTACGACACATCTTGCCGTTTGTACCGATTTTAGCATAATATCGGCATTTAATCAATAACTTTTTGTGCAAATCACGGCAATTTAATTAGTAAGCTCGGTTGACAGGACAACCGTTAAGCTATATAATATTATAGAAAACAGCATAGGAAAGAGGTATTTTATGAGTTATAAAGCACTTATTTTCGACCTTGACGGTACGCTTTTGAATACGATTGACGATCTGGGCGACAGCGCAAATCACATTTTGTGCAAATTAGGATTTCCTACCCACACGATAGATGAATACAAATATTTTGTCGGAAACGGCATACCTAAGCTGATAGAGCGTTGCCTGCCACCCGACAGGCAGGAGTATAAGGAGCAGGCGCTTGCTATGTTTATGGAGTATTATGCCGCTCACAGCGAGGATAAGACCGCCGCCTATGACGGCATACCCGAGCTTTTACGCTCCGCTCGTGAAAAGGGTATGAAGCTCGGCGTTATAACCAACAAGGCGCACGATATAGCACAGCAGGTCGTTCCACATTTTTTAGGCGGCGGCGTGTTCGACTATATAAGAGGACTTGACGACAGGATAAAGGCGAAGCCCTGCCCTGACGGTGCACTTGACGTAGCGGAAAAACTGGGAGTACAGCCCTGCGAGGTGCTGTACATAGGCGACAGCGGAGTAGATATGCAAACCGCCGTAAATGCAGGTTTCACCTCCTGCGGAGTTTTGTGGGGCTTTCGCACCGAAAAGGAACTTCGTGACAACGGCGCAAAGTATATCGCCCGTAAGCCCGCAGACATTCTTGAAATAATGAGCAAGTGAGGACAGTATGAGAAAACAGTTTCTTGAGATAGGTAAGATAGTAGCGACACAAGGACTTGGCGGCGAAGTCAGAGTGCAGTATTACTGCGACAGCGCCGATGTTATATGCAGCTTTGACAGGCTGTTTTTGGGAAAGGACAAGCAGGAGCTTGAGGTCGAAAAGGCACGTCCCCATAAAACTCTCGCCGTGCTTAAGCTCGGCGGTATAGATAATGTTGACGAGGCTAAGACGATAGTCGGCAAAATGCTGTATATGGATCGTGACGATGTGGAACTTCCCGAAGGCGTAAACTTCATTCAGGATCTTATCGGCCTTGAAGTCCGTGACGCAGATACGGGCAAGGTTTACGGCAAGGTCACCGACATATACCAGCACGGTGCGGCAGACGTATACGAGCTTAAGACCCCCGACGGCAAGGAGCTGATGTTCCCTGCAATTCCTGAGGTTTTGCTCGAAAAGAATATAGATGACGGCTATCTTGTTATAAGACCGCTTGACGGCTTGTTTGATGAAGAATAAACGGAGAACCTATGATAAGGATTGATATAGCTACCCTCTTTCCCGATATGTGCGAATCATACCTGTCGGAAAGCATAGTCGGCAGAGGAAGAAAAGCGGGTCATATAGATATACATTGTCACAATATCCGTGACTATGCCGGAAACAAGCACAACCGTGTCGATGACAAGGCATATGGCGGCGGCACGGGTATGGTCATGCAGGCACAGCCTATATATGACTGCATAACCGCAATAAAGCAGAAGTCGGATACTTCTCCCCGTGTGATATATATGTCGCCGCAGGGTAGAGTACTGACGCAGGATATTGTGAAAGAGCTTGCCGCAGAGGACAGCCTTATAATACTTTGCGGACATTATGAAGGCGTTGACCAGAGAGTGCTTGACGAGCTGAATGCGGAGGAGATCTCGGTAGGAGATTACGTTCTGACCGGCGGCGAGCTTCCTGCGCTTATACTGACCGATGCGATAGCAAGACTTCAGGACGGAGTGCTTCCCAACAGCGATGCCTACAGCATAGAGAGCCATTATAACGGCTTGCTTGAGCATCCGCAGTATACCCGTCCGGAGATATGGCACGACAGAGCCGTTCCCGCTGTTCTGCTGACAGGTGCGCACGATGCCGTTGCAAAATGGCAGGAAGAAACCGCCCTTGAGGTCACCCGCAGAAAACGTCCGGATATGCTGTATGACCACCGTGTGAACGGCGAGCCTTACGCAAGATATATCCGTGTGTTCGTGCCGCATAAAGAACGTGAATACGATATAGTCGCCTTTATGAAGATGATATTTCACAGGCGCATTCTCACAAATCGTGAGCAGAAGATATTAAAGCGTATGATGCCGGTGCTTGATTCATTGCCGACGCCGCCCGAATGCGAAGAAAACAACCGTATATGGCTGAATGCGAAAAGCGCAGGACATATTCTCAATATGTATGCTCCGCTTTTTGATATGCTGAGAGAACACGGTATAGATTACCGCATAGAGTACAGCGATACCCCCGACGGAAAGCCCGTTGCCGAAAACGAAAATTTCACCGTGTTCGCTTAAAACCGCATATAACAAATGCCGATGAAAACTCATCGGCATTATTTTTCGATCCGTGCAAAGCACACCACAATGAAACCTGTCAAGAATTTCGGACAGATAAAAGAGTGAAAAACTGATTTGGGATCAAATAATTTATTCCTGAATGCAGTCTATCTGAATTGTTTTCCACAGACTATGCAAAGCACCGCTATCCATCGCTTTGCACTATCTCAATTTAAAATTCCCACCGCAGGTGGCTCCGCAATTATTCATTATTAATCATTCATTATTCATTATTCATTAATTCTACAACTTCCCCTATCTCTTCCCAATTATGCACACGTCTGATATTCTCGTGCTCCAGCCCTCGGTTGTAAGGTGCGTCAAACAGCAGTACCTGTATGCCGTTATCGGCTAAGAACGTTGACACTTTCGGGTTATCGTCGATCATTACATCAATTTTGTATTCTCTGCACCCCCTCAGCTTGTCCCCGTTTGAATCCTTTTCGGTGCAGAAATAAGTACCGTCAAAATCGTAGTTGTTTTTCCGTATCCAGTCGGTGTATAGCTTCTTGCTGTAAAGTCCGAGCGGATTTTTGTATGCCGCAAACCGCCTTGCGGTTATCTGATACACCCCGTGACCGTTTTTCTTGAAGTTTTCTATAACACTCAGCGAATTTTCCTGTGGATGCGCATTTTTACAGTATGATAAGAAATAACGGACGCCAAACATAGCCTCGCTCAGCTTTGAACAGCCGAAAACCTCGGTAGCCCTGTATCCCGACGGATTATCCGGTTCACGCCTGAACCACTTCTTGCCGTATTCAATTATAAATTCGTACAGGTCGGTGAGTACGCCGTCGCAGTCAACGCCTATGTTCATACCGTTCTCCTTAAAGCTTGATATATATCCATTATACTATCAAACAAGCTGATTGTCAAACAGGTTGTCAGAATAAAAGTTTATCGCTCAACACAAAAACCACCGTCCTATGACAGCGGTTTTCCTGCTAATTGAATAAAATACATCTTTGTGTAACCCCGCCGTTTCGCGCTACCCAACGCCAAGCACTAAACTTGCCTCCCCTCGAAAAAGGGGAGGTGGATTGCAGACAAACAAAAAACTTGAATATACGGCTTTGTTATGCGATATATCAAGCGTAGCCATACCCGCAATTTTTCCGTCTGCAAGACGGTGGGGATTGTTCCCCGTTCTCACCATCAACGAGATTTTCCTACTTTCTTCACGCTTATCGCACCCACTCTCACCACTCCCGCAACCCTCGCCAATTTCGTACTATTCCTCGCCAAGCACTATCACCTAAAGTTTGCATTTCCAGACTTGATATTCCGGGAGGGGCAAGCCCCTCCCCTACAAATTTTTGAAACAGTTTTGGCATCTTCACAATAAAAAAGCGGTCACCGCAACTGCAATGACCGCCTATATTCCATTTATCTTATGCTCTGTCTAATCCCGCCGTTTTGCTACCGTTCGCTGTCCGCAAACATTTCCAAAGGCGGAATTTGAAGCGGCACATTGCCGCCCGCTTAGTCCTCAAGTCCCTTGAGTGCCTGGAATTCTTCCTTCTTAATCCTTATCTTGCCGTCCTTGAGAAGCTTTACATCCTCCCTCTTGAATGCCGTAGCGGCGGCGTCGGGGTTTTTGTCAAGCTTTACCTTGAGTACGCCTGTCAGCAGATTAGCGTCCTCGACAATACCTCTGCCCTCGGCAGTTTCAACAAGCGCACCGACCTTAGGAGTTATCGCAAGAAGCTCCTCGTAGCAGTTCTGCTCATACTTAAGACAGCACATAAGCCGTCCGCAGGTGCCTGAGATTTTTGTGGGATTCAGCGACAGCGATTGCTCTTTTGCCATCTTTATCGATACAGGCTGGAACTCTCCGAGAAAAGTCTTACAGCAGAACGGTCTTCCGCAAATGCCCAGTCCGCCTAGCATCTTTGCTTCATCACGCACGCCTATCTGACGTAACTCAATTCTTGTGCGGTAAACCGATGCCAGATCTTTTACAAGCTCTCTGAAGTCAACTCTGTTTTCGGCGGTAAAGTAGAACAGTATCTTGCTTCCGTCAAATGTACAGTCTATATCGATCGGCTTCATATCAAGCTTGTGATCCGCTATCTTCTGAGTGAAGACCTTCATGATCTCCTGCTCTTTTTCACGGTTCTTCTTCTGCGTTTCCAGATCCTTTTCCGTGGCTATGCGGATTATGCTCTTGAGCGGCTGTACGACCTTGCCGTCCTCAACCTCACGGTTTGCGATAACGACTTCGCCGCACTCCACACCTCTTGCGGTTTCCACTATAACGTGACTTCCGCACTCAATTTTATTGCCGGCGGGAGAGAAGTAATATATCTTTCCGACATCTTTGAATCTGACGCCTATAATTTCAGTCATTTATATTCCTTTCATAACAGGTGGACTATTCAAGTACACCAAACAGCTTTGCCGGCATATATGCCTGCATCAGCTTTACATTTATATTCGTTCCGTCAAGAAGCGCAAGTTCTGAAAGCACTTCATAAAGACGGTACAATCTTGCTTTCGTAAGCGTTCTGAGCGGTGCGGTCTGCGATGAATTTTCGCCTGTTTCAAGCTCGCACAGAGTTTGCGTAACACGCTCATACAGTATGGCAGTGACAGAGGAAAGCTCCTCTCTTGCCGTACAGCCCGACAAGACCGCTGCGGCTGAATATTCGTCCCTGCGCGACAGCGCATCGATCAGCTTTTCCGCTGTGTCATAAAGCTTTATACGTTTTTCGTCGGACAGTATGCCGAGTATCTTGCCGGGATTTGTCCCGTACAGTTCAGCCGACTGTTTAGCCTTGTCGCCGTCGCATCCGTTGTATTCGAGGCAGGCGATACACTCGTCCTGCGTCATTTCTGAAACGGGGATCGTCACAAGTCTTGACATTATCGTTTCAAGAATCGCCGAGGTATTCGAGCAGGTGAAGATATAGCGGTTGTGCCTTGACGGCTCTTCAATAGCTTTCAGCAGTACGTTCTGCTGTTCTTCCGTCATTTCCTCGCAGTCCTCATAGATAAAGACCCTGGTATCGCAGTCGTTCGGAAGAGTAGAGGCAAAGCGTACATTGTCACGCACGCTGTCCTTTGTGTACTTTTCTCCCTTTGCGTATATAACATCTGCGTGTTCGCCCGAAATGATGTTACGGCAATTACGGCATTTACCGCACGGCATATTGTTTTCGGGTGCGGAACACAGGTACAGCATAGCGCACCACTTTGCGAGAGTACGCTTGCCAAGTCCTTTTTCACCCGTAAACATTATTCCGTGAGGAAGTCGGTCGTTCTCCGACATTTCAGACAGCAGAGCTATTTCACGCTGTTTTCCGAACAGTTTTATGCTGTCAATATCGCCCGGCATCAGACTTTCTCAAATCTCTCAATGTTGGTTACGAAGATAGTTGCGCCGCCGACAAATACTTCAACAGGGAAGCTTGTGTAACTGCCGACACCGTAAGACGCAGCCGAGGGAACAAACTGTTTTCTCTTGTGTGAGTGATCCTTGATTATAGCGATTATCTCATCTATCTTATCGTCCTCTGAGCATATAAGAAACGTGGTGTTGCCCGACATTAAAAAACCGCCGGTGGATGCAAGCTTAGTTGCCTGAAAGCCTGCCTGAGTAAGCGATGAAGAAACCGAATGAGCATCATCATTATTTACAATCGCATATATAAGTTTCATAAAGATTACCGTCCTTTCTGTACCGGGTTATCCTTGTAAGTTTGATTTTTCGAAATAATTATATCACATTTTCGCCTTAAAGTAAAGGTAATACCGCAAATCATGGACAGATTACGAATTTATATGATCTGCGGCGTTTTTGCTATATTTTTGCGGCATATCATACAACGATCGAAATATCGCTTACGCCTTTGTCACGGAGCGTCCTTGCCGCATCTATCGTTATCGTTTCGCCCGGCATTATCAGCGGTATTCCCGGAGGGCAAGGAGCCGCCGCTGCGGCGCAGATCTTGCCCACCGACATCATAACGGGAAGTTTCACCTTTCCGGAAAAGAATGCTTTTGACGGCGAGCAGGCGGTCTGGGTCCTGATATGTATCGGAGGGGACGGCAGGTTTCTTACGAATATCGATCTTGGAGTGTTCGCTGTAAGAACTGTCTTTATCGTTTCGATATCCACGTCCGTGGTTGCGCTTCCGAACAGCATTACACAGCGGTATTCGTCCGCATATTCGCACTCTATGTCAAAATCTCTCAGCATATCAGCCATGGCAAAGCCGGTCGAATGTATAGCCGCACAATCGAATGTTATCCTCATATAATCGCTCGGTGACAGTATATATCCAATATCCGCACAGTGCTGTTTCAGTGCAGTTATCTTGTTGCAGATTTCCGCTATGTGAAACGGTTTGTCGGCAATTGTCCTGTTGCATCTGTCCAGGCTGTCGAGTATAAGATAGCTCGGACTTGAGGTTGCTGTAAGCGTCATTGCTTCTTTTGCAATAGCACAGTATTTTTCGTTTGCTATATGCAGATATGCGCCGCCCGTCAGCACTGGCAATGTCTTGTGGGCGCTGTCTGCACACATATCAGCACCGAGCGTCATCGGGTGCAGATCGACCGGTGCAAATTTAAGATATGCGCCGTGGGCGTTGTCAACCAGCAAAGGTATACAGTGAGAATGACACACATCGGCTATTGCGGAAATGTCGCTCATTCCGCCGTAATAATCTATCGAATTTATAAATACCGCAAGCGTCCTTGAATTGATTTTCGCCTCTATGCTTTCGGGGGTAACTGCGGCACTGAGATATTCTTCGGGATATACCCATGACGGAGTAAGTCCAAGCAGAACGCATGAGTTTATAAAGCTGCGGTGCGAATATCTCCCTGCTATAATATGATCCTTGCCGTTTCCTCTCAGCTTTGCAAGAGTAAGCATTGTCTGTATTGCAAGCGTGCTTCCCGAGCAGGAGTACAGCGTCCTTTTACTTCCGAATAGCCTTGATGCGTTTTTTTCGCTTTGTGCTATTATCCCTTTTCCGCCGTTCGTATCTGTGTCATAAAGGCTGTCTGCACCGTCAATTTCGGTAATGTCAAGCGGATCCTCCGTTCCCTTATGTCCCGGCATATAACAGCGTATCGTATGACTTTCGCTGTTTTTTACAAGAAAATCGTGGATCGGCGTTGGCATTTCTTCAATTAAATTTGAAATATCCATCAGGTATCATTCCTTATCATTTCGTTTATCGCTTTATTCCTGTATACAAGGTCGTTTCTTTTGATAAATCCGAGCTTTTCCCAGAATTTATTTCCGTCCTCGTTATGCTCGAAAACCACAAGTGCGACCTTATTTATTCCAATATTTTTCATAGCGTCCATAGCCGCATCGACAAGGGCGGTCGCTATCCCTCTTTTGCGGTACTGCGGGTCTACCGCGGTGTGATAAATATAACCTCTGCGCCCGTCCGAGCCAGCCAATATAACGCCTACGACCTTATCGTCCTCGCAAGCGACAAAGCAAGTATCGGGATTGCGCTTCAGAAACGCATTTATGCCCTGTTCACTGTCATCGAGATTGTTAAGTCCCATTCCCTTGCATGACAGCCACAGCTCATAAACATCGCAGTAATATCCGGGTATCATTTTTGTTATTTCCATATTTCATTTCCCCTTTGCTTTTTGTTTTATCATAAATAACGTTGATTTTCAATTTTTTTGTAATAAAAAATTCAAAAAAGGTTGAAT